>Ga0255048_10000116_pt1 | contig 53352 bp, 73 predicted proteins | sample JV7_2_2_MG_FD_183619 | JGI IMG/M metagenome (GOLD analysis project Ga0255048, IMG submission 183619) | Seawater microbial communities from Jervis Inlet, British Columbia, Canada - JV7_2_2 | ecosystem: Environmental > Aquatic > Marine > Inlet | place: Canada: British Columbia | collected 2016-10-06 | reverse complement strand
GCTATGGCGATGGCGATGGATCTGGCTCTGGCTCTGGCGATGGCGATGGCTCTGGCTCTGGCTCTGGCTCTGGCTATGGCTATGGCTATGGCGATGGCTCTGGCGATGGCTCTGGCTCTGGCTCTGGCTATGGCTATGGCTCTGGCTCTGGCTATGGCTATGGCTATGGCTCTGGCTCTGGCGATGGATGAACCTTAGCTGACTGGCTAGCAGCGTGACGATCATTTTTTAAACGAACAAGGAAACCAAAATGAAACTATTATCTATCACTGGGCTAATCCTCAGCGCGTCAATCGCGAACGCACAGACGCTCGAGATGGCGTTTTTGAATCAGCACGCCCACAGTCATGCAGGCGCGGACGTCGAGGGCAACGGAAACGACGACGAGGACGAGGACAGCCGCGACAACCCAGCAACGGGCGTGAGTACGTCGGCGGGGCTTTTGCTTGCGAATACCCGCGAAATCTCTGCCACAATCAATGGCGGTGACGATTGGTGCAAGGGGCGTGCGAAGTCGAGCAGCAAAATCGACACATCGCTAAAATTCGTCCGCTGTAAGTTTGATTTATTCGCGATCGCGGCGACCAAAAGCACACCGTCGGAAGCTACGGCCACAATACTAACGAGCAGCTCGGCAAGCAGTGTTTGCCGTTACACGGGTGGTGCGGCAACCGAAGTCGGGGAATTTACGATCTATTTTGATTTGACGAAGCCAACCGTGCATGCTGGCGACCAGATCGACCTCACGCTGACTGGATACGTTGGACCGTACAACACGGTAACGGCGGCGTACAATCAGGGCACGGATAAGTGGGACATGAGCGGCACTACGATTGCGAGCGGCGGTGTCGGACCAGCTAATACCGTTAGCGGCACACTACCAGCCAGCGGAATCTACAATTGCACCGTGCTCATGAATCGGGACCAATACACAACGGCAATGAGCACGAAAGTCAACGACGGCGACGACCCACCGACGCGTGGGCAGATCATGGTCCACGATGGCACCGTACGCTCTCAGTCGTCGAGCGGACAAGTGAAGGTGATGCACGTGGGGTTTGAGTGACGTCTTGGGGCGGGTCCAGTCGCCCCATCTTTTACGCCAACCACAAAATCATGTGCGTGACAGCTCGGAGAGACGGGCATGTTTTTTGACATGTTTTTTGACACAATTTAACGAACAAGGAAAAACGAAGTGATTACAAAAACAGTCAAGGGCCAGGACGGAACCTTGCGCAAGGTGTTGCAGTTTACGCAGACCGAGTCCAGGAAGCTATCGCAGGCTGCCGACGTGTTGATTGCCGCAGGAAGGCATGACAGAGACGCCAGCGAAGCGTACGATGCTATTGAGTCACTTATTCAGAGACTCGTGGACGGTTTGACGCTGGAGGCAATGGACGCGTCTGAGACAGCAAAACCGGATGCCAGCAAGAGAAAGGCTATCACGGCGATAGCCAATCCAGCGAAAAAGTGAGCCTATGAAAGTGGGCGTTTCGGTCGGTCCATCGTGGCCGAGAGTAAGTCCCCATGAATGACGAAGGTTGGCGTAAAAGATGGGGCGACTGGACCCGCCCCACGCCGATCACCCGGAAGAGGAGAAAGCGGAAGGATTGCAGTGCGTAGTCCCTAGTGGGCAGCTGCAAGCCCTCATGCTAGGGACGTTTTGGGCTGTAAATCATTGGTGATTTTGATCCGTTTAGCGACGGTGAAACCCTGGATGGGACTGATCGAGTACCGAATGCGACATGTCGGGATCAGACGCGCCGGGGGAACCTCGCAAGAGGTAGAGCGGGTTCGATTCCCACACAGTCCACTAGGATAAAGATGTGAACCGACCCAATAATATTTTCATCTTCCCAGATGTTCGAATACTTTCGCGCGCGAACAAAACTGAGCATTGGGCGAAGCGGCGTAAACGAGAAAGCGGGCAGCGGTTCGAAGTCAGGATCCATAGCCGGCAGATAAGGCAGCTCAGTTTGCCGGTGGCCGTCCGTATGACGCGGTTTGCACCGCAAGCGATGGACGGAGATAACCTAATCTCTGCGTTCAAACACATTAGAGACGAGCTGGCGAATATCCTGATTCCAGAGAAAACCCAAGGCAATCAATTTGCCAGGTGGGCGGATGACTCCGATAATCGAATTGCGTGGGAAGTCGCACAAGTGCAGTCTAGTTCGTGGTCAATGCAGATCGAGATAACCGAAAATGGCGAAGAAACAATCGAAGTCGAGGAAACTGGACCCGAGTAAGAGGAAACCTAAGCCTCCTCCTCCAAATCCGCAGAACACAGTGAAGTACGCGCACCTCTACCAGACAAACTACGCCACACGGACGCTATCGGAGGCGTGGGAGCGAAGGAACACCGAGGAGTCACAACGCGTTGACCTCAACCGCGCGTTGCATGTCCTACACGATGGCGACCACGATGCCGCCGCCGCAGACGTAGCCGCGCGAACCAAGAGGAACGAAAACACCACAATTGATACCGTACAGCTTCGGACGCTAAAGCGTATCGTCCGTGAAAAATTAGCAGAATGAAACTACCCCATTACCCATGTCCCGCATGCGGCATCGATAGGAAGTGGAAGCCATGCGAGAATCCCAATTGCTCTTGCGGTGGTGACGTGAGCACCCAGTCACCATGCATGCGAATGCGAAAGTAAATAAAATGGTTAGAATGAAACAACCGAATCGGACAACCGGGCATCGAATCGAACGCCAGGACGAAAGCACGTGGACGACCGTTGTGCTTGCTGCAGCCTGCCCAGAAATCGAGCACGCACGCGCAGTACGGCGTAGGCTTGCCGGCGAGAATCCAGAGGAGCGATACAGAATTCTGGAAGTGAAGACGACCGAGAGGATGGTTTCATGATCGCGCACAAGCGAGCTACCCGCCGAAAGAGCATAACCTTCCCTGAAATCGTGGCGTGCGTCGTCGTGCTCGGTACGTTTGTTCTATGCGTCGGCGCTGTCTTCTGGTTTGTCTACAGCGTAGCCGACGTGATTTCACGCATGCCCTAGCCGTATCGCTCGCCAATAATCGCGACGAAGTTAGACGGCTCTTGAATCAGATCGTCATCATTGAACTGCCCGTTCTTGTTTCGCGTCCCAGTGTTGACCAGGATCTCGTTCGGGTTTGCCATACCGACGTCTTCAACGCGTATCTCCCCGGAAGTCTCAACAGGTAGCCCGGTAACAATCGTGACGGGCACAATCAGCGTAGCGGGATCGACTACGCCAGGATCGAATCGGCACGTGTAGAAACCTTTTGCTGTCCGCTCGACTTCAATGCCGCGACGCTCGTTGAGTACTTCGCAAAGTCCGTTCGTGTTTCGACCTTTCCAAGAGATTGCAAAAACGGTGATAAGTTCCGCGCCGGCGAGCGCACCAAATCGACCAGTAGCGCTTCCTTCACTGCCCGCACCAGAGGCACCGCTAGCCGCCATCACATCCCAGTCATCGCTAACACTTGCCAGTTGCACGGCCATGTCGATTCCGAACGCGTTGTCAGACACAGCGAGCGGAGCACCGTCCGATGATTGTAGACCGCTAACGTTCGGATCAGCAGCGTAGAATCCCGTGTCTTCGTCGAACGGAATCGGAGTTGCGGTGACGGTGTGGAAGTCAAACTGCTGGACGCCAATAAGAGGCGCTTGTTGTGCTGGATTGATTAGGAACGCGACGACACCCAGCGTTGTTGTGTGACTAATGATTGTCCACGCCATACCGCCGCCGACGATCAGATCACCAGCGGTTAGCGCCTCGAGTTCGGCCAGTCGGTCTCCCGCGTCATCGTCGGTCGAATTGATATAGATCGTGTCAAGCGCCCGGTTTGCGTGCGTGATTACTCCCGCGGCCGGCAAAGGACTTTCGTTGTTTGGCTTTTGATAGTCCCAGTTGCCGCTAAAGATAGTCGGCGTTGGATCCGGTTCGTTGACATTCGCGATTAACTGGAAGGTGGTCCCAATCGGGACAATGCGAGAGCCGATGGGAAAGTTTAGCCAACCAGTAGTGGACGCGGTAAACTCAGCCAGCTTGGCGACGCCGGGATTTGCACCCAACGGATCCACGACGATAAACACCTGATAGTGAATATCGATGTCCGCGTAGATTCGCCAGCTGTTCAAGAAAAGCGCTTCCGTTGGATTGTTGTAGCGTGTGCCAAACGTGATCTGACTTGCCAGCAGCGTGTCTGGAACTAGCGTACCGTCGAAATAATTGAATTGGGCGCCGACAGATTCCGGAGCGGCTTTGTCGTTTGTTTCTTTGTTGGCAATCATCAGCCAGCCATCGTCCGTAACGACGCTGCTAGTCGCGTAGGGTGTGTTGGCTGAGGACCAATCACCCAGAAAGTTCATCAGCGGCTTTCCGTCAGGAAAGACAGTTTCCATCAAATCGTCCATGAACAGCGTGTGCGAGGCTTTGCCCGTGGCAGGGTTAGCGAGCGTACGCATGCCCATCTTGACGACGTCGGCGACTCGCGACCGCCAAGCGGCTTTGGCGGCGGATAGTGTCTCGTAAACTGACATTGCTATACCCCAAGAACCTAAATGCTGTACAATTGGAGGATGATAAAAAAAACAGACTTGCGGCGATTCCACGATAAGTATGAGCGTACAGATGGTTGCTGGCTATGGAAAGCAAGCACTACCGGGAAAGGGTACGGATACTTCGTTATATGCAGTGAAGGCAAGCGGAGGCAGATAAACGCTCACCGATTCGCCTACGTCATCCATAACGGGTTGAACCCCGACGACCTAGCGTTCAGCGATAAAATCTGCCACCGCTGCAACACGCCTGCGTGCGTGAACCCAGAGCATCTTTACTTGGGAACGTGCCAAGACAACGCGTTGGATGCCTCGCGGGATGGGCTACTGAATCCAGCGAAGGGCGAGAGTCACGGTCGGTCAAAACTGAAGGAAGCGGACGTCTTAACGATTAGGACGTTGATTGAACGAGGGCACTCGCTTACAAAGATAGCTACGTTGTACAGCGTGTCACCAAAAACAATCTCACAAATCAAGACTCGCAGTCGATGGAAACACCTTAGCTGAACGCTTAAGAAGGCTATTCACAAGATGTGAGTAACCGACGTGGTTAACCGCTCAAGCACCATCATCAGTAACCAATACGGCTGGTTCACCGCTCAAGCACAATAGGAGCCACACGATGGCAAAGAAAACTAAAGACCAATGCGCGGTATCCATGGGCAAGCGTGGCGGTAAAAAGGGCGGACCAGCGCGAGCCAAAGCGCTGAGTAGTACGCGCCGCGAGGCAATCGCGAGCCAGGGCGGAAAAGCGAAAGCTGCGAAACATGGCGGCAAGAAATCGACCAGAAAAAAGGCGTAATAATGGGCAAGTCCAAACCGCGCAAACCAGCACCAACTAAGCCGAAGCCGAAATCGTATGGCGGCAAATCATCGTCAAAGCCTAATCGAAAAAAAGGTTGCGGCGGCTGAAAGTAGTCAATCATTCGTCGGTGACGAATAAATCCGCGACGTCCAGCCCCAACGCCTCAGCGCAGTTGTCGAGGTGGGGTGACTCTGGGATCCGGCCGTTGAGCCAACGGAAAACGGTTTGCTTAGCGACTCCCAGCTGGTCGGCGAATTGCGCGGCGCTTAACCCGTTCTCGTCTAAGTAGTATTTGAGGTTTGCGCCGAATAGCTCGTTGGCTGGCGTCCGTGTTGCTGTCTTAGCCATTCTGGCTCCTATCTGTTCTTCGTCCGAGTCACCTGGGGATTGTAGTCTATTGTCCCCGTTTCGGATACTTCCAAAATAATCTCCAAATTGGTTAAAAAGGTTGTTGACTATCGGCAGCACTGCCGTTATAGTTAATAGCAGACGACAACTCTCACCCAGGACAAGACAATGGACCTAATCAAAATCGAACTCGCCAAGCTGAATCGAGGACACGTAACCACAATGTATGGCATTGTCGTTATGCGAATCGGCAACAATTTTAACTTCGGCGAAACAATCAACGTACGAGCAAAGGGCGTTGGCATCGTCGAAGCATCGAGGGGAATCTACGACCTATGCCGAACCGACCCACGCGAAACGCGATATTTCGAGCGTACCGAGAACCGATAACCACAACCCAAGACGCCTCGCATTCCGCGAGGCGTCCCGCTCGGGCGGATCCCGAACAAAGGAAAACACGATGACAACAGCAGTAAGAATCACAAACGACAAGATTGCAACAGAGTACCTTGCAGAGCATGCAAGCTGGGCAGTAGTCACCGACGGGAAAGTCGAGCAAAGCGGAGCATGCGAACGTTGCGGCGGTTCTGGTCGCGGTCCTTGGTTTCAGGATGGCGGCATCTGCTACAGGTGTCTCGGCAAAAATACCAAAGGGATCGTTAACCGCATCCCGGTTAAAGCTTTCGCCCAAAAAATCCAACGCCAGCTAAAATCGCAGGAGAAAGCACGGCAGAAACGACTAGCCCAAAAAGAGAATCAGCTTGAAGGTCAACGAGATTGGTCAGAACGCAACGGGCACGGTCGGCTGACGTTCGCCGAGCTGGACCAGAAGCGAGCCGAGGAACGCGAAGCCAAAAAAGGTATCTCGCAACATGTCGGAGACGTCAAAAGCCGCCAGACGTTTGAGCTGACGCTAACGTTTGCGAAAAGCTTTGACGGCTTCTACGGTATGACCTGGATACACCGATTCGAGGACCAGGACGGCAACGTGTTCGTCTGGAAGACAAAAGACCTAATCGGCAACTCGAAACGATGTTTTGAAAATGGCGAGTCGATGGAAGTAACCGCAACCGTGAAGAAACACAGCGACTATCAGGGCGAAAAGCAGACCGAATTAAGCCGCGTAAAAGTAATTGAGAAATAATCTCCGAAATGGTGCTTCTGCTCTTGCATTGTCGGCATCAGTGACTATACTTGTAAATAGATGAGGGAAACAACCTCACACCGCACCGGCGGGACCGGGACAAAGGAAAACGAAATGTCGAAATTCAACCAGCTTTCCCGCGAACAGCTTCGAATCGAAAACATTGTCGACGGTTGGATCGACTCGGAACTGCCCCAGGACCATTTTGACCTGAACCACGTTTGCTCGATGGGCATCCAGCTCAATTCTTACTCCAACGAAGTCAAACGGCATCATGCTCGCGAGACATGCCGCCTGATGGACGATGATGGCTATACGCTGCTATCGGCCTACACCATCGCGTACCGCGTTGTACGCGATACTCTGATGCCTCTCTACGTTTGACACCAACCACCACCGCGCCCCTCGGGGCGCTTCGTGCTTTTTACCTGGAGAAAAACGATGACACGAAACCAAATCAGAACAATTGAATCGAATTACATGGCAACCGGCGAACGAATTGAGCTACTCCGCTGCCAAGCAGAAGCCGAAGCCGAAGCAGCCACGCAGGCACGCATTGAGCAGCGCACGAAGCGCATCACGGAAACGTTGTCCAGCGCACGCGAAAGCCTCGAAAAACTTATTTCCAAATAATCTCCGTTTTGGTGTTGCATTATCGGCAACACTGCTTATACTTACTTATATCTGAGGCACAACGCCAACGACCGCCCGAGCGGACCTCGAAAAAAGGACGGAAGCATGCCAGGAGTCATCAACAAATGGAACACGCTTCGTAACGCAAAGCAAATCGTAAAAATGGGCGGTTTCCGACTTCTTCTTGCGGTTCTAATCGCCAAGCCAGGTACTCCGTTTCTAACCGTTTTTATCTCCGTTACTCAGTAACCCGCACGGGCGGAACCCGCACAAGGACAGAAACATGTCACTCCAAGCAGAAACAACTGCGGGAGCATCAACGTCCGCCCGGATCAGGTAACCGTCGACGAAGACAAGCTATATAAGGCTATCGAGGCACTCGAAAAACTGAACGGAAAATAATCTCCAAATTGGTGAAATACACTATTGACTATCGGCACGGATGCCGATAAGATGCCTAGTAGTCAAGACACACTCTCAAACAAGGACAAGGCCATGCGATACGAAACACCCCTCGGAAGCTTTGAAACTTACGCAGCAGCAGCGGACGCATTGGAAGCTTGCGACATGGGTCACCCCGAGCTGGTCAACCCAGTTGATGACGAGGCAGTAGCAAGAGCAAAATTCGCACTCGCCCGAGCACCAGCAACGGAGCCGAAGCCGGCAAGGTTCGAAAACAACAGTGGCGAGCAGCTAAGCATGTTTGCCAAGGGCTCCGATTGGAAGCCAAGGCACAGAGATCTATTCGACGTTGAAACTCTCTAAGACCACCAAAGGACAGATATGACACTCTACCTAATCAACAAACAAGGCGCCAGCGAAATGTACAGTGTTGAGGACGCCCAGCACGCCAAGCGGATAGTAAGCGAGTGGCACGACCCCGAAAACCTAACGGCTAGGCTAGTCGACGGAGGCGAGACGGTCTACGACGGCAACGCTACACAAATCTCCTGACCCAACCAACAACCGGGGCGCCCATGTCGGGCGCCCCTCGCTCGGGCGATTCCCGAATATGAAAGATAACGCAATGGATTTTTGGATCAGATACAAAGACGTAGACGGTGTACTGTACGTCGAGAAACTCGTAGGGCTGGAAACTGGCGAAGACGCACAGGGAAAACCATATTTCTTCGTCAATGGTCACTTCGTCAATGGTCACACGTTCGATCACATCGACGAACAGCTGGCAATTTACGACCCTAAGCTAATCAACACATACTGAGGATAAGCATGAAAGGCAACGACACAATACGAAAGGCGCTCACTAAGAGGGCCCTGCAGCTCGACAGGAGCAGCTATTCCATCGGGAAGGCTATCAAAATGGACCCAGGGACTATCCATCGGTATCTCCACGGAATGAACCGCAGCGACGAAGACGGAAATATAAAACGCGTCCATATCGCGCTAAACTCCAGGTATGTGTCTGCGATTGCCGCAGAGCTTAAGATGGAACTTCGACCGAAAAACTAAATCACCAAAGAAAAAAACGATGGACAACAATAAACAAAACTTTGTGTATGGGCTTACTGAGTGGCACCAAAGGCAAAAGGCATTCCACGCCCAATCGGAACTCGAGCGACGCCAAGCAAACGAGGTAAAGGCATGTCCAGAATGCGGATCCGTCCTACAACTCGGACGCTGCTACAAGTGCGAACCAAACTCGTCGATTGCATCTCAGCAGTGCACATGCTTGCTCTCCACGGCAATCGACGTATGCATCTTTGTGTCGGTAGGTGGGTTATGGCTCATGTTCTCAAAAATTATTGGTGATTAGATGACGCGAACAAGGTTCCCAACGAAATACACCTACACGATTGTATCGGGTGATACCGAGCTAAACGGCTACTTCGAGAGCAATGACGCCACCGAATCTTGGAGGCGAATTGAAGCGCACCTCGCACAGCTGAAAACAGGAAAAACCGCATTCGTTACCCGCTATCGCGTGGGCCGAGACAAAACCTCAGAACACACTCGCCGGTACAGACTCGGAGAACACGGCTGGAAAAGGCTAAAATACAACGGAGTCGAAAAGGGGAACTGGTGAAAATACAACCATTCAAATTCACATCGAGAGACATCGGACGCTGGGTAACTATCCGCCCCAACGACTACGACCGAATTCACGTCCCCATCGAATCAGTAGCGCCAACATCCACATACGCAATCCTCCGCGACGTCAACGGAGAGGAGATCATGCTCATGAGAGGATCTAGGAAAGCAATGTTCGCCGTAGATTACTACATGCAATCTCTCCGGAGTGATAAAACTTGACTAGCAACGAAAAACCCGCTAAAAAACCGAAAGCTATAGCCAGCTCGGGAAACGCTAGTTCGAACGGCAAACCTGAGTTATCGATTTCACAGCAGACGAAGCTCCGAAGAAGACGTGCGAGAAATCGCGCGAGAGCAGCCGAGTCTGCCGTGATTCCGAATTCTTCGAATTCTTCTCAACGTGACGAACGACCCATTATTGAGTCGACGCACGATATCGGCATGCTAAACCAGATACGCCGAAAGCACCCCGACTGGGTCCCAAGCGACGGAGCTGCAAAGCAAGTCCCTCTCGATATGCTCGCACTCGCAAATAAATATGAGAGCATCAAACCAGAGACAACGCTAAACGCTTTGAACAGCTACGCTCGATTGATGCGGGACAATTGGCAGAAGGAAAAGAGCAGCGCGCAGCTAGAGCAGCGAAACTACTTTCTAACACGCCATCAGCTCGCAGAATCACCGCAAATCGATGAAGAGTCACCAGTAGAGACGGACACCGTCGACGCCGTTGCATTCCGCGAGCAGACATCGTCGGAAGAATGCATCGAAGTGGTCGAAGAGCTGAAGGCAATGGGGCTGATACATGTATTCCTCGGAGTCGAACAGGAACCAGATGGAAAAATCAATGAAAGCTGACATTCGAACACGGATCGCGGAATTGCGAACCGAACAAGCTCGCCTCGAGAAACAATTGGTCGATAGGCAATCACCTACATTTATTGCGATCGAGCCCGGTACGGTCGGGACGGAAGACGGCGATGAGATCACCGTTGACGGTTACCGAATATCAGAAACGGCGATCACCGTAGGACAGTGGCGCGTTTTCTTGGAGGAGTCTGGCCACGAGTGGGATCGGCTCCGCAGATTTGACAACCTCGCGGACGATCTGCCGATCACTAACGTGACGTATTTTGACGCGGTTGCGTTTTGCGAGTTCTATTCGTACTCGCTGCCTACCTGCGATCAGTGGGAGTACGCTTGCCGAGCTGGAAGCGCGGGTAGGTATTGTTGCCCTGATAAGGACCTCAGCGAGTATGCCGTCTACGGCGTTAGTCAGGTGCAAGCAGTGGCGACTAAGCGGCCCAACAAGTTCGGGCTGTACGATATGCACGGCAATGTGTGGGAGTGGACGAAAGACTCTGATCCTCAGACGAACCGCCGCTTGTTGCGTGGCGGGTCGTGGGCGGGTGGCAGCTTCGATTGCCGCGCTACCAACCGGAACTTCAGCACGCCCGGCGGCCGTACCATCGGCGTCGGTTTTCATGTGGTTTGTGGCGGCCAGGACGCGAAAGACTCTGATCCTCAGACCAACCTCGTGCGCGGATAACGACATTCAAAAAGGATAACTAATGAGACTCTCAATACTACTCTCACTATTCGCATCTATCACATATGCTGATCTGATAGTCCTCTCGACGGGTGACAGCGTATCAACCGCTGTCGGTACTCGCCTAGGATTCGAGATCGATCTGCTACCGAGCATCACGCCGGATTTTGTGGGCGACACTGAGCAGACATGGCTCGGCAACGATTACTCCTACCAGGGATATGGTGGTTTTCGCTTCGAGCACATGCTCACCGGGACGAGCAACCAGGACGGGCTAACGGACGCATTAACGCGGTACTCGCCCGAAGTGATCACAATCCTAGGCGGCTACAACGACGTCGCCGGCGAGGCGTCAATGGCATCGATCGAGGCGGACCTTGACGCACTGGTTGATTATGGATTTGCCCACAGCAGCGCGATCATCCTAGTCGCCAACGTTACGACATTTCGATACGGCTGGGCTCACAAGCAGCCGCGCGTGATCGAGTGGAATTCAACGCTGCTCAGCAACATCAACGCCAGGCGAGCCGCAGGGCAGCAGATCGGATACATCGACAATTTCAGCGAGATTGGACCCGAGAGCACCGCCGCAGATGGATTGCATCTAAACGGGCGCGGGGCGATTACAGCTGGTCGTAACTGGTTTCCAGTCTGGCAACCGATGAGCATACCGGAGCCGTCGGCGTTTACGCTGCTGGCTGTCCTGGGTGCTGCACTTTCAATCACCCGAAAGGTAAAACAATGAAACTTCTCTGCATCATCATGGGATCCATCGCGGCAATGATGGGGGCCTGCATTCTTTCCGTGGTGCTCGTTGTGGTCGCCATCGCTATGCGGCCATCGACGGATGAACTCGGCTTTAGGCATGTGAGGGCAGCCACGGCAGCCAGGGAAAACCCAACCGCGGCGAATAAACTGAAGGCGAAACAAGCAAGAAAACGCCTAGTAGACCGCACGTGGCAAGAAACATACGGAGGACGCCCTTGACATTGGTGAGCATTGGACGACAGTGACGACTGGCTTTCGCAGGTCAAAGCATAACGAAAAGCAGAATCGGGCGTCGTTGGGTTGTTATGCACCCTTGCGAAACGGCATCCGACTCTGCTTTTTTTGTGCGCCTGCGGAAGTGGTAGGAAATAGGGGTCACCTGCCCTGGTGCGTGAAAGCCGGATTGCTTTCAGTGCCAGCCCTGACAACTCATTCTCAGCGATGGGGGGTAGGGGGGGCTGGTACGCTCTTCCGTCTTGCTATCTTCCTTAAGCGCAACACAACACCTTTTTCGAACAAGGGCCAACAATGGAAACTAACGAAGATCCGATTCTTGACATTCGCAAGGCGATTGCGGAAACGCTAAACGGCATAAGCATCCCCCGCAAGGCGATTGCGGAAACGCTGAGCATAAGAGGCACAACCATCCCCCCCGGTTGCGCGGTGAAAGAACTCACCGACGAAATAATCGACAGGTTGCCAGACTTCTTTCGTCAGCCGTTACAGGCAGCGCCAGAAGAGCCAGAAGAGCCAGAAGAGCCAGAAGAGCCAGAAAAACTAACGGCGACAATCCTCGATTGTAAAGTTTGGGACATCGTAGACCCGTCGATCGACATGGCCGCATGCTCGGCATTGACGCGGGAGATAGACAAAGGATGGTTCCTATATCGGATCTACACGTTGCCGTCACATCGAGGCGATGGACTTGCGTCGCAATTGGTCGATAAGATCTGCAAAACGGCTGACAATCTTAAACTACGAGTGTTTGTTGACCCCAAACCGTTCGATTATTCGGGCGAACAGCCACCGCTTGACAATGAGGCGCTCCGTTGCTGGTATCGGGTACGTTTCGGGTTTAATCACCAATTAGGACGCAAGGCGATGGTGAGGCTGCCAAGATGAATCGCTACGGTTCCACGAAATGAAAACAAACATTGACAGCCGCGAATCATAGACTAGGAACGGCATGAAGAATTACCGCATTCTAAACCTCGGGGCCGGCGTGCAGTCGGGTGCTATCTACGCATTGATGGTTAATGGAGAGATTGAGCCAGCTGACTACGCTGTCTTCTCCGATACGCAGGAGGAGCCGAAGTGGGTATATGAGCAACTCAACTGGCTGAAGACATTGGACGGACCGCCGATTGTCGAGGTTACCGCAGGCAAGATAGGTGAAGACTTGGCAGTTGGTGTCTACACCGCGAAAGGCCAGCGGCGGTTTGCATCTATCCCTGCTCACACGACGTTTGTCGAAGGCGAGAAGGGCGGGCTCACGCGTCGACAATGCACGCGAGAATACAAGATTGCCCCCATTGAGAAGTGGATACGCTACGAAATGCTAAAGCTGAAGCCACGGCAACGAATACCGAAGGACGTAACGATCACGAGTCTATTTGGTTTTTCGACAGACGAATCGGGCCGGGCTACGCGGATGCAGGCCCAGTACAAGCAGCGGGGAATCCAGTGGAACTGCGGGTTTCCTCTGTTCGATGAAGATCTGTTGATGACTCGCCACGACGCAACGCAGTACATAACGGAGCGGTCGGGTTTTGGGTGGAGGTCTTCGCGGTGCTCGTTCTGCCCCCTGCAGGCGAATAGGCATTGGCGGGAAATCAAGCAACACGACCGCGAGGCCTGGAAGCGAGCGGTTGAGGTAGACGAGACGTTGAGAGACGAGACGGCTGTCGTAAGCCGCGGCATGAAGGAAAACATGTACGCCCACCGCTCTTGCGTCCCTCTCAGCGAAGCGAATCTAGACGAAGGGCAGGGCACGCTATTCGAGGACGATGGCGAATGTGAAGACGGATGTTTTTTGTAGTTGACAGCCGCGAACCATAGGTGAGAACGATGCGAGATTCAAATAACGCTCGGCAACAATAAACGGGGCTACAATTGGCAATTCGGTCCATTTTCTTACTATGGGCAGGATGTCATAGCGTGGTGCTATCCACCACCTCCCAAGCTGCCTAACAGCGGGTAATCTTTCGCCCTGCCGCCCAATCTCGATAGACTGGCGGCATGATCTCCGCCACAACGCCGATCCGCGAAGCCGTTCTAAAGTCGCCAGCATTTCGCCGGCGTACTCGTCCGAGGCTGACGCGGTACATTCCGAATCGCCCGACCAAGAAGCAACGCGCGGCGATGTGTTTGAACCACGTTCGCGAGGTCTTCTACGGGGGAGCTGCCGGCGGTGGCAAAAGCGACTGGCTGTTGATGGAAGCCCTGCAGTACGTCGATTGCAAGGACTACCACGCCAAGATATTTCGTCTGACGCTGGCGGATGCTGACAACGAATCGTCCATCATGTTCCGGGCTCGAGAGTGGTTGGTGGACACCGATGCCAAGCAGGAGAAAGGCGGGCAGCGTTGGCGGTTTCCATCGGGCGCTACGCTGGCATTCGGCGGCATGGACCAGAAAGACGACCATCTTAAACAGCAAGGGGCGGAATTCGCTTTTCTTGGCTGGGACGAACTTACGCAATTCAAGCCGCACCAATTTGAATACGTCGTTAACTCTAGATTACGGAAGCCAACTTGCCAGATTCACAAAGACCAGAGAAATCCATCGTGCGACTACTGTAAGCGTTACTGGCATACCGCCAAGTTTCCGCTTCGCGTGCGGTGCGCGAGCAATCCAGGGAATCGGGGGCATCTTTACGTCAAGCGACGGTACGACATTGGAAAGATTCCAGGAATGCGCGGTCCAGCCGGAGAGCAACTGTATGCGGGACGGTTCACGTCTCCGCGTATAGGAAAGAAGGGTCGGATTATTCAGGCGAGGCCACATATCGCGGCTTTCGTGCATGACAACCCGTTTCTAGATGTCGAGGACTACACACAGCAGCTTTCTGAGATGTCCGACCCGGTGACGATGGAACAATTACTGGCGGGAAACTGGGCGGTTGTTGCTGACGCTCGTTTCCGTCGCGCGTGGCTAAAGCGTTGGCGGTATCACGGGATCGGCAAGGACGGAAGAGGTACGGTATGGCTCGACACGGGTACTTTCTTCGACATCGCGGATTGCTACCAGATTATTATCGTCGACCCTGCGAGCAGCACGAAGGACACGCCAGGGCGTACGTTGATCGGCAAGAAAGCAAGCTGGACGGTTATTTCTCGTTGGATAATCACACCGCAGAAAGACGCGTTGTTGATTCACGTCGAGCGCGTGCAGGAGGAAATGCCAGACATCATCCCGAATATTAAGCAGCAGATTCTAATGGGCCGCGACAGCGTTCGCACGGTCGGAATGGAATTCACAGCGCAGTCAACGCACTTGTACCAGCAATGCCAGCGGGAGGGCTTGCCAATGTTCGCGTTTAAGACGCAGGGCAAAGACAAAGTGAGCCGTTCGTTCGACGCGGCAACACGTATGAAGGAGGGCAAGATTCTTCTCCCGGACCCTGGACCACCGTGGTTGGACGATTACGAAGACGAGATTTTCACGTGGACGGGCGCCGACGATGAGACCGACGACCAGGTTGACGTCACGGCGTATCTAGGTATCTGGCTGACGCAGAACGTGCTTGGCAGTACCTCGGCAATGAGCGCGCATTGAGCCTCCTGCACGCGCTCGACGTGATTCGAACCGGAGCCTACCGATGTTGAGTGACCAGATAGAACGCAACTTTACATACCATGATTGCCGAGAATCCTGCGAGGCGTGCGAGCCAGAACAGCCGCAAACCGTCAAAATCGGTTGACTATTCGCGGAATCATCCCTAGTTTGTCGGCTATGGGATTGTGGTTTCTGTTGGGACCATACCTTGTTCGACCCAAGGGGCGCCTGGTTGAGAGTCTGGGCGCCCCGGCGGTCTAAACTCGATTCGAACGAGGGCGATATGGCGACGAAAACGGAAACTGACACCCTGATTGCTTCGCTGATTTACGACAACGTATCTCGGCAGGTGAGCGCGACAGACGTACAAGTTAGCGTTATATCGCTGGCAGATCTCGACGATTTACGGCTGACATCCGCAGTCAGAACGGACATTCAAGTCCGCATAGGCGCGTTGCTTCCAGAGAACTACTCGGCGGCCATTTCCATCGCAGACCAGCGCGAAGCGTACACGTATCTAGTCGATCAGATCGCTATCGATGTGAGCAACCGCGGGGGCGACACCAGCAACGTCCAAGACCTGCGAGACAAAATCACCGCATACCCAAATGGCGCGCTTCCTTCGGTGCTGAGGGATTTGCTGCTATCGCTGAACAACGATTTCTTTGCTTGGGGCGCAACAATTCCGCCATCGGCTACGCTCGCGGAGAAAATCAGCGCCTACGTCGACGATGCGGCGTTCCAGAGCACGCTAGACAACTACAAGGTGATTGCTGACGACATCGACCACGTATCTCGAATCTTCCCGTTTTACAATCTGCAAATCTATGGATCCCCGCTGCATTTGGCCTTCGAAGTCAACCAGCGTGCAGGCGAGCCGGTTCGCGCACGCAGACACATGGACAAGTTGATTGAGATGATTGACCATCTAAACGCAGCAGCAGCCGCGACGGTTGATGTGGATGTTGACTACGGCAGCGACCCGGCGCTTGGTAGCAACTGGGCGTTGCACGGATACACGAACACGCTGTCGCAGATGAACAGCAAGCAAGTTGCCACTGTGACGCAGTACGCAGCATGGGCAAACCTCGGTCACGTTCACTCGATGCAGTACATTCAATCTGTTTGCATCATCGCCGATCGCATCTTGCGGAGCGTCTACACAAGCGCCAGCGACAAATCGAAGGCGACCACGTGGATCAACTTTATGGCGCTGCAGGTCGAGAGATACCACCTAAGCGACGGCGACGATGGGCGTAGCATGAACTACGCAGCGGAGAAGGCTGGATTGGAACTGGACCCAACGGACAGTGATGCGCCGTATGCGTTTAGAGATAAAATCCTCCTAATGGCTACGTCGGACGCGTATATTCATTATTGGTACACGCAATGGGCGCTAACGCTGCCGCTGGTCTTCACTGTAACGGACGTTCTTCCAGCACCGCTGAACGATGTTGCGGTAGCAGATTTCCGCAAGTGGTTCGAGTACGTTTCGGGGATTCTCATCGGGCAGACTTCAACGCAATACAGCCGCACAATTACCGGCGGCACGACGTACCACGCATCTGGACATACGCTGTTTTCAGACCAAACGGTTTACGACCTCGCACACTATGTGCGCAACCCACAAGTAACGCTGGCGATGAAGTCGACTGGCGTACTGATTGACGCTACGGCAATCGCGGAAGTTGACCCCTTGACGGCTGGATACCGAAAAAACTTCGAGCTGTTCAATGATGACGGTTCGGGTTGCGTTGTATTTTACCAGTACGCAGACGGCACGACTGTCGACAATCCAATTCCACCGGGCGAAGATAAACCAGTCGTTGGCTGGGGAGTGTTCTTGCTTCAGGATGCCAGCGGACAGATTGCGGAGTGGGAAAAGTTCTCCGACGCGATTGACGCTGGCGTTTCGGACCCGTGCTATCCTGCTGGCTATGACGCCATTAACCAGGCCAATATGGGCTGCTTTGTTGCTGCTGCACAATTCGGGATCGAAAAGACTTGGGCGTTCGCAAACTGGGCTAACTAATTATGTTGGTAGGATAAACCATGTCAACAATCGATGAAGTCAAAGCGTTATTCGAAACAGCCGACCGACCCAGCGAGCTAGATTTTGGCAACCTGATTGACCGCTGTGCGAAAGGCACGTTGCAGACGAATCGGATCACACATCCGCTGACCAACGACACGGATTACAACATCGGCGACCGGTATCTGTACACGCCGGACGGTCTTACCTACGAGATCATTTCGGGCGGTGATCATCAGGTTGTCAACACTGTCAGTTACGAGCAAGTCGGCGATGTGTCTCCAGGTCATCCGGCAAGCAGGACCACACCCGGTCTACACTTCGCCAGCAACGGCGACATCTACGTTACGGACGGCGCAACCTTCACGCTTCTGGACATCGCAGGCAACACGATTTCGATAGCGGCGAACGCGGCGAATATCGCTTCTAACGATACCGACATCGCGACAAATGCGGCTGGGATTTCGACAAACGTTACGGATATCGGAACTAACGCGGGTGACATCGCAACCAACGTTACAAACATCGGAACGAATGCAACTAACATCGCGACAAACGTCACCAACATCGGAACAAACGCGGCCGACATTTCCACGAATCTAGGAAACATCGCCACTAACACCGGGAACATAGCAACCAACACCGCAGACATTGCGGCGATTGGAGCGACGGCGATTGGCTACGACACGAGAGCGGAGATGGTCGCAACATCGCCGGCGCTGGGGGATGGGACCGTAATAACGCTTCGGGGCTTTTACGTTGTTGGCGATACACTCCCTTGGCTATTCCGTTACAGGGCATCTGGTCGCCCGGTGGCAGAGGGTGGATTCGGCTGGTATGGCTCGGATGTAGACGACTGGTGGGAGGCACTAGATAAGACCATAGCGCACGTTGATCGTTTTGGAGCAAAGCCGAATGATTCGACGTTTGATTCTCAGCCGGCAATTAGCGCAGCGATCCATGCTGGCGCGCCAGTGGTGGAGTTTGCGAAGGATGCAATTTACACGCTAGTAACTACCGAAGGTCTGTTAGAGGCGATGCTGGTGATTGACTGGGAACAGAACGGTATCACGCTGAACGGCAACGGTTCAACGCTTCGAATACAAAATAACGTGGCTGGCTTGCCTGCGAACGTTTTCGGCGTTTTGCAGTTCTATGCACGAGACGGGAACACAACACAGCGCATTTCTGTCAACGATTTGATTTGCGATGCGAACCAACCCAACAACACAGGCTCGACTATTGCCTGCTTCCAGGCGGTTGAGGTTGCGCCGGGTGATTTCATCGAGCACATACGCTACAGCGGTTGCACGGCGCTTAACACTGGTCCTGGGGAAACAAACGGCGCCGGCTTCACCATAATCGGCGGCAATATCTTTTTCCATGACTGCGAGGCTCGAGATTGCACTACCGGCTTCGGAATGAAAGACACTATCAATGATATCGGAGACAGATATTTCGAAGGCTCACATTTACGTTGCTATGATTGCGAGGGCGTTGGGTTCAATTGGAGCGGTGACGCTGGCGACGGTTCTGGCGGTGCCAACGGCAATTTCTCAAATCTTCTATCTATGCGTTGCGGCCAGAATAAAGTCGACGGAAGCTGGAACCTGAACGTAACGAACTGGTTTGACTTCGAGTCCATCAGAAACCCGTTTGGATGTGGCGACCATCAGCGTGTAAATATTGTCAATTGCTTCTTTATTGACGGTGGATATCGAGTTAGCGTTGGTCCGTCAACTTCCTCGCATGCTCATTTCTCAATGACGAACTGCGAAATTCTTCGAGGTGCTAAGGCACTTCCAGCCAGCAACGACCTGCTGAATGTGAGCGGCAGCGCAACGCTGAAGGATGTCTACATTGACTGTGATAACGTCGCGACGCAGAAGGGCGCAATTTTAGGCGCATCGGTGAACGTCGATGGGCTCACGGTTGTGAATTGCGCAGGGCTGCCAGCAGTCTGGGCGGTGGCTGGAACTGGCATTTCGTCGCTAAAGAATATCACGACGACAGGCACCACCGGCTCTTATTCCCTTTACGTCCAACGAAATAACACAACGCTAGAAAAACTGAATCTCGATGTTCGGATGTTGTATCCGGCGCTGGTGACAGGGGCAGTGATTAAGGACACCGATTTTTCGTCAATTACTGGCGCGGCTGTCTTTGGCGAAAATGGGCAAGAGGTGGAAATCATCGGTTGTCGGAATATCTCGCTTGAGGCGGATATTGTACCAAACATTGTCTACGCACATGTCACGGCGACAGATGCACAGCTGCTAGCCGTCGGTGATCCTATCAACACTGGAGACAAGCGGCTACCGAAGCCAGTCTGGGCGACGACGTCCAGTCGCATGGTCTACGCGTCTGGCGCTCTAGCCTCCGATGTCTGGACGGATCAAGACGGAACAACGGTTTTCTCTCCGGTCTAAGATTGCGGGTCACCGCAAAACCCGAATTGGGGACTAGGCGCCACCGGTTCGGTGGTATACTCGTTGCGGGAAGTCCGCTTCTGCAACCGAGGTTATTTGATGTCGATTATTGACACAATCATGGATTTTATCTTTTTGCTAATGGACCGTTGCGAGGAGTCGGAATCGCACTACGACACCCGCCATCGCAGAGACTCCCGGCGGTTGAAGCGTCTTCAGAACTACTCGTCGCGAGATGTGACGCGCCTCGCGCGCAGGCACGGCAGAGAAATGGGCTGGTCACGCAGTGAACGACGAGAGAGGAAGGAAGCCACCGAGCGGAATGTCGCAAACGAACTAGCGGCATTGTCGAGGGGTGATTTCCAGCGCGTTGTCAAACAGTGGCGCACAGAACGCGATGAAGCATGAGCATTCATGCGGATTGCGGCGACGGCAAGAAGGCTTTGTGCGGCGAGCCTCTACCGTCTATGGAGGTCCGCTACCTACACGCTCAACACCTACTGACTACCATCGACCGCAACGACGGACAGCGATGCGGCGAATGGGCGAATTGGTGTCTAGAGTGCGCTAACAAAGCTATGGAGATGGAAAATGCAGGCCTGCCGACCGATTGACCCGCCGAAGAAACACCAGGACGAGCTACTCAGACGCGCGGTGGCGGAGAACCCGCACAATCACCCGGCGGGAATCGTAGAGCCTCAGCGGATAGCGCTGCTCACCACGAAGCAGTTCAAACCGAGTCGCACAGAGTTGACCGTTTCGTTTACGGATGGGACTACGCCGGCATTCCGCGACAAGATCCTGCTCTACGCAAACAAATGGCAATGCGGAATTATCTTCCGCTACACGAACGGGACTGGCAACGTTCGCATATCGATGGGTGCCGGTGGCTATTGGTCCTACCTCGGGACTGACATTCTTTCCATTCCGAAAAACCGACCGACGATGAACCTGGAAGGGTTCACGGTCTCGACACCCGATAGCCAGTGGGACCTCGTGGTCTGTCATGAGTTTGGTCACACGCTAGGTTTTCCGCACGAGCACTCACGGGAAGAGATCATCGACCGACTCGATTCGCAGGGGTGTTACGCCCACTTCCGCCGGACGAGCGGTTGGAGCCGTCGCACGGTGGATCAGCAGATACTCACGGTGCAACCAGAGAGCGGGTTGACGTCGACGGATGCGGACGAGACTAGCATCATGGCGTATAGCTTCCCGGCGAGCTGCACGAAGAGCCGCGAACCGATACCGGGCGGGTTAGAAATCAACGACCAGGATCGAGCGTTCGCCCAAGAGATATATTCGCTCGAAGTTGACCCGGAAGAACCGGGCCCACCTGATCCAGACCCATTGCCAGACGATGACGAGTGGCACCTAACCCTCGACGATTACGAGCAGATCGAGTTTGATTAAATCATGACAGATTGCAAGACACAACAGGGGGGGAATTAACTAATGCGAACCATAATTCTATTTCTTTGGCTCGCAGCGGCATCCATCGGCGGCGAAGTCGATATAGAAACCGACTACGTGAAGGTAACGGCAGCGGTGTCTCCAATCACCGTGACCCTGAACAAGCATCACAAGTACTATGCATTTTGCTTCAGCGGTGCGACTTCGGAAGTTGCGGATAACAACAGCTGCACGTTCGAAGCCGAGCCGGGATACCACCTGTTAACGATCGTAGGATCCGATTTTGTTGACGGCGTGTTAGTGCAGGCGACGCTGATGAAGTCCACGATTCTAATCGTGCGAGAGCTTCCCGATGGGAGCGATACGTTTTCTCCCATCGAATCAGCACCAGCAGCGGTAGTACAGCCACCGCTGCCAGTTTCGACAAAACGCCCAGCCAAAACGTTAGTAGGCGTGACGATTTACATGAAGACCGCCAAACCACCGTATCCATGCGAGAGCTGCGACCAGTGGAACGGGAACGAGCGGAAGGCGTTCACAGCCGAGGGTGCGACCATCATAGACGTCGTGGAAGAGATGGACGATCAACCGTTTTGGCGAGTGAAATGGACGGGCAGCACGAAGGCAACTAAGTGGGACGATCAGTATATGGACCGAGAGCGGCTCGACGGTCATCTAGCGGCACTGGGGAAGCCATGATGATCTTACTAGGTGAGCATACGGTTCAGCCCAACGGTCTGGACCGATATTTAAGGCGTCACCATTGGGGAAGAATGTGGGCTCGCGATCCTGCGAAGTTCGAGACGACTAAAGAGATTTGCGGTTTTGACAACGGGGCGTATTCGAGCTGGCGAGCTGGAAAACCATTTCATGCGAATCGTTTGCAGAGACGATTAGATGCGTTTTTAGCTCAACCAACAGCCGTCCAACGTTGTTTAGTTGCGGTGACTCCGGACATACCGGCACAAGGTGCGGAGTCGCTCGATTTCTCGATGCGTTGGTTGGATCGATTGCCCAGCGAATTGCCATGGTATCTTGCGGTGCAAGACGGGATGGGGATAGCGATGGTGCAGGAGGTAATCGACTACTTTGCTGGCATTTTCCTGGGCGGAACTAATGCGTTTAAACAATCCGCGAACGCGTGGTGTAAGTTCGCCCACGAGAACGGAAAGCCATTTCACTATGGCCGATGTTCAACCGTTAACCGTTTACGCGATGCTATTGCGATTGGTGCAGAATCCGTTGACTCAGCATTGCCGGTGATTAATTGGAATATGGGCGACAAGAAACGGGCGAGATCTAAGCGTTGGCTTGACGTTGCAAGCGGTGACGATCGACAACTCACATTTGGGTTTTAGCTGACCAACCAAGGAAATAACGTTGGACGCAGACGAGCTAGTGAAACGTGCCATGGATGGTACGGTCATCGGGAACGGAACCGCGCAGATAGCGGCGTTAGTCGATCGGATCACATTCATCGAAGGCCAGCATGCGGCACGCCTGGAAGCGATACAGTACGCAATCGGCAACGGCGGTTCTGCTGAACTAAAGAAAGTTGCGTTCGCTATCATCACCAATGGAAATCAGGATGCCAAGTAACCATATCGAAATCCATGAGCGGATGCTCAATCTAGCTGCTGAGTTTCGTGCAAAGTCAAAGAAGTTGAAAGGCGGTTTGATACTCGCTTTGCACTTCGCTTGCCGGCGGATTTCCGAACTAGAAAGTGAACACGAAGGATATCAAATAACGTTGAACGCTACAGCTGACCCGAGAGAGGGTGAAAAGTGAAGTGGGACCGAATCGAGCAGTGTCTATTTTGCATCGCGTATCTGTGGATCGGTGCGATGCTATTCGTGATCTGTGCCGCGGCGGCGGACGGACAGGAGATCGATGAATCGTATGGGATTGCGATCGACGAAACGTACGTTGATCCGTATCAGCAACCCGTTCGAACGACGTACCAGCAGCCAGTAGTCTACTCCCAGCCGCAATCGACTCCGGCGGGTTGCGTCTCGTGACGTCGCCCTGGTGCCGTCAGTTCGACGGTCTATCAACCTGTTTACTCGACGCCAGTCACGTACGCGCCGCAGCAAGCCAGCTATCAGACGGGTGGTGGCGGCAGCGCTCTTGCAGCGGCGAACGCTCAGCGAGCCAAGCGCGGACTGAATCCGATTCGCCACGATCCGCGATTACAGGCGAGCGTGAACGCAAAGGCGCAAAGCCAGGCTAGGCGGCGTAGCATGTCACACGCGGGAGGGACCAGCGGAAGCTATGAGGGCGTAGGAATGAGCACGGTGGGAGCACATGACTTCCGAGCGTGTTATCTTTACACGCCAGGCAACCCGGTAGGCGCGGCAGCCAGTGCATCGAATGGTCGCAGCACCTATTTTTGCCTGCAACTTTCCGGAAGCGACCAGCGGATTGTCAATACAGGCGGTCGGCAACCCGTGCGTCGAGTCATGCAACGCAGAACCACAGGACACGCACAGAACCGGGGCGGGCGACTGTTCCGCTGGCGGCGGTGAGTCGGTACGATAAAGAGCGTTAACACACTTCTTTTTTCGCGAGTAACTCAGATGAAATTCACAGCACTTTGTATCGTCGCAGCGTTCGCTACGGTCGCATTAGCCGGCCAGGAACTACGATCGGTAGTCGCAGTACCGGCAGCGGTGGCTGTACCCTGTGTGGGTTGCACGCCGGTCGTGGCAGCCGTTCCGGGCGTGCGCATGTCCGTCCCCATGCAATCCATTCCGATGCAAGCCGAGACGTACACCGAGACTCAGATGATCCCGATGGACATTGCGACGACCGTGCAGCGACAGGCCACGATTCGACCAGTGGAGATCCAAGCGGCACCCGTGCCTCGCTCGCAAGTGTACGCAGCACCCGGTAGCTGTCATGGCAGTGCTACGATATTCCAGACCGAACCAGCCCCACGAGCGGCACCGGTTGTCGGCGACTGCTACGGTAGCGATCGCGGCGGGCTATTGCGTCGCGGCGGTGCTGATCCTTTAGGGTGGTTACGCCGTGGCCGCGAACGTCGAATTGAGCGACTCGAGCGGCGGCTGTAAAATGAACACACGCGCAGGAGCCACATGATCCTCGATCGGGTGCTTTGAGACGAAGCACCCGAAAGACCGGCAGCCCGTGATATTCTTCGCGGGCTGTTTTTTTATGGCAAATATTAACCTGGAATATGGTCGAATTGGCGAAAAGCCAGCGATATTATTCGCTGGCTTTTTTTGTGGGCTAATACACTGTAAAAATGAAAACAACCGCCACCACTTCCATTGATGACGGTTGCCGTGGAGAGTCCATTCCCAAGTGGGATTCCTTCCATGCCTGATAAGTGATCTTTGGCACCGAATATTCCACTGGGAAACGTGAAGATATGGACATTTACACACGTTGGCTATCATTTCTTACGATAATTTTCATCGTCGGTTTTTTCGCTGGAATGTCACGTGCCATCGTCAACGGCAAGTTTCAGGGCGTTGGAAAAACTCTAGCATGGGGCGTGCTGACCGGATTTTTTTCAGTGGCGGTTGTCGGCTATATTTCTGAAGACCCCAAAACCGAAGGCTTTCGACTGGGCTACTATATCGCGTTATCTGCTGGCACTGGTGTCTTGGGCGAACGAGCATTTGACTGGGTATGGCAATTTTACCAAGCGAAATTGGGCGTAACTGATGACACTAAAAAAGACAATCATTAGTTTCGCCGATGGATTGGGAACAGAGGCATTCCGGAACCTCATAGGGAACCGATTGATACCGTGGACGATAGTGCTTCTGATTATCGTGGTTAACTTATTCAGCTCGCGTCCTAGCGATGTGCTTGAAGACCTGCACAGAATGGAGCCTGTAAGAGATCAGGACATAGCGGACATAATGGAAGGTCTTGAAGAAATCTTGACGATACTTCGCCAGTAAAAACCATTGATTCGACAGTAACCGAGTCGGTACAATCCAACGGCTGGAAGCAAAGAGCAAAGTGATGTGTTCCCGTCAGGGCTTTCGGAGGGACCAGACGCATTAAGGTGGCAAACCCGTTTAGGTTGCGTCTCGTCAGTAACGCCATGCCAGTGATGACCGATTGCGTCCTTTGCTTCCAGCATTCACTCAGCAAGTGAGTCGTCGAAATCAAACAACGATGTTGCACTGGGCATTTGGACGCCATACCGTCTACGCCAGTATCTCTGGAACGTTCCCTCCACGTTGCTAACCGCACCGGTGAAGCGATCGTGCCGTCTGAAGTCAACCGACCCAGCTAGGATGTTGACGCCGACGCCACCGAAGTATCTAACCGGGGCGAAGGACAGGCGGTCGACGTAGTATTCTTCTTGAAACGCGGAACTCTTCAAACGAAAACGCATATCGTCGGGAATGCTGGCGGGCATCATCATTAACGCGGTGCGAGGTACGACGGCATCTCCGATAGTGCTAGTGGAAACGCCAGGCGGGAATGAGACAATGCCGGCCTCGCTGTAGATGTCGAAGTCGAGCGTTGACGTAGTTGCGATGGGGGCACTTGTCCAGAGCGAAATACGATAAAGCCGATTTGGGCGGATACCGATTCCGGGCGGAATGATTTGGTTCAACTCGAAGTCGCCCAACGCATGCAGGGAAGCTTGCCCGGCGATCACGTTCGCAACTTCGTATTCGGGGGTGAAGTCGACGCCAGGCGCACCGCTAATCACGTCCCAAGATTCGGGAATGTTCGAATCATTCCAACTTTCGAAATCTCGGTTGGCGACAATTCCCGCTGCGTTGTCTGTTGACATTGTGCCGGTGATTCCCGAACCCTCGAGCAACCAGTCATACTGCCGTCGCCATCCCGATTCACCTTCAACGATAAAAGTTTCTTCGCCGCGGGCAACGTCGTCCGAGTCTGCGTCTTGTGTGCATGTGAACGTCAATGTTTCGGCTGGAACGATTAGTTCTGAGTCACGTCCGGTATAATCGAACTGGGGCGCCATGTCGAAAGACGGAGGCGTGTAGCCGTCCAGTATGTTCGTAAGATAAACCGTCCCGTCTCCCGTGTTGGCAGCGATTGCTGACCCTTGGGCAGGGACCGTGGACACCGATTGATTGAATGTGAGGCCCTGGGCTCGCAGGTCGCGAATGATTTCCGCTAGTAGCTCTTGGATATCGAAAATCGGCGTGGAGAGAAGTTTGTAGACGACAGTATCACGATCGGTGAGCCGCTGGTGAGCGAGATCCAGCAGCCGCGATATATTGGATGACATGCCGTTCGCGTAGTTTTCGTACGCGTCACGGATTCCCCGAATAGTGTTTTCCGAGGTATTGGTGTTCAAGGTCGCATAGAGATGGTCCCGTAGGTTTGCCACCGTGTCCGGAGTCCCGGTTGGTCCGGCAGCGGTTCCGTGAAAGATGTCGATTGCCTTAATGATTGACCCGATATCTTCGAATAAATCCAAGTATTCGGCTGGCGTTAGTGACACGGGGCTTGTCTCCTATTTTGAGGTTGCACGCTCGATAATATACTATCCGGGGAACGTCAACAGCAGGAATCGATCGCCATGCCAGAAACCGGAACCCATCCATGCGGACCTACGGGCGGACCAAAAAACGGCTTCAAGATGCGCAATTGGTGTTGGAAGCTGACTGGAGTCCACCGCGCCAAACTCGGCGAAGCAACCCAGCGGCGGGAAGCGGCACGGGTTACATCCAGCGAGAAAGAGCAGCAGCGAGGGGCCCAAAACGATAAGCGGTTCCGGCGTTCACAACTCTACAAGGATATCGCCGAGACCCTGGATACGGCAGATACGGCAACGATTACGGCTTTCCGCGACGCCATGCGCGAGCAGCACCAGCTAATCGAGGGGCAGGCGAGGGAATACAACGACGCATTCGATGAGGTTGTCGACCAATTTCTAGGCGCAGACGCCAGCGGAAGGCAAAACCGGGGCTCGTTTATTAGCAAACTCAGCCGTGCCCGAGATCCGGCACAGGTCAAAGGATTCGACCTAACCGTGCAATATGTCCGGGACCATCCCGAGCTGCAATCGGCTCTTTTATCAGGAATTAACGCCGAATCGGTTGGCGCAGGTGACACCGAAGCGTTAGTATTCGAGGCATTGAAGCAAGGCAAGCGCCAGGTCCCGTCGCTCAATTCAGAGGAAGTGTGGGACGCCATGGGCGAAATTCTGCACAGCTTCGACGCCTTAGAATCGACAGAAAAGAGCGAAGGGGAACTCGTTCCATTTTCGCAAGGGAAGCCAAATATGCCTAAGCGATTCAAAAAGGAAGTCATGCGACCGGGAACGTATTACCCGCAAGGGAACCGTATCGACATTCCCAAGGATCGAATTCGGGACTGGGCGAAATCAACGCGTACGCTCCTCAACAACGGCACGTCCATTCCCGTACCTTACACCCACAACGGCGACCCGGAGCCGATCCTAGACCGCGACCCGAGCGAGAACCCGAAGGACAACGCCGGCTGGCTTACGGACATCGACTTCGACGAAGCAACTGGAGCGCTGACGGTCGAAATCGAGCCGTCCACGGATGCCGACGCCGAGAACTTCGGCACGAAAATCAAAGACTTGAGTATCCGAGCTAAGAACTGGGGAGACGGAAAAGGCAACGATTACCGCGACGTAATCACCCACGTGGCGGCGGTAGTCCATCCCGTAATGACCGACCAAAAGCCGTTCATCCCGACCGATGGTCTAGCCTGCTCGATGACCATGGGTCAGCCAAGCTACTCTGGCACGCGTACCAATTCTGAGGTTATAACTATTGACAGCTGCCTAGAGCTGCTAAAACAACTAGGGATTGATGCCGGGCCCAATGTTGGAGCCGACAACGCGATCGAGGCAATCTACCGAGCGGCGAAAGCGGTTCTCAACTATCAAGAAATGGAGGAAGGGCAGGGATACGGAACTCAGGCACCGGAAGGTTCCAAGGTTCAGCAACCGGCCCCTATTGCTATGTCTCAAGACGAACTTACTTTTGCAATGAATCTCCTGAAGCGATCGCCGACCAACCCAGCGACCGGCAAAGCGTGGACACCCGATGCGGTGCGACTGATGCACAAGATGCAGGCCGGAGACACGGCGTCGATTGCCAACGGCAAAGACCTGCAGTTCAGCAACGCCACCAAAGCACGCCAAGACGTCGAGAAGCATTTGATTGCCGGCGAACTACGTTCGTTAGTTCAAGGTCAGCGAATGCGACCCGACGAGGCGCAGGCGTTCGTGCAGCTACTCACACACAACGAATTGACGTTCAGTCAAACTGGCCAGCTAAACAAAGAAGACCCAACGTTCGCTGGCATGTTCCAGCGAATCCATATGCTGAAAGCCGGCAACGACGGATCGGCATTGACTGGGCAAACGTCGCAGACGATCGGCAACGACCTGAACTCCGTCGTTTTCGGTCAGCAGCAGCCAGGTGCATTTGGAAATGGCATGCCGTTCCAGGTCAACGACCAGCCAGACCAGTTTTCCGGAGACAGCGATATGTCCGAGGAGCAATCGATCCAAGCAGCTGACGCCATGATGCGAACCGCTGGCTTGCTTCCACCCACGAACGCACAGCAGCCACTCGTACGTTAGTCGTCCCAATCCGAACAAGACCAACAGCAACACAGCCCCATTAACCAAAGGATCACGAAACACACTGGAGTAAATAACGATGGGACATCTACCCGGAGTCACCCACCAGACGCCAGGCGTTCACGACGTACACACGACGTTCGAAAGTGTCGTATCTTGGGGCGACCAAACGCTAGCCAATCTGCAGACGCAAGCGATCAACATTAGCGGCGCAGCTCGCGACGAAAGCCACACCGGGCGAACAACCTATCTGCGCCCGGGTTTGCTGATGTCCTTTGTAGACGCAACCAAGCTATGGCTGCCCTACGACAGCGCTGCGACGGGTGTCAACGACAATCTAAACGGCGTTCTCCGTGGCGAGGAAGTAGTTCAAGTAAACGGAGTGGACACCAACAAGCAAGGCGTTACCTACGCCCCGCACGCCCGCATCAAGCTAGGCGCACTATGGACCAATGACGGGACAGCCGGACCCGTCGTTGGCCATTTAGCCGAAGCTACTATTGTTGCGGCACTGATCGCGCTGGGTTACCTCCTGGACGATTGGTACGAAAACGCATAGCGGTTTTTGAATAAGTAAACCGGACCCAAAGCAACGTGATATTAAACGCAACCAACAATCTGAAGCGTCTCAACCCAAGGCAGAACACTGGCTTGTTCTTGTTTATGGATGAGGACGTGACGGTTCAATTACCTGAACTCAAGAAGTCGCAGGGAATCGGTTTTGACCTGTATTGTCTGAACTGTTGTGTACAGCTCCAGACGCAGGCAACCGACAAGATTTGCGGAGCTGACGCGGTGAAGGTCACCGGGCGCGTAATCGTCATCCCAACAGTTACGCAGTTTGAGATTGACGGGCAGGGCGAACCATGCGAGCGAGTTACGGTGGTCGATTACGGATCCCTTGAGAAAAAAGACATAGACGGCGCGTTCAGGCGGTGCGTGACGCGCGACGAAGTCCAGGGCGTAAAGATGCACCTACTTGGACAAGTCAACGAATGTGGCAAGGAATACGTCGAGGGGTGTGCAGCTCAATTACTGGAAATCATCGGAGCGAGCACGCCACCAGCGGAACCAGCGGAACCAGCGGAACCAGAATAGTTAACGAGCAAGACGCCCAACAGGCAAACCACAACCCCGGAGAACGCACGAAACAACATTAAAGGAAATCAACAATGGCTGCTGCCACCTATTCGGAACTCTTCAATCATGTCGTGATTGATCGAATCATTTCGACCGTGCGCTCACCAAATCACCGGCTATCGCAAATATACGGGCTCCAGCCAGGCGGTTCAGCCGTTTCGGACATCGGCGGTGAGGTATTCGGCTGGGATATCTTCGACAGGACGCGAAAGATGTCCTCGGGGCGTCTGCGAAACTCTGGACCGGCGACACGAAAGCCGAACCTGGTCGGGACCAAGACCGCGACGGTCTATCGTCAGTACGAGCAGATTCCAATCGAAGGCGATCGCATTTTTCGCAAGCGTAAGCTAGGTGGCCCCATCGGTGCCTTGGACGTCCGAGGACAGGAATACATCACCAAGCAGATTGGGTATCAGCATGAAAAATTCATGAACACCCGAGAAGCATTGACGGCGTTCTGCTTCCAAGGTGGATTCGATCTGCTGCTGGACGGGGACGACATCATGCCCGTGCCGGTTGGGTCAGGAGACTACAACGTTGATTTTGGATTGCCGGCGAGCAATCAAGGCGCCGTACCTCATGGCGGTAAAGACACGTTCGCGGGCAACTGGCAGGACGCGGTTAATTGCGACCCAATCGGCGAATTTATTACGCTGAACAAAGTGGCAGTCAAAGGCAGCCGCTACCCGATTCAGCTCTGCTGGCTGGACGCTGAAGGTGCTCAATACTTGCTGAAGTCCGAAGCGGTGAATACTCATACCGGTACGGCGAACGTGATCACGAACGAAGGGCAGCATATCACTTGGGAATCGAACAACCCCGAGCGGCAATTGTCGAACGTGTTGACATTCCATCTTCGTGGTTACCCAATGATTCAGTTCATTGTTTACGACGACGAAGTATTGCTGGACGATGGCACAGCTGTTCCGTTCATCCCTCCTGGAAAGGGGCTGTTCACTCCAGCGCCTAGTTCGGAATGGATAGAATGGCGTAACGGTTCGGAGCTTGTTCAGGAGCGGTTGCAGGGACCAATCCGGGAGGCGTATGGTATGACGATGTGGCTGGAGCCGAACCGGCATCCAGTTAGTCTGTCGCTTGTTGCCTTGGATAACGGATTGCCTACGCCCTACGTTCCCCAAGCTTGGTTCTGGGCTGACCTTTACACACCAGCGTAGGAAGAAGTTGGACACAACCTGAGCGCCGCCGCGACGGGGGAGGGGGCAACCCTTCCCCCTTTTTTTATGTCACACCGCACGCTATTACGAATTTATCCGAACACCCATGTGCAGGTCTTAACTCTGGTGCCGAATACGACTCGGCTGACAGTGATTGACAGGACGGCAAACAGTGCGTTTTCAAAAAATTCAAGAACGCTGAGCGGGTTTTCGAGGATAGCGTTTGCCGCTGAAGACTTAGACGAAGGAGGCGGGCTGGCAATCCCTGCCGGAAAGCCAGGGTTTGAGACTGGAGAGCTGCTCGGATTGTGGGAGAGACTGTATTTCATTTCGGATTTGCCAGGCACTATCTTAGAGGTGTTTTGTCACCATCGAGGGCAGGTGCGGGGCGATTTGCTGGGCGACGGTTGGTCTGTTGCATTTGGGGTTTGATAATGCCGTTCAACGCTAGTTTTAATTACCTCGAAGTGGTCGCCGAGCTACCCCTGTATTCGTCTCGAGCGGAGGTGGAGGCTATCTGGAGCATCGAAGGGCTCGACGTCCGGCTGGATGATGACGACGACGGGACCGTTGGGAGCATTGAAGAGGAACGCCTAATCCTTTGCATCGCCGAAGCCACCGACGATATCAACGGATTCGCGACCCACCAATACGATCCAAGCGTGCTGCTTGGTTCTCGCACGGTTCGCCGCTGGGCAAGCTACATGGCAGCAAGCGCATTGTCAGGACGCCGAGGCAATCCAGAACAATTCTGCAACAAAATCACGCGGATAGAATTACAGCTCGCGTTACTCAAGAGCGGCGCTTTCAACATTCCCGACATTCAGACGATTTCGGACGTCGGTATGGCGATGAGCAACATGACTATCGACCGTAACTACCGACTCAATCCGGTTCGAGTCGACCCGCATACCAGCGTTGGCGACGATGCCGCCTCTGAAGAGACGGAATATGATTGGAGGCGACTGGAGTACCGTGGTCTTTAATCCACCCACCGGCGAGGTCGTCACCTTTCACGTTGTGAACGCAACTCAAGAGATGATTGCGGACCTAGGAGAAACGGTCGCCGAGGTGTTCTTTACTCGCTGGCATACCGCTTTCATGGCAAAGTCTCAGGGTGGACATGACGAGTTTTTGCAAGAGTGGGCGCCATTGGCTCCATCGACGATAAAGCGAAAGCAGCAGACACAAAACAATTGGGCTCAAATTGGACCAGCGTATCAGGAGAAACGTGCGTCGTGGCGTGCTCAAGACTTAATGCGTCATTTCCAGTCAGAGGGCTATGACAAGGTCGACGCTAACGCGATGGCGGTAAGTATGGTCTGGGGCGCAACGGAGACAGCCGGGGGCGTTCCTATCCACGTGGATACCGAGCGGCTGGCAGAATCCTTGCATCCTGATGGTTCTCCAGACCAGGTGAAAGAGGTTGACGGTACGTCAATGACGTTTGGCACATCGGTGCCGTATGCTGGCGACTGCGATCGAGGCGACCCATCGAAAAACAGACCAGCGCGACGGATTAAGCCGACCAAAACAGAGGCGTCCGAGTGGGTAAGAGCCGCGGCAGTAGTAGCGCGAAATGATTTGGCAGAACGGTTACAAGGTGAGCTATGATTACGTTTTTTACAAACCAAACGGCAGACGGCACTAGCGCAGCATTCGAAGCAAGATCGGGACGCCATGCCCTAGTAGGGTGGGACGGATTAGGTGGCGGATCCGCAACGGTGGAGTGGAGTCCGGACGGAGGAGCAAACTGGTTTCTGGTTGACACGCTGGCTGATATAGATTTGATCAACGCAGCGATTGAAATCCCATCCGGACACGTACGCGCGGTGCTAACTGGCGCGACGGCTGCCGATCTTACCCTACAACTGCGTCCCGTATTTCTCGCATACCGATACTCATAATGACCCTATGGCTTAGAAATCAGCGCGGAGCAATTGCCACGTCTGGTGCGGCGAAGGGTCCGGATCCTACGTTGGCGTGGGGAATCTTCGCGCTTGACGACTTCGTGTTGGTGAAGGCAGATGGATTCGGGACATTCAACTTGCAGGAATACACAATAGCGCACTGGGTCAAGCCGCTAGTCGATCTTAACTACGTCATCCTTTGGTCATACGATTACACTTCCCATGCAGCGCCGTTCTACAAGCAGGCGCAACAGATCCGTATCGGCGGGGAATGCCAGGCGTACTTTGAGAGTAGCGGGTTTTCCATTAAGGTCGTGACGGGGACGGGGCTCTATAACAAGTGGAATCATTTCGTAACAACGTACAAAGCTGGCGAGCAAAAGCTCTACCTAAACGGGGTTGAGATCGGTTCGAATACCTTTGCCGGGCCTGTAGGTATTTACCAGAATCAGGAAGTCTGGATCGGCAAGTCGAACTTTACGAGCGGTGACGCACAGCCGATGCACATGGCCGACTCGCGGTTCTATTCTCGCGCCTGGACATCGGAGGAATTGACCGAAGCCTATAAAAACTATCTTCCACCGACAGATGCGTTGGTGATGCACTACGACTACGCCGGACAGGTTAACGACCAGTCTGGGAGCGGGAACCATGCGGTTAGCTTCAGTGGGACGTATGGACCATGACAACGAACCTCAGCGCAATACTCGATACGATTGCTGCCACGATCCGATCGGACTTCGATATCACGGAAAAAGAATGCGGAGTCCAAGCGGACCACCGACCACCGCCGCGCGCTGGGCAATTCTACATATCGGTTTACCCCGATGGTTTTGTTGTCAACGACACTCCGAGGACAACCGACCTGGAATTTAAGGTTGGAATTGGCATTACGCAGAGAACAGGCGTACACCCGCCAGACAGACGACAGCAGCTTATCCAGAAGCAAGGCGTTGGCTGTTATTGGTGGATGGAGCGGTTGATTGTCCGTTTGAAGCAATTGCGATACTCGATCAACGTTAACGCGAATATTGCACTAGGGTTTGAAGGCTGTCCAGGCAAAGGATTCATGGAACCGCTACGGTTTTCCAAGTCGACCACCATCCGCGCCGCAGGCCCGACACACTTCCACGCCTCGCCAGAGGACCAGAAAGGCAGGAAGAATTGCGACGACTGGGGCTACTACGGTTTGCTGCCGTTGCACGGAATTCGATACCTGGAGCGATTCGACCCGACAGAAGATGCAGACGATGGCATCGGTGTCATGGTCATCGGCAACACGTTTATTGTTTCTGAGAACGCAGGTGAGCCGCCAATTGTCGAACCGCCCGAAGTCGACTGGAGCGAAACACTGTTCGAGACGAGATTCTCTTATACCAGTGGCGGCGGTTCTCTTCCGTTTTCAATCCCGAGTGAGTGGGTAGCGGTTCGCGACTTCCAGTTTAATTGGCGACTGGTTAACCAAGCCGGCGATTCGGTGCCGGTGGTCCCTACCTCAGTGCAGCGAAATTGGATGTGGAGAAGTTCTGGGGATGAGTTTTTCTTACTCAACGCTAATTCCCTGGAGCGGTGGCATGTGTCAACCGCAGGAGTCTTGGAACTGAGAGGCGCCACAGACCTAGGGGGAGACCGTGACGGCAAGGCCGTCTCTTGGTCGACGTCAGCCAACAGTGCTGGCGGTCCCATCCTTTACGTCTTGGGGTACAACAACGACGACTCAGATTACCTACAGCCGTTCGACAATGACGGAACGCTGCGTGGGGGCTTCTGGGTCAATGACATGAGCGCTAGTCTCGCGACTAAGTTTCACAACGTCTTTGACCGAGGCACGCTAGGTATCGGATTCTCGCTATCTAACGTAGCGATTCCAGACTTGCAGGCGAAGACGTTTATTAGCGATTGGACAGGAAGCTATATCCAAGAAATCCAGGTTGGACGGGAGATGTCTCACGAGACATTTCGAGGCTCCAAAATGGTTGGCTACTTCGCGGACATAGACGGGTTTGAAGTCTGGGATTATTCCGATCGCGGTACGCCCATCAAAACGCACACACTGACCCAGGCGACGATGCGAGCCACACTCGGAGTGGATGTGTACGTTGGATTCGAACACGCACACTGGGCGGGCGACGCGATGGTCTTAGCGTGGTATCGGTCTGATACCGAAGAATGGTATTTGGTGCAATGGATACCGGGCAACGATCCGCAAGCCATCGAAGGACCGCTACCAAACCCGCCGAGACCGTACGCGTTCGAATTCTCGGTTACGCCGGGGATATCGATCGACGGAGCGCGGGCAATCATGCACACAGACCGCAACGTGGTAATTTCCACGATACCCGAAGAATTCAGGAGCTAAGCACATGGCAGGTTTCACAAGCGGTTCATATCTCTGGGAACTGGACGGGAACCCCGGCGGCACGCCGAGTTGGCTTCCACTTGGCACCGTAATGGACATTCCCGAGGACAACGTCGCGTTTACTGGAGAAGAGATTAGGGGAGACGCAACGGGCGACCTGGTGCTAGGCGTGATCAATCGGGCCGGATCCATGTCGATATCGTTCACTTTGCTGGAAGCGAACCTACAAGCCGCCAAAATATTGCAGTGGCCTCTCAGCCCGACAACCCTAGGTGAAATCGATCTATCAACAGTAGGATGCCCTATCGTCGGGCGGCAACTGCGAATCACGGCGCACGGTTGCGCAAGACCCTACCAGAGACTTTTCCACAATGTTGGAGTCGCGCCGGGCTTCAATATTACGCAGCGTTGGGGGTCCAGGAACAGAAACGTTCCGCTTGTGCTTCAGGTGTACGCTACATTCTTTGAAGGAGTTGACCCGAATCCAGACCGCTGGGCGCTGTTTGACCAGGTCGACAACCCACCCACATAAGGCGCACCGATGGCTGATGATGACGTTGTCCTTAAAGTCGAAATCGTCACCGATGACGCAACCGGTGGGAGTCCGACACAAACCCAGCGCCCAACGCCGGCGGACCAGATACGCTCGCAGTTGGGCGACTTGCCTAAGTCGGAACAAGACGCGCTTCTGAAGCAAGCATCGGGTCTTGGCATTCCCATCGGTCAAAGCGCACCGCCATCCGTTGGAGGTGGAGCTGGCGGCGGAGGAGGTGGATCTGGCAGAGGCGGTGGTGTCCGTCCACCAACAAGACCAGAGGGCAGTCGCGAGCTAACGCAAGTCGCGTCGACCTTCGGTCTTGGCGCGGGATCGGCGGCCGCGGGATCGGGGTTAGCGGGTATGGTGATAGGCGGAGCGCCAGTCGCGGGGGCAGTCACGCTGGGGATGGCTGCCGCAGCGGCAGCGCCAGCGATAGCCGGCTTAGGTTTGGCAGCGGTCGCCGTGAAGTTCCAGCTCAATCAGTTGAACACGGAAATTAAGCGAGCCAAAGACATAAACGCTGCTGTCGCGGCAGCAACAGCACAATCTGAAGTTCGGGAGTTGATGGGAGACCTACGCCGGGCGCGGGAGAATCAAGGCGCACTTGGCGGATTCGTCACGGCGAGGTCACAACTACTCGAAGAAGTTCGCGACCTGCGCGCCGCCTTCGTTGGGTCAATTGCTCCAGATCTTACGCGGATCACGCAAGGATTGACGGCAATCCTTAACGCCATAAACCTAATCGTTGATTTCACGCAGTGGGCAAAGCAGGGAAAAGTTACTCTCCTTGAGGTGCTCCGCGAAATCCTTCCAGAACCGTTGATGAATAAGATTGAAGAAGTGATTGATTTCGTTCTTGGGATTTTCATACCCAACGCCACCGCACAGCAGATGCAGCAGCTCAATAACTTACTCGATCCATTCCAGCTACTGAGCAACATCTAAATGGAACACGAGACGTTCGTACAAGGTCGATTGTTTTACAACGGGTTTGACTTCCCCGCAGCGATTCAGGCTAGAGTCGCGGCGCGCCCGGTGATGGACCAGAGCGGACGCTACACGAAGTATGTGCTCTACACGATCACGGTGGAGTGTATTGTCTACGTAGGCATCGACGAACACCTTGATGAGTCGTATTTTCCTGACGCGCTAGAATCCATTGACGGAACACTCCCGCCAGGCGCTAAAGAAGGCATGGACCGGCTGAGACGCGTTCTCACCGAGCAAGGGAAAGAGTTTCATTTCTGGGGCAAGGGCTTCGGTTACGACTTCGAAATCAACACTTCATCCGGGCGAGACGATATCCAATTTGGTCCAGTGGTGAAGCTTCTCAGTTGGGAACCCATCGCGGCGAACCAGTCAGCGAAGCTAGTCTGGGAAGTGGAAGTAGCTCTGTCTGAATGCGAATCTACGATTGCCGGCAGCGTTTCCGAATTCGTATTCGATGTTGCCTACACGATTCGAGACGGTTTGACGTCGCGTCAGGTAACCGGTTCGGTCGAAATCAGTAATAAGCTAACGTCGGGACAGGTGACTGTCTTAGTCGACTCCTACCGAAGTAAAGTCAAGATACCAGTCCCCGAGGGCTTCATTCGCGAATCGCAGACTTGGACGCTTCCACGTGGCGACAGAATACTCAGCTTCAATATTGTCGACACGCAATCTGAAAGCGACTATCCGCCGCTACCAGGGATAACAAAACAAGACGTCACGCACACTATGAAGTCGGTGGGATTTCCTGGAATCAGATGGCACAACACCATACGAGGAAATTTCAGCGTAGCGCCAGGGTTTCACAAGTCGGTTGCGCTGTCGCTGTTCCTGTTGCACCTAAAGGCAAAGCTAGACGCATCCAACGCGACGGTTACCGCGAGCAGTGGAACGGACGGTAACGGAGATCCAATAGACGACGTTTCGGTAAAACCTCTGGATTTCCAAATCACGAACGACGAGACCGGGCGCGACTTCTCAGCGAGCTACACGTATCAGCTAATCACGGACAACCCGCAGGATTCCTTCAAGGCGGCGGGATTATTCACGCAGCCGATGACGACCAGCTGGCAAGCGTACCAGCAGATTATGGAACCGCGCATCTGGAACCCGCGAGGTGTGGCAGCGTTAACGCGGACCAAGTCTAAGCTGATTACACTCTGCAATACCGGAAGTAGCGACGGAGCAATGAAGGTGATAGACACCCAGGCTTCGCCATTTCGCCCGACTACCTTAGTGCGTTTGGTGGGTCCAGATGAATGCAAGACTGCGTGGGTAATATTTGAACCGACAATCAAACAGGTGACCGACACCAAGACGGCACCGCTATATCCAACTGGTGGATTCAAAACATTCAACAGTAGGGCTGGACCGCCGTTTCCTGTAGCGTCTGACTCAGACCTAGTGATGCACACTCAGGGCGAACCGCGGGTGTACATATTGTTCACTGGCATTGCCGAAAGAATGAACAAAGAGATTCCAGAACCGAAGCTAGTGTCATACGGTGGAAATGCCAATCTTACGCCTCGTGGGGAGATGGTTTTCAACCATACAGAGCGCATGGTTGGCAAGTGCCGTGTACATTACGCGACGTGGGCGCAAAGATACGAAGTCCGCGGCATACCCGACCCGCAGCTGGGCTATGTCACTTCTCCGAACATTAGGATTCCAAGATGAGCCAACAGTACGAAACAATTACCGAAGACGACGGATCGGAAACCATTGTTGCGAAAATCAGCAGGGTCAACGTTCAACTGCAGTTCGCTACCGGACCTCTGAAGGTGGCGGCTTCGCACACCTACTATCTGTTTCTGGACTTCCTTGCGAAAGCAACCGAGGAACACCCGCAATCATCGGAGGATCCAGACAAGGCGCGTGAAGAGATGGTCCTACAAAACTATCGCATCGAATGTGATCGCAGGGATGAGCAATACTACGGGCTGATAGCATTACACTTTCAGGATGCGTACGGACTTGATGCGGTGACGATGGACGAAGCGATTCAAATCGACAGGGCGATACGTGCTGGGTTTGCGTTATTCAAAAAAAAACTAGATGGCTCGCCGACATCGCCGACCATTTCCGAATACTCCCAAGCCAAATCACCAGAGACGACTATCAAATACTCAGAGGGCACATCGCCCGACTGCGAGCAGAGCGAGAACTCGACCACCGAGAGTGGACCAGAGACCCCACAGCAGCAACAGCAAAACGGCTAACGCTGGCGACTACTGGAAGCCTCGAAGAAGCAGAGATAGCCGAATCAGAATTCATATTGGAGGAGTACCGTGTTGCTCAACAAGCGAAAACAGCAGCAGGTTAATAGAACCACGCAGTCGATTGTCGATTACGAGCCTTACCAAACTTCCATTTTGTCGCAGTGGTGGTATGACTGGCGGCGCAACCCTCCGTTCCACCGATTTACGCACGTACCAGCAATGCAACGCGAGCCTAGATTATCGCTGGGCATGGACGTCTTAAAAGGCATGGCGACGAGCCTACCTAAGTTTTGGATCAACGACGGTTGCCCAATTGACCGTCCGAGCGAAACAAAACAATTCGTGATGAAGCAGCTAGAAAAGTTCTGGGTTGGCGGTGCGCCGCACATGATGGATTGCATGGATTGGGGCTGGGCAGGCGGAGAGACGATCTACGAACACACCGACGACGGCTTGGAATTCTCACACTTTCAGAAGTTCCGAGCGCAGGACATGCGCCCGGTAACGATGGCCGGGCGCCTGATTGGTCTGGAGCTGCAGCACAACGCGCAGAAGAGATATCTAGGCGGTCATCAGGCTTTCTGGACGGTCCACCGTCGCGACTATCACCCATGGTGGGGGCGCAGCAAGTACGAGAGCGCCTACATTCCATGGAACGAGCTATACGATGAATTCGGCGCGATGGACATGCGGCGAGTCTTCTTCTACAAGTACGCATTCCAGGGGCACATCATCCGACACCCCAACGAAATGGTTAAGGATCCCGAAACCGGAATGATGAGAAACGCGAGGACTGTGGCCAAGAAAGCGATTGAAAACCACCGAAGCGGAGCCGTGTTCACATTGCCGAGTGATGTTGATCCAGTAAGCAATAAATACAAATGGGACGTAGAAGCTGTCCCAGCCGTCACGGGTTCGGCGGAAGTCATCGAATACATCAAGAATCTTCGGCGCGAGATGACCGAGGGGCTTGGATTGTCTGAAGAAGTATTCCAGGCAGCGGAAACCGGTTCAGGATTCAGTGGTCGGAAGATTCCCGAGACCGCCGTACGGGCGATTATGACGCAAGTCGTCTATTGGCTGATTCACGATGCAGACCGGCAGATATTCCAGCCGCTATGCCGCATGCGAGGGCTATCCACCGACTACGAGATTGTGCCGTTCGGGTTGATCGAGGAAGATGACGCCGGCCACGGTCCAGACCCGATGACCGCCGATGGCTCGCAATTGCCTGATGAAGTAGCAGCCGGCGCGAAAGCAGCGGTCAAGAAGAACCGCGACCCAAACCAGGGGAATCAGCTAAGATTGTCGCAACAATTCCCCTGGAGTTCTCCACATGTCGGTTCTGAAATGGCAATTTGCAAATAGACCGGTTTTAGAGCCGGACGACTTATTGCGCCAGCTCGACGAATACGACATCGAGGTTACGCCGCTTCTGAAGCGGGCGAACCGATGGACGAACAACCGCGGGCGCGAACCGTCAATTGGTCATATTCTAATGACCAAGCAGCACATAGGGACGCTACCGAATCCGCAGCTGAACCAGCATGTTCTAGAAATTAGCGATCTCCCTAACCGTACGTTTAAGGTTGTCAATCTATCGGTAATCGACACGCAAGCCGTCTTTCCGTTCGCGGTCGATTTCATTACCGACGCACAGACCCCATATTTAGTCACGATCGCAGACGCACGGAGCAAAGCTCATTTAGCGTACGTGGACGAGACGTTCAACCGCCGAGCGTTCACGGAGGCGAGCGTAGGCGGAAGTGAACCAGCTAACGATACGACGATGCGAGCCAAGGCAATCTGTAGCGCGTTGTTCGATCCGCTGGAAGGTCTGTTCGGCGGACCTCTGCGATTCCACGCGAATGTGGTAGATGAGGATTTTTTGGACGTCGCGTTTCATGGCGTCAATGCGTGGGATGCACTCTGGCACGTGCTGAATACGGTTGGATGGTCCTTGCGTTTGGATACCACCGGTCGCGCTGAGGTGTTCCAATGGGAAAACATTACGACGCCTCTACCCTCACCGCTAAACGTCGATGGTAAGTTTTTACTACAGCGTCCGGTTGTACCTCGCACGGTGGTTGTTGCATGCCAAAACCGAGACTACCAATGGCATCGACACCCAGACACGCGATCCGTTACGCCGGGCGACGTCCACCGTATGAAGCCGGTCTATAAGCAGGACTATTCGACCACCGAATGGCAACCGAAGCGTACGACCACGCACGAAGAGGTTCCGAGCGTGCAGATAGCGGCGCATCTTGAGGGGCGTTCAGTGGTCTGGTGCCCGACGTTTGCGATACGTGACGACAAAGGCGCAATCGTCAATCAATCTCAGCTGCACGCCATGATGAAGCGATACGCGCGAAGATACTTCGACATGGAGTTGATGCGGGCGAGAGCGCAGGGGTACACGCTGGCGGGGCTGGTTGGTGTGCAGGTGTCGGCGCGATGGGGATCCGTCACCTACCGCAACCGGGGAACTGCTGACGGAATGACTACCACGATTTCTAGTGTCGAAGTCGACGCCGATTATCAACCTGGAACCGTGTTCAAACCAGGACCGCCGAATACGCTGGACTGGGCGCCCTACTCGCGATTCGTCCACGCGACGATAAACAGACCGGTCAACAAGGCCGACCAAAACGAAGACACGGGAGAAATCAACGCCGATTCGATGGTGTATATCAATCCGCGCTCGGGTGCTGTCATCGGTACGCAGGTTAACTGGCTTCCGGAGCGCCAGCAGCTAGCCATGAACGGCACGGGTGGACCCATCAAACCTGGAAAGGTTTGCTACTGCCAGTGGAATTACCAACTGGGCAAAGGCGGTATGTGGGTCATCGTCGCGATCGGTGGGACGTCAGGCGGCGGCGGAGTACCAGGCGTGGCCGACTTCGCTGACTGGGCGGCGCGATGTGTCAGCGGACGCACAATCAACGAAGCAAAAGACCCATCGCTGATCGTAGTCAACAAGGGCGGCATGCTTCGGCTATTGCGTCTCGCTGGAACCTCGATTGGTATTGACTTTACGCCAGGACCAGTAAACACAGTCTTGAATACGCAGAGCGGCCGGCAGCTAAAATGGTCGACGATCCCGCGTACATCAGCCGTTCACCTACTGCATGGACAAATCCAGTTTGGCGCTAGCTCATTCCCGCAATCGAGTCTCACGGACGGTGGCGCCCATATCGTGCTTCCCCCCGATCCAGGACGGTCACACAAATACGTGATTGCGGAGCGACGGGGACCAAACGCAGCAAAGCTAGGATGGTTCGGTCCAGGCGTGGACGTATCGCCGAAGGTCCAGCGATGCCTTACAAATGAAGAGCGTGACGAAGAATTCCAGCGTTTACTATGCCGCAATCTGTTTCCATACTTCTGTGAATGGATGGAAAACTGCGAGGACTACGGAACACCACACGGTCCAGGCGAGGATCCTTGCGCGCCGACGGAAGGCGAATATCCAGAGACGGAGCCAGGGGCGCCGAGCGATTGCGTTCAGTGGGTCTTCAGAAACGGGCTGTTGATTGAGCACCCAGACGGGCGGCTGCCCACAAATAGAACGTTCCCCGGTCCCGCTATCGTTCCGGGTTTTCATTGGAATCCATGTGGCTCCACTGACAGCGAGGGCGGCGGCGGTATCCCGAGTCCCGGTGGACCCGGAGGTCCAGACGGTCCAGACGGTCCAGACGGTCCAGGCGGTCCAGATCCAGATGGTGACCCAGGGTTACCGGATCCTGAACCAGACGACCCGCCAGACATTGGAGTACCGCCAGACTTCGACCCGGTCGACCATTGCAGAGTCCATCCACTGGACGACCCATGGAGCGATCCCTGCTTTATAAAATCGCAACCACCGAACACCACGCCGATAACCGATCCAAACGTGGTGAAACCGGAACCGCCCAAGCCAGACATACCGATTCATCTTAACGACCCATGGGATGAACCAGAGGTAGATTCCGGTTATGGTCCATAGGTAACCGCAGCGGTGGTGTCTATAATGTTGTTTTCGAACAAGGAAAACAACATGCAGAGCGTTCAATTCTACGAGCCTACGCTACGAGTTCTCGCGCTGACTCCAGGTCTAGCTCCAGGCGGAGCCGAGCAACATCTGACTACACTCGTGCGACATGCCTCGCGCGTGAAGTATGCCGGCATTATCACGCTGGACGGCGCCCCTCGTCTGTCTTCGCAATTGGGCGGCGTTCCAGTCTGCCAGGCAAAGCGAGAAGAAGATGAAAGCCACGATAATGCGATAGTTCGGGCTGTTCACGAGCAAGTGGCTAGAGGGCTACGGTTCGATCTGATTATGTACTGGGGTTTCGGTCCAATGAACTTCGACGCGTTGAAAGTTCCCGTAGTCCACGTGACGCATGCTAGCGGAATGGAAAAGGCGAACGAATGGACTTGGAAATGGACGCAAGACCGCGGCGAAAGCCTAGCCCATTACCACGTTGCGGTTAGTGAATCGGCAGTTCTTTCATTCTCTGAACGCGTGCGCAAGTCGAGCAAAATTCACGTCATTCACAACGGTGCGGACACCGAGCGAACGTGTGTTTGCTTCGGTCGTGACCACCAACGAAATCTATGGGGAATCCCGAACGATAAGAAGGTGGTTCTTTACGTCGGGCGACTCTTCGAAGGCAAGGGCGCCGATCTGCTGGTAAAGGCAATGCGATACTTGCCGCAGGATTACGTTGCGGTCATCTACGGTTGGGGCGACCAAGCCAGGGACCTGCGAGTTATGGCAGAGGAGACGCCGGGGCGGGTGTTCTTTCCACTTCCGCAATTGCAGGCGCTGGGCGACGTCTACGCCGCTTCGGACGTCGTCGCAATCCCAAGCAGTAGCGAGGCGTTTCCGCTGGTAATGATTGAGGCGTTTCACGCTGGCGTTCCGCTGGTTTGTTCCGAGTTCAATACGCTGAAAGAAGTCGAGACGGTTTACTTTGGGGGCGAACCGGCGGCGTGGCACACAGATTGCCCGCCAAAGCCAGAGCATCTAGCAAAGTCGATTCAACTTGCCACTACAAGCGATGCATCGGTTGAGATTGTACGGCGCGCGGCGGTAATCTCGCGACGACATTTCTCCGCGTCCGCAATGGTCGGGAGATGGGAGTCATTCTATTACCAGTGCTGCCAAGAATGGCTGGATATATCCCGCAATGGAGCGATCGAAACGATATGATTTCACACGTGCATAAGGTTATTTTCGTACACATCCCGAGGACCGCCGGAACGTCTATTGAGGTTGCACTTGTAGGTAAGGATTGGTGGTCCATCGACCAAGACACCAAGCACATTTCGGCATCCAAGGCTCGTCTGGAATACGAACAGTTTTGGGAAGCTTACACGACATTCACCGTGATTCGAGACGAAGAAGCACGCATCGATAGTTTCTGTGAAAAGTTCGAAGTTCCAAAGGAATCGGTTCGTAGTTCCGGATCATTCCTGAATGCTCCGCTTGATGTTTATTTGTCCTATTCAAACCTAACTAACGAGTGGGCGAAGTTTGCAGAGCGTATCGGCAAGGGCGCACCAAAGGATCTCCCGCACGTAGGTAAATCATGAGAGTCAAATTCAACTTCCCCGCTGATGACGGTCAGTGGGTACGCCCCATGAATTCCGCGAAGTGCATCGTGGAACTGAAGAAGTTGGGTGTTGAAGTGGTCGACGAAGGGCAGGACGTCACGTTCCAAGATACCTGCGTGGACGACGTTGAACCGAACACGGTTATTCTCGATCGGTTCGACACGTCGGCGGCGACGTCCTACTCGGTAGAAAAACACGAATCAAACCCCGATGTTTTAGGATATGTTTTACCGATCAGGTCACGCGGAACTAGCATCAGTCATGGAGTCTGGAATGAGCCGCCACCATCGAATAAGCCGACTCGATCCATTACTACGCTGCCTTGGGACCAGGTTCCGGGCTTAACGCTACACGTCCTACCAAAGAGGTTTGACGTTACTTTCGCTGGCACGGTTTACTACCCTTCGATTCCGTTCGCGACAGCACACCGAAGCCGATTGATGGCGAATTGGCATCAAGTCGCACGCAATAAGACTGTTAGCGTATTTGGTGGCAGACCTAGGCTTTTGTCGTGGCAGGATTCCTATAATCTCGCAGCACGTTCCAAGGTCGTAGTGAGTCCGTGGGGAGTATGCGAAATCAGCTGGCGAGACTACGAAGCCGTGTTGGGCTGCGCGATGATTGTTAAACCGCGACAACCTTCGATGGACGTATCGTGTAACCCATGGCAGGACAATGTCGTCTACTGCGAACCAGACTTCTCGGATATCGGCGATGCGGCGCGAGTCGCGCTAGAGCAATACGACGCCAAGAGAGAGTATCTAGAAGGCATGCGGCGCGAGCTAATCGAGTATTCGCACATGGATTATCTAGCCAACGGAATTAGGGATATGCTGCTTTGGATGCTGTCTAAAAAGGAGATTGAATTCTACCCGCACTCGCAACAGAGTCCCGCGATGGTCCCAGCGTTCGAAGCTTTGTTTTCGGATTGGAAGCCGGATTACATCATCGAGCTAGGAACTGGAAAGGGAGGATTAGCAAAGCATCTAGTGGACTACGGCGCCGTGTTGTCCATCGACAAGAAAGAAGAGTTGCGAGAGGTCACCGACGACCGAGTTACCTACATCGAAGCGAACGTGTTTGAGGATGCCGTCGAGGCGAACAACGCTTCACTTATGTCTAAAGGAAAGACGCTTTTGATTTGCGACGGTGGAAATAAGCCAGAAGAGTTTTGCAGATACTCCAAGTATCTAAAGTCGGGCGACGTCGTCATGGTTCACGATTACTTTGACACCGCAGCAGACTTTGAGCGAGCGAGGGCGGCGCGTATCTGGGATTGGTGGGAATGCTGCCAAAACAGAATCACAACAACTGGACTTCAACGCATCCATCGAGGCGTCATGCGTAACGCGGCTTGGGGATGCTGGAGAAAACTTTAATGCTAAATATCATATTCACGAAAGACCGACCGCTACAGCTAACGGCACATCTTGAAAGCCTGATGCACAACCAGCGCGGGCTATCTGAGGTAGTCGTTTCGGTGCATACTATGACGCCAGAATACTATGACCTCAGAAACTTGTTTCAATGGGTCAAGTGGGAACAGCGGCCAACAGGATTCGACAATACGATCCGCACTAGGCTTACGTCAACAACTCATAAGACCGTGCAATTTAGCGTTGACGATTCCGTGTGGACGAATCCATGGATTCCACAAAAATGTGAAGCGGCTCTTGATAACCCAGCCGTTGACATGGTCACGCTTCGAAGTGGACGAACAGCGGACGGTCGGGCGTGCTGGAAAGCCGGCTCGGCGGGTGAGATCCACAGAGACTACCCGTTTGACATTTCATCTAGCATTCATCGTGTCGATGACATCCGCCGTGCGTTCAGTCTTTCCCATCTGTTCGAGGTTCCCAATGACATCGAGGCGCAAATCGTTGGGCAGATCCACAAGGACCGCAGGACCCGCACAATCGCATCAACGGGCATCGGGTGTCTTATCACCCAAGACGTCAATAAGGTGCAGCATAAGCACAACCCGGACGGCAACGGGATTACGTCAAATCTGACGGCGGAGCATTGCATCGACCTCTACCGCCAGGGCAAGCGGATCGACTGGCTGAGCATGCAAGGCGCTGAGGGGATTTTGGTAGGCGATCGGTATTGGAAGCTGCTGGAATAACCTTGACGGTGACAGGAACGCCGACCACAATGACCATTCGCGAGTCGGCGTCACCCTAGCTCGCCACAATCCAAATACGAAAAAACGCCCCGTCTCGAGCATAGTGATGCCTGCTAGAGATTGCGGGCGTTTTTCGTGGAGTTATCTGGAAATGAGCAGGACCGGCAAGTTCTTTATCGTGATGCGAATTGACCTCGCAACAGACCCCACAGTCGCCATGATGGCGGCAGAAATCAAACAGCGTCCCGAGGTGATCGTCGGATACCTACATTCAGTTTGGGGGTGGTTTGCTTCACATACCGAATCTGGGATAGCGCACGGAGTTTCGATAGAAGCGCTGGAGGGCTCGACCCATCTACACGACTTCCCGCAGCTAATGGAAAAGCACGGCTGGCTAAAAGAATGGAAGGACGACCACGGCAGACCTAGCCTCGAAATACCGAACTGGGAGCGATGGTTCGGAGGCGCAGAACAGCGCAAGCAGTACGAACGTGAGCGCAAAAAGAGCCAAAGGGTATCAAAAACAGCGGAAAAACAGGATGTCCCGGACAATGTCCCGGACAATTCCGGGACAAGTGCGGGACACTTTGCGCCCACAGGAACAGAGACAGGAACAACTTACGAAGTAAGTGGAGCGAGCGAGGCGCTAGCCAGCGATGCTCCGTCCGAGCACTCCGCTAAACCACCACCACCACCAGCCAGCGAGGCGACAGCCAGCGCAGCGCCCAAGCCGAAGCGCAAGCGAGCGGCATATACGCCCGAGTTCCTGCGCATGTGGAACATCATAGGGGTCCATGCCACAGACAAGGCGCGCACGTTCAAGGCGTGGAGTCAGGCGCTAGGAGATCCAGCGCTAACAGAAAAATTTTCGAAAACTGGTCAGGCTGAGGGGTTTATCACCGAAAAACTTCGTCTTTGGTGCATTTCGACGGACGCAAACCCCCTCGACCGGTCGCCGATGAAAGTCTACCGCTGGCTCGATAACGGCCGGTATGACGACAACCCCGATTCATGGCAGCGGGTGGTTGTACACGACACGACCGCGCGCAACTTCGAAGCCGCCCAGCGATTCCTAGACGGAGATGGACGATGAAAGACACCGACAAAGAGCAATTCGTCACGATCATTAGCGGGCTGGCTGACTGTTTCGGGCGGAAAATCAGCAATTTCGGCGGGTTCTGGATGGGTTTACGAGACTTAGAGCTGCGGGAACTAGAAAGGGGCGTCACTGAGGCTATGAAATCGCTCAAATTCATGCCAACTATCGTAGAAATACGCGAATTTGCGGGAAGAATCGAGGGTTCGGCGCGATGTGACCAGGCCTGGATGGAGCTATGCCAGTGCATCAGAACTGGCCCATACGTCCATGTTCAATTCGTCGACAAAGCACTAACCGCAACGATTCGAGCGATGGGCGGCTGGGTGGCTATGTGCGACAGGTTCGCGGAGGGGGAATCGCAGGAAAAGTGGATAAGAAAGGAGTTTGACCGCATCTACACCGGATTTGTGCGGCGGGGCGTGCTCAGTACCGACTGCGGGCCTTTGTGCGGGCTTTCAACACGCCTTCCGGCCGAAGTCTGGATTGCTGGCGACTTTCGCGGCAAGACCCGAAGATTAGGGTTTCGAGCCCCCAGAGGCGTTCTAGCGAGCGCACCGCCCAACCCGACTTCCGAGTCGCCAGAGGATTAGAACGCAAGCCAGGCGACGAGCTGGTCGGCAAGGCGATTGCGTGAGGTGGTGGAAACCGTTTCCACCAATGTCGGACCAATGTCGGACCATTTGTATCAATTCCAACAGAAAGCCGAACATGAGAGCAAAATTTGACGAAGCGCTGAACAGCTACTGCACCGAGGCGATTGACGAACACAACCGCCATTTTATCCGAAAGGGGATGACCGTTCGAACCTCAGACGGGGGCGGTTGGGACCACGTTTCGGTTTCATTCAAAACGCGATGCCCGACGTGGGGTGAGATGTGCCAGGTCAAGAATTGGTGCTTCGAACCACATGAAGCGGTGATGCAATTGCACCCGCCCGAGTCGGACTATCGAAACTTCCATGAATTCTCCCTTCACCTTTGGCGTCCGCAGACCAGATCGGAAATTGAGGCTATCCGCCAGCAGTGGGAACGCGACGGCGATGATTGGCCGTACGGCGACCTGCCCGGCGCAGAAATACCGCTGCCACCCGGTTCGATGGTTGCGCCGAAGGTGAAGCCATGAGCGACCTCTTCGACAAATTCGACACAGCGGAGCACGCTCGAGACCTAGCGGACAAGCAGGCGGCAGCCAGCCGGACAGCTCCGTACGTCGCCGGTAGCGATACCAGCGAATCAGCGGCGGAATCAATCGAGCCGGTCGCCGGCTCGCTGCGAGCGCGGGTGCTGGCGTTCATTCGCGAGCTGCGACAGTCCGGGTTGATTCTCGATTCAGGATTACGGCGGAAGACTCGCAGCGGACGAAGCGCCGTCGTCTGGCTTGCGGTAACCAAATCGGTGGGTTAGAGTGCGGCGCAGATCGAAGAAACACCTCAACAGGTTAACCCCGCACGGTGCCGTGAGAATCGCCGTTTGAGTCTCGGCAGGTGGATTACCTTTCCCTGCCGAGACAAGCGGGAGTTTATTTTCACGATACCTGTTGACGGGAACCGATACGGTGACTAGGATACTCGTAGCTGAACAATTCTCACACTCTTTGCAACGAGGCAAAAACATGGAAAGCATTCTTGGCGTTCTGCCACAACAAACCGACGACGAACTAGACGAGCTGATCGACGGCGACTTCGAGCACGAGACGGACGAAGACCGCGAAGACCGTCTATCTGAGGAATACGCCGATATTTGGTACGACTAGGCGGGACGGACACCCGTACGGTTGTGTTGCCAAGGAGCCCCGGAGATGGACGACCGGGGCAAGGCAGTTTTTCAAAAACGATTTAATTCAATCCGAGGATAAAAAAATGCTGAATACCGATATAAATTTTACTGGCACTATCAGACAGACTCGACTAATGGACGCAATCGAAGACAACAAACGCTATCACGCGCTCGAGTCTTTTTCTGCATCGCAAATTAAGGTTTTCATTGACGATAGAACTAAGTGGTATCACCGGTTCGTGGCAAAAGACTGGGAAGCGGAAAAACCTACGCCAGCAATAATATTCGGAAGCTACGTACATTTCATGCTCGAGCTTGGCGGTCCTCAGCATATCACCGTTGAGGTAGGCGAAGACTTCGAAACATTCAGCGACGACAAAATAGCCGAGTCCGCAAGCTGGGTGGAGGAACCTACGCCGAAAAACGCACCGCCCGAATTGCTGTCGGCCTACAACGATGACGGCACGTTCGAAGGGCGCCGAGGTCGCAAGGCGTACCAAGTGTGGAAGAAACAGCAGGTAGGAAAAATAGTTCCAGCTGGAACGCGCGACAAAATCTCAAATTACGTCGATTGGAAGTCGCAACATGGCGACAAAATTGCGTTCACCAGTGAAGAATTCAACACGTACGCGCACGTCTACAACCAGCTACTAAAAAACAGCGAGGCTAACGCGTGGCTGAAGTCGGAGGAGAAAGAGGTTTACTTCGATTGGGTGGACGAAAAAACAAGCTTGCCGATGCGTTGCAAGCTGGATTGTATCGACAACGAAGACCACCGAATCGTCGACTGGAAAACGACGCGGTATGTAAAACCGAAGCGGTTTAGCGACGAGATGCACAACGGAGACTACGCCCTACAGTTAGCGGTTTATCGTCGAGGATTTCGAGCGAATCGCGAGGGAAGCGGACACTACACAACGGCGGTTTGTGCCATCGAAAACACTGGCTCGTATCGCATTCGACCCTATGACGTTCCAGAAACTTGGATGCAGTGGGGCGACGATCGGCTCGACGAGGTGTTGCAGCAGATAAAAAACTTCGAGTGGGGTGACGAAGAGGACGCCGAAATGGTTACACTATCCATGCCGGCATACATCAACCGTGACCGTCAGTACGAGGTTTGAAAATGGCTTGTCCAACATGCGACCACACAATGCAAAACTTAAACGGCGGAATCGAACCGTGGTTCTGGTGTCCACGATGCGGAACTGTATCGCAGGCACCAATTGAGCATAATCACGACCCGCCAGCATTAGTTAATCGTGTCGTTGAGCTTCTCGGAAGTGGAAGTATCACGCCTGAGCAGATGGAATTAGCAGAACGTCTTGGGATAGGCGAGTCCATTCGAATCGGCGATGGAACGTGAACGTTAGGTCGGCTCGTCTTGTTGACGGGCTACGCGCTGGTTGCGGAGGCAACCGCAGCCAGTGTTTTTGGAACAACAGAAAGGTAAAAAGATGAGTACGGCAGTAGTAGCAAAGCAGAATAAGTTTTCAGGTTGGTTGGATAATCCGACGATTCAAAACCGAGTATCGAAAGCGCTCAGCGGATGGATTGACGAAGAAGAATTTGTGTCTCAGTTTGCAATCGCTTGCATGAAACCAGAGCTAGAGGGATGCACGGACATCAGTAAGTTCAAAGCGGCGCACGTTTGCGCGGCGTTGAACCTGTTGCCGACGCTCGGACACGTCGCGTTGATACCTCGCGAGATTCGCGACAACGGCAAGCCAACAGGCGTCTTTGAAATGGACGTCATGCCGCAATGGCAAGGGCTAAAAGCCGTGATGGAACGTCACCCGAACGTGTTCTATATCGAGCATGAGTTGGTGTTCGTTGGTGAGAACTACAAGCGGCACAGCGACGGTTCATTCGGGCACGACTTCGACCCGTTCGTAGATCGTGAAGTAGAGCAAGACCTAAGCAACCTAAAGGGCGGATATCTGCGCATCACCTACCGCGACGGCCGGCCGCAGAAGTTCCATTTCGTGACGCTCGAGACCATCAAGAAAGCGAAGGCTTGTGCGCAAACCGCTAAGGTCTGGAACAAATGGCCCAAAGAGCAAGCAATCAAAACGCTATGGCGTAACGGATACGCTAGGCGAGTGGTGACCATCGACGCGGGAGTTAACCGCGACCTTCAAACGCTTATCGAAGCGGAAGATAAGGCACTAGGAAACGACCCGAACCGCGTACAGTTTGGAGACGTCAAGAAGTTAATCGCCACCACCAGCGGCAGCCGCAAGGAACGCAAGAGGCAGGAAGCGGAACCAGCGGAACCAGCGGAACCAGCGGCAGCCGCGACCGAGGCAGCGGAGGAGGTTGACGCGGTCAGCCACCAGACGCCAGCGGTCGTATCGCACCTGCAAGAGTTCCGGGAATTCGTCAGCGATGCAACCGACCCAGCTGAAGTCGACTCAATCCTGAATGCGGCGATCGCCAAGGAACCAGACCTAGAGAAAGAGTTGTGCGAAATAGCCGTGCCGCTCCGCGACGCGCTCGAAACGAAACAGTCAGCCGAAGGAGGTAATCTGTTCGAAACAAAAGACGACGTAGGACAGTAGTTGCATCCGTGGCGAAATTGGTAAACGCTTGCGGTAGCCCAGCAGCGTTTCGTTTGGGAAAAATGTTTTGCCGTCCCCTGTATTACCAGCGGGTTCTCAACACCTGGACGATCGTGTGGCTTGGTTACTCGCCGACAATTAAACTCCGAATGAGTCCTGGAGACCCCACTACTCTGCATTCCAGCCCGGTAAATCGGGAGAATCCTTGCTGTGGTAACGAAGTTGCTGGTTCGACTCCAGCCGGGTGCTTTTAACTTTTCACTTTCAAACGAACAAGGAAACCAAAATGAACACAGAACTACAAAACGTATTCGCCAATAAAAACGAATACGTGATAGTGCGATCTAGAAACGAAGGCATCAACGCTGGGTATGTGGTAGCGGCAACAAAGGACGGTATTAAGTTGCGAAGTGTGCGCCGTATCTGGCACCACAAGCCGCTTGACGAAACACAAGCCTGGTACGAAGGCGTTGCGAATTCTGGAGTATCCGAAGATTCGAAGTTGTCGCCAGCTGTGTCTACAAAAACGATCATAGAGGCGTACTCAACTACGTGCTGTAGTGATGCTGCACGAGAATCGATCGAGGGGAAACAATCACATGGAACTAATTGATGGCTATGGCGATGGCGATGGCTCTGGCTATGGCGATGGCTCTGGCTCTGGCTCTGGCGATGGCGATGGCTCTGGCTCTGGCTCTGGCTCTGGCTATGGCTATGGCTATGGCGATGGCTCTGGCGATGGCTCTGGCTCTGGCTCTGGCTATGGCTATGGCTCTGG
>Ga0255048_10000113_pt1 | contig 53717 bp, 63 predicted proteins | sample JV7_2_2_MG_FD_183619 | JGI IMG/M metagenome (GOLD analysis project Ga0255048, IMG submission 183619) | Seawater microbial communities from Jervis Inlet, British Columbia, Canada - JV7_2_2 | ecosystem: Environmental > Aquatic > Marine > Inlet | place: Canada: British Columbia | collected 2016-10-06 | reverse complement strand
TGCGTCCTCGCCCCTTCCGGGCACCGCCTCGTCGTCGTCGACAGCGCGCAGATCGAGGCGCGGATCCTCGCTTGGCTGGCCGGGCAGGAGAGCATGCTCGACGCCTTCCGCACCGGCGCCGACCCGTACCGCCGCGCCGCCGCGCAGATCTACGGCAAACCCGAGGAGGACGTGGTGCCCGAGGAGCGCTTCGTCGGCAAGACGTGCGTGCTGGGCTGCGGCTACGGCATCGGCTGGAAGAAGTACCGCGAGCAGCTCGCCGCCGGCGTCCTCGGCCCGGCCGTGGAGCTGCCGAAGAAGGAGGCCGCGAGGATCGTGCGGACGTTCCGCGAGCGCAACCGCTGGTACCCGTGGCTCTGGGTGCAGATGCAGCGCCGCATCGCGACGATGGCGCAGCGCGAGGACCCGCCGGACCTGTTCCGGCGGCGGGACTTCGCTCCGGCCCGGGAGAAACCCGTCCTGCGCTTCTTCCGCGACCGCGTCGGCTTGCCCAACGGCATGTCGATGAAGTACCCGGACATGCGCGCCGAGGCCGCCGTCGCGGAGCACGAGGACGAGCACGGCGAAGTCCGCAAGTTCGAGTCGGTGGAGCACCACTACCGCTCCGACCTCCGGGGAGGCCGGTCGAAGGTCTACGGCGGGCTGATGGCGGAGAACGCCGTGCAGGCCCTGGCGCGGATCGTCGTGGGCTGGCAGATGCTGCGCCTGGCAGAACGCTGGCCGGTGGCGCTGATGGCCCACGACGAAGTCGTGCTGGTCGTGCCCGGGAGCGAGGCGGACGAAGCCGGAGCCTTCGCGGAGGCGCAGTTCTCGAAAGCGCCGGCCTGGGCCGCGGGCCTGCCGGTGAAAGGCGAGGCGGGGGTGTTCGAAAGGTACGAGAAGCCGTGAGCGCGCCGGCGGAGGAAGCGGCCGGCCCGGCCTCGAAGGACGGGAAGGGCCGGTCGGGCGCAAGTTGCCGAGAAGGTTCGAATCGCGAAGGAGCGAAACTGTGGACAAGACAATTCTGATCGAAAAACGGACGCACGACGCGTTCGAAGCGCTGCACTGGGTAGCGCTGGCGACGAGCAAGGGCGACGCGCGGTTCTGGGTCAGCGCGCTGGTCGTGCGCGGCGGCGTCGCCGAGGGCACCGACGGCCACCGGTTGCACCGGGTGTTCGCGCCGAACCCGGCGGACGCGGTCTGGACGGCGCTCGAAGGCTCGGCTTGGCGCGTCGAGTCGCGCACGCCGCGCAAGCTGACGCTGGTCGAGGACAGCGACGCGTTCAAGGTCTGGCCGGACGTCTCGACCCGGTTCCGGCCGCCGGACGAGCCGCGGGCGAAGGGCGCGCTGCCGACGCGGGCGTCGGACGAGCTCTTCGACTCCGCAGGGCTGCGCTACCTGACGTTCCACGCGGAGTACGCGAAGGTGACCGGCGAGTTCTTCCTGGCTTGGAAGTACTTCCAGGACGCGACGCAGGAAGCGGACGGCTGGGCTCTGTGCCGCGACGACGACGGTCCCGTCGTGTTCACGAACGGCGCCGGGCGCGAGGCCTACGTCATGCCATGCAAAACCGGAAAGTGGCGTTTCCGGACAACGGAGGAAAGCGGATGCGCGAATACAAGACCATAGGCCCGGCCCTGAAGGCCCGGGCGGGCTTCAACGCGCGGATCGCCGTCGCGGTCAAGCAGCTCGACGGGCTGAGGAAGCTGCGCGACGCGCTCGACGAGAACATCGGCAGCCTGCTGAAGGCGTCCGGCCAGGACCGGGCGACGGCGAACGGGCTGCAGGCTCGCTGGCGCACCGTGGTGCACACCGCGGGCGACGACTGGGACGTCCTCTGGGCCTGGGTCAAAAGGTCGGGCAACACGCAGGTGCTGTACAAGCGCCTCAACCAGAAAGCCTGCGAGGAGATTCTCGGCAACCGCCGCGGCAAGGCGATCCCGGGGACCAAGGTGGCGACGGAGACCGAGGTCCAGATCGTCAAGGCGCCGTCGTGACGGGCAAGCGCTTCGTGAAGGAAGTCCGCTGATGAAAGTTTCGCAGGCGCTGGCGGAATGGCGCCGGTCGCGGACGGCCGAAGCGGCCGTGCGGCTCGTCGAGGCCGTGAAGGAGGCGTCGGGCAGCGCGGGACGCGTCCTGCGCGTGACCGAGCTGGTGACCGCGGACCCGGAGAACGGCCGCGAGGAAGTCGAAGTGCAGAAAATCGAGATAGCGGACTGAACCGATGGACGCGGAGACGCGTTCACGGCGCTGTCCGCGGCGATGCTCGCCGCGGCGGGGACGGAGCAGGGCGTCGAGGCGGTCCACGAGGACCTTCGAACGATCCTGGGCGTCGTGGCTGACGCCGGGACGAAGGTCCCGGAAGCGCTGGCAATGCAGAAGATCGAGATCAACGAGGTAACGAGATGGCGAGAAAGACGATGGCGAAAACGGCTCCGGCGGCTGCCGGGATCGACGCGGCGGCGCTTCCCGAAGAGCTGCGCCAGGCGATGGGGGAGGAGAGCAGGCAGCTTTCGAAGCGTCTGCAGCTCGGCGGCGACCTGGGGCGGATCCGCATGACCCGGCTCGGCAAGAAGTTCGTCGTCGACGACGAAGAGGTCGAGACCCTCGACGGCGTGGTCGTGGTCGGATACCGGGCGGCGAACAGCTGGTTCGAAGCGCCGTACCAGGAAGGGCTGGCCTCGCCTCCCGAGTGCGCGGCGGTGTCGCGCATGGGCGAGGCGTGCGCCGAGTGCGGCGCGACCGGGTGCCACGAGCACCTGGTGCCGTTCGCCGAGTCGCCGAAGAAGCAGGCCGACTCCTGCTCCGAGTGCCCGATGAACCAGTTCGGCTCGGCGCCGAACGGACGCGGCAAAGCGTGCCGCAACCAAAGGACGCTCGCGCTGCTGCACCGCGGGGCGCACGCGCCCGGCGACAACGAAGCGAAGATGTACCTGATGAACGTCCCTCCCACGGCGGTGGGGCGCTGGGACGCCTACGTCGAGGCCGCGAGGGTCGAGCTCGGGTTCCCGTACCCGTTCGGCTACGAGACTTCGGTCGCGTTCCACCCGACGGCGCAGTACGCCACGCCGGTGTTCCGCCGCGGGCAGACGCTAGCGGCCGCGGAGATCGAATACTACTTCGAGCGCTCCAGAACCCTCGGCAAGCTCCTCGAGCGCTCGCCGGCGCAGTGGTCGCAGGCCGAGGAGGAAGCCCCGCCGCCGAAGCCCAAGCCGCGCGCCAGGGCGAAGGCCAGGGCGAAACGGTGACGGCGCGGGACTCAAGCTCAGTCCGGGGTCGAGCCTAACTTCGAACGGACAGCCCCGTGGGATCCGGGGCGCGGCTTTCGAAACAGGAGAAGAAGATGAAACCGAGCAAAGTCCTCGACGCGCCGACGGCGCCGCCGAAGAAACCCGTGCGCTACACGCAGGAGGAAAGGTCCAAGCGCGCCCGGCTCCGCGAGGACCGGGCCGCTGCGAAAAAGGGCTGGGGTGTGCGCAAGCGCATGCTCGACGACGGCGTCGGCACGGCGCGGAAGGAAGCCGCTGCGGCGCAGAAGGAAGCCGCTGCGGCGGTCAAGCAACGGGACAAAGAGGCGAAGGCCGTCGCGCGGTCGGTCGCGTCGTTCAACAGGGCTCTGGAATGGATCGAAGCGGTGGCGAAGAAAAGGCAGGAGGAATGAGCGGCTGGCGCTGCCCGTCATGCGGGCGCAACGACAGGATCGACGTCGTCGTCCTCGTCTGGGCGCGGCTGGTGCAGCACGCGGACGGCGTGTTCGAGACGTCGCTGGAGGACGCCGGGGGCCAGGACCAGGAATGGGCCGGCGGGTCGCTCGCAGTCTGCCGCAACTGTTCGAGCCACGGTCGGATGGTGGACTTCGAAGAGGGCGAGAAGAGCGAAAAGGAGGGCTCGGCATGACTTGGCGCTGCACAAAATGCGAAAACACGGACATTTTCGACGTCGACGCGATGATCGCATGCCAAGTGGACGGCGACGGGAAGATTCTCTACTTCGACTCGAGTTGCATGGAATTGGACGAGAAAACCGCGAAATGCGCCGAATGCGACGCGGACGCGAAACGCGAGAAATGACGGATTCCTGGGTGCCGCGGATTCAGCCGGGCTTTGACGCGGCCTAGAAGAACAAAGAAGCCCGGACGTCGGTCCTTCGGGTCGGCCGGACAATGCAGGCGGACCCGGCAACGAGCAAAGGAGGTCGCCATGAATTTCATAGACAGGCTGGTCGCCGGAAACGCGGCCAGGAAGAAGACCGCGGAGCTGGACTGGGTCCGCGTGGCCGACACGGCGGAAGGGCCGGAGACGCTGGCGCGGCCGGGGGAGGCCTGGGTGCAGGCCTGGGTCGTCGTCGGTGCCGCCGAGCTGGAAGAAGCCCGGACCGAGACGCGCGCCGACATGGCGCGGGTGGAGTGGGGGACGGAACCGTGAAGCTGCTGCAGAAAAGGCTGATCGAACGCGCGGCGCTGACCAAGATCGGCGCTTCGTCGAACGTCGAGCTGTCGTTCGTCGATTCGGGCGTTTTGCCGCCGGGGGAACTGGAGATCGAGACTCAAGCGGGCAACCACATAGTGCGGTGCTGGGTCGAAGTCACCGAGAACGACGTCGAAGCCGAGCGCGCAGCGCTCGCCAAAGAGCTCTTCGCGGACTATCCCGGATTGCTGGAGCGTCTGGTCTGGCTGCAAGACGATGCTCCGGACGCATTGAGCGAAATGGCAAACGAAGGGCAGGAAGTATGTCGGCAGCGTGCCGCGCAACCCGTGCTCCAGGCAAACGCAACATTTCAGGAAAAGCCGGTAACGACGAACTTCGCGAGCCTGGGGGACGGCGAGCTGCTCGCTTGGCGCGGGAACGCTGGCGCGGACGCCGAAGCGGCGCGGCGCTTCTACGACGAGGCGATCGACGAGCGCAAGGAACTCTCGGACCTTCACGACGCGGCGGACAAAGTCGTCGACTGGATCGAAAAGGAAACGCCGAACTGCGCGGCGGACCCGTACATGCGGCTGCGCGCGCAAGTCCGCTGACACCGACCGGGCTCCGGCAGCTCGAAAGGAGGGCTGCAGGTCCGATCCCTGCCCGGAGCCCCGACCGACGGAGGGAGAAGATGGTTCAACCCGAAACGCGCCTGCACCGGCGCGTCAACGCGCACCTCCCGGGATGGGTGCACGCCGAGAAGACGAACAACCCGTACCGCGCGGCCATGCCGGACTTCTACTACGAAGGCCCGGGCGTCGTCGCTTGGATCGAGTACAAGAACCTGGCGGCGTGGCCGGTCCGGGCGACGACTCCCGTGTCGGTCGCCAAGCACTGCTCCAAACGCACTTGGCCGCGCCAGCGGATCTGGCTGGGGCGGGCGCACCGCAACGGCGTTCTGGCCGCGGTGTTCTTCGGCGTCCCCGGCGGCGTCGCCGTGCTGGACTCGCCGGCGCTGTGGGAACGCGAATGGCTGCGCAGCGAGATGAACCTGGTGTCCGAGGCCGAGGCCGCGGGCTGGCTGACAACGAAGCTGGAGGGAAGGCGATGAACGAATACAACGGCAGCAGCCGTGTGCTGGATATTTTCCACAAACTCGAAGACGTGCTGGTGGAATGGCGCGGGTACATGCTGAAGGACGACCACGCGAGGCTGAAAAAGGCGCTGTGCGACGCTTGCGCGAACAAATGCCGTGCCGAGGCGCGGGAGATCGACGAATGGCTGCTGCGGAAAACGGGGCTGGCGGATCCGCCGCCGATGTGATGCGCCTCAAGGAAGCGCTGCGGACCGTCGGCGGGCTGAGCGACCCGCGGGCGACGCCCGAACTGGCCTGGGGCCTGCCGGCGCGGGCGTGCCGGGCCGGGTCGAGGCTGGCGGCCGTGCCCGGCACGGCCTGCTCGGTCTGCTACGCCAAGAAAGGCCACTACCCGCTCCCGGCTGTCCAGCGCGCCTTGGAGCGGCGCCTGGCGGCCTTGGACGACCCGCGCTGGGAGGCCGCCATGGCGAAGTGCGTCGACGAGCTGGTGGAGCGCTGGTTCCGCTGGTTCGACTCCGGCGACGTGCAAGGAACGGGACACTACCGCGCGATCCTCCGGGTGGCGGCCCGCACGACGCGGGTGTCGCACTGGCTGCCGACGCAGGAGCGGCGTCTCGTCAAGCGCGCCGGGGTCGCGGCCGTCCCGGAGAACCTGGTCGTGCGGATCAGCGGCGCGCGCATCGACGGCCCGCCGGACAAGGGCTGGCCCTGGGCCGGAGCGGTGGTGTCGGACAAGGCGGACGCGACCTGCGTCAAGCACTTGCACGGAGGGTGCTGCCCGCCGACGTGCCGCGCGTGCTGGGATCGGGGCGTGGCACTGGTCAAGTCCCCGAAACACTGAAGGGAAGCGCAATGGCTGAATTCTTGACTTTCGGAGAGCTGGAGTCGTGATGGCAAAAGGCCCGGGCTGGAACCCAGTGGATGCGACGACGCTCGACGAGGCCAAGCTCGCGCTCGACGCCCTGGACGCGACGAAGGCCGAGCGCGAACAAGCGCTGTCGACGCTGCGGCTGCACGGTTGGAAGTGACGGCGCGCGCTGCGGCGGTTTCGACCGGCGTTGCCGGCAGGAGGTGGCGACAATGTACTACGACGACTTCGACTGGCGGTGCCCGATGTGCGGAAACGGGCACGTCGAGGTGTTCGAATTGGAGGATCCGTACTCCTACACCCGGTGCCCGGCGTGCGGCTGGCAGGGCGTGGCGCCGGACTTCGTCGGCGAGGTCCGCGAAGAGGAGAGAGCGTGAGCACGGACGAGGTCTGGTTCGGGGACCTGCGGATCGAGCCGCTGGAGGACGGCTGCAGACTGACGACCGTGGCGGGCCGCGCGTTCCTGGCGCGCGGCGCGGACCCGCGTTCCGCGCTCAAGACGCTGAACATCGGAACGACGGACCGCAAAGAGGCGAGGGGAGGGACGATGTTGAAATGCCCTGAATGCGAAGCGGCCGGGCGCGTCGAGGTGCAAGTCGGAACATGGATGGGCCTGGAGCATTCCGGGAGCGACCCCTGGATGCGGTTGGCGCGCGGGCCGGAACGGGCGCCGCGCGAATTCGACGGCGGTTCGAACGCGAAATGCCCGTGGTGCGGGCACGCGGGCGCGCTGCGCGACTTCATGGAGAAAGACGATGCTCAAAGACTGTAAAGCCGTGGCGACGATGGAAAAGCTGGTCGTCAGCGGCGACGGGTCGGGTGTCGCCCTGCAATGCCTGAACTTCCCCGTCGAGGTCTCCGACGGGATGGGCGACGACCTCGGGCACCCGGACTGGTTCCTCGACGCGCTCGACGAAGCCAGCCGCAAGCGGCTGCTCGTGGAAGCCTGCGGCGCCGTGGTGCTGGTGCGCGCCGAACTGGTGGAGATCGCGGGGCCGGACGGCGACGAGGGCCTGGAGCTGCGGGTGACGCACGTCAGCGACCCGGTGGCGCTGTTCGCGAACGTGCCCGGCAGTTCGGCGAGCACGATGCACGAATGGCCGTACGAAGCGGTTTGGCAAGAGAGCCCGTGAACGAGAAAACCGACGGAGGAAACGATGCGATTGACCAAAGCGCTCAAAAAAGAGATTGTCCTGGCGGTGCGGCGCGCCGTGTTCAAAGACAAGATCGAAGCGTACTACAAGAAGCAGCAAGCCGTCGGCGACGCTTTGTACGAGTCGCTGTTCACTCCGCAACAGCGCGAAGTGCTCGAATCGCTGCCCAAAAGCTGGTTCGAACAGCGCAGCTCGCTGCTGGTGGAAAACGGATCCCGCGAATTCAGCGTGCCGCTGGCTTCGGAACTCGGCCACGACGCAACCTGGTTCAGCAGGTTCAGCATCGAGATGTCGCGGCAGCGGTCGATGCCGGCGTACTTGTCCCGGGAAGCTGTCCGGAGCACCCGCGACGCGGACGCCGTCGCCGACCGCGCCGAAGAACTGCGGATTGCCGACGGCAAGCTGACCGTGGAGCTGGGCAAGATGCTCGACAGCTGCTCCACGGTCAAGCGCTTGCGCGAGTCCTGGCCCGACGCCGACCGCCACTTGCCCGACAGCATGACCGATCCGGCCAAGAGCCTGCCGGTGTCCGTGGTGGCGATGAAGCAGGCGTTGAAAGCCGCGCAGGACGCTTGACGTGGGCGCCGTCGCCAAGCAGCGGGCGCCGCTGTCCTTCCTCGTCATGGAGGAGCGGTTCTGCAACGCCGGCAACGGCGAAGGCTGTTCCTGGCCAGTTTCGACCGGGCGGAGAAAATCGAGGGGGAGAGCGGAAAATGCACATGATCGACTTCACCGGGGGCAGGGCCCGGATGGCCTACACGGGCGAGGAGCCTTGGCACGGGTTCGGCCAGAATTTGCCTCCCGGGCGCAAGGTCGAAGACTGGATCGAAGCCGCGGGGCTCGGGTTCGAGTACCGGCTTCAGTCGCTGCGCCGGGAGTCGCCCGCGGGGTTCTGGCTACGGGGCGTCCCGACCCACAAAGCCGTCGTGCGCGACGACACCGGAGACGCTCTCGGCGTGGTCGGCGCGAATTTCAAGCTGGTCCAGCCGAGGGAGGTCCTGGAGTTCTTCCGCGACCTGACCGAGGCCGGAGGCTTCGAGCTGGAGACCGCCGGAGCCCTGAAAGGCGGGGCTGTGGTGTGGGCCTTGGCGCGGAGCGACACGCTCGAACCGACGTGGGTGATGGGGCAGGACGAACTGCTCTGCCGGCTGCTGCTGACGACCGCCGCGGACGGCACGATGAACACCACGGCCAAGTTCGTGGCGACCCGGACAGTGTGCTGGAACACCCTGAGCATCGGGCTGGCCGAAAGCGGCGACGAAGTGAAGGTGCCGCACCGCTCCCGGTTCGACGCCGCGGACGTCAAGCGCCGGCTCGGCGTCGGCGCGAGCGCTTGGGCCGGGTTCGAAGAGCAGGCGGACAAGCTCGCGCGGTTCGAGGTCGCGCCGGCCGGCGAGCAGCGCTGGCTGGTCGAGACCTTCGGCGATCCGGCCAAGCCTCTCGACGAGCAGCCCGGTCTGCGGACGATGAAGAAAGTCCACGCGCTGTTCGAGGGGCAGGGCCAGGGAGCGGGGCTGCGCTCGGCCAAGGGCACGGCCTGGGGGCTGGTCAACGCCGCGACCGAGTACGTCGACCACCACAAGCCCGAAAGGGCTTCGGGCAACCGGCTGCACTCGGCTTGGAACGGCGGCGGCGCGGCGCTGAAGAGGAAGGCGTGGGACAACGCGGCGAGGCTGGCGGCATGAAGCGCGACTGCCGAGGGACGACCCCGCACGACGGGTGCGGAGAAGCGGTGGACCAATGCTGCGAGGACGCCGAAGGCCGGTTCTGGGTCACCAACGAAGAGTACGCGAGCCAGGTCAAGTTCTGCCCGTACTGCGGAGAAAAAGCGCCGGTCGCCCCGTCGGGGAGCGGACGCGCGTGAACAGGCCGCGTCCCGCCGACGCCCTGATCGCCGCGGAAGAGTTGGTCCTGGCCGCGCGGGAGCTGCGCTGCGCGCTGGACGAGAACGAACACCGAGCGCTGACGCGCGCGGTGGAGGAAGCCGTCCTGCGGGTCCGGGCCAACCTCGGCCTGTTCGACGGAATACTGGAGGCATGACGATGAGGAACAGGAACGCGTTGCGCGCATGCGCGCTTGCCGGCATCGTCGCGGCGGCCGCGCCGGCGCACGCGGCCCGGGCGGCGCCGGACGGCGCTTGCGCCGGCTTCTACGGCGCCGGCTTCGAACTGGTGGCCGGCAAAGTCGTCAAACCATGGACTGCGCCGCCCAAGCCGGCGCGCGGCGTGGCCGCGGCTGATCCAGGCTTCGGCACATGCGTCGTGCGCGTCACCGACCACGCCGCCGACGGCATGCCCGGCTTCGCGCGCAACGACTACTCGCGCCGCCAGGCCTTCAACGCCGACAGCACCCGGCAGCTAGTCTACGCCGACGGCGGGCGCTGGCACCTGTACGACGCGGACCACCGGCATCTCGGCGCGCTGCCGGGCCCGGCCGGCGACGCCGAGCCGCAGTGGCACCCGAGCGACCCGGGGGTGCTGCACTACCTGCCGAACCGCGGCGTCGGCATGCGGGTGCTGCGGCTGGACGTCGTCACAGGCGCGACCGTCGCCGTGGGCGAGCTCGGCGGGCGCCTGCGGGCGCGCTGGCCCGGGGCGCACGCGGCCTGGACCGGGTCCGAGGGCTCGCCCTCGGCCGACGGGCGCTACTGGTGCTTCATGGTCGACAGCGCCGGCTCGGGCGGGCTGGGCCTGGCCACCTGGGATCTGGCCACCGACACCGTGACGGGCCTGCTCGACCTGGACGGCCAGCGCCCGGACCACGTCAGCATGAGCCCCAGCGGCCAGCATTGCGTGGCCAGCAACCCCCGCGGGCAGGTGGTCGCGCACTCGCGCGACTTCGCCTCGCGGCGGCAGGTCGCGGCCGTCGGCACGCACTCGGACATCGGCCTGGACGCCGGCGGCGACGACGTGTACGTGTCGATCGACTTCCAGTCCGGCGGCGGCGACGTCTTCATGGTGAACCTGCGCACCGGCGTGCGCGCCGCGCTGTTCCCCACCTACCTGGACGGCACCTACACGTCCGTGCACTTCTCGGCCAAGTCCTTCGACCGCCCGGGCTGGTTCGTGATGTCCGCCTACGGCGAAGCCACCGTCTCCCCACCCTACCGGCAGCAGTGGCTGCACCGGCGGGTGACGGTCGTGCAGATGGCGCCCGACCCGGAAGTCTACAGCCTCGCCGAGACTCGCGCGCGCGCCGCCGGCTACTGGAGCCAGCCGCACGCCAGCGTCAACCGCGACCTGACCAAGGTCGCCTGGACCTCCAACTGGGGCGCGGACACCGACACGGACGTCGACGTCTACCTGGTCCAGATCCCCGCGGAGGCCGTGGGCGGTCCTCCGCCGCCGCCGGCACGGGTCGTGGCCGGCTTCGCCGCCGCCGCGTCGGGGCTGGCCGTCAGCTTCGCCGACGCGTCGTCCGGCGCGCCGACCGCATGGCGGTGGGACTTCGGCGACGGCAACACGTCGACGGCGCGGAACAGGGACTACGCTTACGCGGCCGGCGGCACCTACGCCGTGTGCCTGACAGCCACGAACGCCGACAGCGGCGACGTCGCGTGCCGGAGCGTCGCGGTGGCGCCTTGAACAGCGCGCCTGGAGGCATGAAGACATGAAAATGAAGGATTTGAGAACACGGCTCGCCGCGATGGACGACGAGGACGAAGTGGGGGAAGAGGTTCTCGACGAGACCGGGCGCCGGACTCTGAGCATCGCCGGCGTCGAGCAGACCACGGACCTCGGCGGCATCCGCGATTCCAGCGGGGTTCCGGCATGAACTGGCTGGCGCTCGTCGCGGTCCTGCGCGTGTTCGACGCGAACGGGACGCACTTGACCGACATCCCCGGCTTCGCGATGTTCTGCTTCGTGGAGAACGAATGGCGGATCGTGCTGAAAGGCGAGGAAATTTTCCATGACGGATTCGAAAGCGGCACGCTGGCTGCCTGGCGACCAGCACCACGGCCGTGTCCCGCTCGACGCGTGGCGCCTCGTGGAGATCGGGGCCGACGGCCGGCCGCGGACGCTGGTCCACGGGATGCCGGCCGCTGACGGCAAGCGGACGAGGGTTCTGGAGAAGGGGCGCTGGCTGCGCGCCGAGCTGAAGCCCGCGTCGAAGACGCGCCGCCCCTACGTGTCCGGGTTCCACGTCTTCGCCAGCGAGGCCGCCTGCCGCGCCTACCTGAAGAGGTTCTCCGCTTCGAGGCGGCTGGAGGTCGTTCCGGTCCGGGTCCGCGGCCTGGTGCGCGCCAAACGCGGAGCCCGCGGCAAAACATGGCTTGCCGAATGCATGAAACTGCTGTAGGATGAGGCTTCACGCATCCTCCTTCGAAGCTTGACCCGGCGCGAGCCGGGTCTTTTTCGCCTGGGAACGTCCAGGAGCGCGGAGGTCTGCCGCGTTCCTGCTCCGGAGACGCGCGGGACGCCGTCGGTCACGGCAGTTTCTCCACGGCCGCCCGGACGGCCGCCATGGCCGCAGCCAGGGCCTCGCCGCCGTCCGTCCCTTTCTTCGAGAACTCGAGCCCCGTGACTTTCCCGGTCTCGGGGTCGACCGCGAGCTTCGCGCCGACCAGTTCGCTGTCGTTGGCCACGGCCACGTCGATGAGCACGCTCCCGTCCGGGCGGATCTCCACGCGGTACTTGGCCCCTCCCGGCAGCGCGCAGCCGGCCAGGAGCGCGATCGCCAGCGCGCCCGCGGCCACCGGTGTCTTCGTTGTCACAGGCCTCTAAAGACAAGGCGGTCGTGGACGGCGTCGAGCTTGGCCTCCAGCGCGTCGAACCGACCGCGGAAGACCTCCAGTTCGCGGATCTTCACAGCGTCGGCGTGCCCGTGCTTGGACATCAGCGCTGCCAAGGCCCCGTCAGCCGCGGCGACCTCCCCGCGCAGCCCGGCGTTCCGGTCGTTGACGTAGACGTAGGCGCCCGCGGCCATCACCACCATGGCGCTGCCGAGCATCGTCGCCGTGGTGCGGAACGCGATGGCGCGCGCGTGGCGCAGGCAGCGCTGCTGCATGATCGAAGCGGCGTCGTCGCCGTTGTCCGTCGAACGCACCCGGCGCAGCTTGGCCGCGTCGTCCCACCGCAGGGGCGAGCACGCCCTGACGTCGCTGTCCTTGGCCTTGCGCCGGATCACGGCGGCGCTTCGGACTCGGCCTTGCCTTTGCCGTTGGCGCCGGGCTTGTCCGGAGGCGGGGCGCCGCGTTCGGCCTGGACGCGCGCGTTCTCCTGCGCGGCAAGCCGCTGCAGCTGGATCTCGAGGTGCGTGATCGTCGGGTGCGAGCGCCCGGCCTTGAGCTCGTAGAGCCCTTCGAAGACGATGGCGAGATGGTCCTTGTCGAAAGACAGCGTTACGGGATACATGACTTTCTCCTAGGACGCCGGCTCGTCGACGGAGTCGACTTCGGCCGGAAAATGGTTGGCCAGGCGGGCGACCGCCAGCAACAGGCGGCGAGTGTGGCTGGAGTAGTGCTCGTCGGCGGCGTTCGCGGAGAACGCCCAGAACTGGTTCCACCGCGGATCGGGGTCGCCGTTGGCCTTCTTCTCGTTGATGATGACAGAGCGCTCCGGAGTCTCGCCGGTGCCGTCGGCTTTCTTCATCACGAGCCGCACGATGACGCGGCGGGCCTCCACGTTCACTTCGTAGTTGCGGATGCGCCAGCGGTCGACGCGCTGGGTCGCGACTTCCGCGACGGGAATAGCGACGGAATCCCCCGCGGTGCGCTGGATGCCTCGGTTCAAATTAAACATCACTTTCTCCGTATTCTCCTGCGGTTATTTCAAGCACGGCCACGCGGTCGGCGAGCGGGTCGGCCATGCTCGCGCATCGGACCGGAGGGACACGGAGGACGGCCTCCGGGCGCGCCCCCGCCGGCACGCGCGCCGTGCAGGCGCCGCCCTCGCCCGTGTTCGAACCGACGGGCGAGACGCCGCAGCCGTGGCTCGAGCCCCCTGTTCCTGCGATCATCCGCTTCTCCCGTCCTGAAGTGTGCCGACGAGGGCGGCCAGGCCGCGCAGGAAGGCGCGTCGGGCGATGTGCTGTTTCATGGCGGTCTCTCCTGTTGGGTTTCTATGCGAGAAGAAGGCTGCGGCTCACTTCGTGGAAGTCGGTCCCGTCGCAGTCGAAGGTGATCGTGTCGATGTTGCCGGCACCCACGGAAACGGTGTAGGCGCCGCCCGCCAGCTTGACGTTGCTCGGCCAAGTCACTGCCCATCCGCCGGTGCCGTCCTGGATCAAGCGCAGGATGCACCGAGCCGAGCCCGCCGTGGCGGTCATGGTGAGCGTGCAGGCGGCGGTCAGCGTCAGCTTGTGGCTGTTTCCCGTCGTCCAGTCGAGGGTCTTGGTCGCGCCGCTGTTGCCGTCGTCGACCACGCCGGTGTTGGTTATCGCCCCGTCGACGGTGAAGGTGTCGCCGGGGGCGGTGTCGTTGACGCCGACGTTGCCTGCATTGTCGATGAGCAGCCCGTTGGTGAACGTGATCGCAGTGTCGGCAGTGCCTGACGGCGCCACGCGGAAAACATGCTCTCCGTTGATCTGGCGGTATTCCACTGCGACATCGGTGACGACGTAAGTCGGCGCGTTCGACGCCGACATGTAGACGTTCTCGGCGATGCCGAGCCAGGAAAACGCGGCCTGGGACCGATTGGCCCAGATCGACGCCGTGCCCGTCATTATCGCGTGGTACGCTGCGTTCCACACCTCGTTTCGCGAAGACGACGGCTGGCCGAGATGCAGGTTGCCTGCATTGTCGATGAGCAGCCCGTCGGTGAACGTGATCGCAGTGTCGGCAGTGCCTGACGGCGCCACGCGGAAAACATGCTCTCCGTTGATCTGGCGGTATTCCACTGCGACATCGGTGACGACGTAAGTCGGCGCGTTCGACGCCGACATGTAGACGTTCTCGGCGATGCCGAGCCAGGACAACGCGGCCTGGGACCGATTGGCCCAGATCGACGCCGTGCCCGTCATTATCGCGTGGTACGCTGCGTTCCACACCTCGTTTCGCGAAGACGACGACTGGCCGAGATGCAGGTTTTCAGCGCTGTCGATTGCGAAGATGTCCGGGTTGCCCGCGCTGTCCTGGACTTGAAGTATGTCGGCGGTCTGCGTCGCGTTGGCCTGCGCTATGAACTGGATTTCGTCGGCCTTGCCCGCCACGTGCAGCAGGGCGCCGGGGGAGGTCTCGGCTATGCCGACCAGCCCAGCAGCGTCGATTCTCATTCTCTCGTTCGTGTGTCCGTTTGTCCCGAACGTGATGGGTGCGCTTGCTCTGGCTATCAAACTCAAGCCACCACTGAGATTCGGGCCGGCAGAGACATAACCGACATCTGTAACAAACAATCCAACGCCTATGTATCCTGTCCCTGTGCATCCTATGTCAAGAGAGTCGCTGTCGGTTGCCCCGTTGCGCAAAGAGATTATCATTTCTGCTGACGCGCCGACGTTCTCATTCACAAACAGCATCTTTGACACACTGTTTTGGTCCTTGACAACATGGAAAATACTGTCTGGACTCGCCGTGCCGACGCCAATGTCGCCAGCGCTCGTTATTCTCATTCTCTCGTTCGTGTGTCCGTTTGTCCCGAACGTGATGGGTGCGCTTGCTCTGGCTATCAAACTCAAGCCACCACTGAGATTCGGGCCGGCAGAGACATAACCGGCGTCTTTGACAAACAGTCCCGTGTCCCCGTATCCTGTTCCTGTGCATCCTATGTCAAGAGAGTCGCTGTCGGTTGCCCCGTTGCGCAAAGACAGTATTGCCTCTGCCGCTGCACCCGCATTCTCATTCACAAACAGCATCTTTGACACACTGTTTTGGTCCTTGACAACATGGAAAATACTGTCTGGACTCGCGGTGCCTACGCCGAGCCGGTAGTTCTCGTCCACGACGACCTGGGCGGTGCCGCCGGAGTTCTGCACCTCGAGGATGTTCCCAGTTTGCGTCGCGTTGGCCTGCGCTATGAACTGGATTTCGTCGGCCGTGCCTTTCACATGGAACAAAGCATCAGGGGTGGCGTCATGGACCCCGACACGCCCGGAATCCCTGAGAAACGTGAGCATCGTGATCCCGCTAAACGGGCTCTTCACCTGAAAGGATGTGCCGCTATAGGATAGTTGCCATCGAATGTCGCCAACCGCGTGTTCGAAATTTAGGACGCCAGTATCGGAGCTGTCGCCGAACTGTATCGCGTTCCCCCGCACATGCAATTTCGCACTCGGGCTCGCGGTGCCGACGCCCAGCCGGTAGTTCTCGTCCACGACGACCTGGGCGGTGCCGCCGGAGTTCTGGACCTCGATGATGTTTCCGGTTTGCGTCGCATTGGCCTGCGCTATGAACTGAATTTCGTCGGAAAGTCCTGCCACATGAAGCCTGGCTGCTGCCGAAGCAGGAATTGCCCCTATGGTAACCCCCCCGTTTGTGCTGTCGATGGCGATGCGATCAACGCCACCAGCCAGAATTCCCAAATTGCCGCTATGCCCTGACGACAAGTCCATTCCTCTGCTTCTTGCCGTTGTCGTTTCGCGAATAAATACTCCAGCCCCGACATGAAGATGATCAGTTATCCCAACGTCATTGGCGCCTAGAACCGTTATGGAAGATGTCACTACTCCTCCTCCTGCGGACTGCACTGTGAAAACGCCTTTCACATGTAGCGGCGAAAGAGGGCTAGCGGTGCCGACGCCGATCCCCGTCGCCGTGCGCACGAAAGTGGTGTCCTCGGACAGCCGGCCGCTCGCGTCCACGAAAGGAATCGAATTCGCCGTGGGCGCGGCGTCGAAAAGCGCCATGACGCCGTTCGCGTCGGTCGCCGTGACGGATCGGGTGGTGCCGGTGGTGACGCCCGAGAGCTGGAAGTCGAGGAACTTGGTCGGGTCGAGGTTGTCGTGCAGCTTCCAGACGTTGTCGGCGAAGTCGGCCGAAGCGAACTCCGTCGCGGTCAGCCCCGCGACGTCGAACGTGCGGCTCGCGGCAATGTTGCCTCCGCCGGTCAGTCCGGTGCCGGCGGTCAGGACGACGCCGCTGTGCGCGACGTGCTGGTCGGCGACGACGCCGGCGAACGCGTCGTGGGTCGTCAGCAGCGTGGCGAGCGTGCTGTCGACGTCGGGCACCGTCAGGGTCCGGGTGGTGCCGGTCGTCAGGCCCGAGAGCTGGAACTGCAGCGCCTTGGTCTGGTCGACGTCGTCGAGCAGCTTGAACACGCTGTCGAGGAACGTCGTCGAAACCGCCATGCCGAGCGTCGAGAAAATCCGCAGCGGATTGTCCGGCGCCAGCGCCCGCAGCGGGTCGCCGAAGTCGCCCGAGAACAGCTTAGCCATCGCGTCTCTCCTGCTCGTCGTAGATGTCCGGCCCGCCGCCGGCGTCGAACGCGGCGGTTTCCGTCCCGGCGTCGAATGCGGCGGTTTCCGTCCCGGCGTCGAAGGCGGGCGGCGCCTGCCCGGCGTCGAACGCCCTCACGTCCTCGAACCGGAACGGGGAGGCCACGTCAAGGCGCCGCGTTCGCGACGGACACGTCCGTCTTCACCGTCACCGTGCCCAGCTGCACCGTTATCACCTGGGGCGGGGACTGGCCGGGGTCGGCGATCTGGACGTCGTAGTGAAGCTTGCCCGCGGTCGCGGCGTTCGTCGCCGTCGCCGTCAGCGTCGCCGTGCCCTTGCCCAGGGCCGTGTTCGCGTCCGAGGCCAGCGTCGCCCAGACCGGGCCGATCAGCGCGTTGGCGTCGGTGTCGCCGGCGTTGGTCTTGACCGTCACCGACGCTTGCCAGGCGCCGATGTCGATAGCGGCCAGGATGTTGTACACCGACGTCGTCGACGGGCGCCCGTCCCAGCCGCGCTCGATGGTCAGCACCGTGGCGGTGTTGTCCAGGATCTGGTACAGGCCCCCCGCCCCCGGCCCCGACTCGATCGACAGCAGCCGCCCGGCCAGCGCCGAAGGCGTCCACGCCTGGGCCGAGTCGGTCAGCGTGTTGGTCCCGACCGCGGTGGCGACCCCCTGGTCGACGGCCAGGGCCGAGCGGTTGCCGACCTGGAAGTCGAAGGTCCAGGTGTCGCCCCGGACGAATGTCTTGCTAGCCATTTTCCTCTTCCTCGCGCACAAACTCGCGCATGAGCGCTTCCCCGGCGCGAACGCTGCCCCGGACAAGCCGCGTCGCGGCCTCTACGCAGTGGTCCGCCAGCTGCGCCTCGATGTTCATTCCGGTGCCTCCTAGTCGTCCCAGACGTCCCAGTTGCGGTGCAGCGCCGCGCCCGGCGCCGCTTTGAGCCAGGCGTCGGCGGCCTCCTCCGAGCCGAACGACAGCATGTCGGGGGCGTCCGCGGCGAGGAACTCCACCGCCGGGCCGAGCACGCTCTCGTAGCCGGTGCCGCCGTGCTCGCGGTCCTGGGCTATCTCGAAGCTCACGCCGGCGGGGCCGAACATGCCGGCGCGGTACAGCCCCCACATGTACCAGTCGCCGAAGTTCCAGTCCTCGCGGTCGTCGTCGTCGACCCCCTGGATCGCGTGGCGGAGCATGTCCGCGGCGATCATGACGCCGGAATACAGCGACGCCTGCACCACTGTGTTCGCCGCCCAGCCCGGGTCGAAGTCCTTGCCTTTTCCGCCGGGCAGCACGCGCCGGTGCTTGAACTCGTGGGCGATCCTCAGGATGATCCGGTCGTAGAAGCTGTACACGTAGTGCTTCAAGTATCCCGGGACCGCCATCCACGGGTTCGACATCCACACCGGGCGCATCGACGAGTTGGGGTAGAGTATGCTCTCGTCGACGAAGCGCCGCAGCGCTTCGCGCACTTTCGTTCCGAGCTCTTCGTTGACGCCGTCGGACGACAGCACCCGCACCCGTTCGCGCTGCGGATCCCAGGCCCGGTCCAGCTCCGCGCGCGTCAAGTCCATCTCGCGCAGGAAGCGCTCGGCGCGCTTGCTTTCGATCTTGCCCTGGGCGATGCGCTTGAGCATGTGCAGCCCCGAAGCCGTCGCCATGCGCCGCGTGATCCGCGTCCAGCCGGTCAGTCCGATCGCCGTGAAGAAGACGTCGTTGGCGCGTCGCGCCCCGCGCGTCATCTGGTTGCTGGTGTGCCCGGCGCTGATGGCGTCGACGGCCGATTCGCGGTCGGCCACGCCGGCGGCCTCGGCGATCTCCTCCAGCCGCGACATGCGCCCGCGGCGCTCGCGGAACCCGGCGCGGATCCGCAGCGGCGACGCGACGTTCTCCGCCGCCGACGCGCCCAGGTCCTTCGTCGCCCGCGCCAGGCTGCGCATGCCCTGCGCCCAGCCGTGGTAGGCGGTGTTGAAGTCGCTGGTGCGAACGTAGATCCCTATCGGGTCGATCATCGACGATAACGTCGCCAGCGGCACGAACGCCGCGTTCAGCCCGACCAGCATCCAAGACTGCGCGGCGTTGAAGCGCTTGTCGATCACTTGGCCGCGGGGCGACGGGCGCCCGAACCAGCGCGCGATGTTGTCGTACCAGCCGGCGCCGAGGTTGCCCAGGCTGGCGTTCACGGCGTTGCGCGCCAGCTCCATCTCGCGGTCGGTGGCGCCGGCGGCCTTGGCGTTGTCCATCCATGTCTTGAGCTTCGAGCCTTTCGGCCCGAACGCGCGCGTGAACTCGGCGCGCTTGACCGCGCTCTGGACGTACGTCGACAGGACCGCGGAGTGGTCGTGGGAGAGGAAGGCGTCGACGGTCCCGCGATGCCTGCGCGCGGCGTCGCTGCCGTCCCACAGGAACGCGAGCTGGCGCGAGTTCTGGAACCGGAACCACGGCGTGAACACCCGGTCGCCGGGACCGGAGAGCTCGTCGCCGTCGCCGTCGGCGAGGCCTCCCTGCTCGACCAGCCCGGCGTGCAGCTTCTTGACGAAAGCCCGCTTGTCCCCCCGGTCGCCGGCCCGGTCCATCAGCTCGCGCACCTGGACGTCGAAGTCGGCGTTCGTCAGCAGCTCGACGAACGTCTCGCGGTCCAGCTCCAGGGCGTTGGCGTCGAACACCATCGGGTAGTAGTCCGGGCCGATGTCGCCGAGCTCGACGCCGGCGTCGAGCAGGTACTGCCGCATGTCCCGGAACAGCGCCCGCGTCCTGTCCGCGGCCCTGCGCACGCGCTTGGAGACGTCCGCGGGATCGCGCGCGCGCCGCAGCACGTCGCCGACCAGCAGCACGTCGCCGGCGTCCAGAGTCTTGTGGGCGCCGCGCACCGCCTGGCCGAACTTCGACAGCGCCTGCATCTTGCGCCCGATGAAGGACGCGGCTTGCTCCTGGGAACCCGCCGGAATATGCAGCGCGTCGGCTATCCGCACGATCCACGGGTTGCCCGTGGCGCGCAAACGGCGGTCGGCGACGCCGGTCAGGATCGCTCCGATCCCGGTCGGGTCGAACATGCCCTCGGTGCGCTGGAGCATCCACTGCGCCGCGGCCTGGGGCTTGTTCGCGGCGCTCCTCCAAGTGCGCAGCTTGAACAGGCCCGGCGCCTCGCCGCGCGCCCGGCGCACGATGCTCAGGTCGATCAAGCCCCGCAGCACCTGGTTGGCGCGCCCGTCGAGCAGCACCTTGCCGGTCAGCTTCTCGAAGCGGTCGCGGATCGCGAGGAAGTGCTTGTGCGTCTCCGGCCCCAGCTCCATGGCGGCGTCGGCCATGCCGAGCCGGTGCAGCCACGCCATGCGCTGGTGCATGAACCCTTCGGGGTTGAGCCTGGCGTCCGTCGCAGCGGCCGCGGCGGCGTCGTTGCGGCGGCGGAACTCGGCGCGCAGGCGCCGCCCCACCTCCGGCTGGCTGGCGGCCAGGCCGAGGGCGCGGTACTCGTCCGGTCTCAGGATGCCGCCTTCCTCCGGCGTCCGGAACAGCATCACGAGGTCCTCGTGGGACACGTCCGGATCCGCGGTCATGAGCGCCGACAGCGTCCGCCGGATCCGGCTGGCCGGAGTGGGCGGGCCAACGAAGGGCGGCGGAGCGCCCGGAGGCGGCGGAGCGCCCGGAGGCGGAGCGCCCGGAGGCGGCGGAGCGCCCGGAGGCGGAGCGCCCGGAGGCGGACCCGGAGGCGGAGCGCCCGGAGGCGGAGCGCCCGGAGGCGGCGGAGCGCCCGGAAGCGGACCCGGAGGCGGAGGAGGCAGCCCCGGAGGCGGCGGAGCGCCCGGAGGCGGACCCGGAGGCGGAGCGCCCGGAGGCGGCGGAGCGCCCGGAGGCGGAGCGCCCGGAAGCGGACCCGGAGGCGGAGCGCCCGGAGGCGGAGGAGGCAGCCCCGGAGGCGGAGCGCCCGGAAGCGGACCCGGAGGCGGAGGAAGCGGACCCGGAGGCGGAGGAAGCGGCGGAGCGCCAGGCCGAAGCGAAAGGTCCGGTCGCGGCGGTCGAGGGAGGTCTCCGCCCGCAGCGGGCGAAAGCGGAGGCGGCGGAGGCGGAAGCGTCGCCTGCTCTTCCCGCTCCGCCCGCTCCGCCGCCTGCTCGGCGCGGCGCTGCGCCCTGGCGCCGTCGGCGTCCCGGCGGGCCTGGGCCTGCATCTCGGCGCCGTGGGCCGCGGGGTCGTCCAGCGCGAGCTGCCCCAGCGCGTCGCGGGTCGGCCCGTCGGCCCGGCGCGCGACGCCCTTGGCGATGCGCTCGGCGGTCGCCCGCTTCTTCCTGTCCTTGCCGAGCGCCTTGTCCGACGCCGCCTTGTTCTTCGCCCGCTCCTTCGGATCGAGGTTCGGCGGACGGTCCTCGGGGTCCGGGCGCGGCGCGGGCGGGCGCGGCGGAGTCGGCGGAGTCGGAGGCGGAGGCGGCGCCGTCACGGGCTCTCCGAACGCCTCCTCGGCCGCCTGCGCCATGCCCGGCGTCACTGGCGCGTCGGCCGCGGCGCCGCGCAGGGTGCGCTCCGAGACGCCCAGCGGCGTCTCGTGCACGCCGGTGCCCTCGCCGATTCTCGAGACGAAGCGCACGACGGCGTTCTGCGGCACGAAATGGCCGTAGACCGCCTTGATCCGGCGGGCCACGCGCTCGAAGAACTTCCCGAGCACGCCCGCTTCGCTGCGCGTCCGAGGTGTCGGAGCCTCGCCGTCGAACAGGCTCCGGGCCACGCTGTCGGCGAACCACTCCTCGAAGTCGATCAGGTAGGCGCGCTCGTCCGGCGAGCCGAACGCCGCTGCGTCGCCCTGCAGCATGCGCTCGACGCGCTCCGCCCCGACGCCCTTGGACGCCAGCACCTCGGCGGCGTCGGGGTTGCGCCCGTCGGTGCGCTGCCATTCGAGGTACGCCGTCATGATCGCCCGCTTCTCCGCGGGCGACGCCTGCTCGAGCGCCGAGCGGAACACCATGTGTCCGACCTCGTGGGCGACCACGTCGTTCATCAGCTTGGCGCGGCCCGGCACGGCCAGCGACGGATGGACGAACAGCCGGTGCTCGCCCGTCCCCCTGTCGGTGCTGACCATGGCCCACAGCGTGCCGCCCTCGATCGAAGCCCGGACGTCGACGCCCTCGAAGTCCGCCATCTGCTGGGCGTCGGCGTGGGACCAGGCGATCTCGGCTTTCGACCCCTTGCGCCGGAACTCCGGGCCGAGAGCCGCCAGCGCGCCGTCGACGGCCTTGCGCACCCGGTCGCGGCGCGCCTTCTCCTTGGAGCGCTTCACGGTGCGCGCCCACAGGTCCGCCGCCGGCTGCGGCGCCGGCGGCGGCACCCGCTCGGCAGCGGCGCCGCGCTCCGCCGCGGCGCGCACGACGCGGTCGGCCGCCGCCTCGGGCAGCGTCGCTCCGGCGTCTCCGGCCGTCCGGGCGGCGTTCCTGAGCGCGGCGTGCCCGGAGACGACCGCGGCGTTCTCCAGGTTCGCCGCGACGCGGCCCTGGTCGGCGGCCACGGCCGCCTCGAACGCGGTCTCCTCGGGCGTCGAGGCCGGAGCGCCGCCCTCGGCCGCGGCGAACGCCGCCTCGGCGACAGCGCGGCCGAGCGCCGTCTTCTCGGCGCGCCGAGTTTCGAACCGCTCCGCCACCGTCCGCTGGTCCTTCCGCGGCCGAGCCGCGGCCGCCGCCGCTGCCGCGGCCTCGGCCCGAGCTTGCGCCGGAGCCTGCGCCAGGTCGCGCGCCGCAATCCGGGCCGCGGCCTCTTCCTCGGTCTCCCCGGCGCGCGCTTCCGCGGCGACGCGCTCCGCTTCCAACGCCGCTTCGGTCTCGCCGAACCGGCGCGTCCGGAACCCGTCCAGCGCCTCCAGGTCCTCGACCGCCTCGGGCGGCCTCCAGTCCGTCGGAGCGGCGGCGCGCAGCGCCCGCTCGGCCGCCTCGACGCTCCGCGCCTTCGTCCCGAACACCCCCCGGTGGGCCGGCAGCAGCCAGCGTTTGCGCGTTTCCGGCTCCCCCGGGATGCGCGACTGCGCCGCGGCGTCGGCGCGCAGCCCGAGCACTGTGTCGCGCAGCGCCTTGCGCCCGGCGGCGAGGGCGACCTCCTCGGACTCCGGGTGCGAGCGCTCGGCGAACAGCTCGCTGCCATGCGTCTCCCGGGACAGGGACAGCAGCGCGCGCAGATGCTCCTGGCCCTTCTCCAGCGACAGGCCTTCGAGCCACGGCAGGCCGGTCACGCCTTCGTAGGCGGCTTCGAAGCCGGCGGGCAGCGCGCCCGCCTCGAGCGCCGCGTCGACGCCCAGAGGGCTCTTCCGGTCACGATTGAACGCAGCCGCTGCCAGGACCGCGATCTCGTCCTGGCGTTCGCGCCCGCCCTCGGAGCGCAAGTCCGGCGCCAGCGCCGCGACGGCCGCTTCGACGCCGAAAGTCGTTCTGTCGCCTGTCCGGAACAGCGTCTCGTTGCGGAACTCCGGCACGTTGCGCGGCGGCGCGGTCCCTTCGCGGGCCTGGGCGAACAGCTCGACCAGCCTTTTGAAGTCCGCCCCGCCGCTTTCCAGCCCCTCGCCGACGGCGGCCTCCCGCGGTTCGAAGTCCGGGCGCCGGTCGCGCTGCTCTTCGCGCAGGGAGCGCAGGCGGAAACCCATGGCCTCGGCGAGACGGGTCTGCTCGGGCGTCGAACCTTCCGGCGCGACAAAACCGTCCTTGCCGCGGTTGAGCTCCAGCCCGGACTCCTCGGCGCGGCGCACCAGCGCCGCCGTCCGCGCCACCGGCCCGAAGCCGATCCGCCCCTCGACGTCGGCGAGGCGCTTGTTCAGTCCGAACAAGCGCTTGCCCAGGTGTTCGCGCCCGGACGCGGCTTGGGCCGCCGTCCCCGGACGCAAGTCCAGGGACTCGTGCAAGCCGACCGCCTCGATTTGCAGCTCGACCTGGGCGATCTCGGCCTCGACCGCCTCGGGCGTGCCCGGCTCGGCCTCCAGCTCGGCCACCGACCATTTGCGGTTGGCGAACGACCCGGCGGCCTCCGGCGCCTTCGGGTCGGCGCGCTGCCATGCCACCGCGTCGGTCTGCTCGATCTTGACGCCGAGGCGCGAGACCGCTTCGCTGAAAGCGGCGCGCAGCCCGGCTTCGGTCTTCAAGGTGTTGTCGAGGCCGCGGTTGGCCTCGGCCATGGCCGACTGCAGGTTGACGACGGCGTCGGCGCCCGAGGGCAGCGTGACGTCGACGTTGCCGTCGGCGTGGAACGACGCCGTGCGCGCCGCGTCGGCGGCGTCGGCCAAGAAGCCCTTGCGCTGCCAGGCCGGGTCTCCGGCGTCGCGCACGACCTTGCCGCCGGCGCCGGCCTTGGTCCCCCGCATCTTGCCGCCGAACAGCGTGCGGGCCACGTGGTTCACGACTTCGTCCGAAGGGATCCCGCCCTTCTCGGCGTGTTCCGCGGCCCGGACGCGGTCGTCCAGCGGCCGGGCGCCGCCGGAACCCTCCGTCCGGAGGATCGCGTCGCCGGCCGTCTTCTTGCGCAGCGCCTTGAGCTCCGCCTCGACCGTCTTGAGCCGAGCCGCGTCGACCGAGCGCTCCACGGCTTCGTCCGCGGTCAAGTCGCGGTCGCCGCGCTCGGCCAGGTCGGCCAGCTCGGCCTGCCGGTTCTTCAGCGACTGGCGCTCCGAGAGCAGCCTCTCGTTCTCGGCCAGGCCCCGTTCGTCCAGCCCCTGCAGCTGGAACGCCGTGAACGGGCGCACCTCGGTGCGGTCGCCCGCCGGCGCCGGCGCGCGGACGACGCGCCCGAAGGAGCGCAGGAACAGCCGCGCGCGCTCGACGTCGCCGCGGATCTCGAACCTCTTGGCTTCGCGCCCGGAGCCGAGGCGCCGGCGCAGGTCCTCGGCGGCCTGCACCACCGCGCCCTCGAACCCGACCGCCTCCTGCGCCCGGCGCCGCAGCGCGTTCTCCCGCTCCGACAGCTCCTCCATCCGGAACTCGAACCGCTCCTCGTCGCGCGCCCGCGCCTCGTCCGTCCCGGCCCGCCCCGTGGCGGCGTCCCGGCGGACGCGCTCGCGGGCCCGCTCGTCCTCGATCCGCTGGAACTCGACGGCGGCCGGCGCCTCGCCCCGCCCGAGGGCGCCGGGGAGGACCCCCCGGTTCGCCAGCGCCGTGCGCTCGGCCTCGAACGCGTCGACGACGCGGTAGACGTTCGCCGGGTCCGCCGCCTCGAACCTGCGCGCCTTCTCCTCGAGCGACGTCGGGCGCACGGTGCCGGTGTCCTCGTCGGCGACCGCGAGCAGGCCGGCCAAGGGCAGCTGGTCGGGCACGCCGGTCAGCGTGAACTTCCCGCCTTTGGCGATCTTCAAGTCCGGGAGCGGCTCGAAGGCGCGCGCGTCCAGCTCCTCCTGCGACGCGCCTTGGACCGTCGCGCCGTCGACGCCGGCGTCGTCGAACAGCTCGAACGACCCCTCCAGCTCGACGTCGCCGTCCTCGTCCGCGTCGCGGCGCAGCAGCACCGTCTTCGGATCCAGGTCGCCGACGGTCCGCTGCTCGACGGCCGCGACCGACTCCATCACCGCCGGGTCGGACAAATCGAGCCGCCCTTGCCGGCCGAGGTCGCGCAACTTCGTCCGGCTGGACTCGGCGAGGTCGCGCACGAAGTCGACGGAGCCGTCCGGGAACGTCCGCTCGACCACCGGCACCCGCGCCAACCGTTCTGCCAACGCGCGGCCCTGCTCGCGGGACTCGAACGGCCGGCGCGCGCCCTCGGCGACCGGGCGCAGCATCTCGTCGAGCGCCGCGTCGAACTCGGCGTCGAACGCCGCGCGCTCTTCGCCGGCGAGCGGCTGCGGCGCCGCTTCAGGCGCCGCCGGCTCCGGCCGCGTCGCCACCGCGTCCGCGAGCGCGGCTTCGAACCGTTCGCCGTTGCCGCCCTGGCGGGCGAAGCCGCGGGCCTTGTCGAGCACCTGGAGGAACGGCGCCGGCAGCCGCGACGCGTCGCCTCCGGCCTCGCGCAGCGCCGCCAGCGCGTCGTAGAAGTCGAACGACGCAGCGCCGCCGTCCTGCTCCACGTCGAACGGCAGCGCGTCGGGCATGCCGGGGAAGCGCACGCGGAAGGCGTCGCGCACTTCGCCGGTGTCCTTGTCCAGCTCCTCCAGCGGCGCGCCGCGCGCCGCCGCGCCGTTCTCCCGCGCCTTGGCGACCTCGCGCTCGAACGCCTCGTCGACGTCGGCGTCGGCGTCCTTGGCGCCGAGCCGCTCCGAGACCGCCTGGCGCGCCGCCCCGACGACGCCCGGCACGGCAGACACGCCGCCGCCGAGGAAAAAGCCCTGCGCCACGGAGTTGAGGAGCTGGCTGCGGATCTCCGGCCCTTCGGCGGCCAAGTCGAAGTCCTCGTCCTCGAACGCCACCGCGCCGACGCCGATGCCTTCCTGCGCGCCTTCGGTCGCGGCCTCGCCGACCGGCGCGATAGCCGCCCGCCCGAGCCGCTGGCCGACGGTTCGCCGCGCCGTGTCGAACGCGCTCTTGAGCGCGCGGATCTCCGCGCCGAGCCCGACCACGTCGAACGCGCTTTGGGCCAGCCCGGAGACCACGGCGGTGCCGCGCTCCTCGCGCCCGGTGCGCTCGCGGATCTCGCGGAACATCCCGCCGCTCTGCGGCGCCGCTTCCGCCAGCCCGGCGCCGGCGCCCTGGCCGGCGACGGCGGCAGTCCGCCCGGCGGCGATGCCGCGCGCCACCGCGCCGCCGAGCAGCCCGCCCGCGAGGCTCAGCGCCACCGACGGCACCAGCTGCACGAGGCCGGCCGCAGCCCACTCGACCGCCGAGTCGACCGAATCGATCTCCTCGACGCGCGCCACCGACAGCTTGCGCGCCGCCTCATCGCCCTGCGCCTCGATGACGTCGCCGAACTCGCGCGCGACGCCGGCCGCCTCCTCCAGCCCGACCGCGCCCAGGGCGATCTCCGCAGCGCCGGCCAGGTCGCTGCCGACGGAGCGCAGCCCGACGTCGAGCCCGGCGGCGAGCTGCCCGCCGACGGAGCGGTCGAGCTCGCGCTCGCGCTCGGCGTCGGCGGCCGCAGCCAGGCCGCGGGACGGCTCAGGACGGAAGGCCACGCCGGTGCGCCTCCAGCTCGTCCCACCCGAGCGTGCCGCCGAACAGCCCCGGGTCGGGAATGCGGCCCGCCAGCACCTTCTCGAACTTCGCCTCCAGAGCCTCGCCGACGAACCGCAGGAACTTCTCGGCACTCTCGTCGGCGTCGCCGACGAACGACGCCCTGCCGTCCGCGCCGACCCTCAGCTCGCCGACGGTCCTGTCCTGCGCGTCGCAGAACTCCATGGTCCACACCGGCTCGACCTTCAGCTCGTCGCGCATTCCGAACTCCATCGCGCACCTCCTGCCGTCACAGCAGAAAACCGACCCTGCGGAACACCAGGACCGCCTGCGGACCGACGCCCCACACGAACCCGGACAACACCCCCACCTCGACTTCGGGCGACCCGACGCGGCGCACCGCGCCGACGCCGACCACCGTCGCCGCGACGACCTCCGCCCGGCGCACCGCCACGCAGGCGTTCGGACGCCCCGTCGCGACGTTGATCCGGCGCCTTTCGGCTTCCGCAGCTTCGTCGCCGGCCACCTGCAGCGCCGCCAGCACCGACAGCGCGTCGCCCAGGCGGTCGCACAGGACGACCCCCGACAGCGAAAGCGACAGCGCCAACGCCAGAACAGCCATTCCGCTTCACTCCGAAAACTCCTCCGCCTTGGCCTCTTGGCATTCGTTCCACATCCGCGCCGCGTCCGCCCGGTCCGCGCCGAGCACCCCGGCCGAGAAGCATCTTTCGCAAACGAAGCGCCATTTCGTCCCGAACCAGTCCGGCAGCGCCATGATCCTCCCGCCCTCGCCGCACTCGAAACAAGGGGCGAGCTTCACCGCCCCCGCTTCGCGTCGCGAAACGCCCCCGGGTCGAACTTCTCGAACCCGGGCAGGAACTGCACCAGTCCCATGCCCTTGGCCAGCTCGGTGAGCAACAGCGTCTTGCGCTTGCCCCCGGGCGCCTGCAGCGTCACCACGCCCTCGTCCGGATCGTACTCCGTGACGGTGCCGACGGTGGCGTCGTCGATCAGCGCCTTGCTCCCGACCGGGTCGCCCCGCACGTCGAACTTCGGCACCGTCGCCGCGTCGGAGAACAGCGCGCGCAAGAACGCGAAGACCCCCGTGCCGCCGTCGCGGACGTTCTCCTTCAACCGCTCGTGCAGCGCCGGATCGCGCCAGATGCCGTGCTCCTCGACCGTCAGCTCCCGGCCCGCCCGCTGGTCCGCGACCGCCTTGGCCCGCGCCGCGCGCTCGGCCAGGAAGATCGCCGGATCCGCGCTGGCGAAGCCAGGCAGGCGCTCCTTGCGGATGGCGAAGCCGTTGCCTTGGCGCACCATCTCGACGCCGGCGTCGACGCCGTCGACGACCAGCCGCCCCGCTTCGCGCCCGTGCGAACGCGCCGCGACCGGCCGGACTTCCACGTCGCGCCCGCCGAGCATGTTCCTGAGCGCCTCGGTGCCGCGCACGTTGACCTGCGGATCCTGCCGCGACTCTGGCGCGTCGAAACCGACGAGGCGGAACGACCCGCCTTTGCCGGTGCCGCCCGCGAGCCGCACCGTGTCGGCGTCCACCGTGCTCTTGAGCCGGTCGACGCGCACCGCGGCCCGGCCGCGCGCCGGAGCCTGGGCCTGCGCCGGAGCCTGGGCCTGCGCCGGAGCCTGGGCCGGAGCCTGCGCCGGAGCCTGCTGCCCTGGTCGTTCCCGGCCGCGCGCCTCGGGCTGCGCGCGCGACCGCTCTAAGGGCGGTTGCGGATGTCCTGCAGCTGCTTGAGCAACCGCGCCAGCCCGCTCGCGCCGCGCTCCGCAGTGCGCACCGCGCCGGTCCGGGTCTCGACGTTGAGCCCGAACGCGCCGCCGCCCGCCCCGGACGTGATGTCGCCTTCGTCGTTGAACCCGATGTCCTTCAACTCGCGCAACGGCGAGAACGGCGCGAAGTCGTCGGCGTTTTCCAAGGCCTGCAGCCGCCGCATCGCGTTGGACTCGATGCGGTCCAGCGTCTGCCCGGCACGGGCGACGCGCTGCGGGTCGCCGCTGACCAGGTCGTCCGCCGCCTGGTTCGCGAACGTCGCCAGCGTGTCGGCCCCGCCGCCCGTGGTGCGCAGCGCTTCGATCGAACGTTCCACGCCTCTTTCCTGCTGACGCGCCTCGCTTCTTCCGCGCGCCCGGCGCCGCTCGGCGCTCTCCCCTTCGAGGCGCTGGCGCCGCAGCCGCCGGTCCTCCGCCGTCCCCTCCGCGCTCGCGCGCGTCGCGCTGGCCCGGATCCTCGCCGAGCGCTCGCGGCTGGCGTTGGCGGCGACCGCCCGCGCGTCCGCCGACCGGCGGTCGAGCCCCGCCGCCCGCGCAGTGGCGACCGTCTCCAGTGCCCCGGCGTCGGACTCGGCGAGCTGCTCGCGCAGCCGGCGCCGGGCGATCCCGCCGGTGCGCGGGTCGTCGATGGCCTCGACCAGGCTCTGGCGCGCCCGCGCCCTGGCCTGCGCCGGCGTGAACCGCTCCCCGGTGACGTCCAGCCCGCGCCGGGCCAGGTTGGCGCGGTTGCGGTCGAGCGCCGCGTCGGGGGACAGCTCCCGCCCGCCGAAGCCGAACACGCGCCGCGCCGCCTCGCCGCCGAACTCCTGCCGGATCTCGGCCCGGCGCGGCTCGTCGCCGGCGACGTCCAGCCCCCGGCCCCGCGGAGGGAACGCGTCGATCATGCTCGGCCCGAGCCCGGCCGCGTTGCCCGCGGAAAGACCCCCTCCGGGGCGCAGTCCGGCGAAACCCGACGCCCGGGCAGTTCCGCCGTCGGCTCCCGGCCCGAGCCCGGCCGCGTTGCCCGCGGAAAGACCCCCTCCGGGGCGCAGTCCGGCGAAACCCGACGCCCGGGCAGTTCCGCCGTCGGCTCCCGGCCCGAGCGAGCCGACGGTCCCGCCCGGATCGCCCAGCCCGCTCGCCCGCGCCGCGTCGGGGTCCAGCCCGCCGGCGACGCGCCGCTGCCGCAGCCGCTCGTCGCGGCGCGCGTTCTCCGCCGCGATCTCCCGCAGCGCCGCTTCGCTCTCGCCGCCCGTCGGCCGGATCCGCTCTATCGACGGCAGCGGCCCGCCGCCCGGCGCCGTCAGCGCGCCGATGCCGCCCGACGGCGTGGTGGTGCGGAACGACAGGCTGTCGCCGGTCGGCGCCTGAGCCGGAGCCGGAGCCGGTGCCGGAGCCGGAGCCGGAGCCGGAACCGGAGCCGGAGCCCGAGCCAGCGTCCGCGGCGTCACCCGCTGTTCCGCCCGCTCCGCCGCGGCGAACGCCCGCGGATCGTCCGGCGCGACGTCCACGCCGGGCACGAGACTGGCGACCGCCGCTCCCGCCGTCTCCGCCGCGGTCCTGCCCGCGCCGCCTCCCAGAAGACTGCGGACCGCCGGCGACTGCGCCAAGCGCCGGCGCAGCGGCAGCCCTTCCGGTCCGACCGGCTCGGGAACCGCAAACCCGCCGGCGACCGGTTGCGAATCCGGCCCCGCCGCCGGCGGAGACGCCGCGCGCCGTTCCAGCTCCGTCCGGGACGGCGGCAGCGAACTCGGATCGAACGGGCTGGCCTCCCGCGGAAACGGCGCCGGCGCGACGCCCCCGGCGTCGAACGGGTTCCGGGACAAGTCCGGCGGAGTCTGCCCTGCCAACGGCCCGGGCCGAAACTCCAGCGGCTCCGCCGCCGGCACCCCGGACGAGACGTCCGCGACGTTCGGCGTCAGCGCCCGACGAGGCAGCGCCTCGACCGTCCCGGGCGGACGGAACGTCTCCGGCGCTCCGCCCGGCTCGCCGACCCGCACCAGCGGCGCGCCGACTTCGCGCACTTCCGATCCGACGTCCTGCCGCGTCGGCGACACGCCCCGCAAAGGCGGAGGCGGCGCCCTACCAGGCCGTTCGGCCGACACCGGCAAGCCTCCCGGCTCGCCGACGCGGGCAGTGCCCCCGATCCGCTGGCGCCGGCGCCCGGGAACGGCCAGGCCGCGCGACCGCCCCCGGCCGCGCTCCTCGGCGAGCTGCCGGGCGATGTCTTCGGGCGTCGTGCTCATGTGGATACCTCCTCGGTTACCTTGTGCTCCTCGACCGCGCCGGCCAGCAACCCGCTGAGCGCCGCTTCGGCCATGCCGGCGAAAGCGCTCGCCCCCGCGCTGTAAGCGTCGGACACGCGCTTGAACTTCGCCATCGTGTTGGCCGAGTTCGTCTTGTTCCGGTCGAGCTGCAGCGCCGCTGCCCGCAGCGTGTGGTCGGCCTTGGCGACCTCGGCCCGCAAATTCAGCTCGCCCTCGGTGGAAAGCTGCCGGATGCGCTCGCGGAAGAACTCCACTTGGGCGACATGGTCCTGAAGCTGCGAATCGTGGTTCACCTTCTCGACGTCGAAGCGCGACCGGTATTCCGCCCACTCCGAATCGAACTGCGCGATGACCGCCTTGTTGTAATCCGAAACGGCTCCCTGCTTCTGACCTTCGACCTGGTTGAAGCCGACCACGCCCTGAACTTCGGACGAATATTTCTCGTAGGTCGCCAGCCGCGCCCGCAACAGCGTCTCGTCGCCTCTGAGAGACGCAGCATAAGCGTCGAACTCGGCATTCTTGGCCCCGAGCCGAGCAACGTAGGCCCGAATCTCCTCGCCGTAGACCTGGACCACCAAGCGCCGTCGTTCGAGTTCGGCGAGCGTGATCCTGTGGTTCGCTTCGAACAGCCGGATTTTATTCTCCTGAGCATCCACGCTCGCGCGCATCTTGGCGATGCGCGCGTCGTTGATCCGGGCTTTCAGCTCTTCGCCCTTGATCTTCGCTTCGAACAGCTCGATCTCGACCATGGCGGCGCGCGTCGAAATTTCGAACAGGCGGATCTTGGCGCTGTAGAAGTCCAGAGTCGAGCGGTAAGCGGAGACCTGCACGCCGTATGCCTCCACCACGACGCCGACGATCTGGTTGGCCGCCGTCAGCGCCTGCTCGTTGGTGCGCAGGACGAGCCCGGCGAACTGCACCGCGCTGTTCGACACGGCGGTGCGCAGGGACAGCGAGACCTGGATGGCGTTCTGGGCGTTGGACTGCTCCTGATCGGCGGTCTGCTTGACGATCTCCATCTCGGCGCGGGCCGTGCGGTCGTTGGCGTCGCGCGTGGCGTCGAGCACGGCCGCGCCCACGGCTCCGGAAGGAAGGACGAAGCCGCGGCGCGCGGCCGCCTCGAACGCGGAGCGCTCGGCGTTCACCAGCCCCTTGGCGATCTCGGAGCGAGCGGCGTCGAGCAGCGCCTGGCGCACCGTCGCGGAGTAGCCGGTGCCTCCCGCGAGATCGGTCGAGATCCGCGCCTCCAAACCGACCATGCCGCTGGCATGGCCAGGGTAGTACGCCTGGACAAACGCCGCCGTGGCATCGTCGACGACAGTGCGAAACAGCGGCATCTTGCCTTCGAGCGTCGTGTTGTACAGCGCCTCGAGATTGCGGTCCAGCGTCGGCGGCAACCCCGGGCTCTCGGCGTCGAACACCAGGTTGCCCACCGACGGCGGCGGCGGCACTGCCAAAGACTCGAACTCCGGCAGTTGAACATGGTCGAGAGACACCGGCGGCGCGACAAAAAGTCCGCCATGGACGTCGGTCGGCTCCGACGGCGGCCCCTCCTGGTTCGCACCGGGCCTGCTCGCTTCGAAAAGATCGTCCGTGTCGATGTCGTCCGGAGGCGCAGGAACGTCTTTGAGCGCAGCCTGGTAGAACGGCTGCAGATCGGCGCGGTTGAACACCGGCACCGGCAACGGCCGGTCGAACGTGTCTACGAACTGCGGCGGCGTCTCGACCGAGAACCCCGCCTGGAAGTTCGGCCCGGGCAGAGACGGCAAAGCTGCCAAGATAAAATTGCTGTTGGCGACGCTCTCGGCGCGGTCCAGCGCCTCCTGCGCCAGTTCCTGCAGCGCCAAAGCGTTGGCCTGCCCCCCGGTGACGAGACTGTCGATGTGGGCCTGGGCTGTCTGAGCCATGATTTATCCCCTGTTCACCTGAACCGCCGACCCAGTTTCTGGGCAAGCACCTGCACCGCGTCGATCTCGAGCCCGCCGCCGGCGTCCGACGCCAGCTCGAAAGCCCAGAACTTGCCTTTCTCCTTCGCCCCGCGGGACATTTTGACCCGCTTCTCCACCAGCGCGGTCACCCCCGGATCGACGAGCCGGTGCACGGCGCGCTGCGCGCCGTCCTTGAAAACCGTGAACAGCACGTCGCCCCCGGGCTTGTGCGTCAAGTACGCCCGGTACGGGCGCTTCAAGTCGTTGGAGCCGAAACGCAGGCGCCCGGTCCGGAACGCCGCGTCGAACGCCGTTCCGGCAGCCGTCGTGCCGCCGACGACGTAGGCGCCGGTGGCGTTGAAACCGATGTACTGGCCGCCCAGCCGCACGATCGAATCGAAGTTCCAATGGTCGTACTGCGTCACCGCGCCGGTCTTGACGTTCATCACGAACGTGTCGTACACCGCGGACAGCGCCCGCCCGGTGGCCGCTATGAGCTGCATCGGCAAAACGACCGCGATCCGGTTCGAAATCGACGCCACCGCGTGCATCGGCTGCACGACCGCGACGGTCGCCAGATTGTCGGTGCTGCCCGCCGCCGCCGCGACCTGCATCGGCAGCACGACCGCGGCGCTGGCCAAGTTGTCCTGCGTCGCCGCTGCGGCGACTGCGAGAAGCGGCGATCCGACGCGCGCGACAGCGCCGGCCAAAGCGACGACCGTCTGCATCGGCTGCGTCGCCGCAACACCGCCGACGACGTCCTGAGTCGCCGTCGCCACGACCGTCTGGACCGGTTGCTCCAGCGCCGCGACCGCGACGTTCCCCACCGTGGCCGCGACCGCGACCGCTTGCGCCGGCTGCTCGACCGCGGCGTCCGCCCCGGCGTGCGCCGCCACGGCGTGCATCGGCTGGACAACGGCGTTCAGCGGAACCGCGTGCCCCAGCGCGTCGACCTCGTGCATCGGCTGCGCGGCCGCGACGACGACTCCCGCATTGACAGCAACCGCGTGCATCGGCTGCGTCGCCGCGACGCTCGCATGGAAGCTCGCGACCGCCACCACCGCCTGCATCGGCTGCGAGACGAACGCGCCGAACTGGTTGCCGGTGCCGGCGGCCGTCTGCATCGGCTGCGTCACCGCCGCGCTGCCGGAGTTCTGCGCCCCGAGCCCGGCCAGACCGAGCTGGTACATCTCCTCGCGCGTCAGCCGCCGGTCGAAAACGACGACCTCGTCGATGCCCAGGGTGTAGACGAACACCGTGGAGCCGAAGCCGGCGACGCGCCCGTCGTCCATCGCGGACCCGGCGTCGGAGCCGATGACGGTGACGTCCCGGTCGACGAAAACGCCGTCCTCCCACGCCTCCATGAGGTCCGCGGAGCCGTCCCAGCGCATCGCGTACAGATGGTTCTCGCCCCACTTCCCGGCCAGCGGCACCGTCGCCGTGCTGGTGCCGCTGGCGCCGTTGGCCTGGGCGTCCAGCCCGGCCGAAGCGTTTATCATCAGCCTGAAGTACGGCGTGTCGTCGGTGTCGTCGACGTGGGAGTAGACCGGATTGAGCGCGACCGGGTCCGACGACGGCAGCTTGAGCCACAGCGCCACCGTGATGTCGTCGTCCGCTCCCGCGACCTGGTAGACCGACGCCGGCACCGTGGCGTAGCTCGGCGCGCCCTCGTTGTCGGCGTACTCGTTGGAGCCGTTCGCCGTCGCGGCCTCGACCGGCGGCAGCCCCGGCTCGGTCAGCCCCGGCCCGCCGACGTAAGTGCCGTCGCGGGCGCTGCCGGCGCTGTCCGCCATGGTCGTGCCGGACGCTTCGTCGTGCCGGTAGAAAGCGAACGGCGCCAGCGCCAGCACGGTCGCCGCGTAGAACGACCGCCCCGCTTCGTACTCCTTCTTGATGCCGCCGGCGCCGAGGTCGGCGTCGTAGCAGCGCACGTCGGCAAGCACGCCGTCCAGGAACCACGTGCCCAGCGACGTGCGGCCGATGAACAGGTGCTGGTTGTCCGGGTTCCCGGTCGTGGCCGTTCCCAAAGCGACGCTGCGCCGGAACGCGCCATCGACGTACAAGTAGGCGTTGGCGTCGTCGCCGCGCACCGCAATGTGATGCCAGCCGTTGTCCGTGATGTCGTTGACGCCGGCGTTGATCTCGGCGATGGCGACCGTGCCGTCGGCGAGGATGAAGCGCACGCGCTTGTTGCCGCCGGTGTTGTCGTACCAGAGCCCGAAGCCCTTGGTGACGGCGGCTATGGAATTGCCGAACAAATACTGCCAGAACAGCGCGGTGTGGTCGTCGAACTTCACCCAGCACGTGAAGGCGAAGTTCATCGGCGCCGTGTACGGGAAAGCGAAGTGCGACGCCTGCGCCTCGAACGTCAGGAAGTTGGCGACGCCGTCCAGGTGCACGCCGGTGCCGCCGCCCCCGGGGCCCTCCTCGCGGAACACCGGCGTCCCGGCGACCGTGGTGTTCCACGACGTGGCGCTGCCGGGGGCGCCGACGCTGACGCCGGAGATGTTCCGGACCAGCGTGGACCCGACCGGCTCGTCGAGAGGCAGGTGAACCTTCGGCGCGTCCAGGATGCCGGCCGCGTAGGGCGAGCGCAGCCCCGCCCGGTAGACGCTCTTGACGTCGGCGTCGGACAGGTTCGACGAGAACAGCGCCAGCGAGGAGACGTCGAAGCCGTCGCTGTAGGTGCTGGGCCCGAGGCGCCCGACCTGCACGTGCTCCGCCGCCAGCGACAAGTCGGCGAACCAAGCGCCGTTGCCGCTGGCCGAGACGATCTTGGTGTCGTTCAGCCACAGGTCGTAGCCCGCGCCGTCCGACGCCACCGCCATGAACATCCACTGGTCGGCGGGGATCACGTACCCGGTCTGCGCGTCCTGGTCGACGATGCCGTCGAACACGCTCAAATGCAGCCGGCGCTGATGCTCGGTGCCGTCGGACTCCAGCGTGATCCGGAAATGGTTGGTGCCGGCGGTGTCGCCGTACTCAAAGACGTAGTCGGTCTGGCTGACGGCGGCACCGCTGGCCCGCGCCCAGAAGCACAGCGTGCCGGTGTTGTCGCCGGACCGGTAGGCCCCGCTCTGCGAGGAGACGAACGCCTGGGCGGTGACCAGGCTCGCTCCGGTGTCGTCCCAGCCGTGCACCGGTGTCTCGACGCCCTGCGTCGGCGCGCCGACCAAAGCGAAGACCTTGCCCGTGCCGACGGCGTCCGGCTCGCTGCCCGAAGCCATGGCGAAAGGCACGAACAGCGCCGGCTCGGCGATCGGGAACATCTTCGCCGCCAGCCCGGGACGCCCGGCCTCGTAGTGGTTGCGCGCCCGCCACGACGCCTGCGCCGTGCTGTATACCGAAAGGTACGCGACCCGGCCCAGGTAGTAGGTCGGGACGCCGGTGTCCCGGCAAGCGACCTTCAGCGCCAGCCCCGAGTCGGTGGCGCGCGTCCCGACCGGCGTCGACGTCTCGGCCAGCGGCGCCGAGACGCCGTCGACGTAGACCGTCGGGTCGTTGCCGACCGCGTCCGCGTCGTAAACGATGTAGACGTGGTGCCAGAACCCCTGCGTCGGCGATTCCTGCGTCTGCCACGCGCCGTGCGTAGTGGAGAACTCCGCCCTGAACTCGAGCTGCGCCAGCCCGCCGGCGGCGCTGCTGACGGACACTTCCCACCCGAAGGACGACGTCTCGTTGATCTTCGAGACGATCGTGCCGGTCTGGTTGCCGGCGTGGAACCAGAACTCGACCGCGCCGCCGGCGTCGAACATGTTCGTCAGCAGCGCGTTCGACGTCAGGTCGATGCAGTCGTCGATGCCGTCGAAGGAGATGCTGCGGTCGTCGATGCCGATCAGCGGCCCGGTGCTGGCCGTGGTGGTCAAGTCCGTGTCGGCCAGCCCGGCGATGGCGTTCGGCCCGGCGTCGACGATCGGGTCGAGGCCGGCGGTGATGGACGACTCCTGCAGCTTCCAGTACGCGACCGGGAGGCTGTCCAGGATCGTGACGTCGTAAGTCGCCATCAGACGAACCCTCCGGGAAACAACGTCCGGGTGCCCGAGGCGCTAAGCGGCAGCGGCGCGCCTTCCCCGTCCGTGCCGCCTTCGCTGAACTCGTCGGGGAACAGCGCCGCCGGGTCGCCTTCGGCCAGGCCTTCGGCAATGAACACGTTGGTGCCGTCGAACTGATGGACATCGACAACGACGACATCCTCGCCCGACCTCGGCTGAAACACCAGGAACAAACCCGGTCGCGCCGTGCGCTTCAGCTCGAACGCGGACGTGTCGAACAGCGGCAGCGGCGAACCTCTGGAGACCGCCGTCGTCGAAAAGCTGTCCGGCAGCTTGTCCTCCGCCGGGATGTCCGGCTCGACCGAATCGGAGAACGGCAGCGTGCTCGCGGGGAACGGGCCGCCCGCCCCGAACACCTTCACTCCGGCAGCTGCGCCGATGTCCCCGGTGGTGAACTGAACCCGCTGAAAGAACTCCGGATCGCTGGACGCGGTGTTGCTGTCCGTGCGCCCCGCGGTGCCGGTCCACAGCAAAGCGCCTTTGCGCACGCCGAACGACGTGAAGAACTCCTTGTAGAACACCGTCGCCGTGTAGCGCCGGAACTGCACGAACTCCCGGTCCAGAACGACCTGCAGGTCGCCGTTCCCGTCAAGGTAGAAGAAATCCTCCGTCCCGACCGTCCCGAGAGAGAACGTCGCGAACAACGTGGTCCCTATCGTCGCTTCGATCTTGCGGTACGCGACCAGGCCGTTGCGCAGGTCCAGCCAGTCGACGTCCAGCTCCGACCAGCTGCCGGTGTAGCTCAGAGGCGTTCCCGACGCGACTTCGAGCCTGTGCGTCGGGTTGGCCTGGATCACGGTCTTGATAAAATCGTAAGCCGGCGGGTCGCGCAGGAAAACCGTGTGCCGCGTGATCGGGAAAACCATGGGGGCGGAGCTCGACTCCACCGTCAACGTCAGGTCCTTGTCCAAAGTCTGGTCGAACCCCCAGATGCCGTCGTGGCGCCGCACGATCGAGTTGTCAGTGCCGTCCAGATACGCTTCGCGGACCTGGCCGGCAGACGTGTAGTCCCGCGCCACGACGTACCGGACGTAAGTGCGCTTGACGGTCGTGGTGTCCTCGACCAGCCGCACCTGCGGCGCCCCCTCGGCCGGCGAATCCTCGTACTGCCGCGCGACGGTCGTGACCGCCGTCAACGTGCCGAGCTGTTGGCGCGACGCGTCGAACCGCACGTTGGCCGAGTCGGACAGGTCCGCGGAAACGAAAACGTCGGCGTAGACGAACGCCAGCGTGTGCCACCAATGGCCGTTCTCTTCGATCGTCGCCGGGTCGGTCACGACCAGGTCGTCGTCCCGAGGCGCCGTGCACTCCGTGGCCCCGGGGTTGAAGAACCAGGAGACCAGCGACGAATCCCCCGTGGCGCTCGAGCGCACGACGTCCTCCTCGACCCCTTCGACGAAAGTCCCGAAGCCGACGCTTCCCAGCTCGACCACCGGCAGCCGGTTGAGCGTCGGCTGCGCCGCGTCGAACGCAGTGGACTCGTCGAGCCACGCAACGCAAACCCGGTCCCGAGGAAGGCGCGGCGTAGGTCCGGACGCAGTGGTGAGCGGCTCCGCCGGGAAGCCTTCCCAGCTGTCGGCGAACACGCCGACCACGACAACCAGCAAAGGCCGCACAACCGCGCCAGTCGCGCCGTCGACGCTGACCCGGCGCACCGCGGCCCCCATGACCGCCTCTTCGGCCGGGACGTCGAGACGGATCTGGACGCCGTTCCAGAAGACGAACGGGCCGAACAGCGGACGGTGGGCCCCGCCCGACGCGTAGTTCGACTTGACCTGCCAATGCAGCTTCTCCAGACCGAACACCTCGGGCTCCTGCCAGCGCGTCCACTGCGTGACCGGATCGAAGTCGAAGCCGTTGGCGATAGCGGTGACGCCGGCGCCGCTGCGGGTCGGCACGCCTTCCCAGGAGACCGACTGCTTGCCGTCGCGGGAGATCCAGTTGAGGTTGCCGTGGTGGAACTGCGGGTCGGGCGTGGCCGGAGGGCCCCAGCTCTCCGTCGACGCCCGGTACTCCACCATGCGCCCGCCGATCGTGTTCGGTCCGGCGGTCAAGTGCTCGCTCAGCAAGCAGTCGACGTCGAACGGAATCGGCGGCAGCCCCGCGGCCAGCCGCACGACCATCTGGCGCGAGCCGACCCAAATCTCCGCCGTGGCGTCGCTGATCCGGAAACGGCGCAGCAACACCCGGCGCTCGCCGCGCAGGTACGCGGCCAGCGCGATGCGCGCGCGCGAATGCGCCCAGCCCTTCCAACGCTGCGCCGCAGCGTCCTCCAGAACTAGGCGGTAAGCGCGCCCCTCGCCCTTGGTCCGGACATACGGCATGTCGCGCTCATGCGTTCGCAGGCTGCGTGACCGTGAAGGAATCGACCGTCGTGGTGGCGGAGACCGCGATCGTGGTGTTGCCGATGTTGAGATCGGCGCCGCTGGTGCCGATGCTGCCGTCGAAACGCTTGGCCGTGGTCGAGAGGCCGGTGACCGGCGACGCCTGCGAATAGAAGCGGAACCAGCCCGCCACGCCCGCAGCGATCCCGACACCGCTCCAGACGGCGGCCTCCTTGCCCGTGACGCCCGCAACCGCCGCCAGCCAGTCCAGGCCGTTGACGCCAGTGGTGTGCGCGCCGCTGGCTTCGGTGACCACAAGCAGCTTCGTGCCGGTTTCGGCCTGGTCGGCGTCGGCAGGCTGGGTTCCCGAATAAAAATGCAGCTCGCCGTCGTCCATGGTCGGCTTGAACCCTGCGTCCATGACGGCGTTTCTCAGCCCGGTGGAATAGCGAATGGTCATAGTTGGCCACCTTTTTCAGAGTGTGTTTCTCGCCTGCCCACTGCGCTTCACGCAGACTGCATAGCGACTGTAACCCTTCTGCTCGACGACGATGCCGACGCCGTCGTGTCCCGGAGCGAGACTCACGTCCTTCGCAGTCAAGTTGGCGAAAGGCAAAGCGCGGCACACACCCTGCTCGGTCCAGAAGTACACCAGCGCCGGTTCGTCGTCCGTGTCCTCCAGCTCAGGGGCCGGATACGCAGTGGCACCGTCGACGACGCCGTAGCCGAGCGGCGACGTGTCCTGGTCGATCCCGCCGGACTCGGTGAAGGAGTGGACCGCTCGGTCGGTGCCCACCACCAATCCTCTGGAGGTGCCGGCGAGCATCCGCACGGAGCCCGGCACCAGGAAGAAGTCGCGCGCCTGGTCGAAGTGCTCGTAGCCCAGCGGCTGCGAGAACCAGACCGCCGAAGCGTCCGTCCCCGCCACGTCCTGCGCAAGGTACATGCGCCCCGCATGCAGCGCCGGCAAGGACGCGCCTGCGGGAGGAGCTGACCACCGCCCGACGCGCACGGGGTCGCGCAAAGCCGACACCGGGCCGTTCCAGGTGGCGGCGGTGCCCGCCACGGACGCGAAAAGCTCGTAGAGGACGTCGGCGTCGGTCGAAGAGGCGTAGACGTTGGAACCCGCCGCCAGCCCGCTCAGAGCCACGGCCTGCGTGCCGTCCAGAACGACGGACGCCGGCTGCGAGATCCCGCTCTCGACGCCGGAGGCGACCGTCGCCGTCGCGAACTGGTAGCGCCCCGCGGGCAGCGTTCCGGGGAACGTCGTCAAAAGAGGGGCAGCCGGAAGCGGCTGCCCCCAAGCGCGCACGCCGCCCCTTGGCGGGAGAACCAAGGCCTGGGCGCCGTTGGCGGCGTACACCGTGCCTGCGGCCTCGACGAAGTGCATGCGGGTCGAAGCCAGCCCCGACTGCAGGACGTCGTCGGTCCCGTCGGGCCAGAAACGCACCAGGTCGGTGCCCTTCACCGCGTAGCAGCGCGACGCGTCGCGCGTCGCGTAAGCCCACTTGTACGCGCCCGACGCCAGCAGCGCGAAACCGGGCGCCTTGGTCTGCTTGCCCTCGTCGTCGAGGTCGATGTTCAGCGCTTTCTCAAGCGCCAGGGAGAAGCCGTTCGCCCCGCCCCTGGCGTAGCGCCCGGGATCGGCGACGTTGACCAGCCCGCGGAACGAGAAGGCGTTGGCCTGGAGCGTGCCGCGCGGGATGTCGCCGGGCATGTCAGTTCAACTCGCGCGTTCGCTTGAGCCTGGCAACCGTCACCAGCCCCACCGCCGTTCTTTCCCAGCGTTCCCGCTCCTGCGGCATCAGCTCGTCCCAAGGCTCGGCACCGATTTCCTCGCTTCCGACGCGCAGCCAGATGTTCCGGCAGATCCGGCCGGCATCCTCCGAAGAAAGCCCGGGAAGAAGCTCCGTCATCTCGACACGTCCAACGCAGCGACATCCGCGTAGCCCCGGATCCCTCCGTAGGCGACGCGGCGCGCCTTGCGCCGCTTGCGGTCCACGTCGCTGCGAACGTCCCGGCAACCGCGCTCGAACGCCGCCAAGTGCAGCGCGAAAAGCCGCCCGTCGAAGACGTCGACGTCCGCTTTGCCGTAGGCCCGGTGCTTCATCCACTCGAGCAAGACGAACTGGTGCGACACGTCCCTGACCTCCATCTCGACGTCCTCGCCCACGGCGACGTCGCACAACGGCAGCCGCGTGACGAACAGCGCCAGAGTGTCGGCCGCCACCGGGACCGGCGCCAGGCGCATGCGGTGGGGCTCCATGTCGAGCACGCCCATCGTCGGCGTGCCCGTCGCCGTGCGCCAGTTGCCAGTCGAGCTGACGCCGTAGTCGTCGCTGACGGCGCCGCGGCGCATCTCGTTGAACGAAACGAGCCGCAGGTCGCGGTTCGCAGTCACCGTCACCGCGCTGTGGATCTCGACGATGCGCTCGTCCAATTCCACCCAGGCGTCGTTCGCCACCACCGGCGGCGAAACGATCTCGGCAGTGGTCGCGTCGGTGAAGAACTGCGTGCGGCGGGCGAACTCCTTCTGCGCCTCGTCGAGCCAAGCGTGGACCTCGAAGTCCGAAGCCATCAGCCGGTCGGCCGAGGTGCCCCCGTCCTCGTCGGTGGCGTCGTCCACGGAGTCGCGGAACAGCCGCAGCATTTCCGGGACCGTGAAAGCCATGTCAGCCGTCGCTCGGAGCGCGCACCGGGCTCTTCAGCTCGACCACGTCGACGCCGCCCGCCAACTGCTGGACGATGGGCTCCCAAGCCGCGTTGCGCTCCCGGGCCAGCACCGGGAAATCGACCAGCTTGGCCAGCGCCTTCAAGTCCGGCACGCCGCCGCCGGTGAAGTCCCCGGAATCCTGGCGCCGCGCCAGCAGCAGCATCGCGTCCTGCACCGCGGCCAGCCGCTCGCGTCCCTGGGGGTTCCGCTCCGGCAGCCTCGGAGAGTCCTGCGCGTCGGTGTCGTCGACGAACGTGACGCCCTTGTCCTCGCAGTAAGGCTGCGCCACGCGAGGCACGCTCTTGGGCACGCCCTTCTCGAAACGAAGGACGTGCCCCGTCGTGGTGGCGATCCTGACGTCCCTGCCGAGGGACACCATCTTCCTCGTGACGGCCATGGCCTACGGAGCCCTCGCCGCGCCGTAGTTGGTGACCTTCAACCCCTGGGTCTCGTTGGCGCGGTCGGCGATGATGTACTCGACCAGGATCCGGGCGGCGCCGGCCGTCGCATCGGCCCCCACGGACACCCAGTTTATGGTGAGGCGGTCCCCGGCCGTGTACTGCACGACCGTCTCGGGGTCGGCGTCGATGTCCTCCTGCGTGCGGGCCTTGGTCTGCAGGTCGGCACCGTCGATGTAGCGGTCGACCACGCCGGAACCGTTGTCGTCGCCGATGTCGATGACGTCGGAGGTGCCGGAGTTCCAGGCCGTCTCGACAATCAGCTGGAGGTCCGTGACGATGGACCCTTCCGGCATGTCGACGATCTCGGTGGTGACCCCGTTGATGTCGGTCGGGGACAGAAGGTCGGCGAAGGTGAAAGCCACCTCCGCGCACAGCTTGGTCTGGCGACCGGGCTTCTTAAAAATGTTGACAGCCATGGCATACCTCTTGTGAGCACCCTGTCTAAGCGGGCGGTAGAACCCGCGAACAACTACTTCCCGCCGCGAAGTGTTTCAGTCCGGCGCGGCGCCGGACGAACCCTCAGACCAGATCCCTGGCCGGAATCTTGGACAGCTTGATGTTCTCGGACAAGTCCTTCCGCCCGGGCACGACGTAGTGCACGAACAACCGTCCGGCGCCGGTCGTCGGAGCCGTGCCGGTGCCGTTCCACGTGACGTCGATCCAGTCGGCCGCGGTGTAGGCGAAACCGGTCAAAGTCAGTTTCGTGCGCCCCAGCACGGCGAAGTCGACCTGGTTCGCCGTGTAGCGGTTGGCGTCGCCGCCGTCGCCGACGTCGGCGACGTCGGTGGTGGCGGAGTTCCACACGGTGTCGACGACCACTTCGCCGCCGACCACGACCGCGCCGACCGGAACCTGGACCGCCGGCATCGCAGTGGCGTCGGTGAGCCCGCCGAACACGAAGCTCGCCTCGGCGACGATCGTCGACTGCCGCCCTTTCGATTGTGTAACTGCCATGTCGTCCTCCTACACGGTCACGCGGCTGACGCCGCCAGCGGTGAGGTCCCGGCGGTTCTCGACGTAGTACTCGACGTGCAGCCGGGCGGCGCCCGCGGACGGCGCCGTGCTGACGCCGGTCCAGATCGCGTCGATCGTGTCGTCGGCGGTGTAGACGAAATCGGTCGGGACCAGCGGGAACCGGCCTGTCGCCGTCTTGATGTCCTGAGCGGCGAGATACCGCTGGGTGGCGCCGCCGTCGCCGATGTCGATCACGTCCGACGTGGCCGAGTTCCACGCGGTGTCGACCACGACCGCGCCGCTGACGACGACCGCCCCCAGCGGAACAGTGACCGCGGCCGCGGCCACGCCGGAAGTGAGGTCGCCGAAAGCGAACGCGACTTCGGCGACGACCAGCGCCTGGCGCCCGGTTTTCTGGGTTATGGCCATGGTTCACCTCTCATACGTGCGACACGTCGATGCGCATCACCCCGAAGTCCTCGGTGGTCTTGGTCACCGGGGCGCGGAACTGGGGCTTGAGCATGCCGAAGATCTTGCCGTAGGCGATGCCCGGGCTGTTCTCGTAGTCGAACTCCTTCTCGACCCACCTGGCTTGGCCGATGTCGGCGATGCCCAGGGCCTGGGACCCGCAGAACAGCACCGCGCTGCCCGCCACGTTGGCGCCGGCACCCCAGTCCGTGTCGCGGAACACGTGGTTGTGCTCGTAGATGGCGAAGCCGTCGATGAAGTACACCGGCGGGATCTTGAACAGCGGGTTGGCCGGGCCGCGCTGGGCGGCGTCGCGCAGCATGGCCTGGAACACCGTGTCCTTCTTCAAGGCCTTCAGCGCCTCCGGGGACATGAAGACGTTGTACAGCTCCTGGCCCTGCCCGCCGCGGATCGGCTTGACCAGCTCGCGGCGCAGCTTGGCGCGGACCTCGACGAACGTGTTCCATTCCGGCGTGTCGCCGTTCTCGACGGCCGACGTGTCGCCGGCCGCCAGGGCCGAGCCGGCGCCGTCCCAGTAGAAGTGGCGGTTGGTGCTCGGCGCGACCACGTCGCCCGCGAACTCCAGCTGCGGCAGGTTCGACCCCGTGCGGGCGGTGCCGTCGTTGTTGAAAGTGAAGGCGACGCCCGACAGCGCCAGAAAAGCCATCTGGTCTATGCGGTCGCCGAGCCAGTAAGCCAGTTTGTTGCGGGACTGCTCGCGGAAGCGCACGACGGACCGCTGGTCGGACATCATGCCCTCGTGGCGGTTGCCGTGGCGCAGCTGGTCGATGTTGATGACCTGGTCCCCGGAAGTGAGGGCCTCCTCGTTGCCCTCCAGGGTGCTGTCCCCGGCGACGCCGTCGCCTTCGAGGTCGTTGACCAGGGTCATGACCGCCCTGGCCCCCTTCTTGGTCTTGGTGAGGTCGGTGATCCGCTGGATCATCGAGTTCTCGGAAGTGCCGACGAACCGGGACACGAAAGAGTAGTTGCGGGCGGCGGACCAGGTGTCGCGCTGCCAGATCGTGAGTTGCTCGTTGGTGAGCGACGCGAAATTGGTGAGTGGCATCTAAGGGCTCCGGTGCGAAGTGCTGCGCCCGGCTTGGAAAGCCGGTCCGAAACCCGCGATGTCGTTCGACGGGAACGTTAGATTCCGCGGTCTCGCCCGCGGAGGCGCGAAGAGAACGAACAGAGATTACCACGCGCGGCACGGAGCTGTCAAGCCCGAAGCAGCACAGCCGCCGCGATCCGCGCCCACACCGTCCGGTCCTCGTCGGGAAGCGCGCGCCACTCGGGCAGCGACCAGGCGTCGGCCTGCTCAACACGCCAGGCCTCGTACGCCCGCCCGGCGCGGTCCGGCGCCTCGCCCTCGCCCTCGCCCTCGCCCTTGCCCTTGCCCTTGCCCTTGCTCACACGAAGTCCCCCCGAAGCCTGCTCTTGGCCGTCGCCGGCATCGCCGCCAGCTCCTCGTCGGTCATCTTCGACGGCGCCGGCGCCTCCTCGGCGCGGCCCAGCCGCGCCGAAGACACCCCCTTGCGCGCCGGCGTGCGCGTCCGGGGCGCCGCCGCGACGTTGCGGCGCACGGCCTCCTCGACGCGCTCGGCGTCCTTGGCGGCCGCCTCGGCGCCGGACGCGCCGTTCGCCGGCTGCGCCGCGGCCATGACGTAGCCCACCGCGTCGCGCAGCGCGTCGGACGCCGCGACGCCGCCGGCGCCGTAGATGCCCGCGTACAGCCGCAACGCCTCCTTCTCCATGCCCAGGTCGAACTCGGGGCTCTGCCGGTCGAACTGCGGATGGTCCTCCATCAGCTCCAGGCGCACGTCGTCCAGCTCGTCCTGCGCGCGACCCTGGCGCACCTCGCCGCGGACCCGGTCGGCGACCTCGGTCGCCCCCGCCGCCTGACGGGCGGCGAACTCCGTCGCGTCGACCCTCCCCAGCTCGCGCTCCAGGCGCCGCGACTGGCGGTCGAACGCGCGCGCCTTGGCCGTCTCGCCGTCGAGGTCGGCCTTGTCGCGGTCGTCCTCCAGCGCCTCGATGCGCTCCTCCAGCCGGGCGCGCTGCGCCTCGTAGTCCGGCCCGGCCGCCGCGGCCTCCGGCGGACGGGCCGCCTGCGCAGCCATCTGCTCGCGCAGCGCGACGATCTCGGCGCGCAGCGCCTCGACGCCGGCGCCCGAGGCCTTCGGAGCGTCGGCGCCCGCGCCGCGCCGGAACGGCGCGACCCAGCCGGGAGACTCCTCGCCCTCCTCGCCCTCCGCGCCCTCCGCGGCCTCCGCGGCCTCCGCGGCCTCCGCGCCCTCCGCGGCCTCCGCGGGCTCCTCGGCCTTCTCCTCGCCCGGCGGCACTTCGGCCTGCGGTCTCTCGGGCAGGTCGCCCCGCACCGCGTCCAGGTCCGGCACCTGCTGCTCGAACGCCAGCCGCGACGGGTCCGAAACCTCCTGGCCGTCGTCGTCCCAGCCGCTGTCGGCGGCGGGCTTCGAAGCCGCTTCGAGCAGCTTGTCGTCTATCGCCATGGTCCCTTCTCCTCAGTGTCTGTTCACGCCGCGGCCCGGCTCGAAGCCCGCGGCTGCGGCTGCGGGCCGGCGGAGGCCTTCGAACGGGCCTCCGCCGCTCTCTGAGCCGTCTTCTGCGCGAAGCCCGCGTCGCGCTGGGCCATGCCCTGCGCGTGGCGCTGCGCGTCCTGCCCGAGCTTCTGCGCGTCCTGGGCGGCCTTGCCGCCGCCCTCGGCCTCCTGCGCCTCCACCCGCGCCCGCACCATGTTGAGCGCCGCCTGGGAGTCCTTCTCGCGGGCGTCGCCCCGGCGCTGCGCCGCCTCGGCCAGCTTGACCTGCAAGTCCGCGTCGGCGGCCTTGGCCGCCGCGTCGGCCGACTCCTCGCCCGACAGCCGGCGCGCCAGCGCGGCCTTGTTGCGCAAGTGGCTGGCGGCGACGATGACGTCGTCGGGAATGCGCACGCCGAGGCGGCGCATCTCGACCGCTTCGAGGAACTCGGTGTCCTCCACGGTGTCGCGCGGCGGCACCTCGGCCACCACGACGTCGTGCTCCCCCAGCGTGAGGTCGTTGACGACGCGCCCGAGAGCCGCGTCGAAGACGTTCACGGACACCTCGCCGCCGTCCTCGGCCGGCCCGTCCCCGCCCCCGTCCTCGGCCTGGCCGCGCGCCTGCAGCACCCGCGGCTCGGTGTAGAAGCCCTGGACCAGGTCGAGGACGCGGCCGGCCACCAAAGCGCGCGTGCGCGACAGGTTGTGGCGGATGCGGGCGGTGCCGACCGAGCTGGCCGCGCGCTTCTGCTGGATGGCGACGCCGGAGACGTCGGCGCGGTCCAAGCCGCGCTGCGAGTCGGACACCCCGGACAAGTCCTTGATGAACTGAGCGGCCTTGAAGCTGAGGCGGTCCAGGCCCGTGGGCACCGGGTTCGGCGAGATCTTCTCGGTGCCGTCCATCTCCTCGACCTCCAGCACCAGCCCGGTGTCGGCGGCGCGCTCCTCGAACTCCTCCTTGGACATGTTGACGACGTTCCCCTGCTTGCTCATCCACCCCGAGTTGGCCGTGCCGTTGACGGTGTGGAGCTCGCCGGACAAGGACTTGTTCAGCAAGTCCTGGGGCGACACCAGCCCCTCGGCCACGCCGAGGGACTTGCCGTTGCGGTGCAGCGGGAAGAACGGCACCGGCGTGAAGTGCCGGTAGACGCTCGGCCCGTCCTGGAGCACGAAGTCGTCGGCGGTGACCGTGACGAAGATCTCCGAGACGCGGCGCTCGACCAGCAGCACGCCGGCGCGCTCCGCGACGTCCTCGACGCGCTCCGCAGGCCAGGCCGGAGGCACGCGCCGCGCCGAACCGGTGGCCGGGTCCACGAAATGCGGCGCCGCCGCCGCCTTGCGGTACTGGCGCTCGAGCACCCGCACCCGCGCCGGCGCGTCCTCCGCGGAGAGCGCCGGCGCGCGCTCGGCAGCGCCGCCCCAGGCCCCGGCGGGCGACCGTTCGAACGAGTCGTGCCCGTCCTCGCCCTCGAACGCCGAAGCGCCGCGGCCCTTGAAATGGCGCGCCGGGGCCGCCCCCCACTCGACCTCCATCTCGTCCAGGGTCAGCCAGCGCGACACCCACACCTCGCGCCAGCGGTCAGGGTCGTAGTCGGTCGCGTCGGGGTCGACTATCACGTCGCGCGGGTCGAGGCGCCTGAGCAGCACCTCGCCGCGCAGCTCCTCGTCGAAACCCACGCGCACGTCGATCCAGCCGCGCGACGTCACCAGGGCGTCGTCGACCACGTCGGACTCGACGTAGGGCCAGGCGTTGCGGCGCGCGACGTCGGCGTACACCGCCGACAGCGCGTGCGCCGTCTCGGCATGGAGCTCGGCGACGTCCGGCGCCGTGCCGAACGTCTTCACCGGGCGGAACGCGACGTCGGCCCGGGTCTGGGCCATCTCGCCCTGCACGGCCACCAGCGTGGCCTGCAGCTGGTTCATGGTCAGGGCCGGCCGGTTGCCCAGCCGGGCGACGACCCCCGGGTCCCACTGGTCGCCGTTGAAGTAGCGGTCGCACAGGTCCGCCTTGGCGACGAACCGCAGGTGCCCGTTGTCGCGGGCGTAGCGGTAGCGGTCCCACTGCGCCCGGGCCTTCTCGAAGTTCACCGGCATGGCCGACCCTCCGTCGTTTCAGAATGCGGAGCCCCGCAGCATGCGCTGCAGCGCCGCCTCGGCTTCGGCGTCCATGGTCTCCGGCAGCGCTCCGGCCAGCGCGTCCAGCCCGGCCGCCCGCTCGCGCAGCGTCCGGGCGCGCCCGCGCAGGAAGTCCGCCGGCGCAAGAGAGCCCGCGGACGCCGGATCGCGCGCGGCCGGACCGGGCCCGGTCCGGCCGCGCGCGCTGGGCCAGTCCAGCCCCCCGGCGTCCCCGCCGGTCACCGCGCGACGTCCAGGCCGCGGCCCGACGCGGCCCCGCGCAGAGTCTTCCTCCTGAAGCGCTTGTTGCGCAGGTTCGCGACGTCCTTCCCCGTGATCCGGGCCTGCTCGCCGATCCGCTGCTCCTGCGCCGTCAACTGCCGCTGCACCGCGGCCCCCTTGGTTCGTCTCGCTGTCGCTCCAGCCATTGCCTCGCCCTCCGTTTCGCCAAGACCAAAAAACCGTCCCAGGCCGCGCCGAGCGCGGCGCAGGCGACGAACGCGGCGGCCCAGCCCGGCGACCCGGTCGCCAGCGCCGCCGACATCGCCGCCAGCCCGGCGAAGAACGCGCCGGCCCGGACCCAGGACGCCGCGCCGTCAAGGCGCGACACCGAGGCCCCGGGAGCGGGGCGTCCCCAGCTTCGCCCTGGCCCTGGCGCGGATCCGCGCCCCCTGGGCCGCCGTCGCCGTGCCCTTGCGCAAGGCCCGCGGCAGCAGCCGCAGAGCGGCCCGCGCATGGGCCTTGTCGTGCACCGGGAAATGCCCGCCCGGCTTGGGGCGGCCCGGCGCGTCGCGGTCAGCTTCGCCATCGCCTCAGCCTCCTTCGCGGTCCGTCCGCGCCTCCTCGGCCGCGCGCAGCACCATCGACAGCTCGTGCCCGCCGCGGTCGTCGCGGTCGTCGCGCTCGCCGGCGACATGGTCGCGCACCGTGCCCCGCCGCCCGGCGCTCACCCGCGTATCCCCAGCGTCGGCGTCACCGGCAGCCCGCGGTCGGCGGGCACCGCCCGGCGGCCCTTGTCGATCAGCTTCGCCCTGCGCTTGTGCGGCGCCGGCTTCACGTCCACGCCCGCGCGCTTCAAGCGCTTCAGGCGCGCGGCGGCAGCGGCGGCGCCCGCCGTCAAGTGCGTCACGGCCGCCGCACCAGGACCGGCAGCCCGCGGCCCGCCGGCACCTTGCGCGAAGCCCGCAGCCTCGGCAGCTTGGCGCGCGGCCCTTTCAGCTTGAGCAGCCGCGGACCGCGCGACCCGGGCGGGTGTCCGGTCCCTGCAGGCACGGCGTCACTCCTCTGTTTCGAAATCCAGGACCGCGCGCAGCCGCAGCAGCAGCGCGGCGCCGCGCAGCGAACGCGGCGCGCCGACGTCGGCGTTCAAGCGTCCGGCGAGAACCGCGGCCGCCTCGATCGCGTCCACATCGTCCACGGCGTCATCCTCCTCCGGGCCCGAACACCGACTCCAGCGCGCGGCGCAGTTCCCTCGCGTCCGCCAGCACCCGGCTGAGCCGGGCGCGCTCCGCGAGCGTCGAAGCCGGCGCGCCGGCGACGGCCATGGCCCGCGCGACCGACACGCCGTCCTCGATCCGCGCCAGCAGCGCCGCGGCCCGCGCCACCGCGACGCGGTGGCGGTGGAACTCCAGGCCTCCGCCCGAAGCGGTCACGGCTCCGGCCGCGGCGTCGCGCGCTTGCGCTCGCCGGCCACCACCCGGTGCACCGTCGACTTCGTCACGCCCCAGGCGTCGGCCAGCTCGCGCATGGTCCAGCCGCCGGCCTCGTAGGCGTCGCGCATCGCGTCGGCGCTGACGTCCGCGAGCACGGCGCGCGGATGGTCCTGCCCGGAGCGCCCGGAGCGCCCGGAGCGCCCGGTCACGGCCGCGGCTCCGGCGCCATCGCGATCCATCCGGCGATCTCGCGCACCTCGGCCGGCGTCCGCGGAGCGGCCCCCGGCACCGTCGGGCGGCCGAGCCGCTGCCACTCCTGCCACAGGCAGAAGACCCGGTCGGGCGGCTGCGGCGCGACGGAGGAAGCGGCGGCGAGGCGCTCCGCGGCGCGCGCGGCGGCAGCCGCGTCCTCCAGGGACCAGGCCCAGAGCACGCCGCGCCAAGGGCCGGCCACCGGGGCCGAGACCCCGGTCCCGGCGCAGAAGGCGTCGCGCTCCGGGTCGGGGCGCAGCGGCGCGGGGAGCGGAGGCAAGGGGGCGCTCACGCCGACATCCAGCGCCCGGACCGGAGGCCCCCGGCGCCGGCCCGGCCGGCAAAGTGCGCCTCGACGCGCTCGGCCACGGTCGGCTCGGCGGAGCGGCCCGAAGCCCTCGGGCGGCCCGAAGCCCCCCGCCCCCGCGGCGGAGAGGCCCCGGCCATGCGCGCGCCCCACGACAGGGCGTCGACCAGGTCCACCCCCGGCCCCGTCGGGAACTGCGCGAACGCCGCCTCGAAAGCGCGGCCCGCCCGGGAGTCCCTTTCGCCGACGACGTGCACCCGCCCGCGCTCGAGCGCCCCCTGAAGAGCGCGCGCGCGCGCTTCCTTGTCCCCTATCGGCACCAGCGTCTCGTCGAAGCGCACGCGCAGGCCGACCGACTTGAAGTGCCGCTGCAGCACCGGCAGGAACGTCAGCGTGATCTTCTCGCGCTCGAGGCCGACGGCCCACGGGCGCCAGCGCCGCACGAGCCTTTCGGCCTCGCGCACCAGGTCCCAGGTGCCCCAGCGCCCGGCGGTCCACTCCAGCACGGCCAGGTCGAACGCCGGCCCCGGCAGCGCCGCGAGCACGGCGAACGCGGTGCGGGCGGCGGACTTGCGCGTCGAAATGGCCAGGTCGCCCGCCAGGAACACCCGGGCCGAGCGGATCTCGGCCTCGGACAGGGGGCCCCGCCAGACCAGGGCGGCCGGGTCGAAGAAAGCGCCCTCCTCGGGCCGCGGGTCCTGCTGGTACATGGCCGCCCAGTGGCGCGGCTGGGTCGCCGGCGCCAACTTGTGGCGCAGCAGCGCGACGCGCCCGTAGCGCTCGGGGTGCAGCGCCTCGCCCTTGCGCCGCAGCAGCCGGACGGAGCCCGGCGGAGGGACGTCCGGCAACGCCTGGGGAGGAAGGACGGGCAGCGGGCCGGAAAGGGGCCCGGGGAGGTCGGACTCCCTCACGATGCGGTCGTCCGGCGTGAGGAACTCGTCCTCGGGGGCCAGGGCGGCGTACTTGAACACCTCCCAGCGCTCCACTGCGACCGCCCCGTCGCGGGCGTCGCGCAGCGCCGCGGAAGCGGCGCGCACGGCTTCGAGCAGAGCCGGGTCGAAAGCACCGGCCCCGGCCCCGGCCGCGGAGGCGGAGGCGGAGGCGGCGCGCAGCGTCGCGGCGTAGTCCGCCTCGGCCTGCGCGACGGCCTCGTCCACGGCCTCCAGCGCAGCGGCCTGGCCGCTGAGCAGGGCGCCGCAGAGGTCGTCGTGGCGCCAGCGCTGCTGGATCAGCGCCACGCCTCCCCCCGGGGCCAGGCGGGTCGTGGCGACGGCGCCGTGCCAGCCCCACAGGGTGGAGCGGGCCGACTCCGAGTCGGCCTCCTCGAGGTTCTTCACGGGGTCGTCGACCACCAGCACGTGGGCGCCCATGCCGAGGATGGTGCCGCCGACGCCGGCGGCGCGCACCTGCCCCCCGGCGGTCGTCTCCCAGTCGTTCACGGCGCGGGCGTGGGCGGCGACGGCGGTGCCGGGGAACAGCGCGGCGTACTCCGGCGAAGCGACCAGCTCGCGGGCGGCGCGCGAAGAGCGCTCCGCCAGGTCCGAGGAGTACGACGCCAGGATGACGTCCCAGGACGGGTGGCGACCGTACAGCCAGGCCGGGAAGCAGATCGACACCTTGCGCGTCTTGCCGTGGCGCGGCGGGAAGAACACCATCAGCCGGGGGGAGCGGCGCGACGCGACGGCGGCGCGGAACACCTCCAGCCGCCGCGCCAGGTGCCAGTGCACCCAGCCGCACTCGTAGTCCGGCGTGAAGCGGGCGGCGAACCAGGCCAGGCGGCGGCGGCACAGCTCGCGCAGGCGCAGCTCCTGGGGCGGGGTGCGCGCGGACGCGGACGGGAAGGAGTGCGGGCCGACGCGCAGGGAGCCCGCGGGAAGGGGCGGAGGGGCTTGCTCGAAGACCCCGGGCGCCGCCGCCCCCAGGGCCGACAGCACGCCGGCGTAGCCGTCGAGGGGCTCGAGCGTCACGGCGGCGGCCCGGCCCGCTCGACGGCCCCGGCCGCCGGCGCCTCGGTCCAGTCCGCCTCGTCGATGGCCAGGAGGTCGGCGTCCGAGAGCAGCGCCAGGCCGCCGGGGACGGCGTCCGGGCCGAAAACCCTGGCCGCCGCCCCCGGCCCGACCCCGTGCAGCGCGGCCAGCTCCTTCCACGCAGCCACCATGGCCTGGGGGGAGCCGGTCCGGCGGGCGACGTCGACGGCCTCCAGCAGGCCGCGGGTCACCTCGTCGCGCGAGACCTCGTACATCTCGGCCTGGATGCGCTTGACGCCGGCGTAGGCGTCGCGGAACACGGCGTCGTCGCGCAGCCAGCCTTCGAGCTGAGGCTCGCTGACGTTGGCGTGCACCAGGGCCGCCAGAGGCTTCTGGCCCGCCGCGACGGCGTCGAGGTAGCGCCCCTGGGCGCGGGGGAGCTTGACCGCGAGCGCCACGAACAGCGGCACGGAGCCGTCGATCCTGAGTTCGGTTCGCCTGCCCATCGGCGCAGCATACACCTTCGCCGGAAACGGGACAAGGGTTCGCGCCGATTTTCCGGCGATTCGAACCTCCTGGAATGTTAGAGAGCGACCCGAATTTTAGAACCCAAGGGAAACCTGGGAAAAACCGAGAAAAACCCCAAGAAAAACAAGGGATTCTGTTTTCGGGACCCAGCCTGTGGACAACCTGTGGACAACCTGTGGACAACTTGTTCCGGTGTCTTTTCAGACCTGTGAGGTCAAGTATGAACCGCTGTTTTCAATTTTGCCCGTTTAGCTCCACAGAGCTGGTTTTTTACTCCGGAAAGAGCCTTTTCCGCCTCGAAGAGCACGAAAAATCCATAGGACATGAAAATATTGCAAGAATAAACCGGAGAAAACCCCGAATTTCGCAAAATGAAAATCGACTTCCAGAACTTAGCGATTGTGCCAACGGGACAGAGGGCTTGGCCGAAGGCCTCGGACAGCGCCTTCAGCGCCTTCAGCGCCTTCAGCGCCTTCAGCGCCTTCAGCGCCTTCAGCGCCTTCAGCGCCTTCAGCGCCTTCAGCGCCTTCAGCGCCTTCAGCGCCTTCAGCGCCTTCAGCGCCTTC
>Ga0255048_10000112_pt1 | contig 53823 bp, 48 predicted proteins | sample JV7_2_2_MG_FD_183619 | JGI IMG/M metagenome (GOLD analysis project Ga0255048, IMG submission 183619) | Seawater microbial communities from Jervis Inlet, British Columbia, Canada - JV7_2_2 | ecosystem: Environmental > Aquatic > Marine > Inlet | place: Canada: British Columbia | collected 2016-10-06 | reverse complement strand
CGATTGGATTTGATCGAAAGGGAAGGAGCCCTCTCCGAGACGGCGGTTGTCCTGCTGGATGTGGTCTTGGGGTACGGCAGTCACGACGATCCAGCCGGCCAACTGGCGCCGGCCTGCGCGGATGTGATGGCGATCGATGGCGGACCTCAGGTCGTCGCATACGTCCTAGGCACGGACTCGGACCCGCAAGGTATAGCGGGCCAGCGTCGCAAGCTCGAAGATGCAGGGGCCATCGTCGCCCCGACCAACGCCCGGGCCGCCCTGATGGCCGTCGCCATTGCCACCCGGCGACCAGAAATTAGCGAGTACCGGCGGAGCCGGTGATGCGGACGGACACGCGAGATCGTCAAATCCGACATTGGGTCCTTCCCGCCCCATCTGACGGGCTCGGTGGGGTCTGATGAACCTCGCACTTGTCACATACTCGACCAGACCCCGGGGCGGCGTTGTCCACACCCTCGAACTCGCGGAAGCTCTGCTTGCGGATGGAGCAGCGGTCCACATCATCGCACTCGGCGATCCCCGAACCGGGTTCTTCCGTGAGACGAAGGTACCCCATACCTTCATTCCGGCTCCGGCGTGGGCCGACACCCTCGACGAGCGAGTGTTCAGATCGGTTGATGCCCTCGCGGACGGTCTCCGACCGCTGGCCAAGGAGTTCTCCATTCTCCATACTCAGGATTGCATCGCCGCTCGAGCGGCTGCCCGCGTCAGAGACGAGTTCCGGTCCGGTGACCAGCAGCGGCCGTGTGTGGTCCGAACGGTGCACCACGTCGACGATTTCACGACCCAGGCCCTCATCGACTGCCAGCGTCAGGCGATCATCGAACCGGACGAATTGATCGTGGTCAGTAGAGAGTGGCAAGGGATTTTGCGCGACGAGTTCAGTCTCGAGGCCACGGTCATCTACAACGGCGTCAACACCGCCAGATTAGCGGCCGACGAGGTCGACCGCGCCGGTTTGCGCGCGTCGATTGGTGCCAGCTCGCGATTCCTGTTCCTGACCGTTGGAGGAATCGAGCCCCGTAAAGGCACCATAGAGATGATTGAGGCGCTGGCGTCCCTCAAGGCCTCGATGGCGGTTTCACCACTGCTCGCCATCGTCGGCGGCCACTCCTTCCAGGACCACACGCCGTACCGGACCGCCGCATTCGCTCGCGCCGAGGAGCTGGGCATTTCCATGAAGGACGACATCGTCCAGCTCGGTACGGTCTCAGATCGCGAGCTCACCGCTTGGTATCACACAGCGGACGCATTCCTGTTCCCATCCGTCAAGGAAGGCTGGGGCCTGGTCGCAATGGAGGCACTCGCGGTTGGCCTGCCTTTGATCGCCACCGACATCCCCGTCTTTCGGGAATACCTCGTCGACGGTGAAACGGCGATGCTAGTGCCGCCCCGCGACCACGACAGTCTGGCCGCGGCAATGCGATTGCTCGTCGAGGATCAGAGTTTGCAGAATCGGTTGGCGGCCGCAGGCCGCGAGATAGTGCAGCGATTCACCTGGGCTCAGGCCGCGACCGACCATCGCAGAATCTACGAGCGGCTTAGCCTCGAGCGACGGTCAGCCGTCTAACTTTCGACAGACGCTCTGACCTCGGCAATCGCCACAAGCCATTCTTCGCGATCCATGAACTGCCGGCGGTCGGGACGGGCACTCGTGTCAAGCTGCTCGCCGGTCGTAGGATCGAGTTGGAGGACGTCAATGCCGTAGAGGGGCATGTAGGACGTGGCATCGATATCGATGTACGTGTACATGCCGAGACCGTCGGGGACTCGCATCTCAATATGCTGAAATCCTGTTGCGGCGGAGGGGCCATCGTCGCCGGCTTTCCCGAGCTCGACCCATGCGGGCCCGTCGCCGCTTTCCGCGATCCGACGTGCAGCTTCGGTTTGCTGGTGCTCTCCGGGGATCTCTCGATAACGGTTCAAAAAGGCGGCGTCGATGAGCAGGGGCGCCACATCCATCGATGGGGCGGCGACCTCCAACCGGTCAACCGAGGCCGCCAGCAGCTCTAAGCGACGCTCGTACTCACCGACCAGATCGTCGATCCTGCTGACCTCACTCAGATCGTCGGTCATGGCCCGCACCAGACTGAGGTTGGCCTCATACCGGTGCGGGCTGACCACAATCATCGGATACAGCTTCGCCTCCGAGGCGCGCCATTGTGCGAGCAGGGCCTCCATCTCCATGCCCACTCCGATGGTCGTCCGCTTGGTTAGAGGGTCCAGGTGGTGATGATGAGTGCCCCGGCCTTGTACGCCGTCAGGGTCGCGTCAAGCACATCGAGGGGATTGATCGGCTGCACCCCTTCCATCATGTCGGCCTCGCGCATGCCGTAGAGCATTGCAGCGGAGAATCGACACGCATACACGTGCGCCCCTTCGTCGAGCAGTGTCTGGATCTGGTTGTTATAGGCCATGGCGCCGGGGAACGCAGCATCGCCGACCGTCGGGAAGCCGCGGGAGGCCGATGCCATCAACGAACCCGGTCCGTAGAGAACGAGGTGGGTGTCAAATCCCTTCCGATTGATGCGCGTGGTCGTGAGCATGTTGACGAGGCCGACCGAACCTTCGAACGGCACCGTGTGCATGAACACCCACGCCTGCTGACCTTCTTCAGCTTGATGGTCGGGAAAGACCTTGTGCTCGTAGTCGACGATGGCGTCGCCGGGTTGTACCCGACCGCTTACAAAATCTGCCATGTGGGCTCCTTATTGTCCCAGCCTTGCTGTCTGGCCTTATGTCTCAGCTTCGACAGCTGGGCGTATCGTTGGTGGCGGCCTCCTTCGGCCAGCCTCACCTCTGTCTCTTCTGCCCGGCACGACGCGTTCTGTGCGTCAAGTCGCGCATAACTGGTTCGGTCTAGTTTGCGGCCCTCCTTTCCCAAGAACGACGGTGGCTCCCCGGCATGGCACGCATGATCGCCCCCCGGACCGACCACGGCAGCAGCCGATAGACCGGGACGAACACACGGCGCCAGAAGAACGCGCCGGCCCTCTCTGGCTGCAGCGGCTCCGAGCCACTGCGGTATTTCCTCGCCATGTCGACTTGTGCCGCCTCGAGCAGGTAGTACTCGGCATTTTGGCGAAGCCAGAGGAAGAATTTCATCGCCGCCTCAGAGCTTTCCTAGTGCGTTCTGAGCTGCCAGCGCCATTGGCTCGTTCAGGGCACCGATCGGCGGGGAATAGACGTTTTCCATCCAGGCGATGTCGTCGATCGGGATCCTGGCCCGCATCGCCATGGCGAGAAAATCCGCCCGCTCTTTGATACCTTCCAGGCCTGCCATCTGGCCGCCTACGAGGGTCCTGGTCTCGGGGTCCACCAACAGCTTGACCCGAATTTGAGACCACCCCGGGTAGTAGCGGGCCCTTGAGATACCGTCCGCCATCCCGACCACGTGGGGGATCCCGAGGGCGGTTGCCAGCGTCTCTCCGAATGACACACCACCGATCGTCCAGGTGCCGGCGACCATCCCCCAGGGAACCTGAACTGCCTGATAGGCACGCTCGCCGCCGCCAGCATTGACTCCGGCGACCTTGCCCTGGGAGTACGCATGACTGCCGGAGAGCCCGCTGATCGGGACCTTGGTCAGTCCATGCGGTATTTCTACGCAGTCTCCAGCGGCCCAAACGCTCCCGTCCGAGGTTGCCATTCCGTCGTCGACGATGATCCCGCCGGTCGAACCCGTCTTGATGCCGGCAGCGGTGGCCAGCTCGGTGTTCGGCGTCTTATGCGTCGCCACCACGACCACATCTGCGGCGAGCTCTCCTTTTGACGTTGCCACGGCCCGAACTCTGTCGTCACCTACAAAACGCTGAACACTCGTCTGCATGTGCAGGTTGACGCCCAACTCGCGCAGCGACGCCTCGACCGGCTCCATAATCTCCGGATCGGCCATATCTGCCAGCGGCCAGCCACCGGAGTCGACGAAGTGGGTTTCGAGCCCGCGGTGTGCGAATGCTGTGGCCATCTCGATGCCGATTGGCGAAGCATCGACAACCACCGCCACCTTGGCCTCATCGAGCACCTTGTCGAACTCCATGGCACGACGGATGTTCTTGACGTAGTGAAGGCCGGCGAGATCACTCCCGGGCACGCCAGGGTCCTCATAGTTCCATCCGGTACCGAGAACGAGTCGGTCGTATGGGGCGGTCCCTTCGCCGGCTACTTCGACCTGTTGGGCTGCCGTGTCGACACTTTCGACCTTGGTCGTGTAGCGGATGTCGAAGCCGGCATCCTCGTAGAACTTCTTGTCCTGCAGAATGAGATCCTCGAACTTGTCGATCTCTTTGCCATGAACGAACGGAATTCCGCACGGGCTGTACCCGACATCTTCGTATTCGGTGTACAGGACCACCTCGGCATCCGGTGCTGCGCCTTTGGCGCCACCAGCCGCACCGATACCCGCAGCCCCACCCCCCACGACAACTACTCGCATGGCCAAGACCTTCCATTCGTCGACTCACAGCCGTTAGCCGGCCCGAATCGAGGCAATTACTAAAGTACGAAGACTCGTTTCCAATAGTATCAGAAGCAGCTCGCCGGCGTCGGGCCGTTATGTCGATATTGGGATTGCCATCCTGAGGCAATCTCAGATCGGTCGAAGTGCCATCCACACAGCCTTCGCAGGCTTCGATCTCGGGTTGTGCCAGCGGTGGGTCAGGTCCCCACGAAAGTGGACCGAGTCGCCGGGAAGGAGGGTCACCGTCTCATCGTCGAACTCGAAACGGAGCTCACCTTCCAGTAGGTAGATCAGCTCCTCACCAGGATGCTTGGTCGGCCCGGGAGCGGACTCACTGCCCCCCTGGGCTTCTGCGTAGGCGCCCGCCAGGAAGAAGCGGCCGTACGGACCTGAGACACTCTGCAACTCGAGGCCGGGGATCGTGGTGAAAACCGATCGACGCTGGTCCGCCGTTATGTGCACCGCCGGCTTGTCGCCCTCGTCATCCTCTGAGATGAAATAGCTCACCGGCCGGTTCAGCGCTGCCGCCAGTTTCATCAACGTAGTGATGGTCGGGACCATCCCGGAGCGTTCGATCTTGTGAATAGCAGCGGCCGACACGTCCGCGACGTTCGCCAACTGTTGCAGCGAGTGGCCCTTGCGGGTACGCATCAGCCGAACCTTGGCACCGATCCCACTGATCACCTCATCCAACGTACTCGGCTCAGGTCCACGGTCTTCTCGCTGCTCGGTGTCCTCGACGACCTCGGCTGGCTCAGACATCATGCGTGCCAGTAGCCGTCAGAGACATCGGGGACCTATTCACTATCATCATTGATGAATTGATGATAGTTGATATTCGGTCAAACCCCACCGGCGCGGCCCACTGCCGCGCCGGTTGACACGCCGAGGATCGTTACGGGATGGTGTTCCCGGTAGCAAGGATGATGATCGGCACGAAGAACGAGTAGATCGCCACCCCAAGCAGCAGAATGGCACCGAGAAGCTTGCCCGAGAATTTCCCGTTGACGGTGGCTGCGATCGCCAGGAAGGCCACGGCCCACACCACGAGAATCGACTGGAACATCCACGAGCCTTCGAATTGGCTCCACCAAAACAGGGGGACGACCGCGACGGCGAGCGCCACATTGCCCACTGGTCGGAGATCCAGACCCGTGATCTCCGTCATTCCCAAGAGTACGAAGAAAACGCCGTAGAAAGTGATTAGACCAGCGAGAAGGGTCGTTGCATCTGATGCGAGGGTGAGGATGTATAAGGCCGCCAAGAGGTCGACGATTCCCGCAGTCAGGGACACCCAGCCAACGGACACCAAGGGATCTTTTGCCCCTTCTTGCTTGTCGGCGCCCATCCCGAGGAAGTACATCCCGTTCGCCCATGCGGCGAGGCCAGTACTGATAAAGACAATTGTGATAGGAGGCATTAAGGCCCTTTCCATCGCTTGCTGGCGTGCTCTTGTCGGATCGGAAACGATCCGTGTCTGAAGTTACTACGAAATAAGCGAGCGTGTCGACCAGAATCTCGTCAAGTATCCACAGGGCATCGCCCGGCGTCCTCCAACGCCTCCGAGTTGGCGATTCTTAGTATCCATAACCCCTGGGGAGAGCGAGCGCCGGATGTGGCTCGCCGGTATGGGTGGCTCGATAAGGGTGCACCCGTGGCTGCCTCGTCATGCGAGCTCGGGGCTGGCGGGGTAGGTGGATTGGTCGTCGAAACCGGGCTCGTGGCCGCATCAGATACCGGCTGAGGTGGATCCAAAGTCATGATGCGCACGCTCGGGGTGGGGTTCTGGCACGATCGGGTATCAGTTGGCCGATCAGAGGATGGAGCCGGTGCTGTCTTAGTCGGCGATCCACCAGGCCTTGGTGGCACTTCGGATTTATCAGCGAAACCTTAGCGGCCCGAAACAAGGTACCCATCTCAGGTCGAAATCGATCTAGCCACCGGAAATTGGATAGAGCCCTCAGCTCCAAGCAAGAAGGCGGGGCCCTGGATAATGCGGTGGTTTGAAGCCCGCTCCGACGTTCGACCGTCGACAAAGTCATCGCAGGAAGCACTCCTGCGGAATCACGTACTTCCTGAGTTCGAGAATCGAAAGCTCGGATCGATAGCGACCACCGACGTTGATAGCCGGATTGTCCGGCTGGAGTCGAAGGGTCTCGCTCCCTCCACAGTGCGGTCAGCCCACCACGTGCCTGCGAGGTTCCCTAGAAGCAGCCTGTCGCGATCGGGTGCTCCCTAGGAATCCCGCCATAGGTGTAAGCCTCCCAAGAGACCCACGTAAGGACATGCGAGTCCTGACTCCTGAGCAAGTCCTAGAGCTTGTGCCCTGTATGAACAGCCAAGCCCGTTGCGTGACCCTCATCGGAGCATTGGCCGGGCTTCGCTGGCGAAACGGCTGCGCTCCGACTGAAGTCCCTCGATCTGCTGAGACGCCGTATCACCGTGACAAACACTTTGATTGAAGTAGAGGGTCAGATGGCCCTTGGCCCACCGAAGACTCCAAAGAGCCAACGGTCATTGACGATCTCCAAGCTGCTCGTTTCTGAGATTGAGGGACACCTTGCCAGCGGTGTAAAGGGACACGACGGACTCGTGTTCACCTCCCTTGACGGTCGCCTCCCAGGTTCCGGCTCAATCGGGGAGGTGACCGCCAAGCCAACCCCGCCGTCTACCGGATCGTTCTCACCCGCATGTCCAGCCATGAGGAGACTCGTACGTATGTGACACGCCGACGAAAAGAAGGGCTCAACACCGCCGAGATCATGCGCTGTCTGAAACGTTACGTCGCCCGCCAAACCTACGAACACTTACCCCACATGATCTGGAATCCCGGGTGGAGTCTGACCCAACAAACCGGCTGACGTGGACTCAGACTCGGCTTGACGCTCACTTCAGTCAAACGCTTGTCACACGTCGTCTACTCCGTTTCGGCTTTCTGTCGACGTCTTGGGTGAGTGCTATGAGTATGAACTCTTCGGATGCTACCGATGTCGACGTTCAGACCCTGCAACCCCGGGACCCGAGACTCCAGGCCGCGAGAGTGCCTCCGCCTCACTCCCAAGCCTTGGGCCACGTTTGGGCCACGCGAGTACGAGAAACGACCCGAAAGAGCGCGAAATGTCGCGAAACGCCGAGAGGGCGCCGGTCGCCTGTTTCCGCTTGTCGCATAACGGTATTCTGGCGTTCGACCTGGTCAGAAGTTTGCTCCGCGGGTAGGGCTCGAACCTACAACCAATGGATTAACAGTCCACCGGACCTATTGCCATTGTTGAGCTAGAGCCCCTCCGATCTGGAGGAACAGTCGTCACCTCGGTGGGGTATCTCAGAGCACCATCACAGCGGATAACACTGGCATTTCGGTGACCGGTGACCTGGGGAAACGACCCGTCGCACTGTGTTTTACCCCTAGCGTGTTATGAGTCCGCTGCTCTGACCGGATTGAGCTACGGGCCCTATTTGTCAGGCACGTTAAGGATCTCTCCGAGCTATCGCCACCTCCCGATCCAAGCTGAGCTGTGCGGAGATACTCACCCCGAGATGCGTGGACAGACTCGTAATCGGAACACGGTCTTCGGCGGTGATCCGCTGCCTGCCTTCTGCACCGTTCGGTAACTACTCACCGTTGATGACCTCTTCAGGGTCAGCCAGCAGCTCCACCAGGCCGACAATCGTCATTACTGCAACCGCGGTGATTATCACGAGCAGCCCACTCGGCGGAGGACCGAAGAGAACGAAGAGGAGTCCGAGGACCATGACAACCCCCTGGATCGTGCGCTTCCATTCGGAGAGAAACACCGCAAGTCCGCTGGGAGACTCCTCGGCGGCACCGCTTCTGTCATCGAGCATTTGGAATGTCCAGCCGATCAGGCCGATGACAAGGGCGAGCAGCAACAGCGTCCAGGTCGATTGGGTCAATCGAACGAACAGCGCGTCCCAACCCGAGGCTGCCGCTTCCCGCTCTATCTCGTCGTCGATCCCGTTGAGGGTCGTGAAGCGGGCGAAGCGGTGGGCAGACAGGCTCAGCAGCAGGGCGAGTGCGGTACCGAAGCTGAGGATTCGGATCATCCTGTGGCGATTTGGGGCAACCCAGATCGTCCCAGCGATGAGGAGGAAGGCCAGAACCGGTAGCAACCATCCGATGCTGTTGATGCCCTTGGCCACTGCCTGGGCCGCGGCCAGATCCTCGTTCTCATAGAGAACGATTTCGCCGAGGCTGACATCGAAATCAGGCAGGTCGAGTCCCACGGCCGCCACCCGGTCGAGAACCACCGCGCCGACCTCGTCGAGATTGATGACGACCTTCCCCTCTTCGGCTTCCAACGCCCGGTCGTTGCCGGATAGAACCGCGCTGACGCCCTTGTGGGTGACTCGAAGCGTCGCGCTCCATGTCGAGGTCACGGCGTCTGACGTTATGACCTCGTTGGCGAGTCCGGCGATCAGGTCTTCAATAGCCTTTGTCAGCGGGGTCGCCAGGAAGCGCAATTCATCCGGGAGCGCTTCGCTGACGAACGCATCCACCTCAGCCGCCTCGACAACGTCGCTGGCCACGCGTGTCGAGAGGGCGATAGCAACCGCTTCATCCTGCGGCAAAGACTCCAAGGTCGCGACAAACCGATCTTCGTCCTGAAGAGTGGTCTTCAGCCATACCGCCTCCACCGCGGCGATTACCACGATGAGAGTGAGGACTGCCAGCGCACCGGCAAGGATTCGGCGCCAAACCGGGCCTTTCGTCTGTTGAGCCTCGAGTTGGTCCCGTAGCAATTCGTTCTCCGCGCGCAGGGTCGCCAACTCTTCTGCGGAGCTCGACTCCAGATTCTCCTCTTTGCCCAAAACCGCTCCTCCGAGCCCTCACAACGCCCTTGTCAACAAATTGGGACCATAGCTGCCTGCGGATGGGTTGCGTCCACGGACATGGTGTACGGGAGGCTCCCTTTTAGAAGGGTGGGCGAGGCCTAACCGAGAATGCCGACGACCACCCCGAAGATGGCGGTCAGGCCGGTCATGGCCCCGACCATCGTGATCGTGTAGTTGCGAAACTGGTCATGCATGAGTTTGTGCATCTCCCTGACCTCTCCACGCATCTCGGCGGCAAAGGCGTCGAACTTATCCTCGAGACGTTTGAAGTCTTCCTGAAGACTGTCGACATCAGTCTTTGTCGCTAGCTGGGCTGTGGACTCCATTGGAAGACTCGTCATCAAAGTGCCGGCGTGCTCGGCTCCGAGCACCTGTTCTAGTTCAGCATAGAGGGGCGTCGAGCGGCTTCTATAGTCACCATTCAATCGTGCCCAATCGGAGCAGCGGTTTCAAGAGGTCTGATCTGTCTTTCATCCCGCGTCAGCCGCATCAGGAACCTCACGGATCAATCCATCTAGCCTCCCTGGAGCCATGAATCGGAACGGAGACAGTGAGCACGCGACCTGATCGGTTCGAACCTTACGTTCCCCGTGTCGCCGCGGAATGGGATCTCGAAGCACCCGGGAACAAGTGGCGTCAGGTCAAGGGATCGCTTGTCTTCGTAGACATCTCGGGTTTCACCAGCCTGTCCGAGCGGCTCGCAAGGAAAGGACGAATCGGTGCTGAGGAACTGACCTCTGTCCTCAATCGCGTTTTCGGAGCCATGCTCGATGCAGCATTTGAGCGGGGCGGGTCACTGCTGAAGTTCGGCGGAGACGCCCTACTGCTGCTCTTCGGATCAGAAGGCCACGTCATGCAGGCATGCGCCGCGGTAGTCGAAATGCGATCAGCGCTTCGTGATGCGGCCAAGGAACCGACATCGGTGGGCCGCATCAACTTGAGGATGTCATCTGGCGTCCATACCGGAAGCGTCGACTTCTTCCTCGTCGGTGATTCCCACCGGGAACTGATTGTTGCCGGTCCGACGGCGTCGATCACCACCGAGATGGAGGGGACGGCCGATGCCGGAGAGATCATGGTCAGCGATCCCGTTCGCGACCACCTGCCCAACGACTTCATCGGTGACGCCAAGGGCGACGGTTGGCTACTCCGGAAACGAAAGATAAATCATCCGACGATAGGCACAACTCCCCGGATCTCCTTCTCCGACAAAGAATTGTCGACCTTTGTGCCAGACGCTCTCAGGGAACACCTGGGCGTGGGAGTCACCGACTCCGAGCATCGAATCGCCACCGTCGGTTTCGTGAAGTTCAAGGGCATCGATGCGCTTCTCGAAGAACGTGGCCCCGAGCGAGTCAGCAACGAATTGGACAGGCTCGTTACAACGGTTCAGGAGGCTGTGGACACAGAAGGCATCACATTTCTCGCTACTGACGTAGAAGCCGACGGTGGCAAGATCATCCTGGTTGCCGGCGTCCCTTCCAGCCAACACGATGACGAGGGGCGCATGCTCCGAGTTGCGCGCCAGATCCTCGACACCGATCTCGGTCTGCCGCTGCAAATCGGGATCAACCGGGGGCATGTGTTCAGTGGCAATGTTGGCAGTGCGAAGCGGAGCACGTACACGGTGATGGGCGACACGGTGAATCTTGCGGCCAGGTTCATGGCGACGGCGCCACCCGGAAGCCTTTACGCCAGCCCTTCGGTCCTCGACCTGTCTTCCACCCTTTTTCGCACAGAAGCCCTGGAGCCATTTCATGTCAAAGGCAAGCAGCAACCGGTTCAGGCCTATGAAGTGCATGAGGAAACCGGCACCCGAACATCGGAAACGAGTCGAGACCTTCCTTTCACCGGTCGAGACGCCGAACTGGAGATGATCGTCACCATCGTCACTACCTGTGCCCAAGAGGGCAGAGGCGGCATGATGACAATCACCGGAGACACCGGCACCGGAAAGAGCCGACTCCTCACCGAAGTGCGGGAACGGTGCCCTGGGTTGGGCACTCTGATGGTGCAAGCCGAGCCCAATGGCGCTGACAACCCCTACTGGGCCTTCCGTGACCCACTCCGAAAGGTCTTGAATATCCCTCGCGGGACGCAGTTCGAGATGGCGGACGATTTGGTCGCAGCGGTCAATCGGATCGCACCGGATTTCGCCTGGGCGGTACCCCTCCTCGGCGACTTGCTCCACATCGAAGTGTCGGACACCAAGGAGACAGCAGCAATTGATCCACAGTTTCGACCAGATCGAACCGCAGATGTGTTGATCGACTTGCTCTCGGCCCTGTACTCGGGGCCATTTGCCGTGCTGGCGGAGGACGGACACTGGATGGACGACGCTTCCATCCATCTGTTGCGCCGCATCGGCGCCGCTGCCGAATCTCGTCCCTGGACCGTCATATTCACAGCTCGTCGCGAGGACTCGGACTTCCAACCGCTTGGTGACGAGATCGCTCTCCGACCACTTGACGATGACGACGTGCGGTCGATCGCCATCGAGGTCACCGCCGCTGCCCCACTTCGACCACATGAGTTGGATGCGGTTGTCTCGCGGGCTAGTGGCAACCCACTGTTCCTATCGGAGATCCTCAGTGTCATCAGGGAGACGGGCAGCGCAGAAGACCTCCCAGAGTCTCTGGACGCCGTTGTCTCATCGGAGATCGACACGTTGCCGCCACTTACCCGGCAACTGCTGCGGTACGGCTCAGTGTTGGGACGAAGCTTCCGAAGAACTGTGCTCGACGAGTTTCTTGCCCCCGAGCCGATGCAACTGGATGAGGCCACCCAGAAGGATCTGGAGAGATTCATCGAAGCCGATGGAGAGACACGTTTGAGGTTTCGACACGCCGTGGTTCACGATATCGCTTACGAGGGCCTCTCCTACCGCCGTCGGCGTGAACTCCACGCTCGCGCAGGCGACGTCATCGAGCGCTTGGCCGGAGACGATCCGGTGGCCGTCGCCGAGTTCCTGGCGACCCACTACTCACTCTCTGGTGCCCACGACAAAGCCTGGTACTACTCCTACATCGCCGCCGAGAAGGCCAAACACGCTTACGCCAACACCGAAGCCGCTGCTCACTTTCGGAGGGCCATCGATGCTGCGCGCCATATGCCAGGCCTCGACTCAGGAGTTGTTGCAGATGTCTGGAAGAGCCTGGGCGAGGTCCGGGAGCTAACCGGTCAGTTTGAGGGCGCTCGCGAGGCTTACGGTCGCGCCATCCGAGAGGATCGGAGGGATCCGGGTCGCCTTGTTGATTTGCACCTGCTTCGAGCCGGGGCCTGGATGAATACCGGACAGCTTTCACAGGCCAAGCGAAACGTCACGCTCGGCCGTAAAAGGCTCGGTTCAGAAGATCAAAAGACCCGGACGATGCTGCTCGCACGCCTTGATGCGTATGAAGCAAGCATCCACATGGCCAGCGGAGACTTCGCCCGGGCCCACTCGTGTGCTTCAAGTGCCGCGGCAAGGGCGATCTCCACCGGTGAAGACGAAGCCCTGGCCAGGGCCTACCAGGTGCTGGACGGGGCGAACTTCATGCTGGGACACGATGAGCCCCGCCGAGGTGAGGAGGCGATCGAGATCCTCCGAGGACTGGGCCTACTGGAGCGAAGCGTGGGGGTCATGAACAACATGGGTGCGTATGCCTACCTCGAGGGTGAATGGGATAGGGCGGTGGAGTGGTACCGGAAGAGCCTTGAGGCGGCCGAACTATCAGGCAATGTCGTTGAGGCCGCCCTTACAAGAGCCAATATTGCCGAAGTCCTCATCGGCCAGCGGAGGTACCACGAGGCCACCCCCCTTCTTGAGCAAGCGGAGCGAACATACATCGCCTCCAACTCCACACGAGATCTCCCCTTGGTGAGGCTCCTTAGTGCGCGCGTGCACCTTGGAACTGGGGAAATCGACGAGGCAATCGAAAAGATGCAGACCTTGCTGGACGCCCAGTTGGATGGTGAGAACACAGCCTGGACCGGAGAGACAGCAATCAGTCTCGCTGATGCGCAAAACGCTGCCGAATGTCCGACGGAAGCTCTGAAGATGCTCGACAAGTTTGAGAAGGCCGTTCCCGACGGCGTCGAGGAGGTCGCTGCAGCAATGGCCCGCGTTCGCGGCCAAGCGCTGGAACTTCAAGGTCATCCTCTTGACGCACTTGAGGCGTTCGATGAAGGGCTACGGCTAGTTGAAGTCGCTCACGACCTCTATCAGGAAGCCCTGATCAGGGAAGCGAGGGCGACCATGCAAAGCCGGGCCGGGGACGAACCCGACCCGGCTGATATCTCCCGTCTCGACCGAATACTGACACTGCTCGGGGTCGTCACCCCACAATTGGCCTAGTCCCGGTTACCTCCACGAGAAGCCGGGATCGTCCTCGAAGTAGATGTCCCAGACCTCGGTGGCTGACCCCACGCCCGTCGGCGTGAGTGTCAACCCGTAGTAGCAGGCGGTCTCACCGGTGGGCAAGAGATTGACCCCCCCGTTCTGAACCGGGGCAGGCTGTGTCCAAAATGCATCTGTGGACAACGGCTGTGCCTGACACGCTTGAAGCGGTGTCGTCGGAGTCCCTCCAGCAGCGTCGTAAGTCATGCCCAAGGTCGTGATCAGGCCCAGTCCGTCGGACGCTACTGGCTGATCGTCAAGTGTGATCTGGATCGTGTATCGGGCGAAGGTTCCGACCAATTCCGGGAGGAAGTGCAGCGAATTCGCGGTGAGCTCATCGTCATACGGCTTCTTCGGGCAAAGCTCCACCGACCACCCGCTGGAATCGAAATTCATCGCATGCATGGTGACCAAACCCAGAACGCCCGGGACAGCCCCATCCTTGATCTCAACCGAGTCCTGGCAGGTGATTTCTCCGTCAAATGTCTTCGAGGAAACCAACTTGAGCAAGGTCTGGTTCACCTCAAAAGCGGTGCGCTCGGCGCCACCTGTAATGGCACCATCACCACCGCCTTCGATGGCGACCTCACCGCCGCTAGGCGAGAATGTGATGGATCGGAACGGATCGTTGGGGTCGGCCACGGCGATGTCGTTGTCACCGACGCCCGAATCCGGTCCGTTGTCCGAGCTGTTCTCAAGATCGACTGTGCCGGTCTCAGATGCATCCGTTGTCCAGAACAGGTCTGCTCCGAACTTGCCTTCTATGTCAACTTCGAAGAGATCAATGCTGATGTCCGGCGTCGTGTCGAAGTACGCACCCAAAGCGAAGGTCAGCGAGTGGCTCGCGTTGATACGTCCCTGCTGGGTGGAACAGTTGTTCTTGGTCCGCGTACCGAGTCCGTTGCTAACCATTCCAATGCCAGTCCCTCTGGTGCCCCCGCTGTTGGATATCGTCAGAACCAAACCGTTCGTCGTCACGTTGCACTTGCGCGACACGTCGATGACTTGATGTGCGGTCGGTGTGGGATTCACCCCGTCGAAACTCTCACCACTCCCGGGCACTTGTGGGTCCTCGTAGTAGCGGATCCAGTTGTCGTTATCGTTCGGGCCGGTGCTGAGCAGGATGACACCGGCATCCGTCTCCACTGTCACAGGCCCATCGGCCTCGGCATTGACCGTAGGCAGGGTGACCAAGAGAGCCGCCAGCATCCCCAGAACTGTCGCCATTGTGAGGAATCGACCACGTCGTCCTCGGGCCAAATCCGTCATTGCCTTCTCCCATATAGCCGGTGCCTAGAACCGGCAGAGCGCCCCCCAGGCGAGTCGGACTATATCGACCATCTCTCACTCGTGTGACGTGTCTTCACCCGCAGTGGCGTCTGCGCGCGTACGCCCGCTACGAATCATTCGAATTCCTCAGGGTCTTGGCCACTTTCTGGGAGTCAAACAATCGAGGTTCAGATTTCGGATGACGCACTCGATTACCGGTGCTTGGCCCGACACAGCGTGAGAGGAGTGATACCGGCCTCGGTGGACGCGTCTGCAATGGGCGACTGCTCATCCTCTCCATCCGCAGCTGGCTCTTCAATCTCACTCGATCGCCAGAAGTCTGACAAAAGGGTGACATCAGCCGACATGGCCCCTGCCAGGTTTGATAGGTTCCAGTTAGTCAGCCGCAACGGAAGGATCCCTCCATGCAAGTGTCGATGACGATCAACGGACAGGAGGTGTCCGCAGACGTCGAGCCCCGGACTCTTCTGGTCCACTTTCTCAGAGAAGACCAGCGATTAACCGGCACCCATGTCGGATGCGAAACCGGCTACTGCGGCGCCTGCACCGTCAACATCGACGGCAAGGCGATCAAGTCGTGCACGATGCTCGCTGTGCAGGCCGATGGAGCCAATGTCACCACCATCGAAGGGGTCGCCAGCAACGGTGACCTTCATCCGATTCAGGAAGGCTTCTGGGAACGACATGGTCTTCAGTGTGGATTCTGCACACCGGGAATGATCATGACGTCGATTGCCCTTCTCGACGACAACGCCAACCCATCTGAAGACGAGATCAGGCACGGCATCGAGGGCAACCTCTGCCGCTGCACCGGCTATCACAACATCGTGCGGGCAGTCGAATATGCCGGCGCCAAGATGCGTGGCGAAGAGCCCGCACCTCCAGATTGGGAAGGAGGCAACTGATGGCGACCACCACCAGCGCCTTGGGCGGGTCAGTAAGACGCAGAGAGGATCCCGCCCTGATCCAGGGTTTGGGACAATACGTCGATGACATCGCCCCTATCGGAACCAACCACGTGGCATTCGCCCGCAGCCCCTATGCGCACGCAACGATCAACTCGATCGACACCAGCGCTGCCTCGGCAGCTGACGGCGTCGTCGCCGTCTATACCCACGACGACGTAGCTCACCTCGGCGATCTTCTTGCCCAGGTACAGGTTGCCAAGGGGCGCCCTCTACTGGCACATGGCAAGGTCAATCATGTCGGCGAAGCGGTTGCCATGGTCGTGGCCGAGAGTGCGGTTCAGGCGAAAGATGCAGCCGATCTCATCGACATCGATTACGGGGCCCTCAAGGCCGTGATCGATCTCAAAGAATCGGCCTCTGATGCCACCCTGGTGCATGCCGATCTCGAATCGAACGTTCTGGTCGCCTGGGAGGCGGGTCCATACGGAGACGAAGAGGGCATCGCCGCCACCAAACAGACGATTGCCGACGCCAAGGCCCGTGACGACACCGTCACCGTCTCGATCGATGCGGTCAACCAGCGGTTGATACCGGTGGCCATCGAGCCCCGCTCGGTCCTCGCCGAGTGGAGCGACGGCTACCAACGTTTCAGGGTCCATTCGAGTTCACAGGTCCCTCACGCTCTGATGGGCGCTATCAAGACCACGTTTGGCCTCGATGCGAATCAGGTCCATGTGACCGCCCCTGAGGTGGGCGGTGGGTTCGGTGTCAAACTCAACGTCTACAACGATGAGATCCTGGCCTGTTTCGCAGCCCAGCAGCTTCACCGGCCGATCAAATGGACCGAGACCCGGAGAGAAGCCCCCGGCTCATCCATACAAGGACGTGGCTGGGTGGCGACAGCAACGGTCACCGGTACCAAAGACGGTGAGATTCTCGGGTATGAGCTCGATGCAATCGCCGACATGGGTGCCTATGAGCAGAACTTCAGCGTTGCCATCCCATTCCTCGGGTTGTTTGTCGGCTCGGGTCAGTACAAGTTCCCGACACATTGGAAGGCGACCTGTGTGTTCACCCACACGATGACCACCGATGCATACCGCGGAGCCGGTCGGCCGGAGGCTGCCTATTACCTGGAGCGGGTCATCGATGCTTTCGCCAGGGAAATCGGAGTGGACCCCGTTGACGTGAGGAAGAAGAACTTCTTCGACAAGTTCGAGGAGGCGGTGATCTCGCCGATCGGATTCGCCCTCGACACCGGCGATTACTCAACCAATCTCGACAAGTTGGTTGAAGTGTCGAACTACGAGGGCCTCAAGGCAGAGCGCGACGCAGCCCAGGCCGAAGGCCGACACGTCGGCATCGGGGTCTCCACCTATTGCGAGGTGTGTGGCTTTGCACCCACAGCACTCTCCGAGCTTGGGTTCTCCTGGTCGACATACGGGTTGCCTGCCGGTTTCTATGGCACCGGTCTCGTCAGGGTCAACCCCGACGCTTCCGTCACGGTCGTCACCGGCACGGGCCCAAGCGGCCAGGGTCACCAGACGACATGGGCGCAGCTCGTGTCTGACAGACTCGGCATTCCAGCAGAGAGGATAAGGGTCATACTCGGAGACACCGAAGAGTCTCCGATGGGGATTGGCACCTTTGGCAGTCGCTCGATGGCCGTCGACGGCACGGCAACGTTCGACGCCGCGGAGCGGGTGGCAGTGAAAGCAAAGAACATCGCCGCCCATCTTCTCGAGGCCTCAGCAGAGGACATCGAGTTGAACGCGGATGGCGCCTCGGTTGTCGGCTCCCCCGACAGCAGCATCGAGTGGGGCGAGATCGCCGCTGCGGCATACCTGCCCCATCGACTTGGCGAGAGCGAGATCGAAGGTGGTCTGGAGTCGCACGTCATATTCGACCCGCCAAACGCCACCTGGCCTTTCGGGGCTCATCTGGCCATGGTTGAGGTCGATGACGACACCGGGGATGTGAAGATCCTTCGCTACATAACAGTCGACGACTGTGGCAACCAGATCAATCCGATGATCGTGGCCGGACAGGTGCACGGTGGTGTCACCCAGGGCATCGGTCAGGCATTGTTCGAAGAAGCCGTCTATGACGAGGAAGGCAACCTGCTGACGGGATCACTGCTCGACTACCCGATCCCAACCGCAGCTGACCTGCCCTTCTACGAGCTCAACAGCACGGTTACGCCCACGAACATCAACTCGCTCGGTGCCAAAGGCATCGGCGAGGCCGGCACCATCGGATCGGCACAAACCATCGTCAACGCGGTAGTGGATGCCTTGAGCCCGATGGGGGTCAAACACATCGACATGCCACTCAGACCGAAACGGGTTTGGGCGGCGATGCAGGAAGCGAGGGGCTGATATGTACCCGAGACAATTCGACTACGTAGCTCCCGGATCGCTGGAGGAGGCGTTCGGCGCTCTCGGCGACGATTCCAAGGTGATGGCCGGCGGAATGAGTCTCCTTCCTCTGATGAAGATGCGGCTGTTCTCCCCAGCAGTGATAGTGGACATCGCTCGCATCCCGGGCCTTGCCGCTATCGAAGATGGCGGCGACCACATCTCCATCGGTGCACTGGTAACTCATGGCGAAACCGCTTCCAATGACGCGGTGGCTGCCAACGCCTCGGCTCTGGCGACCGCGGCGTCTCTCACCGGAGATGTGCAAGTGCGTAACCGCGGTACGACATGTGGTGCTCTGGCACATGCCGACGTGGCGGCCGACCAGCCTGCTGGTGCAATCGCTTGCGGTGCGGTGATGGTTGCGCAATCGTCATCAGGCACCCGCGAGATCCCCGCATCTGAGTTCTTCGTCGACTCTTTGACTTCGGCGTTGAGCCCGGACGAGATCCTCACCTCCATCAGACTGCCGAAGTCTGGTGCAGGTGAAGGCTCTGCCTACGACAAGCTGGGTCGCAGAGGTGGTCACTCCGACTACGCCGTGGCCGGGGCAGCTGCATGGGTGAAGAAGTCCAACGGATCGATCGAAGCCGCCCGGGTGGCTCTCACCGGGGTCGGTGTCAAGCCGACGCTGGCCTCCGGCGTCGCTGATGCCCTGGTCGGCACCGACGGCTCGGACGCCGCGGTGGCAGCCGCAGCAGAACATGCTCTCGAGGGGGTGACGGTGCTCGAAGATCTGTATGGATCCGAGGAGTACAAGAGCCATCTCGCGAAGGTCTATGTGGGCCGAGCGATAAGGCAGGCCCTGGCCAGCATCTGAACAATACGATCAACTAGAACGTGTAGCCCGCGTATTGCGGGCTACACGTCTTATCAAGGAGACCAATGAGCGCCCGATCCTGTGAACATTTCGACAATGTGACAACCGTTGCCGAACCAGGGTCCGCCGGCTGCGAGCAATGTATCGCCATGGGTGACACCTGGGTCCATCTCCGCTCCTGTCTGGATTGCGGATTGGTGGGCTGCTGCGACAACTCCAAGAATCGACACGCACGAGGGCACTGGGAACAGCACGGCCATCCACTCGTCACCTCGATCGAGCCCGGTGAGACCTGGAGATACTGCTTCGCTGACGATGTGCTTGTGATGTGACCGAAGCACGCCCCGTCATACTCGCTGTCGACGATGAACCTGGGGTTCTGAGCGCGGTACAGCGGGACTTGAGATCCAACTACGCGGCCGACTATCGGATCCTGGGCGCCACCGGTGGCCAAGAGGCGATCGACACGATCAAGGAGCTTGCACTCCGAGGTGACCCACTGGCCCTGATCCTCTCCGATCAGCGCATGCCGGTCGTGTCCGGAGTCGACGTTCTAAGGGAATCGTTGGAACTGTTCCCGACCACGAAGAAGGCCCTGCTCACGGCCTACGCCGACACCGACGTGGCGATCGACGCCATCAACGAAATCGGGCTCGACAACTACATCATGAAGCCCTGGGACCCACCCGACCAGAAGCTCTATCCGGTTCTGGACGATCTGCTCAGTGACTGGCAGGCAGGATTCCGGCCGACGTTCGAGGGGATAAGGATCATCAGCCAGGAGTGGTCAAAGCCAGCCTTTGAGCTCAAAGCCTTTCTCGCCATGAATCAGATCCCTTATCGATCACTCACAGTGGAACAAGACGCCGAGGCCGACCGTCTCATGGAGTCGGCAGGTGTCGAACTCGTCGACCTTCCCCTTGTACTTCTCACTGACGGCGACCCGATGACCAACCCGAGCCCAAACGAGCTCGCCGAGCGCATCGGTCTGAAGACCCATGCCAGTTCGCCGACCTACGACGTGGCCATCGTGGGCGCCGGCCCTGCCGGATTGGCAGCCGCGGTCTACGGAGCATCGGAGGGCCTCAAGACCGTCCTCATCGAGTCATCGGCGCCAGGAGGTCAGGCAGCACAGTCGACGCTGATCGAGAACTACCTCGGCTTCCCGAAGGGCATCAGTGGGGCCGACCTCGCCAGAAGGGCGTACTCACAGGCGACGCGTCTGGGCGCCGAAATCCTGATTCCGGCGGAAGTCGTGAGAGTCGAGCGAAAGGATCCGTTCAAGATCCTCCACATGGCGGATGGATCAACCCTCACCGCCAAAGCGCTGATAGTGACCAGTGGTGTCGCCTACCGACGTCTCTCCGCCGATGGTCTCGAACAATTGTCGGGGGCCGGTGTCTACTACGGAACCTCGAACATCGAAGCCAACTATCACCGCGGCCAGCCGATGTATGTCGTGGGCGGGGGCAACTCCGCCGGTCAGGCGGCATTGTTCCTCACCAGATTCACCGACTCGGTCACCATTGCCATACGACGTGCCGACTTGGGCGAAACGATGTCCCAGTACCTGATCGACAACATCGCCGCCAACGATTCCGTTTCCCTCCTGCCGCGGTCAAGGGTCCTCGAGGCCAAAGGCAGCGACCATCTCGAGTCGATTGTCTTCCTGGACCTCGACTCCGACGAAACCACTGAAGTCGATGCGGGTGCCCTGTTCATATTCGTCGGTCAGAAGGCGCACACCGACTGGCTAGACGACGTGGTTCAACTCGACGATCGCGGTTTCGTCCTCGCGGGATCTGATATCGACAGCCTCAAAGGCTGGAATGTCGACCGCGAACCGATGCCACTGGAAACCTCCGTTCCCGGGATCTTCGTGGCGGGCGACGTCCGTCACGGCTCGATTCGACGAGTGGCTGGCGCCACCGGGGAAGGTTCAACCGCTATTCGCTTCGTGCATCAGCACCTGGCGTCTCTGTGACAACCACAGCCGAAATACTCCGAGGGCTCCCCTACTTCGCCGACCTCGGCGACGACCTGATCGAGAACGTCTGCGAGCTGTCAGAGCAGATAAACCTGGAATCCGGCGATGTGATCATCGAAGAGGGCAGCGAGTCCGAAGAGATGTATGTGGTTGCTGAGGGCGAACTGGTCGTGACCAAGCTCAGCGGAGGCAAGGGGGTCGAGCTTGCCCGGATCAATCCAGGTGAGGTAGTTGGGGAGATCGCCCTGCTGGACGAGGCGCCCCGGACTGCAACCGTCGCGGCATCGGCAAAGACGCTTGCCATCAGAATCCCGGTGTCGGCTTTTGAGGCCCTTCTAGGGGACCCCCGTGTTGTCAGACGCATGTTCCGAACGGTCACATCGCGACTCCGGGGGATCGAGGACACCCTCCGCCATGAGGAGCGCATGGCCGCCTTGGGGAAGATGGCTGCCCAGTTGATGCACGAGTTGAACAACCCGGCGGCGGCGGTCGGACGCAGTGCCCAGGAGTTGTCACGCATCTACGATGACCTCGGCCGCGAAGCTGAGACCCTTGCCCTCTCGCTCGGAGAGGGAGCCGAGTTGGTGGCTCCCGACCCGCCTCCCAAGATGTCCTCCCTGGAGAGAGGCGACGCTGAGGATGTGATCGCGATGTGGTTATCGGACCACGCGATAGCGGATGCCTGGGAGTTGGCACCGGCTTTGGTAGAGGCCGGTTGGACCACAGACCTGCTCGAGAGAGCCACCGAGCAGCTAGATCCCAACCTCGCCACCCATTTCGCCCGATGGCTGGCGCTCAGGGAAATGGCCGAGCAGGTGATAGAGGAGGTTGGCATAGGCGCGAGGCGTATCTCTGAGCTGGTGAGGATCGTCAAGGAGTACTCATATCTCGACCAGGCACCGATCCAAGAGATCAACCCCACCGCCGGCATCGCCGACACACTGGTCCTTCTCAAACACAAGCTTGGCGATATCGAAGTGCTCAGTGACTTCGCCGATGACCTTTCAGTCGTAGAGGCGCCTGGCCGCGACCTGAACCAGGTGTGGACCAATCTCATCGACAACGCCGCCGACGCCATGGAGGGCGGCGGCACCCTGGCCATCACGGCGCGAAATGGGCCAGGATCGGTGGTCATCACGGTTGCTGATGACGGTTCGGGAATGCCTGCCGACGTGGCTGAGCGGATCTTTGACCCCTTCTTCACAACGAAAGAGCCCGGAAAGGGGACCGGGCTGGGGCTCCACACGGTGCACACGATCATCAACAAGGTCGGAGGCGATATCACGGTGGACAGCACGCCCGATGGCACGACATTCACGGTGACGCTTCCTGCCGTTGCCGGTTAGCCTCCGATCTCAATGACACTCGATTTGGGCACACCGGACCGGGGATGTCTTCTGTTCGCAGACATCACCGGATACACCGATTACCTCGCGGGAACCGAACTGATGCATGCCCAAGACGTGCTCGCCGATCTGTTGGAGACCCTGGTCAACAGCATCGAGCCCACTTTCAAGCTCTCCAAGCTCGAGGGGGACGCCGCCTTCGCCTACGCAACGTCGGAGTCCCTCAACCCATCGATGGTCATGGACACTGTCGAGTCGGCATACTTCAGCTTTCGAAAACGACTCCGCGACATCACCCACTCGACCACCTGCGAATGCAACGCCTGTGTGATGATCCCATCTCTCGACCTCAAGTTCTTCGTGCACGAGGGCGAGTATGTGGTTCGAAAGATCGCGGATCCGAGGAGTTGACCGGGCCCGACGTGATCCTGGTTCATCGACTGGCCAAAGGAACCTCAGGAGAGGTGATCGGCAAACCGGCGTTCGCCGTCTACACCGAGGCAACCCTGAACAAGATGTCGATGGATCCGAGCATCCTTGGTTTTGCGCCTCACACCGAGTCTTTCGACGGCATCGGTGAAGTCGGGGTTTTTGTACAGGATCTCTCGGTTCGCTGGGCCTTCGAGCAGGAACGCAACCGTGACTACGTGACCAGCGAACAGGCGATTCTCGAAGTCAAGATTGAGACGCCTGCTCCGCCACCGGTTGTCTGGACTCACCTCACGGATCCCTCAAGGCGAATCGTCTGGCAGTCGGCGACCACCAGCATCCAGTCCGTCACCGGAGGTCGCGCCGGGGCGGGTTCCGTCAACCATTGCATGCACGGTCCCGACCTCATCATCGAGCATGTCTCTGATTGGCGTCCCTTCTCCTACATCACCTGCCGCTACGACATCGGGGAGGCAATCGACCAGTGGGCGTGGACCACTCAGTTGGACGAAAACGACGAAGGCACCACGGCGACTATCAGGCTCTCCGATCCCGGAACAGAGATCTGGGACGCCATTGGCGAGCAAATGATCGCCCAGCTCGACCTCGACAGAGCCCGACTCTCTGAGATGCTCCTCGAAGCGGTACAGACCGAGAACGTCGGCTGATCACGGGCGACGAAACGAAGAAGGGCTCCTTGCGACGAGGACATCGCAGGCCGAATGTCCCACAAGTCCCTCGGCAACAGTTCCCAGCAAGACCATGCGCGTGGCGGATGCGCCGCGATTGGCAACAACGATGAGATCTGCATTCCGCCTTCTCACCACCTCATCGATTGTTTCGGTCGGTGGCCCATCTGCGATCAAGGTTCGCACTTTCCCATTCCAGGGCTGCACGAACTCCGCCATTCGATCGGACGCCACCTCCAGCCTGTACTCGCGTGAGGCTTCGAGCTCTTCGCTGAACATCCCTGCATCGGATAGCACCAGATCGAAGCGGGAAGGAAGGGAGTAGAGAACGGTGATGTCGGAGTCCGGAAACAAGGTCAGGGAGCGCTCGACGGCCGCACGAGAGGCCTCGGAGAAATCCACGCCGGCGATTATCCGACGGTATGGCACGCGTGGCTGACGTCTCACGATGAGCGTGTCGGACGTGGCCTTACGAGCAACTCGTCGCGCCACCGGCCCGGCGGTAAAAGCATCGATGGTCGACGAGCCCACCACGAGCAGGTCCGCGTTCTTGGCACGGGACGCCAGTTCCCACGAGGGAGATCCCTTCGAGACAACGAGACTGACATCGACGCTGCTCCGCTCCGAGCACCAGGCAGCGAGCTTCTCGGCCTGCGCCTCCTGATGTTCGCGCATCAGCTTCGCAAGACCCGGATCGATCATTGCTTCGCCCACCGGCTCGATCACATGAACCAGAATGAGATCGACCCCTGCGCTCTCGGCGATGATCCGCGAGCGATCGGCGACGCGCCTACCCATCGCGGTGAGATCAACGCCCGCTACTACAGCCCGCAAAAGTGCCACTCGCTGAGCACGACTGCGACTCTAGTGGTCTGTCGCTCAATTGATGCCGCGTAGCTATTTGGGCGATGGGCCCCTAGCCATTCGGATCGTTTGATGAAGCGGCGAACGGCCCCGACAATCTGAGGGCCTTCTCGAGCTCGTTGAGATAGACCTCGCGGCCAATGATCTCAGCTCCGAGTGACTCGAGATGAGGCGTCTGCCATTGCACATCGAGAAGACTCCCCCCACCTTCGTTCATGACGACCACGAGATGAACAAGAGCTACTTTTGACGCGTCCGTGGTTCGGTGGAACATCGACTCGCCTGCAAAGAGACCCCCGATTGCCACTCCGTAGAGACCTCCAACCAGCCTTCTGTCGGTGTCCCACACCTCTATGGAATGAGCCCATCCGAGATGATGCAGTTCGGAGTAGGCCTCGATGAACTCTGACGTGATCCACGAATCGTCGCGCTCGGGGTAGGCACATCCAGCTATCACGCCGGCAAAGTCCTCGTCCACAGTGACGATGTACCGCCTCGATGAATGCCGCAGGGATCTTGTGATGCGAAGCCCATCGAGCGGGATAACGGCACGCTGGACCGGCGACCACCATCCCAAGTGACCATCCGGCAGGTGCATTGGGAACATGCCCTTGCGGTATGCCTGCAGAATCGTCCCCGGTGACAGATCCCCTCCGACTGCCACTACGTCGCCGTCGGCCGTGAGAGGATCGGGCAAATCGAAACGTGATGTCATCGGCTCCACGGGCATAACCCTGATTGTGTCAGAGCCGCGAGGGCAACGACTGTCGTAGGCTGATCCGATGCGGGCCCTCATATGCGACGATTACCAGGGAATCCACGCCCTACGGGTGGGAGACCTCCCCGAGCCAGAACCAACACCAGGTTCGGTGCTCATCGATGTCGAAGCTGCTGCGGTCAGCTTCGCCGACACGCTGATGGTCAAGGGTGAGTACCAGACCAGACCGGACCCCCCTTTCGCCCCTGGTTATGAAGCGGCGGGAACGGTGGTCATCGCCAACCAGGCGGACGGTCTCTCTCCGGGCGACCGGGTGTGTGGGTTCCACTGGCACGGAGGCATGGCTGAGAGGATGGTCATTGCTGCCCGGAGCGCGACAACGCTCCCAGAGTCGATTCCTTTCGAGGTGGGCGCCGCCCTTCCAGGCACCTATGGAACCTCATATCACGCGTTGGTCGACCGGGCAGAGCTTCAGAAAGACGAGACATTGCTGGTCCTGGGCGCCGCCGGTGGCGTCGGATTGGCGGCCGTCCAGATCGGCAAGGTCCTCGGCGCAAGGGTCGTCGCCGCGGTTTCCTCGGCCGCGAAGGCACGATTGGTCTCCGAAGCCGGGGCAGACGATGTGATTCGATACGACGAGACGCAACTGAGGGACGGGATCGACGCGGCAACCGACGGAGCGGGTGTTGACGTCGTTTACGACCCTGTGGGCGGTGAGGTGACAGAACTCGCTCTGCGATCAACACGGTGGGGTGGCCGGCTTCTGGTCATTGGCTTTACCACGGGGACCATCCCGGAGATTCCTCTCAATCTCCCCCTCCTCAAAGGCAACTCCGTTGTCGGTGTCTACTGGGGCCGCTTCACCATGGAAGAGCCGGACAGCCATGCTGCCAACTCGGCCCAGGTGGTGGAATGGGTTGAACAGGGCAAACTCAAGCCCGTTATCCAGAAGACATACTCCCTCGACGACGGACAGGATGCGATGCGCTGGGTGGCCGATCGAAAGGCCATGGGACGCGTCATCATCACCCCGTGACAGACTTCGTTGTCATCGGAGGGGGCATCGCCGGTGTTTCGGCGGCCGCCCACCTGGCCCCTCATGGCTCGGTGACCCTGGTCGAGATGGAATCGGCGTTGGCCTATCACACCACCGGCCGCTCAGCAGCACTTTTCGTCGTCAACTACGGAACGCCGGGGTCCCGTCCTCTCGCCCTTGCCAGTCAATCGTTCTTGGAGAATCCACCTGAGGGTCCAGCCGATGCGCCCTTGCTCACCCCTCGCGGCCTCCTCTGGATAGCCGACGAGTCGCAGATGCCCGGACTCATGGAGATCGCTCGAGAGGGTCAGGAATCAGGGGGCGGATCCGAGTTGATTTCGTGGGAGGAAGTTCTGGATCTCGTACCGATCCTGGATCCGGGCCACATCGCCGGTGGCCTGTTCGAGCCATCTGCGAAGGACGTCGATGTCTCGGTGTTGCATCAGGCATTCGTCCGCGTAGCGCGCAAACATGACGCTGAGATCCAAACCCGATCTCCTGTCACCGCGATTGGGCGGAAAGGGTCAGGATGGGTCGTCGAGGCAGGCGACCAGACGATCCCATGCCGTGCGATCGTCAACGCCAGCGGAGCCTGGGGCGACCGTGTCGCCGCGCTCGCCGACATCGAGCCGATTGGTCTTCAGCCGATGCGTCGGACCGCCTTCATGGTTCCCGGAGACCAGAAGTACGCCGACTGGCCAATGGTGGTCGACGCCCAACAGCGTTTCTACTTCAAGCCGGATGGAGTCCAGTTGCTCTGCTCACTCGCCGAGGAGGAGCCGTCCGACCCCACGGACGCCAAGCCACACATGGAGGATGTCGCGCTGGCGATCGAGTTGATCAACGAGTCAACCACCCTCGAGATTCGATCGGTCAACTCGCAATGGACCGGTCTGCGCACTTTCTCGCCGGATCGAGACCTCGTGATCGGCGAAGAGCCAACAGCACCCGGATTCTTCTGGCTGGTCGGTCAGGGAGGCACCGGGATCCAGACCTCGCCCGCCTACGGGGCGTTGCTCGCCAGTCAAGTGCTCGGCACAGAGGTTCCGGAATCGCTGGCTGAGGCGGGAGTGAACCCGGTGACCACCGATCCGGGACGCTTCAGGGACTAAACGCGCGGTCTTGCCTACTCCTCCTCCTCGGCCCGACCTTCCAGGAACCGGGCGAGCGGAGTCGGCATTGCCGCGGTGCGACTTCCCCAGTCATAGACGACGGCCGAGCCGGCGAAATGATCATGCCAGGCTCTGCGTTCTCTTCCGAACACGATCCCGATCAGACCGATACCCAGGATGGCGAAACTCAACGGATAGGTGAGAGCCCGAATGAAGGCCTGGCGTCCTGTGAGCGTCACCGCCCCGTCCGATCCGACCACCCTCACTCCCAGAACCGCCTTGCCGAGGGTCTTGCCGAAAATGGCCAAGCCGAACCACAAATAGACAAACCCCCAAAGGGCGAGTGTCACGGCATAGACAAGACCCGGGGTGACCGGGAGAGAGAGGTCGGGCACAAAGAGGTTGATCAGAAAGACGACACCGGCTGCGATCAGGGCAAAGCTGGCCGTCACCACAAAGCCGTCGAGGATGACCGCAATCAGCCGCGTGAGCGGACCGGCGTATCGGCCGGTCTTTATGGCCTCACGCTCGTCCTTCTGCTGATCGACCCAGTCCACCAGATCACCAGGCCCGGTGGGGAATTCGTTCGGATTGCGACGAACCAGGCCGTTGAGAACACGGAAGAAGATCTCGTCGAGGCCCACCAGGGGTCTGCGGAACAGATCCAACGCCGATCCACCGAGATGACTTGTGCTCTCGGCAACGATCTCTGGAATCCCCGCCCGCTCGACGATCCTCACGATATCCACCCTGTCCATGAGGGCATCGATGTCGGCACGGGCCATGAGTGCATCCACATCGACCCGCTCCAGCAGTTTGTCCACATCGACTCGATCGAGCAGATCGTTCACGTCCACCCTGTCGAGGAGGGCGTTGACATCGATGTGGTCGAGAACGAGATTGGGATCTACAAGGTCAAGCACCCGATCGGAGGCGGCGTTGGCAGCCCGACTGATGATTCCCTTGCCGTCTGGCTCCTGCGGTTGGCTCACATCAGAAATCTAACCCGTAACTGCACCGTTGCTCGCCGAGCCAACCAGACGCGCGTACTTGCCGAGGGCACCGGTCGGGTATCTGGCAGGCTGGGGACTCCAGCGCCCGCGCCGCTCCTCGAGCGTCGCATCCTCGACCAGGACATCGAGTGAGCGGGCCGGGATATCGACGCGAACGCGGTCACCCTCCTCGACCAGACCGAGAACGCCACCGACCTCCGATTCAGGGGCGATATGGCCGATGCACAACCCCGTCGTCCCTCCGGAGAATCGGCCGTCCGTGATGAGAAGCACATCCTTGCCAAGACCTGCGCCCTTGATGGCAGCGGTGATCTGAAGCATCTCTCTCATCCCCGGGCCCCCTTTGGGACCCTCGGTTCGGATAACCACAACGTCTCCATGAGTGATCTGATGGTTGAACAGGGCATCGAGCGCGAGTTGCTCACCCGCAAACACACGGGCAGGTCCCTCGAAGGTGTCCAGTGTGACACCGGCAACCTTGACGACAGCCCCCTCGGCAGCCAGATTTCCTCCGAGAATGGCGATCCCTCCCTCGTCGGCCAAGGGCTGACCCGGGTTCAGGATCACGTCCTGAACATCGGGCACAACGGTGCCGGCAAGGTTCTCTGCCATCGTCTGGCCGGTGACCGTCATCACGTCGCCATCGAGAAGGCCCTCGTCGAGTAACACCTTGAGGACCACCGGCACGCCCCCGATTCGGTCGAGATCGACCATGTGATAGCGCCCGAAAGGCTTCAAATCTCCCAGGTGGGGCGTCTTGCGAGAGATGCGATCGAAGTCTTGGAGATCCAGAGAAACATCGGCCTCGTTGGCGATCGCAAGAAGATGAAGCACGGCGTTGGTCGATCCACCGAGAGCCATGACGGTGGTGATGGCGTTCTCGAAGGCGGGGCGAGTCATGATCTGTCTCGGGGTGACCCGCGACTCGAGCAGGGCCATCACTGCCTCCCCGGACCGACGTGCAAACACACGAAGCCTGGGGTCGATGGCAGGCACGGTGGCCGAGCCCGGCAGCGACATGCCGATCGCCTCGCCGACCGACGCCATCGTGTTCGCGGTGAACATGCCCGCGCACGACCCGGCGCCAGGGCACGCCGCCCGCTCGATTTCGAGAAGATCATCCGCTGAGATCCGACCCTCAGACTCGGCGCCGATGCCCTCGAAGACGTCGACTATCGAGATGTCCTTGCCTCGGTAGCGTCCGGGCAAGCTCGATCCTCCATATAGGAACACCGCAGGGAGATCCAAGCGGGCGGCCGACATCAGCATGCCGGGAAGCGACTTGTCACAACCGGCGATGGAGACCAGGGCATCGAAGCGCTCGGCATGCATGACAAGTTCGACCGAGTCTGCAATCACCTCACGAGAAACGAGTGAGGCGCGCATCCCTTCGTGGCCCATCGCTATGCCATCGGAGACCGCAATGGTCGAGAAGACCAAACCCACTCCCCCGGAACCGGCCACTCCGGCCTTTGCATGCTCCGACAACTCAGGACCCGTGAGATTGCACGGAGTCACCTCATTGCCGGCGGACACCACGCCGACCTGGGGTCTTTCAAAATCTTCATCCGACAACCCGACGGCACGCAACATGGCGCGCGCTCCGGCCTTGGCGGATCCTTCCGTTACATCGTGTGATCTGATTTTCAGCGACATCTCGGGGCGATGTTACGGCTCTGTTTTGGAGACGGCGAAGATTCGACCCACAATCATCGGATGGCGACGATCTACTACGACAAGGACTGCGACCTCGACCTGATCCAAGACAAGTTGGTGGCAGTCATCGGCTACGGCAGCCAGGGACACGCACACGCCCTCAATCTTCGAGATTCCGGGGTGGATGTGGTTGTTGGTCTCCGACAGGATTCTGCCAGTCGGGCGGCTGCTGAGAAGGAGGGGTTGCGGGTCCTCACCCCTCATGAGGCATCTGCGTCGGCAAACGTGATCATGATGCTCGTGCCGGATCAGGTCATGGGCGGCATCTACTCCGAGTCGGTGCAGTCCAACCTCGAACCGGGTGACACCGTGGCGTTCGCTCACGGATTCAATGTCCACTTCGGGGAGATTGCCCCGTCCGAAGAGGTAGACGTCATCATGGTGGCACCCAAGGGGCCGGGTCATCTGCTCCGGAGGACGTACGAAGAGGGGTCGGGCATCCCCTGTCTTCTCGCCGTCCACCAGGACCCTTCGGGGACCGGGCGCGCCCTCGGGCTCTCCTATGCCTCGGCCATCGGCGGGGGGCGAGCAGGAATCCTTGAGACCACGTTCAAAGAGGAGACCGAGACCGACCTCTTCGGCGAGCAGGTGATCCTTTGCGGAGGTGTCTCCGAGTTGATCAAAGCCTCGTTCGAGACTCTCGTCGAGGCGGGTTATCAGCCAGAGTCTGCGTACTTCGAGACCCTCCACGAGTTGAAACTGATCGTCGACCTGCTTTATGAAGGCGGTCTTTCCTGGATGCGCTACTCGATCTCAGACACCGCCGAATACGGCGACTACACCCGGGGCAACCGGATAGTCACCGATGAGACGAAAAAGGCGATGAAAGAGGTGCTCGAGGAAATCCAATCGGGTGCCTTCGCCAACGAGTGGCTGGCCCAGGCCCGGGAGGGAGCCCCCGTCCTCCATGAGCAACGAGCGGCCAACCGGGCTCACCAGATTGAGGAGGTCGGAGACGATCTTCGAAAGCTGATGCCGTTCCTCGACCTCAAGACCGCTCCCTGACCTTCAGGCGTTGTCAGACCTTGACACTCGCGTCACCGCCGGTACATACTGTTCTTCCGCATCATGTATAACCACCAATACCCCGTAACCGATCTTCTCATCGAGTAGCGCGCGCAGCCCCCTGCGTGCGCCCAACCCTCCATGCGGAGGGTTTTTTTGTAACCAAAATGACACAGCAACCATTCACAGGATCCAACTCACTCTTCCGCAGTCTCGAGCACGAGGGTGTGGAGCAGATCTTTGGAATTCCCGGCGGGGCGATCCTCCCCGCCTATGACCCCCTGCTCGACAGTCCGATCCGTCACATCCTGGCCAGGCATGAGCAAGGCGCAGGCCACATGGCCGAAGGATACGCGATGGCGACCGGCAGGGTGGGTGTGGCAATGGCCACCTCAGGGCCGGGGGCGACCAACCTCATCACCCCCCTCCAGAACGCCAAAATGGACTCCACTCCCCTGGTGGCCATCACGGGCCAGGTGGGCACCGCGGCCATAGGAAGTGACGCCTTCCAGGAGGCATACACGACAGGCCTGGCGATGCACTGCACCAAACACTCCTATCTGGTGACCGATGCCGATGAGCTTCCAGCCGTGATCCACGAGGCATTCCACCTTGCATCCACAGGACGGCCGGGACCGGTGCTTGTCGACATTCCGAAGAACGTGCTCAATCAACCGACCCAGTGGTCGGAGCCAACGCTGGCCGGTCTTCCCGGATACAAGCCGACGAAAGAAGGCCATCCCAAGCAGATCCGAGCCGCGATCGAGCTCATCGAGTCCGCCGAGCGGCCGGTCCTCTACGTGGGTGGCGGTGTGATCAACGCGGGGGCCTCCGCGGAACTCGCCGAATTCGCGGTGGCCGTCAATGCGCCCGTGGTGACAACCCTCATGGCGCGAGGGGCGTTCCCCGACAACCATCCTCTGGCACTGGGGATGCCGGGCATGCACGGCACCTATCCAGCCACGACAGCGATCCAGAATGCCGACCTGTTGGTCAGCCTCGGGGCACGATTTGACGACCGTGTAACGGGCAGAGTCGATGCCTTCGCACCACACGCCAAGGTGATCCACGTCGACGTGGATCCCGCCGAGATCGGAAAGGTGCGCAACGCCGAGGTGCCCATCGTTGGGGACGCCCGGCTGGTTCTGCGAGCTTTGATCGATCGGGTCCTCTCCTTGAGAGACGCCTCTGACGCCCCGCGACGGCAGAAGTGGTTCGACCAACTCGACTCTTGGAAGACGACTCATCCGCTGTCGTACGACCAGGAGCCCGATGGCCCGATCAAGACCCAGCACTTCATAGAGCGTCTCCACACAATCACCAATGGTGAGGCAGTCATCGTCGCAGGCGTGGGCCAACATCAGATGTGGGCATCACAGTTCTGGGGTTTCTCCCGGCCCCGCTCGTGGATCAACTCCGGCGGGCTGGGGACAATGGGATTCGCCGTCCCGGCGGCAATCGGAGCAAAGACCGCCAGGCCCGACGACCTTGTCTACGCGCTCGACGGCGACGGCTGCTTTCAGATGACCTTCCAAGAGTTGATCACGGCCTCCACCGAAGGCATCCCCATCAAGGTCGCCGTCTTCAACAACGGCGGGTACGGCATGGTCAAGCAGTGGCAAAACCTCTTCTACGACGGTCGCCTCTCGGCCACCGATCTGGGCACCACGAAACCTGACTACCCGGCCCTCGCCGAGGCAATGGGCTGCGTTGGGCTCCGTGTCACTCACGCCGATCAGATCGACGTCACGATTGAGAAGTCCCTCAGCGTCAACGACCGTCCTGTGGTCGTCGAAGTGGTCACCGACCGCGACGAAATGTGCTTCCCAATGGTTCCGGCCGGTGGATCCAATGACGACGTCGTAATGGGCCCGGAGGATCTCTGATGCAGCACACCCTCTCGGTGACCGTCGAAGACAAACCAGGTGTCCTCGCCCGGGTCTCGGCGATGTTCTCCAACCGCGGCTTCAACATTCACTCCCTCGCTGTCGGACCCACCAACGTGGAAGGGCGGTCCCGAATCACGCTGGTCGTGGATGCTCCGGAGTTGGAACAACTCAAGAAGCAGCTTCACAAGCTGGTCAACGTCATCAGGGTCCAAGAGCTGGAGCCTTCCGACACCCTCGAGACCGAGGTGATGATTGTCCGCGTCTCATGTGATCCGGCGAGCCGCGGCGAGGTGACCGATACGGCCGCCCTGTTCGCAGCCCGGATGATCGACCTCAGCCCAAGATCCATGACTCTCGAGGTATCGGGCACACCCGAGCATCTCGCCTCGTTTCTCGAGCACGTCAGGCCATACGGAATCATCGAGCTGGTCAAATCGGGGCGGGTGGCAATGAAGAGGCTGTCAGATGCATCAGCATCCCCAATTGGAGGACGCGCATGATGAGATACACGCGGTCGTGATGGGGAACAACTCTGGAAGGGTCGCCTTCAAACGCGCCCTCGATGGCATGAGCGTCGAGTTGAGCCCGAGCTCGTTCGAACAGGCCTTCGCACGAATGGAGCGGACAGCGAACCTGACGGGCCAGGTGTCCGAAGCTCAGATGCAGGCCATAGTCGACGACGTCGTCACGGGAACAGAGATTCTGCAAGGGGTGGCAGAGTCCTTCCAATGACAGCACACCGCATTGCTGTTGCGCCCGGCGACGGGACCGGACCCGAAGTAATCGCCGAGGCGGTCAAGGTTCTCGAGGCGGCTGCCGACGCCTTCGATTTCAATTTCGAAGTCACCACCTACGACCTTGGCGGTGAGAGATACCTCCGCACCGGAGAGACTCTCACAGGTCCCGACCTCGACGGATTCAAACACTCGGACGCCATCCTGTTCGGAGCTGTCGGCCATCCCGATGTGCCACCCGGCGTCCTGGAGCAGGACATCATCATCAAGATCCGGCGGGAATTGGATCAATACATCAATCTGCGCCCGATCAAGCTTCACCCCGGTGTCAACAGCCCCCTGTCCGGCGTTACGCCGGAAGATGTCGATTTTGTCGTTGTCAGGGAGAACAGTGAGGGTCTCTACTCGGGCAAAGGCAGCTTCACGGCCAAAGGATCACCCTTCGAGGTGGCTACCCAGGAATCGGTCAACACCCACTTCGCTGTCGAACGATGTATTCGATTTGCGTTCGAGCTTGCCGCCACCCGGCCACGCCGACACCTCACCCTGTGCGGCAAGACCAATGTCCTCACCTACTCATGGGATCTGTGGGCACGAGTCTTCGATGAGGTCTCCACCGATTTCGGGGACGTCACCACCGACTACGCCCACGTGGACGCGACCTGCCTATGGATGGTCGAGGATCCGGGACGATTCGACGTGATCGTCACCGACAACATGTTCGGGGACATCATTACCGACCTGGGTGCGGCAATTCAGGGTGGCCTGGGAATCGCAGCCGGAGCGAACATGAACCCCGAGGGGGTTTCGATGTTCGAGCCGATCGGGGGGACAGCCCCGGGTTTTGAGGGCACCGGACAGATCAATCCCCTGGCCGCCATAGGAGCAACGGCAATGATGCTCGGTGACCTGGGAGAAGAGTCGGCGGCTCGAGCAATTGAGACGGCAGTTGGGGAAGTGGCAGGATCACTCCCCTCTCTCCGAGCCGGCGAGATGGACGTCACGACTTCTGAAGTCGGAGATCGTGTCGCCCGTCTCGTAGTCGCCACCAGCGCTGTGGAGACATCCCGATGAGTGGCCAAACGCTGTTCAGCAAGATTTGGGAGACGCGCGTCGTTGATAGCCCCGCACAGGAAGCCGCCAGGCTGAAGGCACTAGCCGAGAGCGGCAACTTGGACGACGGCAGTTCCGCTGTGGAGCGACAGGAGTTGTTGTACATCGACCTTCATCTCATCCACGAAGTGACCTCTCCACAGGCCTTCGAGGGTCTTCGTCGTGCGGAACTGCCGGTGAGAAGACCCGACCTCACCCTGGCCACGGTCGACCACAATGTGCCGACCTTCGGACGGGACGAGCCCAACCCCGACCCGCTGTCGGCGCAGCAGATCGAGGTGATGCAGCAAAATGCCGGGGAGTTCGGGGTCGCCCTCTTCGACATCTTCGATGCCCGTCAAGGAATCGTGCACATCATCGGACCCGAGCAGGGGTTCACCCAGCCTGGAATGACGATCGTGTGTGGTGACAGTCACACCTCGACACATGGTGCGTTCGGAGCGCTTGCGTTTGGCATTGGGACGTCTGAGGTGGAGCACGTGCTTGCGACACAGACATTGCGTCAGATCCGACCAAAGACGATGTCGGTCGAAGTCACCGGAGAGCTCAGCTCCGGGGTGACGGCAAAGGACGTGATCCTCGCCATCATCAACGAGATAGGGGTGAGCGGAGGCAGAGGTCATGTGATCGAGTACCGCGGCGAGGTCATTCGCAACCTCTCGATGGAGGAGCGGATGACGGTCTGCAACATGTCGATCGAAGCAGGAGCTCGTGCCGGGCTCATTGCCCCAGACGAGACGACCTTTGAGTACATGCGGGGTCGCCCTCATGCTCCTGGCGAAGACGACTGGGCACGCTCCGTCGAACAATGGCGTCGACTCCCCACCGACGAGGACGCTCGATTCGATCGAGAAGTCTCAATCGACGGCTCCCGGATACGACCCTACGTGACGTGGGGCACCAATCCGGCACAGAGCGTCACCATCGACGGACACATCCCCCATCCCGATGAAATCGCCGGCGGAGAACGGGAGACCGCCGAACGGGCATTGGCCTACATGGACCTCACTCCGGGAACCCCGATCCGCGAGATCCGGATCGATCGGGTATTTCTCGGCTCCTGCACCAATGGCCGAATCGAGGACATGCGGGCAGCGGCTGCCGTGGTCGAAGGCCGACAGGTTGCACCGGGTGTGAGCGCAATGGTGGTCCCGGGCTCGGGGTTGGTGAAACATCAGGCCGAGGAGGAGGGGTTGGCAGACATCTTCATGGCCGCCGGTTTTGAGTGGCGTGATGCCGGATGCTCGATGTGTCTCGGCATGAACCCCGACGTCCTTGCTCCAGGAGAGAGATGCGCGTCGACTTCCAACAGGAATTTCGAGGGCCGCCAGGGCCCGGGGGGCCGTACCCATCTCGTCGGCCCCGAAATGGCTGCAGCCGCCGCCGTTGCGGGCCATTTCGTCGATGTGACCGAGGTCATGGCGTGAGAAAGGTCTCTGCGGTGACCGGGCGAGCAGTTCCCATCGATCGTGAGAACGTCGACACCGATCAGATCATCCCTGCACGACATCTCAAGCGCATCGAGCGTGACGGGTACGGGCCTTTTGTCTTCGGGGCGTGGCGTGACGACCCTGACTTCGTGCTCAATGATCCTGCATACGACGGAGCAACGATCATGTTGACACGCTCGAATTTCGGCTCCGGGTCCAGTCGGGAACACGCCGTTTGGGCGCTTGACGGTCTGGGCATTGAGGTGTTGGTTGGCGTGAGCTTCGCGGACATCTTCAAGGGCAACTGTTTTCAGAGTGGCCTGCTCACGGTCGAGCTTCCAGAGGAGGACATCGACCATCTCATGGACCTGGTCCGGAAAGCGCCTCAGACCGGGATCGAAGTCGACCTGCCAACCCAGACGGTGCAGATCGTCGGCAACGCCTGGAAACGAGGTTTCGAGATCGACCCTTATCGCAAGTATCGCCTTCTTCGTGGTCTCGACGACATCTCCATGACTCTCGAGTACCTCACCGACATCGAGGCCTACGAGCAGGGAAGAGACAATGATCTGCTCCCAAGCACTGCCTCATCCCAGCAGTCGAACGTGCGATGGAGGCCTACCGCCTAATAGTCGTCGTGGTCATCAAAGGGCTCGGCCGTGTCCGCCAGCTTTTCGGTTATCCAACTGTCGATCTCTGCCCAGAGGTCATAGAGCCACGTCTCCTGCTCTTCGGGCGGCGGGATGCGCTCGGCAGGGAAATACCAGACCCGGGTGGCCACATTGGTGTCCATGGGCATGCCGCGCCAGATGTCCCCGAAGGACACCAGCGCCTCGAGTCCGGCATGACCGACGAAATACACATCGGTCTTGCCCGGAGCTGCCGCCAGCGCCGTCATCACTCCTTTTGGTTTGGGAGGGAGGGTGTTCTTGAGACTCTCGGCGCGCTCCGCCAGGTCGGGGCGGCCGATCTCCTTCAGTTTCTGAATGGCTCGCATGTGGCGTTTGATGGTGTAGTTGCCGCCCTCGGGGAAGATCACAAACGCACAATTCGGATCCATGGATGCGGTCATCTCCTCGATGGCCTCGATAACCGGATTGCCCGCCTTGCCGGTAGCCGGTATGAAAGCGGATGGAAGACGATTCAGGATTATGTCGATCGCCGGATCCCACTGGAGGAACTCCTTGAGGACGATACGGGGCTTGCGACCCAACCGGTTGTAGATGCCATCCATCAACAGCATGGAATCTCCGGGACCCGCGTGTCGCGACAGGACCAGGATCGGCCTTCGCTCCTGACCGACGCTCAACGGTGGATCACCTTCGGCGACCGTCACGACTTTGAAGGTGAACTTCGCTGAAGCGACGACCCGGCGAAGCATCCAGCCAAACAGCCGATAGTGGGCCTTCTCGAAACCGGGCGATCGGATCTTCCACCCGAACCCCGAGGCGATCCAAAGCAGGAACAGCCCGACCACCGCCACTACATCTACAACCAGATAGAGGAAGAGAAACCAGATGATGCGAAGCGGTCGCCATTTACCGGGCACATATCGGGATAGGAAGGCAACCACAACCAACACCAGCGGAAGCGCGAGCACCACAACCCCGATACCGATCACAAAGATCGGATCGATCAGCAGACGCCGAATCCAACGGGAGGGAGGTCTCACCACAGCTCATTCTCCTTCAGATAGGAGCTGCTTGCCTCATATGCGCCATCAACCAACCCCAATGTGTCTCCGGTGTCCCTCCAACGCAGCTGACGACGATCATCGAACTCGACCGGGTTTCCCGACGGCAGGACGTGCACGTCGATATTTGTGGGAAGAGTCTCCATGGCAGTGGCATATCTGTGGCGTCTGGCGATCTCAAAAGAGATCAAGGCGGCCTCATGCAGTCTTTCGGGTGGCCGCAATGGTGCTTCGAGACGACCGACCTGAAGCACGTAAACGACGGAGGCGCCCAGCTCCACGGCTCGTCCCAGGGGCACCGAATTGACCAGTCCACCGTCATAGAAATGCTCCTGTTCGATCTCGATCGGGGGGAAGAGCACAGGGACAGCCGAAGAGGCGAGGAGAGCCGGGATCAACGGCCCCTTGGCGAACCAATGCTCGGCGGCTCTCTCGATCGAGGAGGCGACACACTGAAAGGGAATCTGGAGGTCTTCGATGTTCTTGTCGGCACCGTGGACGTGCTCGAGAACGAGTTGCAACTCCGCAGACCGGTGGATCGCCGGCTGAAGTGTGGCCACGTTCCTGATTCTGCTGAGCACACTGGCTTGGAAGAGGTCGGCGCCGGTGAGCTCGTCCCAGAGACCTGCGAGCCTCTGAACTCCGACAGGGCCGGGCTCAGCGGCGATCACCGAACCGTTGAAGGCGCCAATCGAGGTGCCAAGAATGACGTCCGGTTCGATGCCCGCTTCGTTCAGAGCTCGGAGCATGCCAACCTCAACGGCGCCCCAGCGTCCGCCTCCACCAAGGACATAGGCCGTCTTGATGACCCCGCTCACGAGTCTTCCTCTTCGATGTACCACTCGGTGAAGTCATAACAGCGGCCGTCGTCCGCAAACCTGATGACGAAGAGGTTTCGATAGCTGGTCGGGGGGTCGAGATAGCGAGTCCGTCCGGTGATCACCGCAACCTCCTCCGAATCGACGAGTGGCTGCCACTCGAAGTCCCAGTTGTCCTCGTTGTCGTCTATCTCCTGCCAGCGGGCAACGATCTCTGAGACCCCGTCCCACTCACCTTCCGCCGTCTGAGGGTCATAGACAGCGTCATCAGTGAAGAGGCCAGCAATGTTCTCTGACTCGTTGGTACTCCAAGCCAGGACATACGCATCCATCCAGGTGTCAAGACGCTCGCTCATGCACCAGCAAGTTAGTGGTGTGTCCTCCGATTACACATAGCGGGTCGGGTTACGGGCCAGACACCGTCCCCGCCCGGGATATCCCCAAGGCAACCATGAGCTCCTCGAACTGATCGAGATGTAGGGATTGGGGTCCATCGCTGAGAGCGGTGTCGGGATCGGGGTGGATCTCAACCATTATTCCGTGGGCACCGATCGCCTCCGCGGCCAAAGCCAACGGCGGGACGAGATCACGGCTTCCTGCGGCGTGTGAAGGATCGACGACCACCGGCAGGTGGGTCCGGCTCTTCAACACCGGGACCGCGCTCAGGTCAAGAGTGTTTCTGGTCGAGTTCTCGAACGTTCTGATCCCGCGCTCACAAAGGATCACCTGTTGATTCCCTTCCGCGAGGATGTACTCGGCCGCCTGAAGCAACTCGTCCAACGATGAGCTCATCCCCCGCTTGAGCAACACGGGTCGATGGGTCCTCCCCACCGCCGCCAGCAGCGAGAAGTTCTGCATGTTCCTGGTGCCGATCTGGAGGATGTCCGCCTTCTTGGCCACATCATCGACATCTCCGGGCGAGAGAACCTCGGTTACCACTGGCAGGCCAAAGATCTTTCCCGCTTCGGCAAGCATGTCGAGCCCCTCGAGACCGAGTCCCTGGAACGAATATGGAGAAGTCCTCGGCTTGAAGCAACCACCCCGTAGAACGGAGCCACCGGCATCACGCACCGCCCGCGCAGTTGCCACGATCTGGTCCCATGACTCAACCGCACATGGCCCGGCGATCATCACCAAATCGTCACCACCGAACCTTGCCCCGGCAACCTCGACGACGGTGCTGGCCGACTTGTGACCTCGACTCCCCAGCCTGTAACCCTTTGCGTCATCGGTGGTCGGGGATGGCTCCACCAGAGCCTCCCTTGCTTTGGAGAGCTTCGGCTCCGTGTTCCGAGGCTTGGGCTTCTGCCGCAGGTCACGCGAGGGGTAGCTGCCGAGCACCTTCAAGAACCTCGCCTCTCTCATCAGAGTGCCGAGGACCATGTCAACGGCACTTTCGCCAACCCTCCCCTCGAAGTCGACATAGAACAGTTCCTCCCGGGGATTGTTTGGGATGGGACGCGACTCCAGCTTGACCAGGTTTATGTCTCCGTCACTGAATACCGCAAGAGCGTCCATGAGAGCGCCGGGGTGGTTCCCGACGGCCATGACGATCGATGTCTTGGCTGGAACCCCTTCGGGGATCTCAATCGGTTCGGTTGCCGCCACGACGAAACGGGTGTAGTTCTCATCTCGATTGGCGATCGCAGACGTGATCACTCGTAGATCAAAGAGGCGAGCTGCCTCCTCAGATGCGATGGCGCCAACCGAGGGATCATTGAGATCCTTGATTCGCTTTCCGGACAAAGCGGTATCACTGAAATGAACGATCTCGCAGTCTTCGAGAGTCGCCAGAAACTCCGAACACTGGGCGACTGCCTGCGGATGGCAATAGATCTTGCGCATGTCGGCAATCGAGGCGCCCTCCAGGCCGAGCAGACAGTGACGGATCTTGAACTTGATATCACCAGTCAGGTGGAGCCCACTATCGAGAAGAAGGTCGTATACCTCCGTGATCGCTCCCGAAGTCGTGTTTTCGATAGGTAACACCGTCGCATCAGCTCTTCCGGAGCGCACGGTCTCGATTGCCTCGGAAAAGGTGGGTGACGTGACAATCGACACTTCGCTGCCCTTCGCACCGAAGTACAGCTGACTCGCCAGGTAGCTGTATGACCCCTCGATACCCTGAATCGCCACCGTGACACCCGCCGTCTCGGTGCCGCTACGCCCAAGAGCCTCCTGTTGGACACGTACCGAGTCGTTGACGATTGCCCGCCAGACCTGGATCATCAGACCCGCGTCGAGGTCGTGATCCTGGCCGGACATGACTCGTTTCGCGATCAGATCCTCTTCGCGGTTCTGATCGCGGGATGGTCGATCAACACGACCCTTCTCATGGGCTATTCGAAGGCTGAGCCCTTTTCGCTCGGCGAGAAGCTTGACAATCTCGCTGTCGACGTGGTCGATGTCGTTTCTCAATCGGTTTATGTCGGGTTTCTTCTGGGAATCACTCATGGGTGCCTCAAACAAGGTAGGAAGGGAACAGGAAAGGGAGCAGCGGAGGTGGAGTAGGTGGCGCTAGGCGCCGAAGTAGACGAACCGGGGGAAGCGACCGGGGCTATCGCCGAAGTGCACGGTATGGCGGGGCGTCTGCATGTGGACCGGAATGGTCGCCAGAACAACCCGAAATGTCAAGATAGGCTCTGAGAATGCTTCGACTCGCCTTCGGGATCATCCTCATCATCGCCGGGCTCGTCTGGATTCTTCAGGGCTTCGACGTGGTGTTCGCCCCCGAGAGCTTCATGACAGGAAACAGGTGGTGGGTGATCTGGGGTGGGGCAGCGCTGGCTTCTGGAGCCGTCATGATCTGGTGGCAACGCCGCTCCATGTGAAAAAGAAACCGGCAATTCCTTCTCATATTTCCCCTGGTCGCCTGAAGCGACCCAAGTAGAATGAGTGATCGACCGTGAGCCACGTCGACGAAGCCCACGAGCTGAAGGCCGTTGCGCAGGATTTTGGCCTGCGAGTCAATGACCTCCGCACCAACCCCTCGGCAAGCCGCTTCACCGTTGCCCTCAATCAGGGTGTCGACGCAGATCGGGTTTATGTCCACGCCTCAGAAACTCGACTCACCATCACCCTGGACCTGAGCGACGGCAAGTCACGGCCTTTGTCGTATGACGCGGCTCTGGAGAAGATGCTGGAAGCGATCGGCAGCTAGCTCAAGGGCCGAGCCCTACAAGAGGACGATTCGGACGACGAGTCGTGCCGGCGCTCGAGGACGGTGCGTCTCGATCTCTTCAGAGGCCAAGGGCCCTGACGAAGAAGCTGGCCATTTCCGCTCGGCTGAGAAGACGATCCGGACAGTATCGAGCCGCGTCCTGTGGGTCACATCCAAGGGTGATCCCCGCACTGGCCAGCTTGTTGATGGACTCCTCGAAAGGGTTTCCATCGTCGTCGTTGAAAAAGTCTGTCCCATCCGGGTTCTCATAACCGAACGCACGCACCAGGAGTTCAGCCATCTCATCACGCTCGAGCGGACGATCCGGGCAATATTCGGTCTCAGTGCAGCCAAAACCGATCCCCGCTGTCTGAATCTTGTCGACCTCGCCTTCGAAGAGATGGCCACCGACATCGGTGTAAGCAGGAACTCCACTGGCAGCACTCAGGCCAAGGGCCCGCGCGATAAAGGCTGCCATCTCGCCCCGAGTGATGTCTCTTTCCGGACAGAACTCATTGTTGAGGCTGCATCCAATAGTGATTCCCTCCACGAAGATCTTGTCAATATCGACCTCATGAACGGAGTAATCGTCATCGCTGAAGTATCCCGTCCAACCGGCCTGGGCGTTGAGCAGGTAGGGATACGGATTGATGCGGGTGCCGTCTTGCCAGATCTCGAAATGGAGGTGAGGCGCCGTGCCTTCGGCATTCCCTGAATCACCGACCCATCCGATCAACTGACCGGCCTCGACCTGGGTGCCGACCTGTATCCCCGGCGCAATTCCATATCCTTGGCCATCATCGCCATAGGAGCCATCTGGCTTCTGTGTGTCGTTGTTCAGGTGGATGTATTGAGTAGCCCACCCACCGCCATGATCGATCTTGAGTAGGCAGCACGTCGACCCGATCCACTGGACGGTTCCTGCTGCAGCAGCAACAACCGGCACCCCTTTGACGCCATAAGTGAGGATGTCGGTGGCCGAGTGTCGGCGCGGACATCCGGAGCCACCCCTACAGGCGTCGAAGGTGTCTGTGTAGTAGCTATCGCCGCCCACGGGAAAGACGATGTTGTTCGGATCGAAATCCACTGCCAGAGCAGGGATAGCCAAGGCCACCAGCGTGACCAGGACAGTCCCCGTGACCATCAAGCGACGTAAGAGAAACTTCACTGCCTGACTTGGTCTATCGACCTGGCTCAAGCCGAACTTGAGTGACAATACGACATGGGTTGAATGCGATCACCAACGAAACGTCCCCTGAAACAGTGAAGGCATCCTCCCCCTTATCCTTCAACGGTACGCTTGATTCACCGCGGGGGCCAACGGGAGTGCTTGCTTGCTGGGCACCGATGCGGTTTAGCTGAATATCTGCGGGAGCCCCTCATGTCTACTCAATGGATCACTCACAAGTTCGGAGGCACCAGTCTCGCCGACGTTGAGGCCTTCGGCGCGGTCCGTGACATCCTTGTGACACCCACCGACCTTCGGCAGGCTGTGGTGGTGTCGGCGGTGGCGGGTGTGACAGATGATCTGATCGATTTGGCCGGAATGGCCGGCAGTCGGGACACCGGGTACGAGGACAAGACCAGAAGGATACGCGAGAACCAGGCGAGCCTCATTGACCAGCTGGTGCCCGGTGATGTGGGACGTGGCCTTCTGGCACAGGTCGATGACGACATTGAAGAGATCGGCGGGCTTCTCAAAGCGTCCTGGGTGATGCGCACCTCTGTCAGCACCACAGACGCGGTGGCCGGATACGGGGAGTTGTGGTCGGCGAGGCTGCTCGCTGCACTCTTGGCGGAGTCTGGGATGGACGTGGCGTGGATGGACGCCCGCGAGGTTTTGGTCGTCAACCCGGCGGAATTGGTTTCGGCGGTGGACTGGGAGACCTCGGGAACCAATTTGGAGATGTGGCTCTCGGACTGTGACAGCGACATCTTGGTCATCACCGGATTCATCGCGTCGGACTCACAGGGGTCGCCAATAACCCTTGGCCGTAATGGAAGCGACTATTCGGCGTCGATCTTCGCCGCCCTTCTGTCGTCGTTGGAGATATCGATCTGGACTGATGTCGACGGTGTCCTCAGCGCCGACCCCCGACTGGTGCCCGACGCCAAGGTCCTCGAGGAGCTCTCGTACAACGAGGCGATGGAGCTTGCCTACTTCGGGGCGGAGGTCCTTCATCCCGCCACGATGACACCGGCGGTCACTGAGGAGATCCCGATCTACATTCGCAACACGTTCAACCCGTCCGGCTCGGGAACGCGGATTCATGTTCAGTCGAGGACGGACTCTCCGGTGAAGGGGTTTGCCTCCATCAGTGCAATTGCCCTGCTCAACCTGGAGGGTTCGGCGATGGTCGGGGTCCCCGGTATCAGCGAACGCCTCTTCGGCGGGCTTCGCCGCGCCGGGGTCTCAGTGGTGATGATCTCCCAGGGAAGTTCGGAACACTCGATCTGTTTCGCCATACCCCAAAACCAGGCGCTCCTGGCAAGCTCAACGATCGAAACCGTTTTTGAGACAGAGCGAACCCGGGGGATCCAGACGCTGGAAGTCACCGAGAGCTGCACGATTCTCGCTGTGGTCGGGGACACCATGTCGGGCACACCAGGTGTCGCCGCCGGCTTCTTCGGGGCCCTGGCAAGAGCCGGGGTCAACGTGAGGGCCATCGCCCAGGGATCGTCGGAGCGGAATATCTCCGTCGTGATCGACGAGGCCGATGCCGCCAAGGCCCTGCGAGCAGCACACGCCGGGTTCTACCTCTCCAAACAGACTCTTTCGATCGGTCTCATCGGTCCCGGCCACGTCGGGGCGACTTTTCTCGACCAGTTGGCTGCCAGAAGCGAGTGGCTTCTCGAGGAATTCGGGGTCGACCTGCGAGTACGGGCGATCTGTGCCACCAAGAAGATGATCGTGGACCAAGCCCCGATCGAGCTCTCGAGCTGGCGGGAGCGTCTCGACAAGGAAGCCATACCCGCCGACCTCGATGAACTGGCCGCGTATGTCCACACCGAATCGGTGCCCCACGCGGTGATCATCGACTGCACAGCAAGTGAGAACGTCGGATCACGGTATCTGGACTGGCTTTCTGGTGGGATTCACGTCATAACCCCAAACAAGAAGGCGAACACCGGGACTCTCGATTACTACCGCTCGCTGAGGGAGCACGGGCGGCGAGCCGACGCTCACTACCTCTACGAGACCACCGTGGGTGCCGCCCTTCCCATCCTGCAGACTCTCCGTGATCTAGTGCAAACCGGTGACGAGATCCGGCGCATTGAGGGCATCCTGTCCGGCACACTGTCGTATCTCTTCAACAGTTTCGACGGAACCAAACCCTTCTCGGAGATAGTTCGCCAGGCGTGGGAGAAGGGATACACCGAGCCGGACCCTCGGGAGGACCTCTCCGGGCTCGACGTCGGCCGCAAAGTGGTCATCCTCGCCCGCGAGATCGGAATGGATTTGGATCTATCCGACCTGGAGATCGACGGGCTGGTACCCGAAGGGCTGGAAGACGGTTCGGTGAACAACTTTCTCGACCGGCTCGAAGACCACGACGACGAGATGGCAGGTCTTGTCGAAGGGGCCACATCACGGGGAGAAGTGCTCCGATTCGTCGGCTCCATCACCCCCGAGGAGGGCTGCTCGGTTGCCCTGCGCTCCTACCCAACCGACCACCCCTTCGCCCGGATTCACCTCACCGACAACATCGTCCAATTCCAGACTGCTCGCTACAACGACAACCCCCTCGTCGTACAAGGCCCCGGAGCCGGCCCCGAAGTCACCGCCGGAGGAGTATTTGCCGACCTCCTCCGTTTAGCCTCCAACCTCGGGGCGACCCTGTAAACATGGTTCGTGCGTTACGCAAAGAGGGATCCTTTCGGCTTTGGCGATATCCATGAGGATCTTCGCCATCCGAGGGCCGTCGACCAGGTCACCAGCTATCTCGCCAGTCAGGAGCTTCTGTGTCCAGCGTGTTCGACAAGGAGTGGTCCAGTCGAGTCTGCGACGGGCGGTCTACCGAATCCAGTGCAGATGCGGGGGGTAACAGCCTGGGGCCAAAGACTTGACTCTTCATGTCGGCTTGGCAATAATCCGCCACGCGTTCATCAAGAGCGGCTGAGGGACAGGCCCTTTGAAGCCGCGGCAACCGACAAGAGTACGGTGCCAATGCCTGGACGATGAGCTGCCGTCGGCGGGTTTCCGTTGCGGCGCTTGAGAGCGCTACGAAACGAACGGAAACTGACATGACCCATCTCTCCCAGCCGATCACTCGCTCCATCACTTCCCGTTGCGCCGTGTGCACCTGTATGTGTATGTATGTGGGCGCCAACGGACCCTGTGTGTAGCCAACTGACTCGCACCTAGCCCAACTCTCTCCCTGGGAACATTGCGCGGTACGCGCTCATCCCTTTCACCCACCCGCACCTACTTCATATTGGAGCGAACCTGATGCCACTCCTTCTCATCGAAACCACAATTCTTGACCACCATCCACCAACTCTTCGTCGAAGCAACTAGACGCGACAAACACAAGGAGAACCACGGCTATGACGTTCGCAACTTCTCTCAAGTGCCGGGAATGCGCCCGTACCTACGAACCCGGACCGCTCTACTTCTGTGAGTGGTGTTTCGGGCCTCTTGAAGTCGCATATGACTACGACAGAATCGCTGAGGTTGTCAGCGGAGAGAGCATCGAAAAGGGCCCTCCTTCGCTGTGGCGCTACTCCGATCTCTTGCCCGTTTCCCGATCGGCGACGGTTGACCTCGGCGCCGGTCTCACTCCACTGATCAAGGCAGACCGTCTCGCGGACGAGCTGGGCCTCACCGATCTTTGGATCAAGAACGACACCCTCAACCCGACCAACTCGTTCAAGGATCGCCCAGTGACTGTTGCTTTGTCCAAGGCGGTTGAGTTCGGGTTCGAGACGGTGGCTTGCGCATCGACCGGCAACCTGGCCAATTCCGTGGCGGCTCATGCGGCTCACGCCGGACTCGACTCGTACGTTTTTGTCCCCCATGACATCGAACCGGCGAAGATCGTCGCTGCCGCAGTCCTTGGCAATGTCGTGGAGGTCGAGGGCAACTACGACGATGTCAATCGACTCTGTGTGGAGCTTCACGACACATATGAGTGGGGGTTCGCCAACATCAATCTCCGCCCCTACTACGCCGAAGGGTCGAAGACGATCGCCTTCGAGACGGCAGAGCAACTGGGGTGGAGGTTGCCCGACCATGTCATAGTCCCGGTGGCCAGCGGGGCCCTGTTGACCAAGGTCAAGAAGGGCTTCGACGAACTCGTTCAGGTTGATCTAGTGCCTGAAGACAGACAGGTGAGGATCTCGGGCGCTCAAGCCGAGGGCTGCTCCCCCGTGGCGGTCGCCTTCGAGAACGGTTCGGAGGACATCCGGCCCCAGAAACCCGACACGATCGCCAAATCGCTGGCCATTGGGGACCCGGCGGACGGCTACTACGCCCTTCGTGCTGTGAGGAAATCTGGTGGGGCGGTAGCCGCGGTCACAGACGAGGAGACCATCGACGCGATCCGCTTGCTAGCAAGGACTGAAGGAATCTTCACCGAACCCGCCGGAGGGGTAACCATCGCCACCCTGGTCAAACTGGCGGCGCAAGGCATCGTGGACCCTTCCGAACGTGTCGTTGCTTACGTCACCGGACACGGTCTCAAGACACCCGAAGTTGTGAACGCCCAGGCCCTGGCGAGAGTCCCGGCGAATGTTGCAGGCTTTCAGGAAGTGTTAGGAGAAAAGGAGTAGTCATGTCAGCAATAGTCAAGATCCCAACATCGTTGCGAGGCCTCACCGGAGGTTCCAGCGAGGTCGAGGTGCCGGCAGGTCCGTTAGATGAGGTCATCACCAGCCTCACCGACACCTACCCGGATTTGGGAGAGCGTCTCCTCGACGATGCGGGCAACCTTCGAAGGTTCGTGAACGTCTTCGTTGCCGACGACGATATCCGATTCCTCGACGGTCTGGAAACAGCGGTCTCGTCCGGTCAGGTCGTGACCATCCTCCCCGCGGTCGCAGGGGGTTGAAATGAGCTTGAGCTATCAAGACCTGGTCAACGAGGCGAAACTGAAGATCCCCGAAGTTGACCCCTCCCAACTGTTGGACCTGGCCGGAACTGTGACGATTCTCGACGTCCGTGAGTCCGACGAGTTCGACCAGGGTGCCATTGAGACTGCACGGCTGGTTCCGCGAGGTCTCCTCGAGGGTGCGATCGGCATGCACGTCGACGACCTCGACGAGAAGATAATCCTCTACTGCGCCGGCGGGGCTCGATCGGCTCTCGCCGCTCAAACGCTGAAGCGGATGGGCTATACCAATGTCTCATCGCTGCGAGGCGGGTTCGGACGTTGGAAGACCGACGGTCACCCGTGGAAACTGCCTGAAGCGCTCAGCAATGACCAGAGAGGTCGCTACAGCAGGCACATTCTCCTTCCGGAAGTCGGTGAGGAAGGTCAGATCCGCCTCCTGGAATCGAAGGTCCTCATCGTCGGCGCCGGCGGGCTCGGGTCACCGGCGGCGCTCTATCTGGCTGCCGCGGGCGTGGGCACCATCGGGATCGTCGATTTCGATGTGGTCGACACCACCAACCTGCAGAGACAGATACTCCACAACATCGATCGAATAGGTCAGTCAAAGGTGGAGTCGGCGCGGGAGACTCTCGCCGCTCTCAACCCGGACGTCGAAATCGTCACCTACGACGAGAGGCTCTCCTCCGAGAACGTCCTCCAGATCTTCTCCGATTACGACATTGTCGTCGACGGTGGCGACAACTTCCCGACACGGTATCTGGTCAACGATGCGGCCCTTCATCTGCGGATTCCTGTCGTGCATGGTTCGATCTTCCGGTTTGAGGGCCAGGTAACCGTCTTTGAGCCCTACCAAGGCCCTTGCTACCGCTGCCAATACGCCGAGCCGCCACCGCCAGAGCTAGCCCCCAATTGCTCCGAAGCCGGGGTGTTCGGAGTTCTACCAGGCATCATCGGGTCGCTTCAAGCCATGGAAACCTTGAAGATCCTGCTCGGAATTGGAGAAAGCTTGACCGGCCGTCTACTCACCTACGACGGGATGAGCCAGGAGTTCAGGACTCTTCGTGTCAGACGCGACCCAACATGTCCGGCATGCTCAGACGAAAACCATCCACCAGAACTCGTCGAGTACGACCAGTTCTGCACACCCGCCGGAGTCGTCGCCCGGGCCGGATAAACCCGGTCAACCCGCTATTGGAGGTGCTATTTGACGGTCGACGGCGTCGGCGATCCGCCGCAGTTCGTCCATCATTGTCTCGAACCCGTCCAGGGTGAGACTTTGCTTGCCGTCGCTGAGTGCCGACTCCGGGTCGTTGTGAACTTCGACGATGATCCCATCTGCTCCTGCTGCGACTGCCGATCTGGCCAGGTGCGGCACCAGGGACCGCTCACCTGCCGCGTGGCTGGGGTCAACGATGACCGGGAGGTGGGTCTTGGTTTTCAACACCGGTACGGCACTGACATCAAGGGTGTTGCGGGCCACCGCCGTCGCCGACGAAAGCGATCGTCCAACCAATCAAAACCCATATGACGGTCACGATTGATGGTGAAGAGATTCATCATCAGCATGTTGAGCACGTTCTTGGCTCGAACCATGCCGCCGTAGAAGAGCGCCAGCCCCGGCGTCATGAAGAGCACCAGAGCCGAGCTGATCAGGATCCAGGCAATGGCGCCTCCACTCATATGTTCCCCTTTCGCAGAACAGGTGGCGGAACGATCCCCGAACTACGTTTCCGGCTTCTTACGGACCCATGAAACGTGCATTTCCGTCTCGGCCCGCGGGAGGCGGAAGCCACTATTCGGCGTCGATCTTCGCCGCCCTTCTGTCGTCGGTGGAGATATCGATTTGGACTGATGGCGACGGTGTCCTCAGCGCCGACCCTCGACTGGTACTCGACGCAAAGGCCCTCGAGGAGCTCTCGTACAACCAGGCGATGGAGCTCGCCTACTTCGGGGCGGAGGTCCTCCATCCCGTCACGATGACACCCGCGGTCAGGAGCGAGATCCCGATCTACATTCGCACACGTTCAACCCGTCTGGCCCGGGAACGCGGATTCATCCACCTCACCGACAACATCGTCCAATTCCAGACTGCTCGCTACAACGACAACCCCCTGGTCGTACAAGGCCCCGGAGCCGGCCCCGAAGTCACCGCCGGAGGAGTATTTGCCGACCTCCTCCGTTAGCCTCCAACCTCGGAGCGACCCTGTAGCTCCTCGGCGCCGTGGCGAAGCAGGCCAACGACAAGCCCATCGGACAACGCGTCCCACGAGGCTTCGATGATGTTCTCATGGACACCAATCGTCCCCCACGAGGAGACACGGTTCGCAGTCTCGATGAGCACGCGGACTCTTGCTGAGGTCCCGTCCGCGCTGTCGAGCACCCTCACCCGATAGTCGGTGAGCCTCAGAACGTCGACTTCGGGGTACCGGTCCCGCAGGGCAGCACGCAGCGCCTGGTCGAGGGCATGGACCGGACCCACACCTTCACCAACGGTCACCCGCCGGGAGCCATCCACCACAAGCTCGAGAGTCGCCTTCGAGACAATGCTCTGACCGGAGCGAGAATCCGACTGGACATGAAACGCCTCCAGATCGAAGAATGGGTTCGACCAGCCTCCAAGACTCCGAACCAGCAGTTCGAATGAGCCGTCGGCAGCCTCGAAGTGATAGCCGTCGTGCTCCAACTCCTTGACCCTGTCCACGATCGCCGCCGCCCCGGCCTGGTCGACCTCGAGACCCATCTCCTCCACCTTGGCCAGCACGGACGCCTTTCCACCGAGCTCGCTGACCACCATCCGGGTCTTGTTTCCCACCTGATCGGGTTTCTCGTGTTCGTAGGCATCGGATCGGCGAGCGAGCGCGGAGGTATGGAGACCCGCCTTATGGGTGAAAGCCGAAGCCCCGACGTACGGGCTATGCGGGTCCAAGGAGATATTGACGATCTCGGCGATGTGGTGAGAGATGGGAGTGAGAAGACCGAGGTCACCCTCTATCGGCCTGAGACCCTTCTTGAGCTGTAGGTCGGGAATCAGGGTCGAGAGATCGGCATTTCCGGTGCGCTCTCCGTACCCGTTGATGCAACCCTGGATCTGAGTGACCCCTGCTTCAACAGCGGCGATCGAAGCGGCCACGGCCGTCCCCACATCGTTGTGGTAGTGGACACCGATGTGGGCGTCGGCAAACGTTCTCTGAACCTCCTCGATCACCTCAATCGTCGCCGTGGGCAATGTGCCACCGTTGGTGTCGCACAGGACAAGCCGTTCCGCACCTGCATCATGAGCTGCCCGAAGCACATCGAGAGCGAACCCCGGATTGGATGCGTATCCGTCGAAGAAGTGCTCGGCGTCGAAAAAGACCCGACGCCTGTGTCCCTTGAGAAACTCAATCGACTCACCCACCATTCGCACACCCTCATCGAGGTCGATTCGCAGTGCTTCGGACACGTGGTAGTCCCAGGTCTTGCCGACGATGCAGACATACTCGGTTTCGGCGTCGAGCAGGGCTCGCAGCTGATCATCGGAGGTGGCGTCGCCCCGGGGTCTCCGTGTGGAGCCAAAGGCCGTCAATGTGGCCGTGGTCAGATCCAGTTCGCTCCTGGCTCGCTTGAAGAACTTGGTGTCCTTCTGATTGGCTCCCGGCCATCCCCCCTCGATGAAGGCAACTCCGAGATCATCCAGCAGTCCGGCGATTCTCAGCTTGTCGTTGACCGTAAGGCTGATCCCTTCCTGTTGGGATCCGTCCCGAAGGGTCGTGTCGTAGATCTCGAGTGTCATCTCGCCTCCAAGCGATGCTCAAAAGAAAAATCCCCTGCGGTGACAGAGGATTGGGCGCGGCCGGTATTGGGCTGCGCCTATTCGATAATGATAATGGCGTTAGCGGTCTGATCCATCAGACCCGAGAGTATGCCGAATTGACGGGCGGCGGTCAAGACCATCCGCCGGACTCTCCCTAGACGGTTGCTGACTCGTCTTCGAACATGTGAGCGTTGTGTAGGAAGCGTTTGATGGTGAATCGATGCTCGGCCTCATCATGATGCGGGGGGAACACCAAGAACGCCGCGATCGCTCCAATGACACATGCCGCGCCACAGATCGCGAAGGCAAGTGGGAAGTTGCCCATATCGCCTAGCCATCCTCCGAGAATCGGAAAGAGGATCCCGCCGACCCCGTAGGCGAGGAACACCCACGGATAGTTGGCACCCACCGCACTGTTGCCGAAGCGATCAGCCGTGATCGCGGGAAAGAGGGCGAAGTTGCCACCGAAATTGAAGCCGATCAGGGCAGCGACCAGATACAACGAGTACTCGAATCCTGCCATGGGGATGAAGGCGAACATCAGCACCCCCTGACTGGCAGCCATCACAATGATCGATAGCTTGCGGCCGAAACGATCGCTCAGGGTTCCCCAGACAAGACGGCCCACACCGTTGGCGAGACTGAAGAACACCGCCATCGCAGTCCCGGCCGCTGCGTTTGCCTCAACAGAGGACATCCCGCCCGTCATCAAAGCTTCTACCGGATACAGCTTCATCAAGCCGATAGCCATCAGCCCTGCTCCTGCACTCACCGCGAAGGTAAGTGAGATGAGGTGGAACTGGGGGGTTCTCAGCATCTCCTTCGACGTGAAGTTGATGGTGCCGGAGTCGGCGTCTTCCGGGGCGACAAAACCGTCGGGAAGCCAGCCCTCCGGGGGGAACGTCATCCACGCACTTCCGAGAAGCACCAGTGAAGCGAAGATCACTCCGTAGATGGCGAAAGTCCCGTCGAGACCGAACCGTGCGATGAGATCTCCCCAGCCACCGGCCAGCTTTATCCATCCAAGAGCGCCAAACCCGAAGCCGGCGACAGCAACGCCAGTGATCATCCCCTTCCTGTCGGGAAACCAACGCATGCCAACCGCTATCGGAACGACGTACCCGACCCCGATTCCCGCACCACCGACCAGTCCGACACCGAGCAGAACGGGCCAGAATCCAGTCCCACCACCGAGTGCAGCGAGAAGATAGCCGGCACCCAGGGTCACCCCGCTGGCGATAGCCAGCCGTCGAGGCCCCCACACGGCGAGTTTCTTACCTGCCAGCACCATGACCAGGGCAAAGGAAGCAAGGCCAACCGAGAAAACCACTTGTGTTTCCACTCGACTCCACCCTGCATCACGGAGAGCGGGGGTAAAGACCGACCAGGCATAGATCGCACCAAGACAGAACTGAATCAATACGGCGCCAACGACGACACGCCATCGCCTACCGGGCATTGTGGATCCTTTCACGAGAGAGACACTCCCACCGTATCGAACGAAACAGGGCCCGACTTCGGCCTAAGGGCCATTCCAGGAAGGACTATGTACCGATTCCATGGTGGTCCTCTAGTGTTTTTGCATGCCTACAGCGTGGCGGGGACGAGTCGTGAACGTAGGGCACCCGACTTCTTCAGGGCGTCAGTTGGAACCATTCGTGGAGCAGCGACACCCACTGGTCATCGGCTAGACGCTGCTCGTCCCATTCTCCGCTGCGCCGGAATCTGATTCGGTCTGGGAACAGTGTCACACGGTCGGGGCCGCCGTCGATAAGACGGGTAGCGAATGGATGTTGAGTCCACTGGAGTCCTGGCTCGGTTTGAAGCCGCTGGGAAGGCTCCTCGAAGTCGGCGGCAGTGAACCTTGAGTTGTCGAACCGGTACTGGGGTTCCCGACCGTCTCGACCTTGGAAAGTCAGTGTGCTCGTGTTGGCGTCGAAGACGAACCCGAACATCCCGGTCCCTCCATCGTGGGGGCCTTCGGTATCGAGCGGCAGGGGACGGATGAACGAGTCACCGAACCCGACGTCCACCAGGTATGGCCGATCCAGGGTCACTTCGAGGGTGAGATGGTCAGCAATCGACGACACCGGCTC
>Ga0255048_10000111_pt1 | contig 54114 bp, 55 predicted proteins | sample JV7_2_2_MG_FD_183619 | JGI IMG/M metagenome (GOLD analysis project Ga0255048, IMG submission 183619) | Seawater microbial communities from Jervis Inlet, British Columbia, Canada - JV7_2_2 | ecosystem: Environmental > Aquatic > Marine > Inlet | place: Canada: British Columbia | collected 2016-10-06 | reverse complement strand
CAACGCAGGCTGGGCGACCATGGCCGCGAGCACGGCCCGTGTGATGGCTGCCAAGCGCTCGACGGTGGTCCCCTCCCCGGCAGCCGCCTTCTCGATGGCGGTTGCCACGGAGTCGAGCTTGTGACCCAGATAGAAGTCGACGATGTCTTCGCGGCCGGCGAAGTAGTAGTACAGGGTTGCCCGGGGAACGCCTGATGCCTCTGCCACGTCTTCGACGCTGACATCGAGTCCCGTGCCGCTGAACTGCGCCGACGCCGCGATCAGCTTGTCTGCGAGATCTTCGGGTGGCTTCTTCATGATTCAGATTCTACTCTTGACAAGCACTTAGATTCAAGTCTAAGTTTCTCTCCATATAGAAGTTGATACGTCGCTGCAGACGTACTCCTCAGGAGGGAACCACCCATGGACACCGTATCGCTCCCGGCGCTCGGCGGCCGGATGACGCAAGGAAAGAAGTGGCTGATCCTGGCCGTGGTCAGCTTGGGAACGCTGATCGTCTTCTTGGACAACACGGTCGTGAACACGGCCATCCCCACGATCTCCGTCGAACTCCAGGCCTCGATCTCGGAGCTGCAGTGGGTCATCGACGCCTACACGCTGGCCCTCGCCGGGCTGCTGTTGCTCGGAGGGTCGATCGGCGACCGCTTCGGGAGAAAGCGGTTCATGATCGTCGGGCTGCTCATCTTCGGGGCCGGTGCCGTCGGCGCTGCGCTGTCGACGGACATCACGACACTGATCGCGATGCGCGCCGTCCAGGGCGCAGGCGCCGCACTCATCCTCCCGGCCACGTTGTCGATCATCACCGACGTGTTCGAGCGCGGGGAACGCGCTCGGGCGATCGGTGTCTGGAGCGGCGTCGGCGCGCTCGGGATCGGTCTTGGTCCCGCGGTTGGCGGGTACCTGGTCGACGGGCTCGGCTGGTCTGCCGTGTTCTGGATGCACCTCCCGGTAATCGCGCTGACCCTGATCGGAATGGCGTTCGTCCCGGAGTCTCGGGACGCCCGCAAGCGAGCCCTCGATCTCCCCGGCGCCGTGCTCGGCTCTGCGGGGATCTCGGTGCTGGTGTTCGGCCTGATCCGGGCGGGAGAGGTCGGCTGGCTCTCATCGCAGTCGCTCACGGCTGCCGTCATTGCAGCAGCGCTCCTCATCGCGTTCGTCGTGGTCGAGCTGCGCACTGCCGATCCCATGCTCCCGATGCGGTTCTTCCGTCAGCGGGACTTCACCGGAGCCGTGGTCGTCATCGGCCTGATCCTGTTCGGGATGATGGTGTCGTTCTTCTTCCTCACGCAGTTCTTCCAGATCGTGCAGGGACGGAGCGCATTCCAGGCAGGCCTTCTCATCATTCCCACAGCGGTGACCATGATGATCGCGGCCCCCCTCTCCGGAATCCTCGTGCAGCGGATTGGACCGAGGCTCCTCGTGCTGGCGTCCACTGCTGCGATGGTTTCCGGCCTGCTGATGCTGACGCAGATCGACGTCTCCACCAGCACGCAGTACATCATCACGGCCCTCGGTCTGTTCGGCCTTGGCGGTGGACTGGGGTTGGCTCCGTTGACCGACACCGTGATGGCAGCCGTTCCGGTCAACGATGCCGGGATCGGCTCAGCCGTCAACGACGTGTCCCGGGAGCTCGGTGCGGCCCTCGGGATCGCCACCATCGGCAGCGTCGTGAACTCGCTCTACCAGGCCAACCTGGGAGACACCCTCCCCGCGGCGCTTCCCGATGAGGTCGTTGCGGTGGTCGAACAGGGCGTCGGCGTGGCGGGAGTCGTTGCCGGTCAGCTACCGGATCAGGCAGGTGCCGCGCTGGTTGCCGCGGCAAATGAAGCGTTCGTCGCTGCGATGACGACCGGGTTCTTCGTGAGTGCGGTCTTCGTCGGCTTGGCGGCCATCGTGGCCATCACGCTCATCCCGACGCGGATGCGTGAGGTCCAGGCAGACGCCGAGGACGACACCGTGCGCGTCGGGCGTGCTGCCGGCGGGATGGAGCCGGCGATCGAAGCCGCCTGAGCACAGACGACGGGACGGGTCCCGGGCCGGGGGAGGTCCGGGACCCGTGTGCGCTCACAGCTGAGCGGCGAGGCCTTCCAGTGCGGCGCCGGCGCCGCCGATCAAGGGCTCGCCGTGACCGAAGTAGATGGCGTCGATGTCGCGGGTCGTCAACTTGTGCACGGACGCCACTGCCGTGTCCATGTCCGGCGTGAATCGTGGGTTGGGACCGGCAACCCCGGTTGGGGCATCGAGCCCCGATCCGGCACCGTTGATGGCATCGCCGGCAACGAGCGCCCTGCCCACGGGGTCGAGCACAGAGATGTGTCCAGGGGTGTGGCCCGGGGTGGCAACGATGTCAAGCCCGAACACAGCATCGCCATCGCCGACCGCGGTGAGTGGCCGTGGTGAGGAGAGTGCAGACAGGTCGGCTGCGCCGGCATAGCCGGCTGCTCCGTCCGCAGCTGCCATCACGGCACCGAGGCTGCCGACGTGGTCTCCATGGAGGTGGGTCAGGATGACGTGGCCGACCGCAGACCACGTCAGGCCCAGTTCGGAGAGGACGGCCGCGATGGCTCCGGCGCTCCCCTCCACCCCGGTGTCCACGACCGCAGCGTCCGAACCGCGGGCCAGGACATACGCCGACACGAACCCCAGTGACACGCGGCCAACGGTCGCCGCCCCTGCTGTCGGCGGCGGCTCTGTCGGGGACGCACCAGCCGTTGAGCCCTGGGTCGTGGGCGGCGACGAAGTGGCGGCGCCGAGTGTTGTCGCCGCGGCTGCGGTGGTGGTCGAAGACGATGTGCTACATGCCGCGGCCCCCACCCCGAAGATGGCGACGGCGAAGACCCCCTTGCCCAGATCCGCGATGAAGCGGCGCCGTGAGTGGTCGGTCGGCATCGTCGGTCAACCCTACCGGTGGGAACCGCGGCTGACGACGTCGGTCCTTGGTGTCGGTTCACCGCAGGTGGAGGTGGATGATCCGGGGATGGCGAAGGCGATCGCGCACAGCATTGGGGTCGGGAGCAGGGCGACTCGTCAGACGATGCGACGATCTGTGGCCCAGCGGGCGAGCTCATGGCGGCTGGAAAGCTGGAGCTTGCGCAGCACAGACGACACGTGCGATTCGACGGTCTTGATCGAAATCGACAGCCGGGTGGCAACCTGCTTGTAGCTGTAGCCCCTGGCGATCTGACGGAGAACCTCCCGCTCCCGTGGCGTGAGTTGGTCGAGCTCTGGGTCGCTCTCGACTGGCATCGTCTCGGCGAAGGCGTCGAGCACGAAGCCGGCGAGACGCGGGGAGAACACGGCATCGCCTGCGGCGATGCGGTCGATGGCCCCGGCCAACTCGTCCGGACTGATCGACTTGGTGACGTACCCCCGAGCCCCCGTCCTGATCATGGCGATGACATCCTCAGGCGCATCGGAGACCGAAAGGGCGAGGAAGCGGACGTCCGGATTCGTTTCGGCGACGTTGCCAACCACGGCGAGGCCGCCGCCTCCCGGCATGTGCACGTCCACCAGCACGACGTCTGGCCTCGTGGCGCGGATGCGGTCGGTGGCCTCGTCGACGTCGCTCGACCAGCCGGCGATGGCGAATCGCCCCTCGAGCTCGGCGCGCACCCCGCTGAGGAACAGCTCGTGGTCGTCGACGAGATAGACGCTGATCATGGTCCCTCCAGGGAGAGGTGCACTTCGGTGCCTTCTGCGGTCGAGGTGATCGTCGCCGCTCCGCGGTGCCGCGACATGCGACCTCGGATCGACTCGGCGATGCCGTGGCGTTCTGCCGCCACAGCATCCTGGTCGAAGCCGGACCCCTGGTCGCTGATCCAGGCATCGACTCGCTGCTCGCTCGCTTCGACGTAGACGGAGACTTTGTCTGCGCCAGAGTGTTTCGCCGCGTTCGTCATGGCTTCGCTGGCCGCACCGACCAGAGCGTTGAGACGCTCGTCCATCGACCGTTCGCCGACGGTGACCACGTCCACCGGCACGTCGTGGACGTGTTCAACTCGGGCTGCGGCCGTGGTCATGGCACCTGACAGGTTGGCACTGCCCTCCTCGCCGGTGGCGTAGAGCCAGTCGCGTAGCTCCCGTTCTTGGGCACGCGCCAGGGTGACCATCCTGCGGGCGTCATCGCTGCGCTGGATCAGCGCCAGCGTCTGCAGAACCGAGTCGTGGAGATGTGCCGCCATCTCGGACCGCTCCTCGCTTCTGATGCGTTCGCGACGCTCCCGGCCCAGGTCGTCTGCGAGTCGCCACACCCACGGACCGAAGACCAAGAGGAAGCCGATCGCAGTGAGACCCACCGCAAGCGCCGCAGTGCCCAGGCCCTGGAAGGCGTCGAGCGCATTGAGCAGGACGATCGCACCGCCGAACATCAGGAGACCACCCACGATGACGCGTGTGCGTGAGCGGGGGGCGTCGCTCTCGACACCGGCGATCTGGGTCAACGCCGATCGGTAGTCGTACCGGCCCCGATCCCACACGGCGGCGATGCCGAACGACACCAGGGCCACCGGCCACACGACGGCTCCGCCGAACCACAGACCGACGGCGCGCAATCCGAGGATCAGGCCAAAAAAGCCGATGGCCAAACCGAGCCGCTGTTGCCTGCCCGCCCGAGGAGCCTGGGGGAGGGGGACGGTCGCATCGTCTGGGTAGAGCAACCACCCGGCCGCGTAGACGAGGATGCCGGCACCACCGGCGAACGCCAGCACGACGAAGGCGGCGCGCACATAGACCGACGGGATCCCGAGGCGATGTCCCAGCCCTCCCGCGAGGCCGGAGATGATCCGGTCGTCGGTCGTGCGCACCAGGCGGTGGCGCCAGGAACGCGTGACCGGAGTCACTTCAGTGGCAGGTCGATCCATCACGTCGAATGTTGTCACGACTGGGGCCTGACGCCAACCGGGAGTCCCCCGCTCCCGACCCTGAGCTCTCAGGGTCGCCGTAGGGGGATACCCAATGGTCGACTGTCGCCCGACGCCGGATGATGTGATCATGACGAACTTCACGGAACCCCAGATGCAGCAGCAATCTCCCCAGCGCCGCATGTACCGGCCGAAGGATGACCGGATCATCGCCGGTGTCTCCTCGAGCCTCGGTCGGCGCGTCGACCTCAGCCCGTGGTTCTTCCGCATCGGGTTCATCGTTCTGGCGGCCTTCGGTGGCGCGGGCGTGGTCCTGTATGCGGTTGCCTGGCTGCTCATCCCCGATGAGGGATCTTCTGGCTCCCTGGCCGGCGAGATCACCTCGCGGGCCGACGGGCGTGACGCGTCGACATGGATCGGCATCGGCCTGGTTGCCCTTGCCGGGTTCATCGTGCTCGGCTGGCTCGGCGTCTTGGGAAACGGCCTGTTCTGGGCCGGTCTCCTGGTCGTCCTCGGTGTGCTGTTGTACCGCGGTGACCTGACGATCGGAACCGGCGGTTCGTCCGCGGAGCGTCCGCAGGAGGCGCCGCCCCCTCCAGGCGGAGAGGCCGCTTCCTCCGAGGCAGGGATTGTCCCGGTGTCACCGGCAGTCGGGATCGTCGTCGACGATGGGGACGGGGACGAGGACGGAGGAGGCGAACCTCCCGTTCCTCAGGAGCCCCTGCCCCCGCACCCTGCCGGACCGCCGCCCCGGCCCCCGGTGCGGCGTCCGCGCTCGATCCTTGGAGCACTCACGTTCGGAGCGGCCCTGCTGGTGCTCGGTGGGATGGCCGTCGCCGAGACCGCAGGCTGGATCGATCCGTCGTTTGCCGACTACGTCGCGGCCGGGGTGGCCACCCTGGGCGCCGGGCTCGTGATCGGAGCCTTCGTCGGCCGTTCCGTGGCGCTGATCGTTGTCGGCGTGTTGCTGCTCCCTGTGTTGTTCTTTGCCCAGTTCGTGCCGTTCCCGATCGAGGGGGAGGTCGGCGAATTCCGGTATGCCCCGGATGAGCTGGCCGGCGTGCAATCTGCGTATCGCCTCGGTGCGGGTTCGCTCACCGTGGACCTCAGGGACCTCGATCTCGCAGGGGCGGAAGTCGGCATGGAAGTGGAAGTTGGGGCAGGCGAGATCGTGGTGATCCTGCCCGCCGGAGTCGCTGCGGACGTCGAGGCCTCGGTTGGCATCGGTGAGGTCAGGGTCCTCGATCGGCAAGACTCCGGAATCGCCGTGAGCCGGACCGTTTCTGTCCCAGGAGCCGGAGGCCGCGTCGTGCTCGACGCCCAGGCCGGCGTCGGCAGTATTCGCATCGAACAGGTCGGGAGGTAGACCCATGCAGAGCCATCGCTTCAACCCCGTGTCGTTCCTGTTCGGCATCCTCCTTCTCGGTGCCGCAGCCACGTACACGCTGACGAACCGCCTCGACCTGGCGATCGACGGACGCTGGGTCTGGCCGGTCCTCCTCGTGGTTGCCGGTGTGGCCGTCGTCGCCGGTGCCGTGCGCTCGACAGGCAACGAGGTCTCCGGCACAGACGAGGCCGGTTAGCACACCGTCGCCCGGGTAGGTAGCTTCCCGGCGATGGGCAGAGACCGCCATCAGATCGCACACCCGATCCAGCGTTTGGGTCGATGGGACCACGACGCTTTCGTACCCGTCACCCGCGACTCGGTCGAGGCGACCGCCGTGCACGTCTTCGTCCACGGATGGGGCCGCGGGCTCTCCGGTCCGATGAAAGAGGCCGGCGGGTTCATGTACGTGTGGGACGAGCGGGCGACCACTCCGGAGGGGGCACGCTTCGACCGCTGGTTCGCCCCGCTCGCCGAGGCCATCACCTCCGCCGATCCCGAAGCCGTCGTGCTGGTCTACAGCTGGGTGGACGAGTCAGCGACCCCGATGAACGCCCTGTCCGCCATCCGATCGCAGTTGCGCACCACGGTGAACGGTCAGCGTCTCGCCGTTGCTCTGGAGCGGGCGCTCAGCGACGGTGACCACCGGATCCACCTCCTCGGCTACAGCCACGGGGCGAAGGTCGCCACGATCGCCGCGACCCTGCTGGAGCCGGCACCGGCACAGCTGACGATCCTCGATTCACCCGAGAGCGCCCTGCCCGTCCTCGGTGGTGCCCTCAACGACCTGACCGGCTACCTGCGGGTCCTGGCGTCCGGTCGCGCAGACGATGTGACGTTCGTGGACAACTACGTGTCGGAGTACGGCATGCGCTACGGCGAACGAGCAGGGCTCGGGGCGGTCGTCGACACGGTTCTCGATCCCGGGACGTTTCCCCTCGAGCGGGCGGGCACCGGTCACAGCTACGCCTGGGCGTGGTACGTGGAGTCCGCGGAGCAGCTCGACCGCGGCGTGGGCTTTGCCTGGTCACCCCTCGTCGGCGATCCGGCCACTCCCATGGCAACCCAATTGCGCCAGCTCCGCCCGCGACCAGATGCGCTGCCCCATCCGCTGGCCCTGGAACCTGCGCCGTATGTGCGGACCGGTGGTGTCGCCGAGCGGGTCGGAACCCGCCTACGCAACGTCGCGGACCAGACGCGCACCCTCGAGACCGATGGTGGCTCGGCGACGGCGTGGGCGCTGTTCTGGCGGAGGAAGGGCGATCTGTTGGCACCGGCCACCGTGCACTGGATCTCGGGTCCAGATGATGCGACGTTGCGAATCATCGCCAACCGCACCGAGCGGGCGCGAACGGTGAAGGGTTGGACCGACGGTCCGGATCAACGGGTCAACGTGCCCCTCGGCGGCGCCCTGAACGGGCCGATGGTCGTCCAGGTCGTCCTCGAGTCCTCGGAACCGGCCGCAGTGGAGATGGCCCGGGCGGCGGCGGTCTACTCGATGATGCTGCCCGGCGGTGCCGAGATGCGGACCTGGCTGCGTCCGATGCTCCTCACCATGGTGGGAGTCTCGCTTGCGGGCGCCGTCAGTCTGGCGCTGCGCCGGGGGCGTCGGCGCTGACGGCGGAGCCCCTGGGGCCCCGACGGATCGGTCGGCCCCACAGGGAGACGAAGCGGGCGACGACCACGACCAGGAACACCTGACCGACGACGGCCTCGGTCACGGCCAGCGCCTTGCCAATCTCGGTTGCCGGGGCGAGGTCTCCGTAGCCCAGCGTCGTGATCGTCACGAGCGAGAAGTACGGGAACGCGGTCGACGGCTCTGGCTGCCCGAAGAAGGGGCTCACCGGGATCCGGTCGAACGGCGTGAAGGAGAACGTGAAGGCGCTGTCGAGCGACAGGTAGGCGAACGAGAAGGCCATGGCGACCAAGAGGTAGACGGAGACCGCCCCGTAGATCGTTGTCCCGGTGACGTGGTCGTGGGACATGATTCGCTTGAGGACCACGAGGGGAGAGGCCGCGGCGACGGCGAGCCAGAGCAGCCCTGGCGTGAAATTCTGATCCAGAAGAGCGTTGACGATCGTACCGCCGACCGTCAACGCCGCGACGATCACCGCGATCTGCATCGACCGCTTGCCGACTCCCGAGGCGCTGAAGGCGAGGATCATGGCCCCTGCGGCGAGCCCGGTGACGAACACCGCCAGCACCCCGGCGCTCAGGCTGTCCAGATCGTCGAAGTCGACCAGCATCAGGAGGACGAGCGCAAAGCCGACGACCACGACGAGCGCCGAGAAATCGTCCACGCGGTCCTCCGCGGCGCGGCGAAACCGGCCGAGCCTCACTGGATGTCTCCCGACTCCTTCGTTCCCCCACCGAGGATGCTCTTCAGCCAGTTGGCGCCACCGGTGCGCCGGCCCTGGAGCGGGACGCCTGCCTGGATCCGCTCTCCCGCGACCACCTGCAGCGGTGGCGGCGGAGCGTCCTCGGCCGTAGCGGCGGCGACCCGCTCCCCGCGCTCGATCTCGAGCTGCACCAGCGCCTCCTCGACGGCCGCGACCTGCTCCTCGCTGACATTGGGGATGTTGAATCCGTGCCTGACGAACCGGGCCATGTCCGCCCGGTAGTCGTGGCCGAAGGACATGAAGGTCCCGGGGACCACGACCATGGCGTTCATGGCGTCGATCGCCGTCTGCAGGAAGGTGATCAGCGGCTTGTACGTGAGATCGTCCGGCACGCCCCTGCCCCGTTCTCCATCGAACCAGAGCGGCTTCCTGATCAGCATCTCCGGCGAGACGACGGCGATCGGGTCGTTGTCGTGGGACAGGATCACGGCACGCAGCCGGTCCCGCTCCTCATCGCTCAGCGCCTCGATCTGTTCGGGGCGGTCGAAGACCTGGGCGGTGCCCGCGGGAACCAGGGAATTGGCTCCGCGGTCCATGCCATTGCGCGACCACTTGGCCAGACCGGGCAGTCCCACCCAGAGGGCCTTGTCGATTCCGTAGTGATCGAATCCGGCGATCCCCTGGTACATCACCACATCGGAGCTCGTCCAGGCCCCCAGGCTCTCGCCGAAGACCAACACCTTGGGTCGCTTCTTGGCCGGGACGCTGCGCAGGCGCTCCTTGACACCCCACAGCAGCAGGCGGAATTGTGATCTGCCCAGTGCCACCTTCTGCAGGGAGAGGAACGACGGGAATCGCCCGTACTGGATACAGCAGGTGGCGACGTTGCCCCGGGTCATCAGCTCGACGGCCTCGATGAGGGTCTGGTCGACCCAGCCCGTTCCGGTCGGCGAGAGCAAGAGTAGGTACTTGCGGTCGAACGCCCCGGATCGGTCGAGCTCCTCGAGGGCCAGCTCGGCTCGACCGTTGGCGTAGATGGGCTCTGAGTTGTAGCCGATGAACGTCCGAATCGGTTGAGCTTTGGCAGGTACGCCCATCACCTTCTCGATGAGCTCCTCAGACGTCACGTCGGTGACGAACCGCCTGCCTTGCTGGCCGAGGTCGGCGAATGGGGATACGCTCTCGGCGCTGCCCGATTGCAGCGGATTGGCCGGTGGCGTGGCGTATGCCGGCTCGATCTTCTCGTTGGCCCTGCCGATGTAGCCGACGCCTGCGTTGTAGAGCACGGTGGCGCCTGCGGCCCACACAGCGCCGTTCCCTACGCGCCCCAGCACGTTCTTGGTCGCCCCAGGTCCGAGATAGCGAATCAGGCCATCGCGAGACCGCAGGTAGCCCTTGCCGATGCCGACCCCTGCGTAGTAGACGCCCACACCGATGCCGATCGCCTGGGGAAGCTCGTTCTTCTGCTCCACCGGCCACCGCTCGATGACCGACTTGCGATGCTTGAGGTTGCGTCCGGCGAAGGCGATCGCCGTTCCGAAGAGGGCGATAGCTCCGATCGCGGGGCGGATGCCGGTGGCGGACGGGTACCGCCGCTGCATCTCGGTCCCCGTGTCGTAGATGGCCCCGCTGATCGAAGCAGTCGCCATCAAGAGTCCGCCACTGCGCAGCCCGGCGAGCAGCAGGGATTCGTCATTCTGTTCGGGGATCGAGGAGAGGCCGATCCCGATGGCCGTTCCTGCGATCCTCGTCGAGATCCGCCTCCCGTACGGCGCGGAGGCCGGAACGATTGTGGCGTTGACGGCCTCAGATGCGGTGACCACCGAACGGGCCGCAATGCCGGCGAGGCCCATCATCATCCCCTGGTGCATCGAGCTCCGCGGCATCAGCGACGGCCCGAAGGAATTGGCGGCAGAGATCATCGTCGCCGGGGTGTACGGGGCCCGGGCCACTGGGTTCATTCGGGCCGCGGCGTGCAGGACGGTTGCCAGGACACGGGCACCGACGCGAACAGAGGCGCTCATTCGTCCTCCTGCTCCGGCGGGGGGGCCGGTTGCCCTTCTGCCCGTGACCAGACGTGGCGCCTCGCGGACTTGTGCTGCTTCTTGGCGGCCTTGTACTCGGCGATGCGGGCTTCGTAGGCTTCGGGGCTCTCGAATCGCTCGTTCTCCACGATGTCGTACCGGTTGGTGTACGTGTCGACGAGGGCGATGATCGTCGCAGCTGCAGGTAGGGCGAGGAGCGCACCGATCCCGCCCAGCAGCGAACCGCCGACGATCGCAGAACCGAAGGCGATCGCGGGGTGGAGCTCCATCGTGTTCCGTGTCACCCGGTTGGCGATCGCGTAGTTCTCGATCTGCTGGTAGATGAGGATGGCGATGAGCACGATGACGCCGTCGATTGGCTCTCCGGATGCCAAACCCACCACCACAGGAACGACGCCTGCCAGGTAGGTGCCGATCGTCGGGATGAACTGGGAGACGATGCCCACCCACAGAGCAAGTGCCAGCGGATAGGGAAGGTCGATGATGAAGAACACGATGAAGTGGAATGCGGCGGAAATGCCGGCGAGGAGGGCCCTCGAGTAGATGTATCCCCCGACCTTTTCGATGGTGATCGAGATGACCGTGTCTGTGGTGAATTGCCGCTCTGGCGAGAGGCGGCTCAGCATGGCCTTCCGGAACCTGGGGAAGTCGGCGAGCAGGTAGAAGAGGAAGAGGGCGATCGTCATGATGCGGAAGATGGCGCCGACCGCCGTGCCGGCGAAGCCGACCACGACGCCGAGGATGTCTCCGCCTTCCCCGCCGAGGAAGTCTGCAGCGGAGCCCGTCTCCAGATCGAACTGGCTGAGATCGATGTCGATGCTGAAGTTGTCGCTGAGCCAGATCGTCGCGTTGTCGACGATGTCCGGCAGGCCGTCGATGAACGCGATCACCTGATCGACGAACACTCGGAAGATGGCAGCGGCAAACACCAGCGCGACGATGCCGGTGATACCCATGACCACCGCTGTGGACAGACCGCGGCGCCAGCCGCGCTTGTTGGTGAGCCAGTCGACGGCCGGGAGCATGGCGAAAGCGGCAAAGAAGGTGATGACGAGCGTCATCAGGAAGTCGGTGGTGCTGGTGAACACCCAGATCGCACCGAACCACACGGTCAGCACCACGATGGCGCCGATGGCGAGGCGTGGCAACCAGAGGCCGTACCAGGTCGGTTCGTTCTCGGGTGGTGCCTGGGTGGTCATGCGTTGTGCCTTCCGTAGCTCATGTACTCATCGCCCTTCACGCGTCGCCGTTCACTCCTCAATCGTCGGGTAGATCTCCGTGCGGCCCTCCTCGACGGAGTAGTTGATCACCACCGTGGGGGCGTACTCCACCTGGACCGAGGCTGCGGTGCCGAAAGAGTCGGTCAGGCTGGCCGCCAGGTCCTCGACCGAGGGAACCTCGCCGGCGCCTGTGAGGAGGACGGCAACCTCGCTGCCGGTGACCTCGATGCGGGCGACCTTGAGATTCGGCGAGGCTTCCGCCCACTCGTCGACGATGGTTTGTGCCTGGGTCTGTCGGCCAGCGTTCCTCAGGATCCCCTCAGCCGTGAAGGACAGCGGGACCAGGATGATCAGTGCGGCCAGCACGACGGTGCGCAGCATCGCTGTGATCTCGCTGCGCTTCTCGATCATCTTGCGATATGGGGCGAAGCCGGTGAGGAGGAACACGACGGATGCGGCGAGGATGATCGAAACCAGGTTGGTGAGGAACAGCAGGAAGGCGCCGAGGCTGTCGCCGAGGAGGCCGGCCTCGAGGGTCACTCCTACCACTCCGAGCGGGGGAACGAGGGCAACGGCGATCGCCACGCCTGCGATGGAGTTCGACACCCGTTTGTCGACGTTGGCGTAGGCCCCTGCGGCCCCTGCTGCCAGGGCGATCAGCATGTCGATGAGGCTGGGGTTGACGCGGGAGGTGACCTGGCTGTTGGCGTCGAGTGGCACGAGAGCCGGAACCCATCTGGCGATGATCCAGGCAAGGGCAATCGCGGCGCCTACGCCGGCGACGATCAGAATGAGCGACTTGACGACCCGCCACTGCCACGCATTGACGATGCCGGCGGCTGCGCCGAGAATCGGCGTCATGAGTGGCGCGATGAGCATGGCGCCGATGACGACTGCTGTGGAATCCTGGAGAATCGCAAACGTGGCGATCGCCACCGACAGCAGCAGCATCACCCACCACGCAACCAGTTTCGGGACGCGTGCCGGCTCTTCGAAGTAGAGCCCTTCGCCGATCTCCTCGCGCCTGAGGTCGCCGACGTCCTGGGAGCTGATCCAGTTGGTCATCAGCTGCGACACCGTGGCCGCGTCGACGTCGATCATTTCGTCGTCGGAGTGGCGCTGGATGCCGTAGACCAGCATCACTCCGCCGACGATGATCGCCGCAGCAGCCGTCGCCACGATCAAGCCGGCGAAGACGCTCTTCGGGAGCACGATGAGGACGCCGCCAAGGGCCACGAAGACCAGGCCGCGCAGCGCTTCCACCGCCCACGTCCCTGATGCTCGTGCTCTCCACGCGGCGACGAGCACGGCGATGCCGCGAATGACGAAGTAGCCACCCACGATCACGGCAATCAGGCGCAGGGTCTGGTTGGGGAAGACCAGGAGAACAACGCCAACTCCGACGCTGAGGAGCCCCTCTGCGATGCCACGGCCACGGACGATTCCGGTTCCCTTGAGATGGAACCACACGTCGGTGGCACCGCTGACGATCAGTGCGATCCCGACGACGAGGACGATGACAAATGCCGATGCTTCTGGCGTTGCGAGTATCAGGAGCCCGCCGGCGATCGCCACGGTTCCCTTGATCGTCGCCGGATTGAGCCAGAACGGTTCGACGCGGCGCGACCAGATCGGCCTCTCCTCGCTTGGTGATCCGTTGGTCAACCGCCTCGCCCCTCACCCGTCCGCCGGTGGAGGCTACCTGTTCGACCCGCCCGGAGCCAGGTGACGGATCAAGGGTCTCCGAGCCGGATCCCAGTCATGCGCTCGAGTGCCTTGACGAGGGCGTGATTGCCCTCGCCGCCAAGGCCATCACGCTGCAGGGCAAGGTAGAGATGGTGGATGTGAGCCGTTGCCGTCAGCGGTACGAGGAGCTCCTCTGCGGCTTCGAGGGCGAGTCTGAGGTCCTTCTGCTGGAGGTCGATGGTGAACCCAGGGCGCCAGTCCCTGGAGATCATCTGGGGGCCGCGATTGGCCAGCATCCATGATCCCGCGGCGCCACCCTTCACCGCATCGAGGGTCGCCTCGAGGTCGAGACCAGCGGCCTGTGCGAAGAGCAGCGCCTCGCTGGCGGCGAGTTGATTGACCACGACGAGGATCTGGTTGACGATCTTGACCCGCTGACCGTCGCCGACCGATCCGACATGGGTGATCGTGGATCCGAAGGCCTCGAGGTAGGGGCGGGCCCTGGCCACGTCTTCGGCGGCTCCGCCGATCATGATCGAAAGCGTTCCCCGATCGGCACCCTCCGACCCGCCGCTCACGGGGGCATCGATCCATCGTCCCCCTGCGGCCGCAACGGCGCCGGCCAGCCGTTCGGTCGCCGCCGGGCTGATCGTCGAGTGGTCCACGACGAGGGTTCCCGGAGTGATTCCCTCGAGGAGACGCCCGGGGCCGTGGACGACTGCGACGACGTCCGGGGTGTCGGAGACGCAGATCATGACGATGCCGGCGTCGCGAGCGACCTCGGCCGGTGCCGCGGAAGCTGCCGCCCCTGCGGTCACGAGAGGATCCATCCGCGCCGCGGTTCGATTCCACACAATGAGGTCGTGGCCGGCATCGATCAGGTTGCGCGCCATGCCGCCACCCATGATTCCCAGCCCGATGAACCCGACGCGCTCCAAGGTCAGCCTTCGTCGGATAGCCGGCCGAGGAACCGCTCGATAGCGTGCCGCTCGTCATCGGAGGCGTCCCACTTGCCGAGCATGGTCCGCATCTCGTCCGTGGTCCACGGCCGCGGTGGAGTCTCCGGCGCCCCGACGAGCAAGGCCGCATCCTCGAGGTTGAAGCGTCCCGCCGTGACTTCTCTGCCGACGATGACCCCGGAGAGCTGCTTCCCGTCGCTCTCGAGCTGAACGAGGTCCTGGAGGTCGTCGAGGTTGCGCACGCCGCCGGCGGCGATGACCGGCTCGTCGACGATCGACAGGGCCCGGCACAATGCCTCCGTGTTCGGGGCCTCCTCCAGAGCGTCGCGGCCGACCTCTGTGATCGCGATCGCAGCGGCGCCTGCTGCAGTCATTTCGATCAGGACCTCCTCGAGGTACCGGCCGCTGTTCTGGGTCCAGCCTCTGGTCGCGACTTCCTCGTCGGGGTTGATGTCGATCGACACCACGATCCTTCCCGGGTGCCGTCGGCAGATCTCCCACACCATCACCTGGTCTTCGATGGCCGCGGTGCCCATCACAACCCGCCAGGCGCCGGCCTCGAGCAGCGAGTCGACTCCCCGCGGGGAGCGGACACCCCCTGCGACCTGCACGGGGACCGGCACGGCGCCGACCAGCTCACGGACCAGCGGGCGGTTGCGGTAGTCGCCGTAGGCCGCACCGTCGAGGTCGACGATGTGGAGACGATCGGCACCTTTGGCGACCCAGCCGTTGGCCCGTTCGATCGGATCGGCGTCGAGGGCGATCGCTTCGCTCAGGTCGCCGCGAGGCAGCCGAACGGCCTTGCCTTCGAGGATGTTGACGCGTGCGTAGAGATCCATGCGGCCAGCGTACGGGAATCCAACCGCCTCAGCACCGCCGCGCCGTCAGGCGGCCGGCTTGGGGAGCAACGTGAGGAGCACGATGCTGGGCTCGACGGCAACGAGGGAGTGCGGGGCATCGGGCTCCATCAGCAACCAGCAACCGGGCCGAGCGTCGTGCTCGGCTCCGTCGACGGTCACCGTCAACCGACCGTGTGTCACCTGAATGATGGCGGCGCGGGCGGTGCGGTGTTCGGTGAGTTCTTGGCCTTCGTCGAAGGCGAACACCACCAGCCGCACACCGTCGTCAGCGACCTTCTTGCTCAGCGTGCCGGCCTCGGGGATCTCGATTCCTGCAGTGACGTCGCTCACGAAGGTTGCTGCCATGGTCCTCCTTGCTTGGCGGCGCCAGCATACGAAGCGGGGGGTCGTGTCTGGAGCCGTACCATGCCGGGGTGACGGTCGCGCTCGTGGTGGTGACGTTCCTGGCCGTGGTCCTGCTGCTCGTCGGCGAGGCGCGCCTGGCGCCGTGGCGGCGCGCTGCCAAGGCAGCTGCGTCGACGGGGTTCCTCGCTGTGGCGGTATCAGTCGGTGCCGCAGACGGTGCGTACGGCCGCGCCGTGCTGGTCGCGCTGGTCCTCTCCTGGCTGGGAGACCTCTTCCTCACGTACACGTCACGGGCCGCGTTTCTGGCAGGCCTCGTGGCATTCCTGCTGGGACATGTTGCCTACATCGCGGCCTTCGTCATCCGCGGCATCTCGCCCGGTGCCGTTCTGGTGGCCTTCGGCGGCGTGCTCATCGTCGCCGCCGTGATCTGGCGATGGCTCCGCCCCCACCTCGAGTCTGCGATGCTCTGGCCTGTGGCCACCTATGTGGCCGTCATCTCCGCCATGGTGGCCGCGGCGATCGGGACGGCGGCATCTGATCCGGACCCTCGCATCGTCCTCGGCGCCGCCGCGTTCTTCGTCTCCGACATCGCGGTTGCGCGCAACCGGTTCGTGGCTCCCGGATTCGTCAATCGCGCCTGGGGATTGCCGCTGTACTACCTGGGTCAGGTGTTGCTGGCACTGTCCACGAGTGGACGAGCGTGATCAGGCCTTGACGCGACCGACCGCGTCCGCTTGACTCGCTCGCCAACAGAACGCGCTCATCCAGAGCGGCGGAGGGACAGGCCCGACGAAGCCGCGGCAACCGGATCCACGGTGCCAATGCCTGAACGATGAGCAGCCGATGCGGCCCTGCCGCTCGCGGCGCTCCCGGAGCGCGTACCAAGCGAGTGAAAGTGAGCTGCTCATGGGGGCACTGTCCCACCCTTCCCACCACACCCCGGCGACCGCCGGTGCGCCCTGGGTGGCATGCCGTGGACTCAGGTGCCTGCGGCATGGTCACCGCTTCGCTGGAGGGACGACGGCACTGAGGTCGGGGACGCTGCGGCGCCCTCGAGTCTCTGAGGAGGCCCCGTGGTCGAATTGATGATCATCATGGCCGGCAACGTGGTGTTGTGGTGCATCCTCGCGGCGGCAGCGCACGTGAGGGCGCGATGAGCGAGCACGCCTTCGGCTTCACGACGCGGGCCATTCACGCCGGTCAGCGCCCCGATCCGGAGACAGGCGCCAGGGCGATGCCCATCTATGCGACCACGTCGTTCGTGTTCGACGACGCCCAGCACGCCGCCGATCTCTTTGCCCTGCAGACGTATGGGAACATCTACACCCGGATCGGCAACCCGACGACGGCGGCGTTCGAGGAGCGCGTGGCCTCGCTGGAGGGCGGTCTCGGCGCCGTCGCCACCGCTTCGGGGCAGGCCGCGCAGCTGATCAGCATCCTGGCGTTGTGTCAGGCCGGCGACGGAATCGTCGCATCCCGGTCGCTGTACGGCGGAACCTTCACCCAGTTCGATGTGACGCTGCGCCGGCTGGGCATCGACGTCACCTTCGTTGATTTCGGTGATCACGATGCGATCAGAGGAGCGATTGCGGACACCACCAAGGCCGTGTACGGCGAGACCATTGGCAACCCTCTCGCCGACATCCTCGATCTGGCACCGATCGCCGACATCGCCCACGAACACGGTGTGCCCCTCATCGTCGACAACACGTTCGCCACGCCGTATCTGTGCCGGCCGATCGAGCACGGAGCCGATATCGTGGTGCACTCGGCCACGAAGTTCATCGGCGGTCACGGCGCGGTGATCGCCGGCGTGATCGTCGACTCTGGCCGCTTTCCCTTCGACAATGGCAACTTCCCGATGCTCGTCGAGCCGTCACCGGCCTATCACGACCTGAGGTTCTGGGAGAACTTCCGGGAGTACGCCTACCTGACCAGAGCCCGCGTGGAGGTGTTGCGCGACATCGGTGCGTCGCTGTCGCCCTTCAACGCCTTCTTGCTGCTGCTCGGGCTCGAGACGCTGCCGTTGCGCATGGCGAGGCACGCCGAAAACGCTCGTGCGGTCGCCGAGTTCCTGCGGGAGCATCCGGCGGTGTCGTGGGTCAGCTTCCCGGTGTTCGCCGACAACGAGTGGACGGCGCTCGCCGAGCGCTATCTGCCGGACGGTCCCGGGGCCGTCTTCACGTTCGGCCTCGGCGGTGGGTACGACGCAGGAGTGCGGTTCATCGAGAACGTCGAGCTGGCATCCCATCTGGCGAACGTCGGGGACGCCAAGACCCTGGTGATCCACCCGGCATCCACGACACATCAGCAGGTCCCTGTGGAAGATCGCGCCCGCGCCGGGGTTGGAGACGACATGATCAGGATCTCGGTCGGCATCGAAGATCTCGAAGACATCCTGTGGGATCTGAACAACGCTCTGGAGGCAACATGACCGCCGTCATCGAGGTCGATGCCAAGGAGCGGCTTCGCATCATCCAGGGGGCGAAGACCGTGGCACTCGTTGGGGTCTCTGCCAATCCGATTCGCTCCTCCAACTTCGTGGCGAGTTACCTGGTGCGCACGCCGTTCACGATCTATCCGGTGAACCCCATGTACGACGAGGTGCTCGGGCTCGAGTGTCTCCCCGCGCTGCATGATCTGCCGGAGCCTCCAGACATCGTCGACATCTTTCGCCGCGAGGATCAGATCCCCGGCGTCGTCGACGAAGCGATCGAGGTGGGCGCCAAGGCCGTGTGGTTCCAGCTCGGGCTACGCCACGATGACGCCGCTCGCACCGCACGAGAGGCGGGTCTGCAGGTCGTCCAGGACCGATGTCTCAAGATCGAACACGCCCGCTGGGCCGGCGGGCTCCACCTGGGAGGCTTCGACACCGGGATCATCTCGTCGAAGCGGCGCCGGCCGATCGTGATGGGTCGGCCCTAGCCTCGGGGACATGACTGCAGAACGACCGACCGCCGGAGTCGGGGCTGTGATTCGCGACGATCAGGGCCGCCTGCTCCTCGTCCGCAGAGGGCGCGGCATCTACGCAGGCTTTTGGGCGGTTCCCGGCGGACGCCAGCAGTTCGGGGAGACCATGCGACAGGCCGTCGCGCGCGAGGTGGCGGAAGAGACCGGTCTGCAGGTGCTGGTGGGTGACGTGGTGTGGGCGGGCGACATCATCGATCCGGACGATCCGGTCGCCTGGCACTACGCGATCGTCGACTTCGTCGCGACCGTCGTCGGCGGTGAGCTCCTGGCAGGAGACGACGCAGCGGAGGCCCGTTTCGTCGCGCTGGATGACCTCGGGGACTATCGCCTGACGCCGACCATGCACGAGCTGATCGCCCTGCTCAGGTAGCGATGCCCCCGAACGGGGTCGGTTCCTGGCCGGTTGCCGCGCCGCAGAACTGGCAGGCCGCCAGCCCCCGAGGAACGAGCGCTTCGCAGCTGGGGCACTTCACGGCCGTCTTGATCGGTGCATCCAGGACCCGCTCCTCGAGCTCTGCAACCTTGTCTTCGAGGTCTGCGGCTGAGTATCCGGACTCCTCGAGCAGCGTCCACATTGCCTCGACGACCACGGCAAGGCGGTCGATCCGCTCATCGAGGTCCGCGATCTTGCCGGAAGGAGGGGCGGCCTTCATGGTGTGGGCGGATGCCGCCAGGCGCCCGGCGCGGGCGGCGCTGCGTGATCCAACGAGATACCCGGCGAGGAAGTTCATCCGTCGTCCCTTCACTCGACTCTTGTGCTGTATCGACCGCTCGCGGCCGTGAGTGGAGGTGTGAGATCAGCAGACGGGTCGGACGGTGGGATATGGGTTGACCAGGCCGCCACCGATGGGACCCATGCCCAGGTGGAGGTGGGGTGAACCTCGGGCGTTGCCGGTGTCCCCCATGTAGCCGATCGTCTCGCCCCGGCTCACCCGGTCGCCGGTCGACAGCCCTGCCGCCCAGGAGTCGAGGTGGGCGTAGTAGTAGAAGACACCGTTGTCGCCGTAGACGTAGACCTGGCGGCCGCCGAGGCTGTGGCTGCTGACCCGGACGGTTCCCGAGTACATGGCGACCAGGGGAGCTCCCCTGCCCTTGAACATGTCCGTTCCCTTGTGGCGTCTCCCTCCGGAACGCGGGTAGCCCCAGGAGTCGATGAACGAGGCGCCACCGGCGACTGGGCACACCACGCCGCTGGTGACGCTCGACGGCAGGCCCTTGGCTCCGCCGCTTGCCGCGGCGGCACGACGCGCCGCCTCGCGGGCGAGCGCTTCGCGGTACTTGCGGACGGCAGACCGGTACTTGGAGTCGGCGCTGTTGAACAGCTCTGCTGCCTTCACCTGCAGCTCATCGAGCTTCATCACGGCCTCCGTTTGCTGCTCCTGGAGCCCGCGAACCTCGTCTTCCTTGGCGTCGAGCTCGACCTGCAGGCGGTCCATTTCGCGGCTCACCGCAGACAGGCGATCGAGGGCGACGAGGTCGTACGACGTTGCTCGGTCGATCAGTACCTGACTCGTGAGGAGATCCTGAATCGAGCCTGCGGCGAAGGCGGCGGTGATCATGTTGCGCCCGCCGCTGGTGTAGGCCTCGACGACCAGATCCCGTGCCTCGGACTCGAGCCCGCCGACCTCACCGTTGTATTCAGTGATCCGGGTGCCGAGCAGGTCGATGCGCCAGTTCAGGTTGTACAGCCTGCCGTTGATCGTCTCGAGCTCCTCCAGTCCTGCTTCGAGCTCCTCGTTGGCGGCCACCAGCTCGTCGTACGCGGCATCCCTGGTGTCCTCGGCATCCTCCACAGCACCCTTGGTCTGTGCGGACGCGGGAAGTGGCGCCAGCGACAGCAGGCTGAGGAAGACGAAGAGAGAGAGCGGCCGAACCCAACGCAGCACGGTCATACGTGCGGCCAGGCTAATCCAGGGACGCAGATAGCAGCCAGCCGGTCGGTAGCGTTGCGGGGTGGTCGACGAGCAGTTCATCACCACGCATACGGCCGAAGTCCCGCTGGCCGACGGGGGACGCATCGTCGTCCGTCCGATCGTCCCCGAAGACAAATCGGCCCTTGCTGCCGGCTTCGATCGGCTGTCAGACGAATCGCGGCGGTTCCGGTTCTTCCGCTCCAGGGATTCCCTCACGGGAGGCGAGCTGGCCTACCTCACGGAGATCGATTATGTCGATCACTTCGCCTGGGTCGCCCTCGCCGCGGACGAGGAGGCGGTCGGCCTCGGCGTCGCCAGATATGTACGCGTTGCCGATGATCCGACGGTGGCAGAGCCCGCAGTGACCGTGGTCGACGAGCACCAGCGGCGAGGAATCGGCGGAATCCTCGTGGGCCTCTTGTCGGAATCGGCAGCCCAGAACGGAATCAACCGGTTCCGAGCCGAGGTGCTGGGCGACAACGCTGAGGTGAGGGGTGGGATCGAGGGCATCGGCAGGGTCACCGAGGTTCATTCGGGGGTGCTCTCCATCGAGATCGAGGTCCCCCTGTCCTCGGACGCGTTCCGCGACTCCTCCACCTACGGCCTGTTGCGCAGTGTCGCCAGGGGCGACGTGGTGCCGAGGCCCCTCGATCACGACGGTACATTGTCAGAACCGGATGACGGGGAGGGGCCCTTGACCGCAATCGAGGACGAGGTTGACGAGGCTGCGGCGCATCGCCATTTCGCGGCTGCGGCCTTCAACGGAACGTGGGATCTGATCGACAAGACGGATCGCTCGGATGCAGAGACGGATGAGATGATCCATCAAGCCCACGCTGCACGATGGCACTGGGGGCGCCGGGACGATGTTTCCCCGGTGAACCTGGCGATCTCGGCGTGGCAGCTCTCCCGGGTGTATGCCGTTGCCGGCAATGCCGACGAAGCCCGCCGGTATGCCACCGAATCGCTCCACCTGGTCGACGAGAACGACCTCCCGCCGTTCCATCGAGGCTATGCCCACGAAGCCCTGGCGCGAGCTGCGGCCGTCGTCGGAGACGAAGATCGACGAGACCACCATGTCGCAGCAGCCAGAGATGCCGCGGCGGCGATCGATGACGAAGAGCATCGTGACCTGTTGCTCGCGGACGTGAGCGCGCTGACCGCCGAGTGACCGTCAGCTGACGACGAAGGCGATCTTCACTGTTGCCCGGTACGACGAGATCGACCCGTCGCGCACACCGCCACTGAGACTCTGCACCTCGACCCCGGTGATCCCGCTGACGCTCTCGGCAGCCTTGGCCACGGCCCGGTCGATGGCATCGCCGAAGCCGTCCGTCGAAACCCCGATGACCTCGATGACCTTGATCGTGCCGCTCTCGATGTGATCGCCCATGTGCACCTCCGGCTCGCGATGCTACCGACCCTGGCGGTACCCTCTCCGTTCGTGAGCGGCGATGTGTCCTTCGCGCCCAGGCGGCGGCATGTGCGACATGGGTGGGGCGGGTTCGCTGGCCTGGTCTATCCCACGACGCTGGTTGCGCTCGGTCTGTCCGTCGGCTTCCGCCAGGACAGCGGGGCTGCGGATCTCGCCGCCAGCTTCCTCGGGGCAATCCTGTTCCTCATCGCAGCACCGACCGCGTGGATCTTTGCGTTTCCGTTCATCGAGGTGACTCGGTTCACCGTGATCGTGGTCGGGGTGCTCACCAGCTTTCCTCTGTGGTACCTGGTGGGCAGAGCCCTGGCCAATGGGTCGAGCACCTGGGCGTCGTGGGTACTCCGCTACGCCGGGGTCTCGTTCACCTGGACGATCTCCACACTGCTGGCGATCGCCCTGCTCGCGCTCGGCGGCTGACGCCTGCGGGGCGCGGGAGGCCGCCGTAGGCTGGGTTCCATGGAACTCAATGAAGCGCTGTACACCACGCGCGCCATGCGCCGCGTGAAGCCTGACCCGGTCCCGGACGATGTCGTGGCGGCGATCATGGACGCGGCGATTCGAAGCCCGTCCGGCGGCAACAACCAGAATTGGCGGTTTCTCACCGTGAGCGATCGCACCACGATGGCGGCGCTCGGCGACCTCTACCTGCAGTCGTGGGACGAGCTCAACCGGACGATCTACAAGGGCAAGAGGGAGCAGGCCGAACAGGCCGGCGACGAGGGGACGATGCGGATCATGCGGTCGTCCCAATGGTTGGCGGACAACTTCGCTGCTGTGCCGCTCGTCGTTGTGGCGTACCACCGCAACGACCCGTCTGGTGCGTCGATCTACCCGGCGGTGTGGAGCATGATGCTGGCGGCCCGCGGCCACGGGATCGGTGCAACGTTGACGACGGTGCTCGGGCTGTTCCGTCACACCGAGGTCGCTTCGTTGCTCGGCGTGCCGCTGGAGAAGGGCTGGACCAACGCCGCGGCCGTGACCATGGGGTATCCGGTCGGCAGGTGGGGTGTGGCAGGGAGGGCTCCCGCTCAGCGGGTCGTCTACGACGGTCGCTGGGGGGAGGCGCCGGCATGGGCCGTCGACCAGCCCCTCTGGCCGGCGTGAGGCGGCGTCAGAAGAGCCGGGGGCGGAACAGGTCGTCGTGGGTGCGGATGGCGTACCGATCCGTCATGCCTGCGACGTAGTCGATGACCTGAGTCGTCGGTGCTGAGTCGGCGTGGCGGTAGCTCGCTGGCAGCTCTGGTAGGTGACTCAGGTAGTAGCTCACCAGGTCTCGCACGATCTCTTGTGCCCGCCGACGCTGGGCGTCGAGGGCGGGGCGCAGGTAGACCCGCTCGAACATGAAGGTTCGCAGTTCCAGCATCACGTCGAGCATCCCAGGGTCCATGGCGATCTGCCCGCGGTCCATCGACTCGGCGACAACGCCGTCGATCATCGTGGCGATCCACTCCCGCCCGGGTTCGCCGAAGGCGGCGATCGCTCCAGCCGGGAAGTCCGAGACGTCGAGAACGCCCGCCCGAATGGCATCGAGGGCATCGTGGGCCAGATAGGCGATCCGGTCGGCGAAGCGAACGATGTTCCCCTCAGGCGTAGACGGCGGATTCTCGACCTTCCACGGATGCGCCCTGATCCCGTCGAGCACTTCCCACGTGAGGTTGAGCGGCTCCAGCACCTCGAAGATGCGAGCGCTCTGATCCGAGTGGCGCCACTCGCCGTCGACGAACTCCGAGAGGGCTTCTTCTCCGGTGTGTCCGAAGGGGGAATGCCCGACGTCATGACCGAGACAGACGGCCCTGGCGAGGGGCACGTTGAGGGACAGATAGGACGCGATCGCGGCCCCGATCTGCGTCACCTGGAGGGTGTGCGTCAGCCGGGTGACGAAGTGGTCCCCCTCGGGGTTCATGAACACCTGCGTCTTGTGCTTCAGCCTGCGGAAGGCCTTCGAGTGCATGATCCGGTCGTGGTCACGCTCGAATGCAGTTCGCCACGGATCCGGGGCTTCTCGCACGGCTCGCCCCCTGGAGTCTGCCGCTCGCGTAGCGGCTGGAGCCAGGAGGTCATGTTCGATGCGTTCCGCATCGTCCCTGGTGCGGAGCCGGAACTCACTCATCTCTCACCTCAGACCAGGCGCTCTCGCAGGCGTGCCGAGATGTAGTCCATCGATGCCACGACGATGGCGATGGCGAGCATCTGGGCAGCTGCCGCCCGGTACTGCAGGAGGTTGATGTTCTGCTGGAGCAGGAACCCGATGCCGCCGCCGCCGGCGAACCCGATGATCGTCGACATGCGCACATTGATGTCCCAGCGGTACATGGTGAACGAGATGTATGGCGGCACGATCTGGGGCACGACGGCGTAGACGATGGTCTGCACCCTGGTCGCTCCTGTGGCGCGAATCGCCTCCAGGGGACCGAGGGAGATGCTCTCCACCTGTTCGGAGTACAGCTTGGCCAATGCAGCAGTGGTGTGCAGTGCCAGGGCCAGTGCTCCTGCAAACGGACCGATACCGACCCAGACGACGAACACGATCACCATCACCAGCGGTTCGATCGACCGCAGGATGTTGAACGTCGTCCGCGACGTGTAGTAGACGATCAGACCGATGTTCACCGACTCCTTGGCGAAGGCGCGCACCGCCAGGATCACACCGGCGGTGCCTCCGATGAGCGCCGGGGCGAGCAGTGTCAGCACCTGATTGTCGAACTGGAAGAACCAATCGACCACCGCCATGATCCCGACCGCCAGCACCGCCCCTGCCAGCGCCGAGACTGGGAAGGTGAGCGCACGGATCGCAGCTCGGCCGAGCCTGCCGTCGAGGAAGTAGCCGAGCCTGCCGGCAAGGTTGGCCAGGATGCCGAGGCCGAGCATGGCAGCGAGCAGCGGGATGATCACGGTCTGGATCTGGCCGAGCGAGAAGACGAAGTCGCCGAGGAACCCGAGCGGTCCCAGCTTCGGCGCCAGCCAGTCTCCGAACCACATCAACAGCAGCGCAACGACGTAGAGGAAGATCACGCCGAGCAGCCCCAACGCGACGAGGACGACATACCGGAGGAACGTGTAGGCGGTCGTGCGCTCCTTGGGCTCTGCGGGGAAGGCCCACCGCACGATCCACCACATGACGGCTGGCAGCACAACGGCGAGGATCGCCAGGACCACCGTGTTGCTGTCCAGTCGCTCGATGAGCAGATAGCGAGCCGATCGTGCGGCGTTGATGCCCGCATAGGCGCCGATGGGAATCGACAGGATGACCAGAGAGAGGTTGATGACGGGAACCATCACGTCGCGCATCAGGTTGCGAGCACTCGTGAAGCTCAGGGGAACGGCGAGGATCAGGCCGACGGTGGTAGCCAGCAGCGCCAGCATCACCGTCTCCACGATCTTGTCGAACGTCAGGATGGCGTTCTCCGACAGGCGGGGAGACAGCTCGACCACGTCCGTGACCACCACCGTGCGGTATTGCGTGCCGTCCTCGCCGTCGAAGAACGTGATCGAGTGCCGCACCAGGCTCTCCCCATCCGGCCCGGCCAGCTCGAAGACGTTGTCCTCATCGAAGTTGAGCGAGTTGAAGAAGAGACCCGCCCGTCGCAGGCCTGGATCGGGAAGCTGTCCGTCGTTGGCGGTCCCGAAGCTCGCGGCCGCCTCCACCCAGGTGAATTGCTCTACCTCGGACGCCTGTCCCGTCAGCTGCACGGAGGTGCCTGAGCCGACGGTGGTCGGATCGATGCCGATATCGGTAGACACCAGTCCCTTGGCGTTGCCCGTGGTCGCCTCGAACGACCCGCCCCACGAGACGAATTCGAGGACGTTGCCGTTCTCGTCGTTCAGCGTGACCCCCCCGGGGCTGCGCACCGTGACGTCGGGAAGCGGAATGCCGACGTAGCCGATCGGGCCGTTCTCCGACGTGATCGACCGCGGATCCTGCACACCGTTCTCGTTCGTGTCCGACCACACCTCCACCCGGTTGGCCCAGCTGCCAACATTGCGCGACGTGATCGCCAGGATCGGCTGCGGCTTCTCCGACTCCCGCTCCGGCGTTTCTATCTGCCACACGAAGCTCCCATTGACGTCCGTCTCGGTTCGCCCCAGCGGCAATGTGATCACGAACTCGGACTCGGGGATGAACTGCAGCGTGACCTGCTTCTCCGGCTCGAAGCTGGACCCGGTGATCGTCATCGGCTCGCCCGGCGAGGCACACGCAGGGGTCACCGTGATCGCCGGCGTGCCGTCACCACTCGTGCCATCGACGTCGCTGCCGGGCTGACAGGGGATCAGGACGTCTGCCGACACGACGACCTCTGCTTGGTCGTACGTGATCAGGTCGGGACGCACCAGCGCCCGCAGGATGCGGAACAGCTGCTCTTGCCTGGTCTCGTCCTGGATCTCGTCGAGGGAGACGTCGGTCTTCTGGAAGGCGAAGGCGTAGATGACGAAGGCGATGAGCAGGCCGATGACGATGTAGAGCACGCGCCGGAACCGGCGGCGGCCGTCTGGCTTGTCGCCGGGTTCCGGTTCCTCGGGCGGCAGGCGTTCCTCAGCCAACGCGCTCCGCTTCCTTTCCGTAGATGTCCCGGAACTTGGCGTCGTCGATCTCGGCAGGCGTTCCCTCGAACATCAGGGAGCCGTCCTTGAGGGCGATGACCCGATCGGCGTAGCGGTGCACGAGATCGAGGAAGTGCAGCGAACACAGCACCGTGACACCCTCGCTCTGATTGATCTGCTCGAGGTACTGCATGATCGAATGCGCCAGCACCGGGTCCAGGCTGGCCACCGGCTCGTCGGCGAGGATCATCTGCGGGTCCTGCATCATGGCCCTGGCGATACCGACCCGTTGCTGCTGTCCCCCGGAGAGCTCATCGGCGCGAGAGTTCGCCTTGTCCTCGAGCCCGACCCTGGTGAGCTCGGCCCGTGCCTTGGCCATGTCCTCGGCGGAGAAGCGGTTGATGAGGGAGAACGCCGGGCTGGTGTACCCCAGCCGGCCTGCCAGGACGTTGGTCACCACCTTGGACCGGTGCACCAGGTTGAAGTGTTGGAACACCATGCCGATCCGCCGCCGGATCCTGCGCAGCTCTTCTTGAGAGGCGGCGGTGACGTCTACTCCGTCCCACGTGATCGTGCCCTCGGTGGGGTCGATGAGTCGATTGATGCAGCGCAACAGCGTGGACTTGCCCGACCCCGAGAGCCCAATGATGGCGAGGAACTCACCCTCCTCCACCTCGAAGGAGACGTCCGTCAGGGCCTGGACGCCACCGTCGTAGACCTTGGTGAGGTTCTCGACCTTCAGCACACGCGCTCTGCTCCCGCGATTCGGCTCTTCACCCAATGGGGCGGAGGCACTGCCTCCGCCCCATCTGGATCGTATCGATGTCGCCCCGGCTTAGAGGTCGTCCACCGTGATGCCCAGTGCCTGCACCAGGCTGCGGATGAAGTCGAACTCGGCGTCGTTGGTGGTCGCCACGCTCGTCCACGAGTAGGCGTCGAAAGCGTCCTTGAACCCGTCGGGGTCGTTGATCGCGTATGCGCTCATCGCCTGGGTGATGAGCGTGGCCAGGTCCTCCGGGAAACCTGGTCCGAAGCTCATCGTGTCGTTGGGAATCGGTTCGGACAGCGCGAGGATCTTCACCTTCTGGATGACGTCCGGCGCTTCAGCTCGGATGTTCCTGCGGGCGTCCCTGGGGAACACACCGCTGCAGTCGATCTGGCCGTCGGCGTCGAGCACGCAGGACTCCACCAGGTCGGCGGGAACATCTGCACCCGCGGTCGTGCCGTCCCAGATCGGCGTGTCCTCGGCATCGATCGACGGACTGAAGAACACCGTGCCGAAGTCGGCCTCCCCGTTGTAGATCGCCCTTGCGGTGGCGGAGTGGCCTCCGGCCTCGAACGACTCTCCCGGGGTGATGCCGAGGGTCAGCATGAGGCCGCTCGGGACCAGGAATCCCGACGTCGATGTGGCATCCGGGTACGCCCACGTCTTGCCGGCGAGGTCATCGAGGCTCGCGATCTCGCTGTCGCGCGAGACGATGAACTCGGCCCAGTACTCGGTGTAGCCGAAGCGCAGCGACTTCAGCGCCACGTTGACCCCGCACAGCTCGCTGGCGAGCACATAGGCCTGGGCCGGGATGAAGCCCATGGTGTTGTCAGGCGATGCGCACATCTCCTGGATCACCGAGGCGTAGGACGTCGGGACGTTCACCGTGAACTTCAGGCCCGTGGCCTCTTCGAGGGTTCGTGCCAGCTTCTGGCCGCCGATCACGATCTGGTTGGCGCTCACCGAAGGCACGAAGAGCACCCTGATCGGGTCGTCCTCGGTGCCGATCGTTGGTCCCGGCGCTTCTGTGGTCGTGGTCGTTGTCGCCGCGGTGGTCGTTGTCGCCGCGGTGGTCGTTGTCGCCGCGGTGGTCGTTGTCGCTTCGCCGGCGTCATCGCTGCCACATGCCGCCGCGATCAACGCCAAGACGGCGAAGATCAAGATCCAGGATCGTTTGGGCATTCCGCCTCCCGTGTCATGTTTGAGGCCACCGGCCCCTCCACTACAGCCAAGCCTACGGACGCGAATGAGCCGTGTCAGGTCGCGAAAACCGGCGCTATCACGTCAACACCAGACCTGATCGACGAGCGAGACGAATTCGTCCCAGTCGCGGACGTCGCGGGTTCCGGGGTACGGCTGGTTCCATGGTCGGACGAACCGGCACACCACCCGATCGGGGCGGTGCAGCGTCAGCTCCCTGAGTTGATGCGGGGCGTCATCGAGGTAGACGTCGCAGTCGATTCGCCACTTCTCTTCAGTGATGTGGACCTCGCTCGCCGGGAGGCCGACGTCGGCGATCCAGGCCCTGGTGTCCTCATCTGCCCGGGCGTTCGGCTTCGCCGTCACGATCACGATGTCGTGCCGTGCCGAGAGCCGTTTGATCGCATCGAGGGCTCCCGGATAGAGGGGGAGGTGACGGAAGATGGTGGGACGGGAGGATGCGGCTGCCCAGCTCCAGAACTCCTCCATGTCGGCGAAGTGGGCGATCTCGGTCATCGCCCCCCACGTGGTGACGTCCTCCGGGGACAGCGATGCTCCGAAGTCCTCGTTGTAGCGGGTCACCCAGCCCTCGGTGAAGTTGGCGACGACGCCGTCGAGATCGATGCCGAGTCGCACTACTCAGAAACGATCTCGCCGCCGAGGAGGTCGGTCACCAGCCTCGTGGGATCGTCTGCATCGTCGTTCGCGGCGTCTTCCATGCGGTCCTTGTCGGGCGCCCGCTGTGGCTCCGGTTCTGGGGCGGCCTCCCCGCCGTTCCCTGCCGTGAACTGCAGCCGCACGGCGGCACCGCACAGCTCTGCGGCGAGATCGGTGACGATGCGCTGGAGCTCATCGTCGCTGCGGAGCTGTTCGAGGTGGAAGTGCAGGTGGTCTGGCACCTCGAAGGTCACCACGCCTCCCGCTACGGCCGTTGGTGTTGCCTCTTTCAGGAGGGCATGGCGACGGGGGCCGACGTCGGTGCGTACCCGAGCGACGATCGCTGGCCACGCAGTCGTGAAATCCGAAAGAGTCACATCGACCGACGACTCCGGGTTCGGTGCGGGCTCGGCGGCATCCTCTTCGTCTTCGGGCACAGCCATCGGAGCCGGCCCCTGTGCTCCCGCTTCTCCCGGCGGGTCCGCGTCGGCCGAAGACGCCGCCACGGTCTCGGCACCCGGCGGCGGCGGCGGGGTCGCAACAGCAGACTCGGACGGCGGCGTGCCGCTCTCGAGTTCTCGGACTCGCCGTTCGATGCGGTCGAGTCGAGTCGTGAGCGCTGGCCCGTCGACGCTCGTCTCCGGTCGAGTCGCTTTGAGCACGGTGAGCTCCACGACCAGGCGTTCCTCGCGCCCGTCTCGCAACTGGTCCAGAGCGACGGCGAACAGGTCGATCGTGCGCAGCAGGTCGGCGGAGCTGATCAGACCGGCCTGGGCCCGCCAGCGGTCGAGCGTTTCCGGAGGTTCGTCTGCCACCTCCTCGAGGTTGGGGGCGTACTGAGCGAGGAAGATGCCGCGGAGGAATCCCACAGCATCGGACACGAACCGGCGCAGGTCGGAACCCTGGGACGACAGCCTGGCGACGATGCCGAGGGCCTCTGGAGCGTTCTGTTCGGCAATGGCGGCGACGAGGCCGGCAAACGCCTCGTCGTCTGCGGTTCCGAGGGCGCGGCCGACGCCGGCGGCGTCAACGGTGCCGCCCCCGAGTGCTGCAACCTGCTCGAGCAGGCTCATCGCGTCCCTGACGGATCCGCCAGCGTGGGCGGCGACCTGCGTGAGGCCATCGGGAGTGGTGGAGAACCCTTCCCGCTCGGCGATCTCGGCGAGGTACCGGACCAGGTGCTCCGTTGCCACCTGGTGGAAGTCGAAACGCTGGGCTCGGCTCCTGATGGTGTCGAGCAGCTTGTACGGCTCGGTCGTCGCCAACACGAAGACGACATGCTCCGGCGGCTCTTCGAGGGTCTTGAGCAGCGCGTTGCCTGCGGCGCGCGAGAGCATGTGCGCCTCGTCGAGGATGTACACCCGGCGTGCGCCCGCGGCTGCGGCAACCGTCCCCACGTTGATGCGGATCTCGCGTACGTCATCGACCTTGTTGTGCGACGCGGCGTCGAGTTCGATCACGTCGAGTGATGTGCCTGCGGAGATGCCAAGACACGAGGCGCATTCGTTGCATGGCTCCCCGTCTGCGCCGCGGTTCTCGCAGTTCAGCGCCTTGGCGACCAGCCGTGCCGTCGTCGTCTTCCCGGTGCCGCGCGGGCCTGCGAAGAGGTAGGCATGGGCGACCTTGCCATCGACGACCTCGCGCGTCAGCGTGTCGATGACGTGGTCTTGGCCGATGACCTCGTCGAAACGCTGCGGCCGGTACTTGCGGTAGAGGGCCCGGTACTGCACTGCGGCGAGAGTACCCCTCCGCACGCGTGCGGAGGTGCGGCCCGCCCGCGCCCTGTGGGTGCACGGCCGTCGCGAAGACCGCCTCGCGATACGACGACCCGGGGCTACTCTCGACACCATGTCACGTATGCCCAAGGACATGCGTCAGCTGATGCAGCAGGCGCAACAGATGCAGACCCAGATCGAGCAGGCACAGAGCGCGCTCGCCGACACAACGTACGAGGCGACGGCAGGCGGCGGCGTGGTCACCGCGGTCGTCCGCGGTTCGGGTGAGGTGGTGTCGATCGCCTTCGATCCGGCCGTTCTCGATCCAGACGACTCCGAGACGGCAGGGGATTTGGCGGTTGCAGCCGTCAATGCTGCGTTGGCGATGGCGAACGAAGATGCCGCAGCGTCGATGGGAGGCATCGCCGAGGGCGCCGACCTCGACGGGCTGCTCGGCTGATGTTCGAGCCCCCGGTCCAGCGGCTCATCGACGAACTCGCCCGCCTGCCCGGGATCGGAAGGAAGAGCGCGCAAAGGCTCGCGTTCTACGTCCTCAACATCGAAGAGGCCGATGCCAGGCGTCTCGCAGACGCCATCGTCGAGATGCGGGCCCAGGTGCGCCTGTGTGACCGGTGCTTCAACGTCACAGCCGATGAGGAGTGTTCGATCTGTCGCGATCTGCGCCGGGATCCGGCATCCGTATGCGTGGTCGAGCGGGCCCAGGACATCCCTGTGCTGGAGCGAACGCAGGAGTTCGCCGGGCGCTACCACGTACTGGGTGGTGCAATCTCTCCGATCGAGGGCATCGGCCCCACCCAGCTCCGCATGCAGGAACTGGTCGGCCGCATCGACGCCGAGGGGATCACCGAGGTGATCGTCGCCACCAACCCCACGGTGGAAGGCGACACGACCGCCCTCTACCTGGCCAGGCTGCTCAAGCCGCTCGGGGTGACCGTCTCCAGACTCGCCAGCGGCCTGCCCGTTGGCGGAGACCTCGACTACGCCGATGAGATCACGCTCGGCCGGGCGCTTGCCGGCAGGAAAGAGCTGTGATGGACGGTCTGCCGGCGGGCCTCATCGTTGAGAGCGGCGCCAGCCTCGATGTCGACGAACTGTACGAGTTCGTCTCCATGGTCACCACCAGCGAAGGAGGCGCCACGATCCCACGTGACTTCCTTAGCGTGATGACGTCGATGCCTGGCGTCGAACCTGACAACGACATGCGGTTGGTCAGAAACGCCTCCGGTGCCCTGGTCGGAGCCGAATTCGTCCAACATCTCGCACCTCACGTCGAGGCGTTCGTGCGCGGATTCGTCCATCCCGATCGCTGCGACGAGGGACTGGGCTCGACGCTGCTCAGCTGGGCTCTCGACAGGGCTGGGGAGCGGGTGTCATTGGCACCAGACGGGGCACGGGTGGCGGCGGCCACCGTCATCAACGAAGACCACGCAGCGACGATGGCGCTGCTCGATGATGCCGGCTTCGCCAGGAGCCGCTCCTTCCTCGAGATGCACCGCGACTTCGACGGGCCGCCGGAGGGTGCGGCGGTTCCCGAGGGAATCGAGCTGCGCACCATGCGGGGAGCAGATGACCTCGAAGTCCTCTACGACGCCGTCGACGACGCCTTCCGTGACCACTTCGGGTACACCGAGCGGCCCAAGGAGGAAGGTCTCGCCCGATGGGAGACCTACCGGTCCGCACCGATGTGGGAAGACGACCTCGTGTGGTTGGCTTTCGAGGGAGACCGCTGCGTGGGCAACAACGTCGTGCTCGGGGCGCACGACGAGGACACCGCCGTCGGCTACGTGGCCAACATCGGCGTGCGTCGCGAGTGGCGGGGACGGGGGCTGGCGAAAGCGCTCCTCCTCACGAGCTTTGCCCAGTTGTACGACTTGGGGAAGACGTCCGTCGCGCTCGATGTCGACGCCGAGAGCCTGACCGGTGCCACCCGCCTCTATGAGGCGGTCGGAATGACAGAGGTGCGTCGCCAGGCAGCATACGAACGCGAGCTCCGCCCAGGCCGCGATCTGGTCACTCGGTGAGCCCGAATTTTGTCCGCTCAGCGCCGTCGTTTGAGGCCTGGATCACACGTCCCGAGCCATGGCGTAGAACTCGTCGTTTGGCCGCATCGCGGTGACGTTGGCCAAACGGTTGGAGAGCGCGAAGAAGGCGCTGATGGCCCCGATGTCCCAGATGTCCTCGTCGTCGAAACCGTGGCTGTGGAGTTCGGTGAAGTCCGCTTCGTCCACGGCACGCGAATCCGTGGCGACCTTGACGGCGAAGTCGAGCATCGCCCGCTCCCGATCGGTGAGGTCGGCTTTGCGGTAGTTCACGGCCACCTGGTCGGCGATCAAGGGGTTCTTGGCACGGATGCGCAGGACGGCGCCGTGGGCCACGACGCAGTAGTGGCAATCGTTTTCCGCCGAGGTGGCAACGACGATCATCTCCTTGTCCGCCTTGGAGAGTCCGCTCGGGCGCTCCATCAGCGCATCGTGATAGGCGAAGAACGCACGGAACTCGTCGGGGCGATGCGCCAGGGCGACGAAGACGTTGGGGACAAACCCAGCCTTCTCCTGAACGTCTTCGACCATCTCTCGGATGTCCTCGGGGAGTTCCTCGAGATCCGGAACGGGAAAGCGGCTGATCGGCCTCATGACGATCCTTCCTCCAGTCGCGTCCATTGTGCCATTTCCGGATCCACCCCGATCTGGCCGTACGATGCGATGGGAGGTGGAAGGTTGTGCGGATCTGGCTCATCGAGCCGTATTTCGGCGGCTCGCATCGCGCCTGGGCGGAGGGCTACCGGAGGCACAGCCGCCACGAGGTCGAACTCATCACCCACGAGGCCCGGTTCTGGAAGTGGCGGATGCAGGGCGCCCATCTGACGCTTTCCGCAGCGGCAGCGTCGCTGCCCGGCCCGCCGGACGTCGTGCTGGCAAGCAGCATGCTGAACCTCGCAGGCTTCCTCGGGGCGGCTCGTCGATCTGTTGGCGATGCCCCGGTCGTCGTCTACCTGCATGAGAACCAGTTGGCATATCCACGGTCGCCGCTCGACCGGGCAGACGCCGCGTATCCGATGGTCAACTGGACGAGTGCCTCCGTGGCCGACCTGGTGCTCTTCAACTCGGCGTACCACCGCGATCGCTTCTTCTCCCTGCTACCGGCGTTCCTGCACCAATTCCCCGACCACCGCCACGACGACCTCGTCGCCGCGGTCCGAGGCCGTGCCGAAGTGATCCCCGTCGGCGTCGATCTCGCCGAGGTCCCTCGGGGCGCCGAAAAGGGCGAGCCTCCCCTCATCGTGTGGAACCACCGCTGGGAGCACGACAAGGGCATCGCAGAGCTCGCTGCTGCGGTCCGCGCCCTGGTCGACACGGGTGCGAACTTCCGGATGGCAATCTGCGGCGAGCAGTTCGTGTCCGTTCCCGACGCCTTCGCTTCGCTGCCGGGCCTCCTTGGCGACCGCCTCATCCAGTTCGGGTTTGCTCCGGAGCCGGAGTACCGAGCGTTGCTCGCAGACGCTGCAATCACCCTGTCTACCGCCTTCCAGGAGTTCTTCGGAGTCGCCGTCGTCGAGGCCATGTCCGCCGGCGCCGTGCCTGTGCTCCCCAACCGCCTCGTCTACCGGGAGCGAGCGCCCGATCGGCGGTGTCTGTACGCGGACGACCCGGTTCCAACCCTGGAGTGGTTGCTCGGTGATCCGGAGGTCCGTGCCCGGCTCGGCGCCGCCGCCCAGGAGGAAGTCGCCCGCTTTGCCTGGCCGGTCGTCGCCGGACAGATGGACGATCGCCTCGAAGCCCTGAGATAGGGAGTGCGGAGTTCGTTCGGGAGTCTGGTCTGGGCTCCGGGCTCTGCGCTCTCTATCCGATCTGATCGATCCACTCGTCGCGATGGAGCCCCTGGATGAACCGCACGGTTCCCGTGCGTGATCGCATGACGACCGTGTGCGTTGTGACGCTGTCTCCGCGAAAGTCGACCCCGTTGAGCAGCGAGCCACTGGTCACCCCGGTCGCGGAGAAGAAGGTGTTGTCCGTGCCGACCAGGTCGTCGAGGCCGATCACCTGGTTGAGATCGAGGCCGGCATCTGCGGCGTAGGCTCGGTCGGCGTCGTTGCGGGGCCACAACTTGCACTGCATGTCGCCGCGTAGCGCCGCCAGCGCACATGCTGCGGTCACGGCCTCGGGCGATCCACCGATCCCGAAGAGGATGTCGATGCCGCTCGCGGCGTGTGCCGTGGAAATTGCTCCCGAGATGTCTCCGTCTGTGATCAACGCGATACGGGCGCCTGCCTGGCGAACCGCTTCGATGTATCCCTCGTTGCGGGGACGGTCGAGGATCACCGCGGTGACCTCGGCGATCTCCTTGCCCCTGGCCTTGGCAACCTGCTGCAGGTTGTGCTCGACGGAGGCCTCGATGTCGATGAGGCCAGCGGCTTCCTCGCCAACGGCAACCTTGTCCATATAGACCATGCTGCCGGGGCGGTACATCGTGTCAACCTCTGCGACTGCGATCACCGCCAGCGCCCCGGCGTCCCCGCGGGCGGTCAACCGGGTGCCGTCGACCGGGTCGACGGCAACGTCCACGCGGGGGCCGGATCCGTTGCCGACCACCTCGCCGTTGTAGAGCATCGGAGCCTCGTCCTTCTCACCCTCGCCGATGATGACGACGCCGTCCATGTCGATCGTCGAGAGCATCGTCCTCATGGCGTCGACGGCTGCCTGGTCGACGTTGTTCTTGTCGCCGCGACCCTGCCAGCGCGCAGCTGCGATTGCGGCGCTCTCGGTGACTCGTGCCAGTTCGAGGGCCAGATTGCGATCGGGGTCGTCGGTCATCAGGCCACCTCGAGAATGAGCGCATCGCCCTGACCGCCGCCGCCGCAGAGGGCAGCTCCTCCCCGGCCACCGCCCCTGGCTCGGAGGGCGTTGATGAGCGTGACCACGATACGCGCCCCGGTCGCTCCCAGCGGGTGCCCGAGCGCGACGGCGCCACCGTGAACGTTCACCTTGTCTGCGCCGACACCGAGCATCTGCGCCGACCACAACGCCACGGCCGCGAATGCCTCGTTGATCTCGAAGAGATCGATGTCGTGCGGTTCGAGATCGGCTCGCTTCAGCGCCACGCGCAGCGCCTCAGCCGGGCGCTCGTGGAGGGTCGCATCTGGCCCTGCGATCTGTCCGTAGGACATGATCTCTGCGAGGACCGGCAGCCCCGCGGCTTCGGCCGCCGACCGGTTGGCGACGATCACCGCAGCGGCTCCGTCTGAGATCTGTGAGGCGTTCCCTGCGGTGATGGTTCCGTCGCCGGCAAAGGCCGGGCGCAGCGTTCCGAGGGACTCGGCGGTGGTCCCGGGCCGCATGCCCTCGTCCGTCGCAACGGACAAAGGACCCCCGCGTCGCTGGGGAACGTCCACCGGAACGATCTCAGCAGCGAAGTGGCCGGATTCCGTGGCAGCGAGAGCCCGCTCGTGGCTGGCGGCAGCCCACTCGTCCTGTTCGGGCCGCTCGATCCCGAGCATTGTGTTCTTGAGGTCCGATGACTCACCCATGATGCAGTGGTCGAACGCGCAGTAGAGCCCGTCATGGGTCATGGAGTCGATGAGCGTGACGTCGCCCATCCGCAATCCAGACCGTGCCCCTGGCAAGACGTACGGGGCATTGGTCATGGATTCCATACCGCCGGCAATCACGAAGTTCGACTCTCCGAGCCTGACGTGGTTGGCAGCTTCCTGGATGGCGGTGAGACCGGAGAGGCAGACCTTGTTGATCGTCGTCGCCGGCTTGGTCATCGGGACGCCCGCCTTGACCGCAGCCTGACGAGCCGTGATCTGGCCCTGTCCCGCCTGGATCACATGACCGAAGAGCGTCTCGTCCGCCTGTTCGGGGCCGAGGCCCGCTCGCTCGAGTGCCCCTGCAATGGCGACACCTCCGAGCTCCATGGCAGTGAGTGGCGTGAACGCCCCGCTGAATCTGCCGATCGGTGTCCTGGCGATTGCTGCAATGACCGGTTGCATGGGTACCTCGTGACTCGACTTCCCGATGGTACTTATGCCGAACCGTGCCACCGTCGGCAGAGCCGGTTCAGTCGTCCGTCCCGAGGTCCGTGTCCCAGGGGTTGGCATCGAACACGTGCGATGGCAGAGGCGCCTGCCCGTCACGATGGCGCGTTGACTGCGCCCACGTCGACGGTCGTGGCGACTGGGGTGGGCGTGCGGCCGCCGTCCTGGCCTCGTCGATGAGCTGAGCGACCACCGCGGTGATCGCCGCGGTCTCCTCGGGCCCTGCCCCCCCGGCGATCTCACTGATGTCGGGTATCGGATACCTCCACGAGCTCGATCAGCGTACCGGCGTTGGCCCTGGGGTGGACGAAGGCGATGCGATGCCCCCCCCCGCCGGTGCGGGGCGCATCGTCGATCACCTCGATTCCGAGCTCATGCAAGTGTTCGAGCGCTCCCTCGATACTGACCACGGCAAACGCAACGTGGTGGAGACCCTCTCCATGACGGCTGAGGAAACGGCCGACAGGACTGTCGTCAGTGAGTGGCATGAGCAACTGGATGTGGGAGCCCCCGACGGCGAGCATTGCCTCTTCGACCCCTTGATCGACGACGACCTCGCGGTGCGCTGGGACCACGCCGTATTGGCGCTCGTAGTCGTCGAGTGCCTCGTCCAGGTCGTACACGGCGATGGCGACGTGATCGAGGTTGTAGGGAAGCACATCGCCAGGCTAGGCCCCGTCAGCCGATCGTCGAGATCGTTGCCATTTCCTGGTCGGCATCGTCGACGCGCGAACGGGCCAGCGGCAACGTGAAACAGAAGTGGGACCCGACCGGGAAGCGGGCCTCGTACCACAGCTCGCCACCCATGGCCCTCGTGAGCTTCCTGGCGATCGGTAGGCCGAGGCCAACGCCTTGCTCGAGGCGAGCGTCGCCAGAGGAGACCTGCTCGAAGTGGTCGAAGATGCGATCTGTGTCCTCGTCGGCGACGCCCGGGCCGTTGTCGCTGACGACCACGAGGTATTCGTTCGACCCGTAGTGCCTGCCTTCGAGCAGGATCTGGTCGCCGCCGTACTTCAGGGCATTGCCCAGGAGGTTGCGCAAGACCTGCTTGAGGCGGACCGGGTCGGCGATGACCATGACCGGGCCGGTGAGCGACACCTCGTAGTCGCGGACGCCCGCGAGCAAGAGGTCTGCGGCGTCTACCGTCGCGGCGACGACATCCAACTCCTCAGGGTTGAGCCTCAGGTATCCGGCCTCCAGCCGCGGGATGACCAGGATGTCTTCCACCAGATCGGCCAGGTGCTCGCTCTCGTCCCGCATGATGGTCAAGAACTCGTCGACTTCCCCCGGCGGCAGGGAGCGCCACGAGTCGCGCAGCGTGTCGGTGAACCCGGTGATCCCGGTGAGCGGTGTGCGCAGCTCGTGGCTCACCATCGACACGAATTCGTCCTTGAGCTTGGCCGCTCTGCGCTCGAGGTCGAGGGCCGTTCGCGATTGATCCTGAGCGTCGAGGAGGGCGCGCACGGCGCCGATCAGCAAGACCGCGATGACGCCCACGATGACCGTGGCCATCAGGGCGTCCACCGCCGCCGTGACGTCAGCGGCTTCCGAAGGTCCGAGAAGTCCCGCGCCGTCGTTGCGGGCCGCGACGAGGAGGACGACCACGACCCACGTCAGCGAGTACCCGATGAGGATGCCTGCGGTGGTCAGCGGCACCAACAAGAAGGCGGCGACCATGACGTAGATGATTCCGGTCGCCTGGGCGGCGGGAGAGGCGCCGATCAGTAGCCACACGAATCCCACGGTCGTGATATCAACCAGGAGCACGCGGTTGGGTGCTGCCGGGCGGCTGAGGCAGACCAGAGCGTCGACGAGGATGACGATCGCCCCCACGGCTCCTGCCCACGCCGTCGTGTGCCCGAGCGCGAGGGTGGCATACACACTGGCGAGGGTCATGAACGCGCCGCCGACCGCCCGCGCGATGTTGTGCGGACGTTTGACGACCTGGTAGTCGATGGGTGCTCGGTGCCGACCCAGCATCGCTGTGCTCATCGATCCTCCAGGTCAGCTATCGGCGCACTACTGGGCCGCGTTGACCGTTATCGCCTGCGGGCGTTGAGCTGGACGAGGACCTCGTCTGCCACGTCGAGGTCGCCTCGGCCGACCCCGAGTGCAACGCCCTCCTTGCCCGTGCCGTGGTAGTCGGAGCCACCGGTGGCCACCAGGCCCAGATCCTCAGCAAGGTTGGCCAGATGGGTGCGCAGGTCCGGATCGTGTTCCGAGTGGAACGCCTCGATTCCGGTGAGACCGGTCGCCGCGAGCGTGGTGAACGCCTCGCGGTAGTCGTCTCTACCGATCCCGATCGTGTAGGGATGTGCGATCGAAGTGAGCGCTCCGGTCTCCGCCGCGAGCCGAATTGCGGTTTCGGCGTGGAGCCGCAACCGATCGAAGTAGGCGGGCCGGCCGGTCGCCAGGTACCGATCGAAGGCCTCTCGCCGCGACCGTACGTACCCGCGCTCCACCATGACATCTGCGATGTGCGGTCTGCCGACGGATTCGCCCGCAGCGACCGCAGCCACATCGTCCAGGGTGAAGTCGAGTCCCAATTCGTTGAGGCGAGTGACGATCTTGCGGTTGCGAACGGTTCTGCCGTCTCGCAGTTCTGCGAGCCGATCCTGGAGCGGTCCTGATCCCGGCTCCACGAAGTACACGAGCAGATGCATGGTCCCGGTCGGCCACTCCACGGAGAGCTCGGTTCCCGGGATCATCGTGATGTCGTGCTCGCCGGCGGCTCGGTGCGCTTCGTCGATGCCGGCGAGCGTGTCGTGATCGGTCAGGGCGATTGCGGTCAGCCCGGCCGCTGCCGCTTTCGCCACGAGGTCGCCAGGCGCGTCTGTCCCGTCTGAGATCGACGAGTGGGTGTGAAGGTCGACTGCCACTCAGCCGAGGAAGATGTTGATGGCGATGATTCCTCCGGCGATGAGCAAGCCGTAGAGCCCCCATCGCTTGATACGGTCGAAGGTCTGCTTGCGGGATTGGGCCTTCCGCTCAACGGCTTGCTTTTCCGCCCGGTTCGATCGCTGGCGGTCTCGTTTGTCGGTCGCCATGACCCCAGGCTACCGCTCGAGGGACACGCGTTCGATGTAGAGCGTCTCGAGTGGGGTCGTCGGGACCGAGTCTCCGGTTCCCGGGGCGGTTCCCAGAGGGAGACCGGCGATGGCGTCGAGGACGTCGAATCCCTCGACCACGCTGCCAAAGACGCTGAACTGCGGCGGCAGCGGCGCATCGGCGAGCACGATGAAGAACTGGCTCCCCGACGTGCCCTGGCCGCTGTTCGCCATGGCGAGGACCCCGCGTGCGTACACGAAGTCGGTCGCGGGGAACTCGTCAGGAAGCGTGTAGCCGGGACCACCGAAGCCGGTTGCGGTGGGGTCGCCCGCCTGGATGATGAAGCCGGGAAACACGCGATGTGACGCTGATCCGTCGAAGTACCCCTCAGCGGCCAAGAAGACGAAGGAGTTCACGGTCTCCGGGGCGGTCGCCGGGTCGAGGAGTGCGACGATCGGACCGCACGAGGTCTCGATGGTCACCCGCAGAGGATCGACCACTGCCATGTCCTGCGGTGCGGCGAACGACAGATCCGCCACCGGCGGTGGCTGATCGGCTCCGCATGCTGTGGGTTGGGCCCGAAACTCGTCGTAGCCGCGGGGGATGATCCGGAGCGGCGCTGTGGTGGTTGCGGCCTGGGCTGTGGTGGTTGCGGCTTGCGCCATGGTCGTGGTGATCGTCGTCGCCGCCGGTTCGTCTGACCCGCCGCACGCGGCGACGACGACGGCGCACGCGAAGATGGGGAGCAGGCTGCGCATTGCGGCAGGGTATTCGCGGTGGTGCGATAGGCGCTCCACCGTGCCAGCGTCGGAGGGGGGCATACTCTGGGAACGATGGCTCTGGTCGTGCAGAAGTTCGGTGGTACCTCCGTCGGTGACGCCCGGCGGATCCGCACGGTCGCCAAGCGGGTCGTTGACACGTATCGCCAGGGCAACGGCGTGGTGGTCGTCGTCTCTGCAATGGGGGCGACCACAGACGATCTCATCGAGCTGGCACGGGAGGTCTCTTCAGGTGACCACTCCAGAGAGATGGACATGCTGCTGACCGCAGGAGAGCGGATCGCGATGGCACTGTGCGCCATGGCCATTGGCGACCTCGGCGTTCCATCCATCTCACTGACCGGATCGCAAGCGGGGATCCTGACGACCGCAGATCACGGCCAGGCCGAGATCGTGGACATTCGGGGTGATCGCGTTCGCGCAGCGCTCGATGACGGCAAGGTGGTGATCGTCGCCGGTTTCCAGGGCGTCAGCCCTGACTCGAAGGACGTCACGACGCTGGGCCGAGGCGGTTCTGATGCCACGGCAGTAGCGCTGGCCGCAGTGCTCGACGCCGATGTGTGCGAGATCTACACCGACGTCGACGGTGTCTTCACGGCGGACCCCCGCATCGTCCCCAACGCCGTGAAGCTGCAGGAGATCACATACGAAGAGATGCTGGAGATGTCGACGGCCGGGGCCGGAGTCCTGATGGCCAGGAGCGTCGAGTTCGGCCGCCGCTACAACATCCCGATCCACGTACGCTCGTCGTTCCACGAGGGTGAAGGAACCTGGGTCAAGGAGACCACGATGGAAGAAGCCATTGTCCGCGGTATCGCCCACGACGACTCGGAGGCGAAGGTCACGATCCACGGGGTTCCAGACGAGCCCGGGGTCGCGGCTTCCCTCTTCGAGCCGCTCGCCGAGGCGGGGGTCAATGTCGACATGATCGTCCAGAACGTATCCCGGTCCGGGATCACCGACATCAGCTTCACAGTTCCCAAGGCGGCCCTCGACGTCGCCAGGGAGATCACGGGCAGAGTGTCTGCCGACGTGGGTGCCGGTGGCGTCGATGTCGACGAGAACATCGCCAGGGTCTCGGTGGTCGGTGCCGGGATGAAGTCCGAATCAGGGGTTGCGGCTCGTATGTTCCGCATCCTCTCCGAACACCGCATCAACATCCAGATGATCTCCACCTCACCGATCCGCATCAGCTGCGTGGTCCAGGGATCCGACGTGGGCGAGGCCGTGCAGAGCCTGCATGCCGGGTTCCAGACCGCCATGGCTCCGGCAGCAGAGGGAGCGTGATGGCGCGGTTCACCGACCCGAGGGTCGCAATCGTGGGGGCCACCGGGGCGGTCGGCCGCACGATGCTGCGCATCCTGGAGGAGCGCAGGTTCCCCGTGTCTTCGCTGCGCCTCATGGCGTCGGAGCGCTCTGCAGGCACGATGGTGGACACTACGTGGGGTGAGGTCACCGTCGAAGATCTGGCAGCGGCCGACCCGAGCGGCATCGACGTCGCCCTGTTCTCTGCAGGCGGGAGCCGTTCTCGAGAGCACGCTCCCCGTTTCGCAGCTGCCGGGTGTGTCGTGATCGACAACTCCTCGGCGTTTCGGATGGACGACGCGGTGCCCCTTGTCGTCGCCGACGTGAACGATGCCGCCATCGAGTCCCATCGAGGGATCGTGGCCAACCCGAACTGCACGACGATGGCGCTGCTCATGGCGGCGGGACCGCTCCACGACGTATTCGGTCTCGAGCGGATGGTGGCGACGTCCTACCAGTCGACATCCGGGTCTGGCCAGCGGGGCATGGCCGTCCTCCAGCAAGAGACCGAGAAGCTGCTCGCAGATCCCCACGCGCTGGCAATGGGCGAGTGGTCGGACCCTGGCAACGATCTGTATGCCAGGCCGATCGGCTTCAACGTCCTGCCCCTGGCGGGAGCGATGGCCGCGGAGGGCTACACCGACGAGGAGTGGAAGCTCGTCCACGAGACGCGCAAGATCCTCGATGCGTACGGCGTTCTCGTGGAGCCGACGTGCGTGCGGGTTCCCACGATGGTCGGCCACGGGATCGCGGCATCGATGTGGTTCTCCCGCCCGGTCGATCTCGGCGAAGCGCACGCCGTCCTCAGGGCCGCTCCCGGCACCCAACTGTGGGGGGACGAACGCGTGCCGACGCCGCTCGACTCTGCCGGAATCGACGACGTGCTCATTGGCAGGGTTCGAGAGACCATCGGCATGCCGGGCGGGATCAACCTGTGGGTCGTGGGAGACAACCTTCGCAAGGGAGCGGCCTTGAACGCGGTGCAGCTCGCCGAGCTGCTGCTGGACCGGCCGAGGGTTGAGCCTCCGGGGTAATACACTCGCAGGACACGGGACGTAGCGCAGCTTGGTAGCGCGCATCGTTCGGGACGATGAGGTCGCCGGTTCAAATCCGGCCGTCCCGACTGGAGCCCTCCGACTTCGTTCGGGGGGCTCGGTCGCGCCTCCGGCCTCAGCCCGTGCGATCCACCCGGATGCGATCCACCCGGTTGCGGTCCATCTGCAACACGGTCAGCTCGAAGCCGTCGACGCGCACGGCGTCTCCTTCGCCAGGAACGTTGCCGGCGAGCGCCATCACCAGCCCGGCGACTGTCGAATACGGCCCCTCTGGAAGGTCCACGGTCAGCGTCTCTTCCAGATCCTCGAGCGGGAGCCTGCCGTCTGCCACCCATTGACCGTCGCTGATCTGCACCGCTGAAGGCGTACCCGGGTCGTACTCGTCCTGGAGTTCACCGACGAGTTCGGAAAGGAGGTCCTTGGCCGTCACGAGTCCTTCGAGACCGCCGTGTTCGTCCACGACGACGCCGAGCCCCTGACGCCTCGTCCGCATGTCCTGGAGGGTGTTCATCACCGTTGCCGACTCCGGCACGTAGTTCGGCGGCCGGAGCAGGGCGGAGACCGCCTCTGGAGCCGGCTCGTCGGCGAGCGGAAGGAGGTCTTTGACATAGAGAATTCCGCGCAGATCGTCGAAATCCCCTGTGGTCACCGGGTAGCGGGCATGGCCGGTCGCAGCGACGGCTGCGCGCACGGCTGGCATCGTGACGGGTTCCGTGAGGGCGACGATGTCCACTCGCGGAGTCATGACATCGCGCACGGGACGATCGGCGAGCCCGAACAGGGCGTCGATGATCTCGTGCTCGACCACCGCGATGGCCCCACCGCGCAGCCCCAGGTCGGCGAGGGCCTTGATGTCGTCCTCGGTGACTGCGTGGGCGTCGCCGTCGAGTGGAATCCGGAGGATGCGCAGCAGGCCGTTGGTGATCGCCGCAAAGAACCTGGCGACCGGCGAGAGCACCACAGAGAGACGCCAGATCGTTGGTGCCACCGTGAGGGCGAAGCGCTCCGGGTGGCGGGCGGCCACCGTCTTCGGCGTGATCTCGCCGAAGACGAGGATCACGGCCGTCACCACGGCAGTGGCGACCCAGGGACCCCATTGCTGGCCGATCAGCGAGATGAACAGCGTCGTGGCCACTGCGGCGGCGAGCACGTTCACGAGGTTGTTGGCGACGAGCAGGGTGGACAGCAGCCGCTCGGGGTTGGCGACGAGTTGCTGGACGGCCCGCCCCCTGCGGTCCTCATCGGAGATCCGGTGGATCCGCTCTTTCGATGCCCCGATGAATGCGGTCTCCGAGCCGGAGAAGAACCCGGAGGCGATCGTGCACACCGCCAGGACGACCAGATAGCCGATCGTGGCGACGCTCATTGGTCCTCCTCGCGGAGGACGGTGGTACTTCGAGGATCGCCGTCGGTCGTCATGCGCCGGCGCCGATGGCGGCGGCGAGGGCGTCGCGGAGCTCGTAGGCCGCGAAGGGTTTCACCACCCACGCGGCAGCCCCCGCTCTTCCTGCGAGAAATGTGTCCGCGGACCGGTCGAGCAACAGGACGACCGGAGGAGCCGCATCGCCCAGCGCACGGATTGAGCGTGTGATCGCCATGCCTCCCATCGCTCCGACCTGGAGGTCGACGATGGCCGCGTCGACCGATTCGTCTGCAGCCGTGTCTGCGGCGGTCGCCGGGTCGATGTGGTCGATCAGCACATTGTCGTTCAGGGACAGCGCAGCATGGACCTCGTTGCGAGCCCACGGCTCGTCGGTGACGATGAGGATGCGAGACATGCCCGCGAGGGTACCGAGCCACGTTCGCTGAGTACAGGGCCGGCCGGTCAATACCATCGTGGCGATGCTCCGCCGCGTGCTCGTTGTCTCCGTCCTGGCGATCGCAGCTGCCGGCTTCGCGGGCGCCGCGTTCGGCGCTCAGACCGGCGAGCTGCCGGTCGTGGTCCTCGATGTGCAAAAGCCGGCCGATCAACGCCTGCTCGATTGGATGACGTCGACGCTCACCGAAACCGAGGCGCACCTGTTCGTCCTCCAGATCGACTCCCCTGGGATCTCGTCCGGGGATCCTTCCGAGTTGTACGCCGCGATGCTCTCCATCGACACTCCTGTGGTGGCCTGGGTTGGCGCCGATCCGGCCGCAGCCAGGGGTGGCATGGCGAGTCTGCTCAACCTCAGCGACCGGTCCGCGGCAGCCCCAGGGGTGGAAATCGGCATGTTGACGCCGACGGTCGTCTCCGAGCTCGGCGCGGCGCCGACTCGCCAGGAGCGCGGCGGTGCCCACAACCTGGCAGCACTTGCCGACGGCTCGGTCACGGTGACGGAGCCGATTGCCGGTCTGGTCGACGAAGTGATTCCGACGGTCGGTCAGCTGATCGTCGGCCTCGACGGCAGGGTGTTGATCCGGCCGGATGGCACCGTCTCTTCGATCGAGACGGCTCGCACCGAAACTCTCGAGGATGGCACGGAGGTGATCGTGCCAAGCCGCCTCGTGGAGTTCCGCAAGCCGGGGCTCTTCGATCGATTCCTCAGGCTCGCTGCAGAGCCGGAGGCGGCATTCTTCTTCCTGGTTGCCGGGATTGCCGTCGCCACGTTCGAGTTCTATGCAGCGGGAGTAGGCGTGACGGCAGCGGTCGCGGTGCTCAGCCTGTTCCTCGCCGGGTACGGGATGGCGACGCTGCCGATGAATTGGCTCGGAGTCGGGGCGACCGTCTGCGGCCTCGTGTTCTACACGTGGGACTTTCAACGCAACCGACTGGGATGGCGGAGCTTCGTCGGCACGGCACTGCTGGTGGCCGGAGGGCTGAACTTCACGGCTGCTTCCCCCCAGTTCGCCTCCGTGTGGTGGATCGTGCTCGCCGTGGTGGTCGGGGCGGCGCTCTTCTACGGGTTGGCGCTGACGACCATTGCTCGGTCTCGCTTCTCCACACGCACCATCGGGCGCGATCACCTGATCGGTCGGATGGGGGTTGCCGCCACCGATTTTGGACCCGATGGGATCGTCGATGTCGATGGTGCCCGCTGGCGGGGCCGCTCGCACCGGGAAGCAGACATTCGAGCCGGTGACCCGGTCGCGGTCACGGCTGTAGCCGGCATCGTTCTCGAAGTGGAACCCGCTGCTCGCGACTAGCAAGCGTATTTACCAGTTTCTCCCTGGTGCGCGCTGGGGGAACGCGAGTAGGTTCCGCCAGCCGTTGGAGTGAACCGACCCCCGAAGGGAGATCCCCCCGTGATCGCTCTCGATCGTTCCTGGCAGCCGGTTGCGCTGTGTCGAGGAAACCATTCGCATCTGTTCTTCCCGCCGAGTACGGCGGAGCGCAAGGACGAACGGGAGCGGCGGGAGCTGCGAGCGAAGTCCATCTGCCAGGTCTGTCCGGTGCAGGCGGATTGCCTCGAGTACGCGGTGACGATCAGAGAGCCATACGGCATCTGGGGTGGGTTGACCGAGGCGGAGCGTCGCCAGCGCATCAGCCGTTTGGCGGTCTTCTGAGCGTCCGCACGTCACCGCTGCGCCTGGTCCAACCCGAAGCATCGAGCCATTCGAGCAACGGGACGGCCTGACGGCGGCTCAACCCCAGCGCGTCGCGAAACTCACTCACGGTGAATGGGGCCGCCACCAACTCCAACGCCGCCGTGATGGTGTCGACTTGCTCTGGGAGGTACACCAGGTCGTCGGCGATGGCGACGAGGTCACCGGTTCGGATCCTGGCGTGCAGGGCCTCTGCGTCGAGTCCGAGCTGCGAGGCTCGCGGCACGGCCAGCGAAGCGGCGAGTGTCGACCGCGCTTCTTCCCATCCCGCGTCGTCCATCGCAGCGGTGAAGTCGCTCGTCCGGATCGTCGCGCCGTCGTCGATGAGGTTCTGGCTCGTTGCCGCGATGGCGTCGAGGGCTGCGGCGGCAATGCCCAGACCGGTGGCGAGGGACCGGCGGGGAATCCCCGCTCGCATCGGGTTGGCCACCTGGTAGTGCCGGACCAGCTCATTCGCCGCGATACGCAGCGCCGAGACACGGTCGGCGCTGAATGCCGTTCCGCCCGCGACCAGCTCCCCAGCCACACCGCCGCCGGACGCGGCATCGAGTCGTCCGATCTCCATGACTCCGTGCGCGGCGAGGAGCGCAGCTGCCCGGTCGTTCGCGGTCCGATCGAGGGTTGCGCGCAGCTCCTCGGCAGCAGTCTCGTCCGGCCGGCTGGCGGGGTGCGGATCGAGAATCCGGCCGCCGGCCACCACGGCGCGTCTCCCGGCCTCGCGCAGGATGAAGCGGTCTCCCATGGTGGAAGCGATCGGTTCGGTCAGGGTGATCAGGGCGATGTCTGGTGCCAGGAAGCGGACCCGGGCGCCTACATCTGCAGTGCCGATGTGGAGGTGATAGGCGCCGCGATCGGTGAGTGGTTCGGCAAGGCCCCGTACCGGGCACACGCCGGCCAGCAGTCGGTCCGTCACCACGAATCGGTGTTGGGGACCGAGCATCGCTCCGCGGGGCGCATCGTCGCGAGTGACCGGTGACACGTTGAGTGCCACACGGGAACCGGGGCCGATCGTGTCCGTCGCCTCCTCGTGGGATTGGATCCCGCGGATGCGCACCGGGGTGCCATCCGGGTACAGGGTCAGTTGATCGTCCCGTGCGACGCTGCCCCCAGTGAGCGTGCCCGTGACGACCACCCCAGCGCCACTGATCACAAAGCTGCGATCGATCCACATCCGAGGAGTACCGGTGTCCTGAGGGGCTCCCCGTGCGTCGAGGGCTGCGCCCAGCGTTGCCCTGAGCTCGTCGAGTCCCTCCCCCGTCACGGCAGACACGGTCACGATCGGCCAGCCCTCGAGTACGGTGCCTGCAACCCGATCCTCGGCTTCCAGAGCGGCCAGTTCTGCCGTGTCCGCATCGACGAGATCTGTGCGGGTCACGGCAATGACCCCCGTCGTCACCTCCAGCGCGTCGAGCACGGACATGTGTTCCTCTGTCTGGGGCATCCACCCCTCGTCTGCGGCGACGACGAGAAGTGCGACGTCGACGGCGCCGACCCCGGCGAGCATGTTCTTGATGAACCGCTCGTGGCCGGGCACGTCGACGAAGCCGACCGTGTGGCCTGCGATGTCTGCCCAGGCGAAGCCGAGGTCGATGGTGAGGCCGCGTTCCTTCTCTTCGGCGAGTCGGTCGGGATCGCGACCCGTCAAGGCTAGAACGAGGGTCGACTTCCCGTGATCGACGTGACCCGCAGTACCGATGATCGGCATGTCAGCTGCGAAGAGCGCCGGCAATCAGCGCGTCATCTGCGGGATCGACGGTGCGAAGGTTGACGATCGTGTGCTCGTCGCGGCGGGTGGCGAGCACCATCGGAGCGTGCCTGGCGAGACGCTCCCACGCCTCAGGGCCCAACGACACGACCGGTGTCGGGATCCCGGCACCGGGAACACTGCCGGCACCGGCAACCGCAGTCCCGTCCGCGACGGTACCGGTCCCCGCAGCTGCGATGACGTCGGCACAGCGCTCCCGGAGGACGGCGTCTTCCATCGCGGCCATGGTCCAGAACGGGATCTCAGCTCCTCGTCCGGTGGCATACACCTCGAGCGTTGCAGCCACTGCAGCGAGGGTGGAACCGTCGCACCGCAGCGCTCTCGCCAGCGGATGGGAAGCCATCGCGGCGATGGCGGTGGCCCGGCCTGCGGCGAGACCGGCCTGGGGGCCGCCGAGCAGCTTGTCACCGCTGGCCAGTACGACCGAAGCACCGGTCGCGACGGTCTGGCGAATCGCAGGCTCTCCGCGGAGCCATGCGGGTGTGGTGTCGAGCCAGGGCACTCCCGCATCGAGCAGTCCACTTCCGACATCGGCGACGAAGGGGACTCCGTGGTCGGCGGCCAGCGCAGCGAGGTCTCCCCACGCGACCTCCTCGGCGAAGCCCTCGATGCGGTAGTTCGATGGGTGCACCTTGAGGATCACGTCGACATGGTGGGCGGCCCGGTCGTAGTCGGCGGTCCTCGTCCTGTTGGTGGTGCCGACTTCGACCAGTCGCAGCCCCCCGCTCTCGATGAGCTCAGGAAGCCGGAAGGACCCGCCGATCTCGATGAGCTCGCCGCGGGACACGGCGACGCGACCTCCCCGGCCTCCGAGTGCGGTCAGAGCCAGGAGGAGGGCACCGGCGTTGTTGTTCACGACGAGCCCGGCCTCTGCTCCGGTCGTCGCCGCCAACAGCCGGCGGGCGTACTCACCCCGGCGGCTGCGAGTTCCCGATCCGTCGATCTCGACGTTCCCGAAGCCGGTCGTTTGCTGGGTGGCCGCGGCGACCGCTCCGCCAGGCCACGGCGCCCGCCCGAGGTTCGTGTGGAGCAGCACCCCGGTGGCGTTCACCACCCGTACTGGCCGAACGGCCTCGAGTACTTCGACTGCGGCGCGGGCCTGGGCGGCTGCGTCGGGTGCTTCGCCGAGCAGTACCCGCTCGCGGGCCGAGGCAATGCTCTGCCTGGCGATCTCGACCAACACGACATCAGGAAGGTCGCAGGTTCGCGCCAGCTCGCCTGCGAGGTGATCGACCTTGGGCAGTTCGCTGAGATCCATGTACCAATGCAGGCTAGAGCGCCCGGTATCCTCGATTCAGTGAGACCGCGTACCCTGCTGCTGATCGCGTTCCTGGTCGTGCCGATCGTCGAGATCGGCCTGTTCATCGCCATCGGCTCGCGCATCGGTCTGGCGGCGACGCTGGCCATCGTCGTTGTCACTGCCGTGATCGGCTCGTGGCTCGTCGCCCGTCAGGGGAGAGCGACCTGGGAGCAATTCCAGCTCCAGCTGGCTGCAGGTGAGATGCCGGCAGCCACCATGGTCCATGGCGCGATGATCCTCGTTGCCGGGGCCCTCTTGCTGACTCCCGGATTCCTCACAGATGCCATCGGGTTCTCGCTCCTCGTGCCCGCCGTTCGCGAGTTCATTCGTGTCAGGATCGTCGACCGGTACCGGGGCCGGTGGACGGTCGTGCGGTGATCGTCACTCCTCGATCGGCTTCCACCGTGTGTCTGCTGCGCGACCGGCCGGCAGGGATGGAGGTGCTGATGGTGCAGCGGTCGGCCCGGGCCCGCTTCATGGCCGGCGTGTGGGTGTTCCCAGGAGGGGCAGTGGATGAGGGTGACGGGGACCCCTCGCTCGTCGCCACCGCCGCTTCGGACGCGGCATGGCGTCAGGCTGCCCTGCGCGAGCTGGTCGAAGAGGCCGGCATCTGGGTGACGGTGAATGGCGACTTCTCGGCGCCGCAGGCCCGAGGCATCGCGGTGCACGACGCGGCCCGCGAGTTGCAGACCAGGTTGGATGGCGACCGGCTCGGCTACTTCGCAAACTGGATCACCCCTGCCCCCCTCCCGATTCGATTTGACACTCGCTTCTACGCTGCGGTCGTGGACGTCCCCGCTGTCATCGACGATGCCGAGCTCGTGAGCTCGACGTGGATCTTTCCCGGAGAAGCTCTGGATCGATCGGCCCGCGGAGACTGGGTCGTCGCCTATCCCACGGAGCAGTCGCTGCGGTTTCTCACCCGGTTTGCGTCGACGTCCGCCGCGATGGAGCACATCGCGACGATCGACCGCGTACCCCCCATGCAGCCGGTGATCGTGGTGATCGACGATCGGTTGGGCATGCTCCTGCCGAGCGACGACGGGTTTACCGCCGCCGCCGCCGCCGAGCTGGAGGATGGATTCTTGGAACGCGTGCAGCACGTTCTGGACCGAACGGGCGAAATCCCTCCGGAACAGCGCTGATGCCACTCATCCGGGTGCTGGCGCCGAACCCGGGGCCGTACACCGGGCCCGGGACCAACACGTACGTGTTCATCGATGGCGGCGAGGCGTTGGTCCTCGATCCGGGCCCTGTGATCGGCGAACACCGCATCGAGATCGTCGCCGCGCTCGCTGGAGCGACCCCGGTCGGCGTGGTCGCGACCCACACGCACCCGGACCACGCGCCTCTGGCGAACCCGCTCGCAGCAGAGCTCGACGTACCGGTCTACGGGTACGGCCCTGGACCCGAATTCGCTCCCGATCGCACCGTGGACGACGGGGATTCGATCCGCGTTGGGAGTCGCGCACTGGTCACCGTGCACACCCCCGGGCACACGGCGGATCATCTGTGCTTCCTCAGCGAGGGAACGTTGTATACGGGTGATCACATCATGGGCGGCTCGACGGTCGTCATCGAGGACGCCGCGGCCTACATGGAGTCGCTCTACAAGGTGCGCGACCTGGGGGCGTCCCGCATCGAGCCGGGCCACGGTCCGACCCTCGACGATGCCGGGGCTGTGATCGAGGAGTACATCGACCATCGCACGATGCGTGAACGGCAACTCGTCACCGCGATCGGCGCCGGTGCGACGACGGTGGGGGATCTCGTTGCTGTGGTGTACGTCGGGATCCCGGAGGAGGTCATCCCGGCAGCCGTCCATCAGGTGGTGGTCCAACTCACCAAGCTATCCCATGACGGCGTTGTACGATTCGACCAGGGCGGAGCGAACGCAACGACGGTCGTGGAACTGACTGGCAGGATCCCGTGATCCGAATCGGCATCGCCCTCATCATTCTGATCGCCCTGGCGGCACCCGCTCATGCCCAGGTGTCGCAACAGGACATCGCAGACGCCAGGGAACGCCGCACCGCGGTCGCTCGGGAGCTCGTCGGGGCAACGGCCGATTACGAGACCGCAGTCGCCGTCGAGATCTCGATCCGTGAAGGCGTTCAGTCGATCGCGAGTGAGCTCGCCCTGAAGGAACGAGAGCTGGCCATGCTGCGCGCCGAGGCGACCGAAATCGTACGCAACATGTACATGGCCGCAGGGAACACGCAGCTGGTCGGATTGTTCGACGCGACCGTCTTCACCGACATCCCGATGCGCGCGACGTACGCCGATCTGGCCAACGAGCGTGACGTGCAGCTGCTCAGCCGCCTCGAGGCCATCGAGGTCGCCTACCTCGATCAGCAACGCGATCTCGACGAGTCGCTCATCAGTCAAGAAGCGCTGGTTGTCGAGATCACCCGGATCGCCGCCGACATCGAGCAGCGACTGATCGACGCAGACGCCGAGTACCGCACGGTCGTGGAGCTCTGGGAGCACCAGGAGGCGGAGCGCCTGCGCCGCGAAGAGGAAGCACGTCTCCGGCGCGAGGAAGAGGAACGTCTTCGGCGCGAAGCGGCGGCCGCAGCGGCAATCACCACAACAACAAGCACCACCACACCGGCCGGAGGTGTGACTGCCACCACCACGCCGACCACCACGATGCCGACCACCACGACGACCACGACGGCTCCGTCGTCGTCGACGACGACGACCACGCCGCCGCCGCCCACGACGGGTGGCCGTACCTGTCCCGTCGACGGTGCAGTGTCGTTCTCCGACTCGTGGGGAGCGCCCCGATCCGGGGGCAGGAGCCACAAGGGGGTCGACATGATCGCGGCGAGGGGAACGCCGATCGTCGCGATCGAGTCCGGCTCTGTCGAGCGCACGAGCACGTCGTCACTCGGGGGGATATCGCTGTACTTCAGGGGCAACAGCGGTGATCGCTACTACTACGCCCACATGGACGGTTTCGCCGATGGCATCTCCGGCGGGGTCACGGTCGCGGTCGGCGGGCTGCTCGGCTCCAACGGTTCAACGGGGAATGCGCCCGATTGGCTCCCCCACCTCCACTTCCAGTGGGCGCCTGCCGGAAACGACTGGGTGAACCCCTACCCCCTCGTCGCCCCGCTCTGTCTGTGAATTGAGGTCTGCTCGCCAAGCATTTCTTCCAGGACGGCGAGGCGGGCGGTGCACGTGTCGTCTGGAGCAGGGGGCATCAGCTCGACCAGGCGCCTGGCGATCGCGATGATGACCTCAGCCGAAGGGGCATTCGGGTGGGCGCGCACGACGGGGTGGCCGTCATCGCCGCCGGCGACGATCAGCGGGTCGAGCGGGACCCGGCCGAGGAGTTCCACGCCGAGGTCCTCGGCCAGTTCGGTGCCGCCACCGGTTCCGAACACGTCGTAGTGGCTCCCGTCCTCGGTGGTGAACCCGCTCATGTTCTCCACGACACCGACGATCGGCATGTGCGACCGGCGCGCCATGTCGGCGACGCGCGCCGCAACCTTCTGTGCAGCCTTCTGGGGCGTCGTCACCACCACGAGCTCGGCCTGGGGGAGCAAGCGCGACAGCGCCATCTGGATGTCTCCGGTCCCCGGCGGCATGTCGATCACCAAGTAGCTGAGCGCAGGGCTCCAGGCGACGTCGCGCAGGAACTGCTCGAGCGCTTTGGACAGCATGAGGCCGCGCCACATCAGCGCGGTGTCCTCGTCTTCGACGATCAGCCCGGTCGACACGACGTCGATCCCCAGAGCGGAGACCGGTGTGATCTTGCGATCCGGTCCCGCAGAGAGTCGTTCCGCACCCGCTCCAACGATGCGTGGGATGGAGAATCCCCAGATGTCGGCATCGAGCAGGCCCACACGGTGGCCCAGGTCGGCGAGAGACAAGGCGAGATTGGCGCTGAGGGAGGACTTCCCAACGCCGCCCTTGCCGCTACTGACGGCGATCACCCGGGTGGTCGGTGCCACCATCGTTGGATCAGCGCTCTCCCGAGCGCGCAGCCGGGCTCGGTTCATCAGTGCCGACCGCTGTTCTTGATCCATCACCGTGACCGTGACCGTGACGTCTGCGACGTCGGGAACGGCGCGCACCCGGCGCACGACGTCTGACTCGATCTGGCCGCGCAGGGGACACGAGGCAACGGTGAGCGCGACCCCGACGTCGACGACCCCCCCGTCGACCGAGACGCCGGTCACCATCCCGAGATCGACGATGTCAGCGCCCAGCTCGGGATCGATCACGTTGCGTAGTGCCGTCTCGATTGCTGCAGGTTCAGGCATGGCTCGCCGATGGTATGAGAAGGTCTCGCGTTACCACGACGGCCATAGTGGATATACTGCCGGCACTCCTCGAAAGGGCTGGACCAGTGACGACATTCGACACGAACACGGAGCTG
>Ga0255048_10000110_pt1 | contig 54244 bp, 73 predicted proteins | sample JV7_2_2_MG_FD_183619 | JGI IMG/M metagenome (GOLD analysis project Ga0255048, IMG submission 183619) | Seawater microbial communities from Jervis Inlet, British Columbia, Canada - JV7_2_2 | ecosystem: Environmental > Aquatic > Marine > Inlet | place: Canada: British Columbia | collected 2016-10-06 | reverse complement strand
TCCTATAGCGTGAGCCGTAGACCTTCTTCTTACTACCCGGTCTCCTTACTTTCTTAAGCGTCTTCTTCCGTACGATCTTAACCATCGTCGCTGCAATGTAGGACGGTACGAACCTCAACGATTCAAACATTTCCTCCTTGAAGAGATGACCGACATCCTCACGGTTGCAAGAGACAACACCATAGATATCTACGGCGAAGCGAACAGGCTTCCCGGGATTTGCCCGATCAATCATGCTCACCAGCATCGCCATGCGGTCACCGCTGGTTCGCATCTCCAGGGACATGAGCCCTAGGCTTGGGACGAAACCGATGAGCTTGGTGTTGTCGATCGGACGATAGGAATAGAGGATGCCTTCCTCCGGAACTACTAGTGTCTTGACTCCTCCATGCTGGAGCCAGTCCCTGAAGTTCCTGAAGTCAAGTAAGTAGATCCGGAGGTCGCTCACTTGAGACGATCCTCGACGAGCTCCATGAGATACTCAACCGAACCGTAGTTCTCGAGCTTCAGTTCATGGTCGTGGATCTCCCACACTGAGCCACTCCACTTGATGGCGACATCGCCCCGAATATAGGCAGTCTGTCCATTGATCTGCACGTTGTCCCAGCCCTTACGGACGACGATCGGTTCAACATGCGGCATCCGCTTGCCGTCAGCGTCCTCGTCCCAGCCCTTGCTGATCTTGGAGTACTCCTCGTTGACCAGCGGAACGAACTCGGTCGGTCGCATGTTGCAGCCTCGCTGGAGGAAGTGACTCTGCCGAACCTCGGGTAGCCTGGCAATGGCGAACCCGTTCATGAGTCCGATCTGTCCGTCATGTAGGCAGTCTTCGAGATCGGCCCCATGATTCGGACAGAGCAAGTCGATGACCCATCGCCTCGTCCGCTTCAACAGGGCTGCCATCGTATCCGCTGTATGCAGCGGCTCATACTGGAGCAGACGCTTCATGCAACGAACGTAGTCCTCGTCGTCTGCCTCGGTGTTGAGCATGGCCTGAGCGATCAGGAACGCCTCGTCGTTGAGGTCAACGACTGAGCATGTAAGCGCAATGGTTCCAAGTGCCCTAGCGATAACGAATCGATGCAGGCCATCAATGATCTCATAGTGTTCTTGCTTATGCCGCACGGTCACGGCACCTAGGAACCCACGATCCTGGATCGAGAGCTTCAGCTTGAGATACCTCTCGCCCTCACGATCCACGCAACGGAAGCCCATCTCAGGCTCCCACAACCGTGATACGCTAATCTTCATAGTCCCTCCACCACTTCCATAGCCTCAAGTGCTGTGTGATATCGGGTCTCAAAACGCCCGAGACCGTGGATATCAATGCCCCATGTAATGTGCCTCCAAAAGACAAGTGCCTTCTCATGGAGATAGGCCACCCGTCCCTGGTGCATGACGTTGTCCCACCCTTGCCGGTGGATGGGCTCGACCTTGACCGGTGCTTGTGCAGGGATGACGGCATCATTTGCATGCCGCGTCCAGTATTCCCGGCTCCCTTCCTTAGGTCCGAAGAGTCTCCAGTATTCCCGGCTCACTTCCTTAGGTCCGAAGAGTCTCTCTAGGATCTCGAACTTGCGCGGTGGCATCTTGAAGATACCCGGCTCACCGAATCGCTCAGCGTCGGCCTTGACCTCGGACTCTTTGGTCAGTGCCTTGGCTTGCACCTCTTCACCGCGCAGGATACCACGTAGCCTACTTAAGGGGATCCCGAGCCTATTTGCTGTCTCGGAGAACGTTAGGCGTTCCCTCAGCATGAGGGCCTTGACGATCTTGACGTAGTCTTCGGGCTTGGTCTCGACCCGATGGATGCTCTTCATGATCTGGTGCTCAATCAGTTGCTCATCACTCAGGTCCACGACGATGTCGATGCTGATCTTAGTAAGCTGAGCGTCAATAGCAGCTCGCCACCGATGATAGCCATCGATGATTTCGTAGCCCAGGTCATAGGGCCTGACGGTAACCGCCCCGAGCCAGCCCCGCTCTTTAAGGCTAGCAACCAGCCCGAGAAAATTGGCGTCCCGTGTTAAACCCTGTCTCGTACTGTAAACCTCATTGATATGAACCGTTTTCAACTTACCCATTTAGATAGTTCCTCTCGTGTAGCATTGTGCGCCATAGGCGCTCAGTCGTGATTTGTTTTATAGGGGCATGACGCTTCATAGCCGCACCGTGCGGCAGGTGGTATACACTACGTCGTGTCGATTCAACGTAGCTAATGAACTGATTGGCGTTGTGTTGTACAGGCTTGTCGCCCCACCAACCGTTCGGTATGTTCAGGAACTGTTTCTGCTTTGTCACAGCAGCTCTGATCGTCTCCATAAATGTCGGAAGGATGACGTCATCATTGTCCAGCCTACTGGTGATGATCCATCCCCTCTCCTGCCGTAACCTAGCCTGGAGGTCAGCTAGCCAGTTGACTACGAGAATGTTAGTCATCCCTGGCTTATCGACCAAGAACCTGGCCGGTGTTGCAGCATCCCACAACACCAACCAAGTGAAGTCCGTACTCGTCTGCTCCATTACAGACGCATACGTCTGCTCGAACAGCTTGAGCCTGTGCTCCATCCAGGTAGTGCTAAGCACAGCCATGCCGCTCTTGTCAACTTCCCGCCACTGGGGCACTCGAACGTTGAACCTAGTTACTAGGAAATGTTTCATTCACATAGCCTAGGATCTTCTTCGCCCCATCGATGGCCTCATCAACTCTAGCCGCCAGACCATCTGCCTTTGAGGCATCAACCAGAGCTAATACGATCATGAGCCCCTCTTCACGGTGCTCGTTCTCGCTCTCTTCATCAGGTTTCCAGTTCATAATGAGACGTATACTACGTCTTCCCCTTTCTCTCTGGACGATTTGACGAGGTTCTTTCCACAGTCGATCCGTGGACAGCCATCCGGCTTCGGATCCTCGTGTAATGTCTCACAACAAGGACACCTAATGTACATCTTCTTTGCCATGCTGCCTCCTGATATGGTTAACAATCGTGTGAGCACATACGTCTAGGCTCATCCTTGAGGTATCAATAACGATGTCGGCATCGTCCGGCACCTCGTACGGGGCGCTGATCCCTGTGAACATGGGTATCTCACCCGACCGTGCCTTCTTGTATAGCCCCTTAGGGTCCCGCTCCTCGCACACGTCCAGTGGTGTGTTCAAGTACACCATGACCAGCCCCGGTATGCGCCGCTTCGCGTCGGTCCGTGCTGCCTGGTATGGGCTAATGAACGAACAGACAGGGATCACACGCTGATGGGCAAAGTAGCTTGCTAGCGTAATGACCCGACTGATGTTCTCATCGCGGTCCTTAGGTGAGAACCCTAAGTCCTTACAGACAGTGGACCGTAAGATGTCTCCATCGAGTAAGATGCTAGGCAGCCCTGTGTTGTAGTAGAGCCGACTATGCAGCGTGGCTGCGATGGTTGACTTCCCCGAACCCGAAAGACCTGTGAGCCAGACGGCGGTCATCCTTGCTCCAAGAGATGCTCGAGTTCCTCGGCCACTTTGTCACTAACGAACCCACGCCAGTTACCACCATGAAGCATACGCTGCCGCAGCTCAGTACCCGAGATGCCATTGATCGGGCACTCGCCATGATCGTTGGTCTCGTAGCCTACACCACGTCCCCAGTTAATACTCTCGATATCCGGGATTGTTCGGATGATCACATCCTCACCGTGGAACGCTGACTCCAGGATCGAGACCGTCTGATCCGTGGTGAACGGGTTACGCTCATCGGGGACGATGTCACGGACTAAGATCAGACACGGGATGCCCTTGCGTAGCTTCTGACGAATCAACCACTCGTGACCTAGATGGCAGGGCTGCCAGCGCCCTACGAACATTGCTCTTTTCACTTAACTACCTTGCTCTGGTGCCCACTGGTACTCTACATTGAAACGAATATTAGTCAACTTGCCCTTAGGGTAGTACTTTGCGAACCACTCCCTCATCGTTAGCTCTAGCATATCGCCCAGCTTCTTATGGCCCTTCCGCTTTTGAATAACGCCACCACTCTTTGCTAGGCAACTATCACCCCTGCCCGGGTAACCATGATAATGATAACCGTCTTGCGTGATGATGATACCGCCAGCGACCCAGGGCACCTTATCCAGATCCCCACCGTGACGGTTGCCTTCGATGACGAACCCCTGCCCACAGTGCTCACACACGACCTCGGCTAGTTGTCTTACGGTAAGAGCCATTTGATGATCCTCTCCTTGATAGCGTCTAGCGGTATCTCAGTTGTAATGATAACGTGCCGAAGACCGGCTCGCATGTAAACGGCGTAGCTTGGATCGGCAGCATCAAGTCGACTACTAAAGTAAAAAGCTAACAAGCGACAGGGATCTTGGGTCGTCCCGATACTGCACGCCTCCCGAGTGGCAGGCTGCGGGTTGTTGATATAGTTCCTGGCAGCTTCGAGTGCCAGAGACGGGAAGATCCCCATCTTCTTACCACATCGTTCGGTCTCCCTAGCCAGCCACCACTCGCAAGCAGCCAGTGCAGCATGTTCGAGCGCCTCCTGTGGGCAAGGGAGATTATCGATGTATTTAATTGGCTTGTAACGACGCTCGGGCAGGGTGCAGTAGCAGCTATCGAGGATGGCCGCCTTGCTAGTAGCTGAGCACGAAATAATCTGGCCCTGGCTACAGCCAGCATGGATCCATGTCCCATTGAACTTAACCCTATAAGCCTCAGTTAGTGCCCGAGCACCGATATCCCCACAATAGGCAGCGAGGGTGATGCGCTCATCCCAAGTGTAGGGTCGTTCGCCATATCCATTGCAACTGGGGCAATGGGCATGCAGTCTCCGCGTTGTACGATGCCTGAAGATGCCACCGACCTCGATGCAGCAGTCGGTCTTCACGAGCAGCTTACTCTCGGTGTGCCTGAGAGCCTTGAGCCAGGGTGCATTGTCACCGGTGATCTTGGCGTCTCGCTCCAATTCTCTTAGGCGAGTATCCATCGTATTATTGCCTCCTTGATGACCGTCATCGGGGCTCGAACCCTTAGCCTCCGGTTTACAAAACCGGTGCACTACCATTGTGCTAGCTTGGCAACGATGCTCTCGTAGAAATACTGTTGAAAAGGTATGCGCTCCTCGCAACGTTTGCAATGAGCTAGTTGATTTGACATAGTAATCAGTACTGGGATGATGGCATCCTTGAGACCATATTTCAATATTTGATGATTAGGAATAAATGTTTGGATTTCAGTAGTATTTGGGCCTAGCTTCGCATAGATAACTCTCCCTATCTTCTCGTAGTCAATCGTTATTGAGACCTCCCTCACAATCCACCGCACGTGCCCTTTCATCCTACACTGTGCACGTCCCCATTGAGCAAGAGCTTGAGGGTCCCCGCTCTTAGCGAGACGTTCAAGATTCCTTAGTTTGCGATCCACACCAACACCTTGGGGAACATTCCCACATATCGTTACGAGGATGATCACAGTATCTTCGATGGCAGAGTGGACACTCTGTCGGGATCTCAATGTGTGGCTTATCCAAGAGCCCACCGCCTTTTCTTCTTATTGATACAAAGTAACCACCGATCCTTTGGAGGAATCTCCACTGTCTTGAGGCCGAGGATCTTGTAAGCTTCCACCATAGTACACCCATTATTATGAGCATACCGATAAGGATACTTACGATGATGATGTTTGCCATTCTGATCCACGCAAGCTAAGCCAGCATTGGTCTGGCCTACATGCTCAAAGTTAGCAGCCTTATAGATGCCGCCATCATGACCTTGAGCCGGGTCCGAGAAACTCATAACATAGACGATACCGATCCTCCGCAATATCTTGTGGCAACGTGCCAAGAATTCTGTGAGCTGCACCTGCTGCTTAGGCTCAACTCTGCATAACCTTTTAAGTTCAACCAAGTTTGTTGTCGTTACGTTCAGCAGCAGCTCAGACGCTAACCCGTGAGCCTGGTGTTCATTGGTCGGCGACCCGTAGTCAGCTACTGCATACATCCCCTTGTTGATGAGCCATCCAAAGTAATGGTGATCACCCTTTGTTGCAGTCCCAGAGTAATGCCACTTCTTAATGAAGGGTGCAGCTTGGAAACCTTCTAGGATTGCAACGTGCTTCATGGCCTAATGATCGGGCTAATGTTGGCGAACATCTTGAAGAGGGTCACGTCATCGATGCTGTCATCACCCTTGGCGGCTACCAAAATAGCAGCAACCTCGTTAGGACTCAGGATCACGATCCCCTTCCCTGCCGATTGGTTGGACTTGAAGCACAGTGCGATGCAGTTAGCCTTGGTCCTGCGAGCAACCACGAGTGTCTCGACCAGTGCCTTGGATCCGTCTTGATGGTGAATTTCCATTGCCGCTCCTTATACCCGAGGTGGGAATCGAACCCACACCTGGAGAGATTTTAAGTCTCTTGCCTCTGCCATTGGGCTACTCGGGTGGTTGTTCTAGGGGTAGATCACTGCCTGGCACTTGACGCAGATATACTGGCCAGTGTTGGTTTCCCAGACATCATCAATATGCTTACAGTTTTCCTGCTCCCACTCCTTGTTCTTCCGCTCGTACTTGGCGATCTTCTTGGCACTGATTGCACGCTTCTCCCACTCAGCCTGGAGAGCACGTTTCAGGCCGGGTGCAATCTCAACCTTCTTGCCACTGGTCTTCCAAGTCCCTCGCTTGATCGCCTCGATGATGTTGTAAAGTCGCCTGCCCTTCAACTCATTGACGTAGTCCTCCACCCACATCCAGGGGAATGGATCGAGCCGAGGAACACAGAAGCAATAGCTCTTCATTTCTATCTTCTGCACGCCAAGGATATAGCGATCACCCTCTCGGAACTTAAGATCCTTGACAACTCGCCTGGCCGACTTACTACCGAAGAACATCGTGACGATCTCATCCTTCACGAGGAGCTTCAACTCGGGACCGTACATGCACATTGACCGACGGTCATTGTTAGCCCGTTCCACAATTGAATTGAAGACCTCACTCTCCGTGTCGTAGCTGATGACGACATCCTTCTCGCTACAATCAAGAGCCTTCGGACGCCAAGCCACCAGCTCAATCACGACTGCCTTCCCGACGGACTCCATATCCCCGTTGTCTACAAGAGCGTACTCGTTAACCGGAAAGCTACCCATCTGACAGGCCGTGCTATTGGCCGTCATCAACTGGAGACGCCGGAACGTCTCGTACTCGATAGTCAACTTATCGGTAAAGTGCAGCCACTCAACCTTCTCAGCCTTTGAGTAGACAGCGTCACCTGGCTTCTGCTCGACACCATGAAGGAAGACCTTGACCCGGCCCTCTTGCTCCTTTAGCTTGGCGAGGATCTGGGCCTCATCCGCAGCCTTGGCAGCCTCAAGCTGAGCCACTCGTGCCTCATGCTCCGCCTTATCGGCGGCAGCCTCAGCAGCCAGCTCAGCAGCTTCGAGTCTGTTACGACGCCATATGAGCAGCATCCAGATCGGGAAGAAGAAGATCCGTAATAACCAGGTCTTAGCCCATTGAAGGTAATTATACATGCTGTCTCCTAGAGGCCCAGAAGGCCCTTTGCCCGACGCCGAAGATGCCGGTCACGTTCCTTGCGGCGTGTTCGACTCAACAGAGCCCACGCCTTACGACTGTTGTCCCACGATTCACGCAATCGCTGTGAGCGGAGTTCGACGATGCTGTCATCGGCCTCCTCCTCGATTGCTGTCTCCAGAGAGATACATGCCAGAGCCAGGGATCGCTCACTGTCCTTGGCGTCACGCTTGAGAGCCTTCTTCTTTGCTACCTTGGCGAGCTGCTGCTCTTGCTTGGCTCTGCGCCTGTCGAGCTTCTCCTCTTCCAAGGCGATACGCTCTTCCATGCGCTTCTGGATTACGTTCTTCTTCTGCTGATGCAGCTCAGTTGCAACTTCACTCGTCATGTAGAGTGAGCGTTTCTTAGAATCCTCGTCGGTCACGGGTAGCCTCCCTGAACCATTTCTCGTTGGGGTCATCGCCTTCGTAGGCTTTGTGGTAATCATCGAGCATCGCTTGACGCTCGATGGACTTCTCTTTTGGCATATCGTCGAAGATATGACCGGACTGGATAGTGTCCCAAACATGTTTGATACGCTTCCAAAGAAGCCGTTGATACCCTTCACTCACTCGGGTCCGATGGCGTGCGATCCGCAGCCACGGCTTCCCTCCTGGGTTGGGCTTACCTACAATCTGGTCGATACCAGTGAGGAATTTCTCTCCGATCTCGGCACCCATGAGCCAGCCGTAGAGGCAGGTCTGATCGGCCCACTTGCTATCGACATCCTCAAGGAAGATAGCCGCGTTGATCTGGATACCCTTGACCATGATGATCTGGGCGTCCTTGTGTGGTGCCCTGTGATTCCGTGACGGTTTCTGTTTCTGATGATCCCATCCGTCGACCAGCTTAATGTAACCCTTTCGGGGCGACACAGACGAGCGGGAGCAGTAGCCGTTAACCTTCCAGTCAATCAACACTTGCATCCCGTCAACGACGAACCAGACATCCGGCTTCCCAAGTAGCGGGATACCGTCGATTGTTCGCTCGACAGTGAACTCGAAACGTGGTTGCTCGGCAGCCTTACCGAGTTCGAACATCAGGTCGGCGAGTGCTCCGCTACGCTTGTAGCAATTGAAGACATACTCCCCAGCCTCACGCGCCCATACTCGATGCTGCTCCTCCACCTGGGTTGTGAAGATCACATCAAGCTCAAACTCCTCTGGTAGTGAGTCCTTACCCACTAAGCGCAAGAGGATATAGTTCTTGACGAACGCATCAAACGCTGAGCCGACGGACATCGGCTGTGTCTGCTTGAAGCGTGGTGGTCGCTCGTCAGCAAGGTACTTGAGGTAAAACTCCATACGGTCGGAGTAGAACAGTTGGATACTGGTATTGGAGAGATAGCGTGGGATTCTCATTACTCATACTTTGCTCTTATGGACAATAGCGTCCGGTTGGGTTTGATAAGTCAGCCAGGCCAGCCCCCGTAGGGGCATGACCAGAGCGTCCACTAGTCTAGTCGTTTGTCCATAGCAATCCCTTACAATTCGTGCTGAACACTACTGACCACCGCTTGAAAAGGCACGAGGGCTATCGCCCAGGTAATACTGATATAGGATCTTACTGGCCAGTGTCAATCATATATCGCCGTATTCATGATGGTTGCATCTGGTAGCATTACTATGGCAACTGTCTTAGCGACCTACTCGAGGTAGGTGGTTATATATTCGGTGAAGTGCGGGAACATGTGTTCCTCCGGGGTTGAGATAATTCAGGCTGTCAGCCCTACTAACCGCGTTTACGTGGGCGAGGGATCCTATCCAGGCCGGGTCACTTACGGTGGTGTCTAAGCATTAAGTTTGTCCAACGGACGTCGTCACATATTAAGAAGAATTACACGGTAGGCATGGGTGCCTCCTTCCACAGTGCACAGGACTTGCAGTAACAGTCAACAACTTTACATTTACGGTCACCTCGCGCAATCCAGGCAGGTGACTCATAGTGCCAGAACCAAATGGTTAGGATCGCGGCCCTGATGAACTCATCGAGTGTTCCAAGCCATTGGACAGGCTTATCACCACGAATGGTCCCAGTCTTCTGGTACTTAGGGAGGTACTCAATCGCTAGGGCCTTTGCACGTGCGCCTTTATGATTCGGGAAGAGCTGTTCGCTCTTACCATTAGGAGCAAGCCGATGGGTCGACAGCATCAGGTTGATGGGCGTCTTCCGAGATGCTGCACAGATATGATTGTAGATCGAACCCGCGAAACCGGTATCGAAGATGATCGTATTCTGGTTAAGGTGCCAGGGCTGGATGATCTTCGCCAACACCTTATGATCCCGAGCAACGCCACGACTGATGCGAGCATCGAATACGTGGTCAATGCCCATCTTGTGACACATGACACTCCATAACCAGACATCACGACCAGGAAGAATCAGCCGACGACCCGGCTTCTTCAGTATTCTTCGCAGGGCCTTGAAGCTATTCTTCACCATCGTGTGGATGACGTTCTCCAGGTCCTCCTCAACACCATAGATTGACCGAGCAATCACTGGCGTCATCGTGGAGAGGTGGTACGTGGTGGTCGGGTGAACGTATGGAGCATACCCACAGGACCTAAGTGCGGCCCAGATTAGCCCAAGTTCCTTAGTCTTGAAGCCCTTCGCAGGGCGGAGATTGCGGACAGGATACTTCCGGTCCACAACATTCACGTCCTTCATGTTCCAGTAGCGAGGATCTGGTTGCGTCTTACGATGCGCCTTAGCAATCGCGAAGATGCCAGGCACAACGTAATGACGAACGTGGTTCCGTATCCAGCTCATGTTTCCACTGGCCGACGGCGCGACTCGTCAACACACGCCTGACAGATCTCACCATTCTGGTCAACAAAGACTTCTTGGATCTCAGTACCACACAGCGCGATCTTCGACCACACAACGGGCACCTCCCCTTTCGGGGAGAGCCGCTGAACGTAGTGCCGGATGCGGGCATCCTTGGTGGTCGGCGGGGCCGGTTGTGTCTCAGTTGCAATCATCCGAAGATCCTGTCCTGACACTTCTGACACAGGCCACTGATCGTGTACTCCGTCTTGGAGAGGACGTTCTTGAAGGGACCACTGAGCTTCCCGCAGCCCCAAGGCTTAGGGACACAGACGCCTCGCTTGATACAGGATACGCGATCGACGCCCATGTTCGTCTTGATGAACTCATCGATCTCTGCCGTCTTCTCTGCGGGTATCGGCTCACCCTTACCATTCAACTTCATAGATCAACACTCCGAGGGATGTAGATCCGTCCGACCTTGTCCTTGCGGATCATGACCTTGGGACCCTGTCGCCGGGCAACGTCGAACAACGATGACGGCATCCGATAGATTAGCGAGGTCACGGAGACCTCAGTGATCCGGTGAACCGTCTCACCGTTAAATGCCCTCCGGGCTCGGCCCCTCATCTGAGTCCTAAACAGTTCTGGAATCTCCATTTGTTTGCTCCTTGACGATCATCGTCTTGATACCCTCATGCGTATTGAGGATGTGGTCTTGCAGTTCCTTATAAGAAACCGCAGGAAGGTTATTGATCCGGATCGCACGCCCATCTACCATGATGAGCACCAGATCAAAGATTTTAAGATCGGGAATCACGGATCTCCTTCAGGATCTCCTTGATTTCGAACAGCTGAGCCTGGGCGAAGACCATGATAAGACTGATGATCCCGATTGCAAGGTAGATAACGGTCATTAGAGTCCCCAATCGTCGGGTTCGAGTTCTTCATCCAAATCCGCAGGGTTCCCCTGCCCTCCATCGAGACCACAGTGGTCCCGATAGCTGTTGTAAGCACATTCATCGCACATCTTCCCGGCATACACCGTGAAGCTGTAACGTTCGCTGACCTGTCCTTGAGGCACCTGCTTATGGCAGCGTCGGCACTCCTCAAGACTCACCTTCACGCAGCGTGCTTGGTTAATCCAAACCGTCACGTTCTTCTGGAGGAGGAAGTCCTTGGTCGCGAGGACCTTGAAGTGGATGTCCTCATCCTCACAGTAGGCCCAGTCACCTACTTGCATGATGCCTCCATCTTGAACGAGCAGAACGGACAGTCCATTGTATGCTCGTACTTGTGCTTGCACAGATACTTGTCCATCTCCTCCTTAGGGATGGAGCGCATCTTCAGAATGAACCGACGCATGGCCTCCTCCTCTGACTCGCCGAAGACGAGCATCGTGACGCTAAGTCGCATCGTCCCCTCGCTCCAACCCTGTCCGGCAGGCTCGAGCTTGAAGCCCATCCCCTGCCAGAAGTCGCTCTCCTCCCTGGAAGACTCACTAGGGAACACGGTCCGGCTCCACGGACACTTGCTATGTGCCTCGGAGCCGCAGTGCTTGCAGATGACCTTCATCAATCACCCACCCAACCGGCATCCAGCAACGCATCGAGACTCGGGAACGTCTCGACGACCGTTCCGAGATCCGTAAAGACGTTGCCGCTGTAGAGCTTGATCTCGCCATCGGACTCTACGTCCTGAGCGAGGATGACTCCGATCCCGGGAAGCCCGGTCTTGGATCGACGCTTCACCGGAAGCTTAGGCCACAAGGGCCAGTTGTCGGTGGCCCGCATCTTCTCACGCTCGGCCATGCTACGCCTCCTTGAAGCTGTGATACCAGCGGGGGTTGTGGCTGAAGGCGAGTGTGCCCTTGACGCCATCGCTCTTACGCACCACCACTACGAAAGGTGCTGCGAATCCATCTACCGTGTAGTCACGCTGCATGGCAGCGGTGTCCCAGAGCTGCCCGTACTTGGCCCTCAGCTCCTCAGGACCAAGGTCCTTGGCTTCCTCGTTGAGCTTACTGGCTTCCAGTGCTCGAAGCACGTCGTGTCTGAGGCTCATGCCTCACCTCGAAGCTGATCGTCGATCATCTCCATTGCCAAGGTGCCGGCAACGGCCCCGAGGGAATCGATGACGGCATCGTTCGTTGACTCGTTGATGAGCCTCTTCACTCGCTTGTAGGCGAACATGAGCGGATGCTCACTCTTGAACACAGCCCCACAGGGCTTAGCCACGGGCTCGGGGTTCAGATCGTGGGCGACCTTAGCGATCTTCTTCTTGACGCTCTCACGCCAGTGCATCTCGACCTCTTCGCCCTTGAGCCAGTTTCGCAGAGAAGCTTGCGAGAAGCCCGTCCACTCAGCCATTACTCTGAGCGAACTGGACGCGTCTCGAATGTACTTGAGGTTCGTGATGTCATCATCGGTGATCGGGACCATTGGTCCGGTCGGTCTCTTCTTACCCACTGCGACGGCCTCCCTTCTTGATCTTCAGGATCTTGCCGGTCACATCGACCTGTGGCAGCCCCGCCTGGTAGGTCCTGTAGGCTTGCATCCGTTCCATGCAAACCTTGACCTGAGGAATCCGCGTGTCGAACTTCGCGAGCTTAGTCAGACTAATACACGGATTCTTCTTCTTCGCTCCGCAGAGCTTGTTCCCACAATCTACGAATAGGACACAGATGTGCGTCCTGAGGTAGCGTCCAAACTCAGCGGGAACGAACGCAAAGCGTCCGGTCGCTGAGACCTCCATGTGATAATACTTCATCGTCATCTCTTGCGCCAATAAGCGGCGCAGCTTGGGATACCGCTCAGAGTCTTACCTCTGTAACGGAAGGTTACCGTACTTCCACGCGGGAAGTGCGATGAATAAATCCAGGAAGGAACTTCCTCCCCAGGATTGTCTTTGGACCACTGGTAAGCGTCGTCTGAGTGCCAAGAACGCTCAGCGTCCGTGAACCCAGACAGCTCCAGACGCTGCCCGTTGTAGTTCAGGATCAGGGCACCCATGAGGCCGAGCAGCTTCGATCCCTTGTCTGTTTCACGGCCAGTGATATAGCCGGTAACGATGCCCTCATCATCGTCAACATCCTTGTGCTTCAGCAGATTCCAGGATCGCTTAGGCGTCCAGAAGGACTCAGGCTTTCTGAGGATGACGCCTTCACCCTCAAGAGGAACCAAACGATTCATCTCCTCTTCCATGCGGGCCTCAGCCGCAGAGGTCTGGAAGGAGAGCTGTTCCTGTGGATGGGCAACAGCGATGTCGCCATCAAGATAGTCTGCCATGCGCTTCACAACATTGGCGAAGCGGAGCGCACCCATCGGAGTGTACTCAAGTCCCGAGTAATCAGGCTTGATACCTTTGAAGACCTTGGTGAAGTTCGTGCCCTTAACGAGCCCATCCTTGAAGAGCATCGAGATCGAGGGCATATCGAAGACGTAGTACTTGACCCTGTCCCATCGCGGACCAGGAATCAAGGGTTTGACAATCCGTGTTAAGGGCTGCCGTTGCCCGTGGCCACGAACACCGTGCCATAGCTCCCCGTCTAGTACGATCCGTGGGAGCTTATCGAGCCACCAATCAGGGGCATGGATAATGTTCCCAAGGCGTGTCCATAGCCCAGTAGAGACAGGTGGCACCTTGTAACGCCCATCCTTATCGTTGTTCGCCCAAGGCACAGTGGTCTTCAGCATCCCACGGCTGATGCCGCCATCCCAAAGGCAACGAATCCCGTCGAGCTTTTCACTCATGAACCAGCCACCGATACCGTGCTTACGGGTATTAAGTGTCTGGGCTAGCATGAGGAATTCACGCCTGTTCATCAGTGCTCCTTGGTTGTAGCAGCTCATGGTGAGTCCGCAATAATCGGATGTATCGCCCCCGGATATTTCCGAGAGTCTCTGAGAGGGAAGACTTGGCACGGCTAAGCTTTTCACCTATCTCACTCAGTGAGTAGCCGTCAGATTTGAGAATCAGAATCTCTCGTTCGTGGTCTGTCAGCTCTAGGAGCCGAAAGACATCCTTAATGTATATGGCCACCCACGCTGGGTGCCGATTGGATCGGCGTAGTCCGTGGAGTTCTTGGTCATCGACCAGTATAACTTTGGGAAAATCGTCGAAGCCCAGGTCTCCTTTCTTTCTGCGTTGAATCTCACGTGTTGGAATCTTGATGAGGTCATTCCCCCTTAGAAGACTTGTGATCTCATTGTCGATACACTTAGAGATGAATCCCTTAATGCCAGGTCCAGTATCCCTGGCATTAAGGGCTTTAACAAGGGCGAGGTAGGCCGCAGCGTGAATGTCATCCCAGAGAGCCGGGTGCTTGGTGGCCCACCAGCGTGCCCGGTCCTTTGCATATGGCATATACTCCGCCACGGCCTCGTCCCTATCCATTCACGGTGTTCCACCACGGCATTGTGTGGACGAGATTCCCCTTCTCGTCCTTAGCGTGGTGGCGGACCCACATGTCCTCGATCACAGAGGGCGGGAGGTCGTGGTGGTTACGCTCCAAGCACACCTCCAATGATGTCTCCAATCGAACGATCTCCACGTCGCCGTAGTCCGAGGCGTGGTCGTAGTAGACCGCCTTCTCCGCCGCCGAGGTGTTGGTGTTGTCAATGATGACCACATCGTGGATGTCCTCGATCATGGCCCGCCGGAATGCTCGACGACAGTTCCTGTGGGCCTGAGTGATGTGCTCGAAGCCCTGCTCGAACTTGTAGTCGCCGAGCGGATAGTCGGTCGTCCACTCTCCAGTCTGATCCAGGGACATCGTAGGGATGCCCTCGTAATCATCCCTCCAGCCGTAGAAGTAGTGATCCGCCGAGAGGATCAGCCCTTGAGGGAACTTCTGCTCCTTGATCCAGTAGCCTTTGCCCGCACTTGATGGGCCGCTCATGATGATTGTCTTCATACTTGACTCCTGAGATGTTGTTTCTCTTCTTCCGAGAGATGTTCAACATCAGTGATAGAAATATTGAAACGGATACAGATTTTGCTGAGGGTTGTGAACTCCTCTTGAGTGAGGACCTCAAAAACATCATCACGCCAGTTCTCACGCCAGACACGGATGCGATTGGCTCCACCGTACTCGTGAGGATGATGGAAGAGCTGCGTCTTGGGCTTGCTCATTGGAAGTTGCCCTCGTAATATGGGTCGTGGTCCGGGTGACCGGGTGGTGGATGCAAGCACCCTTGGCAGATAGAAGAGCGACTGCTAAGGGGCACCGTGGCCCCACAGACGCACTTCATATTCAACTGCCTACCCGATTCATCATAGTCGGGGCAACAGCCCATCTCGTGGCCGCAGCACGGCCATTCCTCACAGTTAGTCACTGATCGATGCCTCCATCTTCGTGGCCTGCTCGATGCCGTCATCGGTGAGGATGAGCTTGTTCGCCGTGACCGTGATCCAGCCAAGACGCTCCAGTGCACCGCAGAACATGTTGAAGCGCATCAGGTCCTCGAACTCCGTGTAGCGGTCCTTGAGCGCCATCTGAATGATGCTTCTCGGAGCCGTGTTACCCATCTCCAAGAGCGTGGTCATCACCGCTCCTGTGCAAACGATCAGCAGCTCCTTCTCATGGCGCTCTTGGATGATGGCTTCGACGATCGCTTGGTTTACTCCAAGTGAGACCGAGATGTCGAGGTTCGTGTGCCCCGCCTTGTGCCTTGCGAGAATCTCTCGCTCTTGATATGTCATACTTTCTCCATAGCCACTCCGAGGTGGCGACAACTGTTGCGATATTGGAAGCCCTTACAGGTGCAGAAGTCGAACCCGTGCAGACTCTTGATGAAAACTTCATAGGCACTCCCGATTTGGGAGCCATAGACTAGGATACCCTTTTGCCCATCCGGGCTGCTGCGGTTTTCAGGTGCAGTGTAATTCAGCTTGAGTGCTTTGAAGATGTCGTGCTCCGTCTTGGAAGCGATGATCTCATCACCTCTCCAAAGACCGTAGCGGTTGAGCTTCATACCCATGCTCTTTGCAATACCGCGAAGCCGAATGTTGAACTTGTAGTCTCCCGTAAGGAAGAGCATCCCGCTCCCCTTACACTCAGGATTGACGAAACACAGGTTAAGCTCGACGCCCTGGAACTTGCTCCCCTTCTGAAACGTGCCGTGCATATCGGCATCGAGGATGAGGACATCGATATCCCGCACCATGCGGGCCTTACGCCTGATTGAACCGCAGATGATGACATCAGCATCACTACAGTGTTCACGATACTGTTCCTGCCAGAGCCCGACGATGTGCTCCGCAGCCTTGAGTTGAATCGGGTCGCCCTGGCTCATAGGAGCCACCAAAAGATCGCCTGCTCAATGACGACCTCTTCGAGAATCTCGACGATCGGACCGATGTCGACATCATCAACGAGCTTGAGCAGGTCTTCAAGGACCTTCACAGGACCGGATACTTTTCTAGCCGGGACAGCTTCTTGCGGGCCACCTCAACCTCGATCGGGTCGAGATCACCACGAGGGATGTGGCATCGTCGGCACGCCCCATGCTTGAAGTCGTGCTTCTGACACTCCTCCGGGGGCGTCGTCCCGTGATAGTGCCAGAAACACCGAGCGTCTTGGTGCGGCGTCTTCCAGCACCCGCCGATGGCACATCGCCCGGTGATGATGCTAAGGTCCTCAGGGTCTACGATCATGTGTCGTCGGATGACACCATCAATCTTCTCGTTATCCACGTTGCTCTCCAGGATGGCAGCGCGCACAATTCTTACCAATGGGCCGATAAGCACAGGGTCGGTCATGTTCACACTCTCTACACTTGTTGCTAATAAAGAGGCGGTCCAGGGAACAGACCCTACACCACCTAATGTCTCGATTGTTAGCTTTGGCGCGGGCTCCCTTACGCTTGACCAGTGTGCCACCACTACCGGCAGGAAGCCCGTTCCAATGCTTCTTATCGCTCTTGAATATACGTTGCTTGTTGATGTCCTTTCTCACTTTCTTCTTGAGCTCCACTTGCAAATCCCGAAGCGCTTCAGGATTCACCTTCCGAAGGATGCAGTCATCCTTATGCGGAGCATAGAGAATGATGTGAGCATCACAGTGTCGGCAAACCTCGTCGCCTTCCCCGCCAAGAATCCGTGAGGCCCGGAGGATCCGTGCCCTTGTTTGCTCGTTGTCGATGTGATGGCTCATCCGTTTTCTCCAATCGTGATGTGATGCCGAGAGGACCATCCTCCCCAGAATCACTCCTCTATTGAATCAAAATCGTTCGGAAGATTCTACCCCTTTCTCAGAATCGCTGAGACCCAGGAGACACTCGGGATTTCTGATGTGATGACAACATCAGCCAGACCTCCAGAGGATAGAACTCCTCCAGAGAGCAGGTCCTCCCATTGGGGTCGTAGACGATGTTGCCATCCCAAGCACAAGCATGAGTCTGTCCGATCAGCAAAGCCTCTTGCCCCTTAAGTAAACGCTCCATGCGCTTTGATGCTACATCAGGGTCCCAGAGCGCTTTAGACTTTCCAGGCTCCTTGAAACACCCACTCTGGGGATTGCCCTCGATAGGGACAAGGGCTTTCCCACGAGCCAGGCAGACGTCGATGACCTCCTGGATATGATGGCCACGATAACAGAACGGTGGGGCATGATCCCACCAAATATCCGTACCATCGTGACCGATCTCATTGATGAGCACATCCGGCTTCTCGTTGAGAAGCATCGCCAAAGAGTAGAGCAGGCATTGATTCCTACTACCCATCCTTAGGAGGCGCATGGCTCTTCTCCTCTAGTAAAGATTCAGGGATCTCGATGAACTGCGTTGCCTTGTCCTTAAGATCCCGCGAGATGCCGCAAGCAAGAACGATCACGTCAACACCACGTCGAACGGCCCAGTCAACAACTGGCTCAAGATCCCCATCGGCCGTGCCGAGGATGATCATGTCGAACCTGTCGATCATGGACACAATGTCCATAGTGATGCCAACATCCCAATCGGCCTTGCGTCGAAGCTCTTGGTCTTGGCTGTAAGATTTGACAGCCTTGAACTTTGTTTGGAATCCAATCTTCTGAAGACAGTGGATGAATCCGGCTGCTTCGTTGGACATCTGGGAACCATATGCAATGCACTTGGTCATCTCTCCCATGTCTTTGACGAAATCCAAATACTTTCGATAGTCGAGCTTTCGATACTCATACTTCTTGCTAATGCAGTAGTAGATGTTACTGACATCGACAAACACTCCAATACGTTTCATGTTTACAACCTAAAAGCTGAGAGATATTGCCACCAGTTATGACCGGCAAAGAGCTTTTGATACTCCTTGTCGGTGGCAGCAGTAAGGATCCAGACTCCTGAACCGTTAGAACACATCTTCGGGAAGCACTCTAGCTGGGCTGGTGTAAACTTCGACCCCTTAAACTTGGGCTTCTTAACCTCAATCCATCGTTGGCCATATGTGCTGTGACAAGCAAACAAATCAGGAAACCCGGACTGGTACATGTTGCCATGCGTCACCATGACATACCAGCCCTTGATCTGGAGCATCTCGATAATGGCCTTCTGAATCTTAGCTTCAGGGCCCTTCTTGGATCGTGTCTTAAGCGGGTCCATTCACACTTAACCTAGCGAGGAGTAGTAATCGTATAGCCTTATTGATACTTGCATGATAGTTTCCAGTTCGGAAACCGTCCCCACCACAGGGATCGGTACTAATATGTTTCCTAATAGATTGTGCCTCGCGAATCTCCTCAATCGCACGGCACTCGTAGTATTCGGATCCACCTACGTCGCTGATGATCGACATCGGCCCCTTAGTTCGTGGGTTCCACACCACTTCCTTCAGGAGACCGCGAACTTGCGTCAGCGAGGCGGGTTGCTTCTTCTTTGAGTTCTTCATTTGTGATTCCCATTTTCTTGACGATGACACTGGTAATGATGATGAGTTCTGCGACCTTGTGCGTGAGATTAGTTATCCTGTGGAACGCTTCCCGCAGCCTTAAGCCCGGCCTTGGTTTTGTTTTTCTTGAGGGCTCGCTTGGACTTTTTGTAGAAGTCTGCTCGGGAGCGGGAGACGATTGCTGCGCGGAGGTCATTGATAGCCTTTCGTAGTAATACTACTTCACGATGTTCGTCGAAGACTCCCCAAGACTTATAGCGTTTCCACATCTCGGGGGTCTGCATCTTCCAGATACGTCGGACTTCGGCGTACTGTGCTGTATGAACTTGGAGGATCCAAGCGTAGCCCGCCTTCACGAACTCCATTTTGAAATGGTCCGGATCCTCTGGTAGATCCAGATACGTCGGCTTGATGTCGGCATCCTCGGTCAGTAGCTGCTCTACCATTTGCTTCCCGAGTACTGCCATTTGCTCAAGCATGAAGGCTTTGCTGATTCCCATATTCTTTCTCCTTGCTTTCAATAAGACGGACAAGTTCCAACTTACCCATACGTGAAATGTTTTTCATACCAAGCTTCGTCGCAATGCGCTTCAGCTCAACCAACTGTTTCTCAGCTAGCTCGAGAGACGGATGCTGACGCATCCACTCGGCTACCTTTTTCTTGTTGCACTTGTCGATATGTTCTTGGAGCGTGACCTTGTCCGCGAGGGAAGAGTCCGCCCATAGGCGCTCAAACTGGTGGCGGCGGATCATCGCCTCTATGCTCCTCAGGTTCAGTAGCCTGTGGTGTAGCTCCTCCTGTAGTTTGATCAGTCCCTTGGCCATTCTTCTTTTCCCCTAATCGCGTCTTAGAACATCAGCTCGTCCAAGCGAGCTTTTGCACGTGCGGTTGTAAGGAGCTGCCGGTAGAGTAGCAACTCGTACTGTCCTAGGTCCCGGTTTGTCCGCATGTTCATGAGATTGATTAGAATGATAGAATTAGGATTCATGATTATTTCTCCGCCCACGAGTTGAGACGACTACCCCAGTCAATCTCAGCGAGTGGAACCTTTTTCTTTAACCAGATGATGAAGTCATCGACCAGCTTCTCTAGCTTCGGGATCAGGGTGGGGTGCGTTGGCACCATTACCTCATCGTGGACGTTAAGTGGTTGTACTTTCCAATCTCCGATCCCGATAGGTTGGAGGTCCCAGATTTGGCGCTGGAGTTTCTTACAGACCTGGGCTCCTGAAGATTGGATGACGTGGTTACCGGCTGCTCGCATGTTGGCAGCTTGCACCTGAAAGGCCGCACCGAAGAGAGCACTTCGGAGAGCGCCACATGCTGTTTGGATCCTATCACGACGTGTCACCTTGATCTTCATTGCCGTCCACTCTTTAGGTGGATCCTCAGCTAGATGGAAGAGAGCGTGGCAGATTTTGTTTTCTAATGTAAAGTACCGGCGGAACCCGAACATGCTCTCGATATAGTCTGACGGGGGATGCCACTCAACCCTGGTCCCGATGCCGCCTGGCTGGCGCATTGAGCAGAACATATCGAAAATCTTCTTACGCTCCTGGCCCCAGACCTTATGCTCCTCACACCATAGCCGGAAGGCTTCGTCGGCATCTGCTTCCGAGATACCTACTCGAGTCTGGAGGGTGTAGCTTTCGCCACCATAGGCTGTAGCGTAGACTCCCTTCTTACTACGATCATACTTGTCTTTCTCTCCGGGTAGACCTTTTGTCGAGAGAATATCCTCATAGGTGAGTCCCTCAGACTTGAACAGGTAGGTTCCGAAGAGGGCATGGATCTTGGTGTCTGTTTCGAGGGTTCCCTTACACTCTGTGCAGATGCCGTCATCACCACACTTCTTGCATCCCGATCCTTTGCACTTCTTGCATTTCCCGGAGAGTTCACAAACGTGGCACGGACGTTTAGTGAGGAGCTTTGCCCGAAGTACAGGGTCCCCGTATGCCGCATCCATGAGGCAGATCTCAAAGCCTGCGAAATCCCCTCCGCAAAGGACGAGCTGACCGTCAGCGAGACCGAAGAGTTTTCTGAAGACTTCATCGTGAGGGATCCCTTGTGGGTTCATACCATCAGCACCAGCCATGCGAGTAGACAGCGTGCCGATGACCTTAACACTAGCGTGGAATCGTCCGGCGATTAAAAGCTTGTTGATCAACTGAACACGCTTAGCCGCACGCCTGGCCTTGAGCACCGCAGCGGCTCGGACAGCAGCCGGATGCTCCACATCCGTTTTAATCATACCGTCAACACACTCGCCTTTGCAGACGTTGCCGCTGACTCGCTCCTGGCCTGTTGCAGGATCAACTATGATCTCTGTCTCACCCATGCCAAAGCAGATGTCGCAGACATCCTCGACCATCCAGCTAGCTATCTCCTCAAGGATAATTCCCTTGGTGGAGATGTTCCCCTTGCCATCCTTCATCACTGCTACTTCAGTGGGTGATAGTGCCTGCTCAAGGTATCGTCTGACAACTCTATGACTGTTATGGTTGAAGCCTAACTCTTCGACCTCGGCTTGCTTGACCTTACGTAATGCTGCCAGCCCATCCCGATCAATAGCGAAACCACGCCAACGTACAGCAGCCACATTGCAAGCGAGGATGCTATCATCGTCACTATGGTCAGGCTTATCGAAGTAAGTATAGAGACCTTGCAGATACTTGACATCGTCGGTTGCATATTTCCTCGCAAACCTGTTATAGCCCCAGTGCCGGATATGCATCCCGATCTTCTCAGGCCAGGCACCGTTCCAGGCTCCTGGGCTACCGACACTAGCAGCAAAAGGAGCCCATCCGTTCTCCTTCGGGTATGCCTTCTTTGGCAGATCAATGTCCACGAACTTGATAACGTCCGTAGCCCCAAGAGCATCAGCCGCCAGAGCCTTGAGCGCCGACGACGGCTTGAACCTAAGAACAACGTCCTTGAACTCAGGGATGATCTCATCGAGGTCGTCCTTGATATCGTATACAACCCACCGACGCTTCTTATCCTTGAAGCGTGCAAAGTAGACATCGTTAAGCGGGATCAGCTCTCCGAGTTTTCGCGCCAGAGGCTCAGCAAGCTGAGTAGGCACCCGACGGATACGCACATCACTCCGGTCCATCGTTGACTGATATGGACCCTTCCGAGCATGTAGCATAAGATCAAGAGCACCACGAGGCTTGAGACACGCACCGAAACGCGCCTTCGGCTCCAGGATAGCGTACTCTTCGATGTGATCTCCGGGGAGTGCATCCATACCTACTTTCGCTGCCAATAGTTCTAGGATCGTATACGTCTGGCAGATGTGGAACCAGTCAAACGCCAAGTTGAAAGCGCAGACAACAGAATCACAGAGCTTCTCGATAAGCTGGAGAGTCTCCCAGATTGGAGAGTCCCAGACATTGAACAGATGGATGACACCATCAACACCCTCGGCCCACTGGATAAGCACAGTAGGACCGTGGAAGCCACAAGTCTCAGTATCAAAGAAGATCACAGACTAGCTCCTCCAACATCTCACGGATGGGCTCCTGAAGATCCGCATGTTGTGTGCACCGACACGATGGACACTGATGGTGGACATCATATAGAAACACTTGAAGGGTAAAGTGCCAAACGTCCCACTTGAAGTAGACCTCAGCTTTGACAGTTTCTTCCCAGAGACACCAGGAGCGAGCCACCACCGGGAAGTGGTAATGGCCATGCACCATATGCTTAAGGAAACTGATGTCAAAGTCTTCCTCGGGAGATGAGGCATCAAGTTCTTGGAATATAGTTCCAGGGGACAAAATATCGGTGTCCCCGTAGTTGGATAGGTCGATCATTACTGCGGCAGACGGTAGTGCTTATTGAGAGTCTCCGCAAATGTCTGCATCGCCTGGTGGAATTCCAGGTCGCTGATCTCTCCAGCACACCAAGCAAAGCCACGAGTCACGATGCTGTTACCTCCAAGCTGCTCATAGACATGAGCCTGCATCTCGAAGATTTCGTTCCGGTCACGAGCCTTCTTGGTGCTGTGATCCTTGGCCTTCTTCTTCTTGACCTTCTTACGGGTGCCCTTGCGCCCCTTGATCTTATCGTCCTTGAACTCCTTGACGACGTTGAAGCACGCCTCCTTCCCAGAGTCCACGAAGTGAGAGTAGCAGTCTCGAATCTGCTTCTGCGACATCCAACCAGCAGCGATCTCCTCCTGAACCTCGTCAGGCAACCGTAGGACCATGTAACGAACCTGAACCCAGCCACGTCCGACGTTCAGCTTCTTGGATGCCTCCATCTCCGATACGCCGAGACGCTCGAGCTTTGCTAGGGCTCGAGCTTCCTGAAGAAGATTCAAGTCCTTACGCTGGAGGTTCTCGGACAGGTTGAAGAACCTAGCCTCGGTCTCGTCGATCATATCCTTGCGGATGATCGCTGGGATCTTAGTCTCGCTGTTTACCTTGAACGCGGTGAACCGCCGATAGCCAGCGATGAGGAGAAACTGTTTCCCGGGATTGGCGTTCAGGCGATGCCCGGTCAAGGGACAAACGACCACGGGCTGAATCAACCCACGCTCCTTGATCGAGTTGGCTAGATCGGTTACGTCAATAGGGGCGATCGGTCCCCGACAGTTGAACTCCTCGTCAAAGAGGATGATGGACATCGGGATGTCGCTAATTTGCATAGTTGTCACTGGGTCTCCTGGTTGGTAATAGCTTCAAGTTCCGCGATCATATCCTTGAGGGTTTCAGTTGGGATCCCCTTGAGGGTTCCTTTTGAAAGGATGTGTCTTGCAATTTCTGTCCAAGTCATCTGTCAACACTCATAACAGACTCTCCGTCGGGGGTCAATAGTAAGTCTCATGAACGATGAGTCACATCGAACACAAACTGTGAAAGTGTAAATATCTTCGTCAGAGGTTCGGGTTGAAAGGAAAACGATCTTTGCTTCGAGAGTCATCGCACATCGTGTCCGCAGGACATTTGCTTGACGACCCTCTTGACCACAGTGCAAACATTGCCAGTGATCAATTCTTCGGGACTTGTGCCTATGCCGAAGTAAATGCATCCGACAGTTGGCCCATAGTTAGGTCCTGCATCTTCTTCTTCTTCTTGAGGTTGTCGAGCACGAGCTTGTCTGTCCCCAGCATGATGATGTCTTTGATCGTGAGTCCACGATTCTTATCCATGCCGAGACGATGACCACGATCCTCAGCTTGCATACGGGCTTCACCGTTGTAGCAGTTGCTGTAGAAAAGCTCAGTAGGGGAGGCTGTCAATGTCAGTGCCATACCACCGGCTTGTGGGTGACCAACGAAACAGAGCTTCGGGTAGGTTACGAGCAGCTTCTTCCTATTGGGATGTGAGCGGTCCATAGCGTCGAGAAGGATGTCGGCATCGAGCTTTTCGCCTCTAGCTGAGCAGCCAATGTATCCCTTGCCATCCACCCGGAGGGTAGCCCAGCCTTGCTGATGTGCGATTCCCACCAAGCGATCCAGGGTGCCTGTGAATCCTCCCCAGACAATGTAGCGTCCAACATCTTCGTGAGAATCGAGGTCGTCAATGAAGACCTGATCCTTAGGACTACCAACCGCGTCGGTATCCCTTGAGTAAGTCGTGACCTCACCGACTCCTCCACAGTTGTCACACGTCACAACCTTTCGCTCGAATTGGGACGTGTCGATCTTCTGAGGCGCAAGGATGTCAACATCCTCTAGAGGCACCATGATCTCAACCTCCTTCTTGCCGTGGCAGTTAGGGCACTGCTCAGTCCCGGAGGCTACCTCAACATACTGGAACCCGTCGCTAATCTCACGAGTAAGCGTGAGGGCGGTGATGGCTCTGGACGAACGAGCTTGGATGAGCCGCGCTGCCCGGATAATCTCGGGGGTCGGCTTGACTCGAATAATCTCATATTGTTTGTCAGGAAGATCCAGACAGTCTTTCTTGAACTTGACAAGGACAAGCCCCTTCATTCTCTCGTAGAGATAACTGATCTCGTCTCGTGACTTCCGCCACCGATGATAGCCATCATTACCACGGTTGATTGTTGCGTGGTCCGGGTGCCCCTCCATCTGTCCGCATTGCTGACACTTACGCGGGTCGTCACGCCACGTAACCGGGTGCGGGTACCGGCCTCCAGTGATGGTGTTCTCACGGTATTCGACAACGCGAAGTCGGTTCGTGAACTTCCCGACCGTGCCCTCCTTGATGAAGCCTGGACACGCCACCTCACACTGATGCCACCAATCAATAGGTGTTCTCGGGGCCGGCGTGCCAGACATAAGGATGAGGTAGGATCCATCGACCCCGTGCTCTTCTCTCATGGCGTTCGCAAGGTGCAACGCGCTCTGACTCTGCTGAGACGTGGGTGTCTTGAGCTTGGAGCATTCATCGAAACAGATGAACTTGGGAGCCGAGGTGCCGGGGATCCAGTTCTTGACCCGTTTCTTCATGCCAGCGTAAGTCATCATCTCAGGCTTGACGGTAGACTTCCACTTCAGCAGCTCGCGACTGACGGCCTTGACACCAGCCTTCGGACCAACATACCAGATGTCGCCATCCTTGAGGCCACTACGCTCGGCTGCCTCGATGAAGACTAGCGTCTTTCCGGTCCCCATTTCACAGGCCAAGATGACGTAGTGGTATGTCATCGTGTGCCCGAGCATATCCCCTTGGTGGTCGTAGAGTGGGCGCTCTGTCTTGATGACGACTAGCTTCTGATCGTAGTGGGAGTAAGGATCCTCACCCTGCATGAAGGCTAGCTGGAAACGGTTGCGTGGGCTATCGACAACGGACCAAATCTTTCGGGGCTTGGGCTCGAAGCCATGATAGCGATGCCCCTCCATCGACTTGATCTCTTCGTTCAAACCTTTCCAGTAGCCGAAGTGAAACTCGATCCTCCCCTTGGTGAAGCGCAGCTTACCTAGCTTGCGGAACTTTCCAACTCGTAGTTTGCACTCAACTACTTGTGTTGATGTTGTCATCTGGTCACTTGCCTTTTTCATTCTCTTGATTGTTTCCATGTCCATGATTATGATCTTAATGCGAATGTTTCGTCGTGAAGCTGCTGCTTCTTGAAGCGAGAGAATAGCTCGCCGAATCCTGCCCGCTCGAAATGCGCGAGGACACGATTCATAATCCAGCGTAACTCATACTCCGCCTTCTCACGGCATCCTTGGATGACCGCATGATACCACTGGATCATGGTGCCTGTGACGATGCAGACATACCTACGCCTATTGCTTTTCCACGAGACTTTGAGCCCCGTGTTGAGCAACATACCGCAGGCTTCAAGATCCAGTATAGCGATGAAGCTAATAGAGAAATGGAAATGCCCCAGGTTGTGCTGATCGCGCAGCGCATCCAATGGGGCATTATCCATATCCAAGCTACCTAGGAAGGCAGCAGGGTCTTCAATATCTAGATGGCTGGCATCAATTCCCCTCGTAGGTGAGTGCCCTAGGACGTTCTTGCAGACATCGATAAAGACCCGCCACTCGGGCTGGGTCACTGCAAGAGGGTAAATTTCATAGTCCATACGCACCACCTGGGCGGACGGAACAGCCGCAGCCATTCCGCCCGCCCTGGGTTAATTGAATCCTAGCCTAGCGAGCCCGGGAGGTCTCCTCCTCGTCTTCCACGTTCTCCGTGTCGTTCTTCGGCGGGTTGTTGAACTGCTCGATGGCGGCCATCAGCTCCTCCTTCTTCGGCATGTCGAAGGGAGTGCTGCAAGCCGACACCTCAGGAGCGAACCACTCGAAGTCCTTGTTCTTGCAGAACTGACTCCCGAGAGTGGCAGGCTTCTTCAAGCGAGCCTTCATGTTGCCAGCCTCACGGCGAGCAGACTTGGTCCCGAAGAAGAAGGTAGCGAACGTGGCCGCCTTCGGAATCCAGATGAGGAACTCGGGACCGAACATGCAGTTCGAGTTCTTGACGGTCAGGGACTTCTCTTGGATGCGCTCGAACTCTTTGTCGTTCGGGTCGAACACACTGATGACGCCATCGTTCGTGTCCAGCGCCTTCGGACGCCAAACCAGAACCAGCACGTCCACGTTCTTCCCGAGGTCATCGAACTTCTGATCCCGGACGAGAGCGTAGTGGTTCGTGTTGAACTCACCCCGCTTACAGAGGCCAGCGTTCGAGGTCATGAGCTGCACGCGAGGCAGGAAGGCCGACCCAGATGCCGCAGCATCCCAATCGTCATCCGAATACTTCGCCACGGGCAGATCGCCAAGGTCGTCCAATTTTACCAATTCATTCGACATGATGATATCCTTTTCAAATTACAAAAAACGGTGATGGGCTATGCGAGGGTTCGGACCTCGTCTTCTAATGTCGCGAACATCAGCGTGCAACCTTTACACCACAAGCCCGTGATGCCAGCATCCAGGAGAACCTGGTTTGTCTAGGATGGCTGGCAGCACCCCGTGAATCCGATGCTGGTCTGGCGAGGGTTAGTCACGACGTGTTGCATGTAGTCGTAACAGGCATCCAGATGCCAGCATCATGTTCGGGTTGTGTTAGGCGAGCGAAGCCTCGGCCTCAGCAGCCGCAGTCGTAGCTTCCTCCAGCTCCTTCGCCAGCTTCTCAGCCTTGGCCTTCGCCTTCTCGGCGGCCTTGTGACGCTTCTTCTCGTCGCGCTGGGCCTTCCGCTCAGCGTCCTTCTCCTTCTGGACCTCGATGCTGTCGGGATCCATGTGGAGCGCCCACTTGATTCCGAGAGCGAAGCCATCGATCGGGTTCGCCACGCTGTGCTTGGAGCACAACACGCGACCAACCTCGCCGTTCTCGAACTCATCCTTCAGAGCCTTGAGCTTCTGCATGTGCGGGACGGGCTGGAACTCGGCGGGACCGGCTTCCTTCCCGGCACGCCGTGCCTCGCGGATCTGCTTCTGACGCTCAGTCACCTTGGGGATGAACTCATCCGGAGCGAGGGTCATCGCCCGGTCGAGCCAGTCAGCCTGCTCCTCAGCGGGGAGCTTCGCCAAAGCGTAAGCGTTGCTGAGACCGATCTTGCCCTCATCCACGAGAGTCTTGGCCTGATCGCTCGCCAGCTTGTTGAGCGAGAGACGCCCGGCGATCCACGACGCGCTCTTGCCGAGCTTGGCCGCCAGCTCCGCTTCCGTCATCAGCGGGTTGCGGGTCAGAATGCGCTTGAGCTGACGAGTGTACTCGATCGGCTTCGTCTCGATCTTGTGGATGTTCGCCATGATCTGCGCTTCGAGGACTTGGTCCTCATCCAGATCGACGACATCCACGTTGATCGTGGAGAGCCCAGCGTCCTTCGAGGCGTTGAAGCGATGCAGGCCATCGATCAACTCGTAGTACGATGTCTCATCTTCGTCCTGACGCTCTCGGACGCTGATCGCGCCGATGAAGCCCTTGGACCGGATCGACTCGACCAGGCCCAAGTAGTCTTCGGACTCGCGGTTCACGGTTCGCAGTGCAACGTCGTTCTCCCGGATGTCGGACAGCGCGACCTTTTTCAATTCACCCATGTTTGTGATGCTCCATCAAAATGTTAGGCATCACATCATAGTTTTTGGATGTGATGCCATCGGTGGTAAAACCCGGCTGAAGAAACTGAGCCAGGACTCTCTTAGACGCCCATTCCGCGTGATCGTTCGGGATTTTGTCGATTTTGCGTAAACCCTTACAGGGCAAGGACTTACGGCTTTCCTGACTAACTCTTTATTTCTTCCCTCTCTTATGATACTCTATTACTCTTCTTTCGTTTCAGTCTAGTAGAAAAGAGTTAGTCAGCAAAAGGAGTCATTGTGGAAATTGTGGATAACTTGTGTAAAATGTGGATAACTACTGATGGTCAGATCGTAGTTACTAACAATTGTGAGGGAATTGTGGATAACTTATGATGCAGCCATCAAGAACGGAAGCAATCAAACGCTTCCTAATGGCGAGCACGCATAAAGACCTGGCTTTGATGTATCATCATGATATGGAAGTACAGGTAAACGTGGCGCAGGATGGTGGAGACCGTGTAACGAAAGACTTCAAAGGGCGTCAGTACCAGGCTTACACCAATGGTGCTGAAACGTGGAAGGCTTTGAGAATCCCATACAAGGCTAATTCCGATCCAGAGTTTAAGGACGTTCCAATGTCCTTTAACCTGAGCGCCCACGTAGAGGGTATCGGGATGACCGGATGGGACTGGGTTGCACGTTGTTCGCGCTGGGTCGCTTACGACTTTGATGCGATCATCGGCCATAGCGACAAGCACCTGGCTAAGCTAACGCACCAGGAACTTGACGCAGTGCGTCAGGCAGCGTTTGAGGTCCCGTGGGTCAGCATCCGTAAGAGCACGTCCGGTAAGGGATTACACCTTTACGTCATGCTCGATGGACCCGAGACCGCGAACCATAACGAGCACGCAGCATTAGCCCGAGCGATCCTTGGCAAGATGGGTGCGCTCACAGGATTCGACTTCCAGTCTAAGGTGGACATTTGCGGCGGGAACATGTGGGTCTGGCATCGTAAGATGAAAGGCACAGATGGGCTTGAGCTTCTGAAGGATGGTGACATCCTCACAGACATACCACCCAACTGGCGTGACCATGTTAAGGTCGTGAAGGGTGCCCGCAGGAAGAATCTTCCGAAGAAGATCGAAGAGGTCGGCAAAGGAGATATCTTTGACGAGCTAACTGGTCAACGTCCGAGGAACAAGCTAGATGCCGAACATCAACGCTTGATTGATTACCTCGAATCTTCGAACTCATTGTGGTGGTGGGATCAGGACCACTACATGCTCGTGACCCATACCTACTACTTGCAGCAAGCCCATGAGGAGCTTGGATTCAAAGGCTTCTTCAAAACCGACTCCAAAGGAGGAAACACTAATGAACAGAACTGCTTCGCCTTTCCCATCCGCAAGGGTGCTTGGACTATCAGACGCTATACCCCAGGTGTTCAAGAGCATTCTTCTTGGTCACAGGATGGTGCCGGATGGACTCGATGCTATCTTAATCGAGACCCCGACCTTGCAACAGTTTGTCGTGCCTACTCAGGCGTTGAGGATACTGATGGAAGTTTTGAGTTCCTCGATGCAGAGTCCGCAATCGAGGCAGCCAATCTATTAGGCGTGCATCTGAACTTTGACATTAGGATGCGTGGTCGTAAGACGATCCTCAAGCAACACAAAGACGGTCGCTTGATCGTTCGCCTGAAGCATGAGAAGGAAGACGACGGTGGTAAGATGCGTGGGTGGGCTGTGAAGAAGGGACACTGGCAGCGAATCATGTCCACGCAAGTTATCTCACCTGAGGAGCCGGATACGATCAATCAGGATGATCTCATCCGTAAGTTGGTCGTACAGGGAACTACACGTGAGGACGCAGGCTGGATGCTTCGTACCGAAGGCGTATGGTCCCGAGAGCCTAAGGAGCATATCAAGCTCGGGCTCGAGTATCTAGGTCATTCAATCAAAGAAGTTAAACAGATCATGGGAGCCTGCGTGTTTAAGCCTTGGAAAGTTGTCAACAAACCATTCCAGCCTGAGTACCCAGGTGACCGTGAATGGAACCGAAACGCAGCCCAGCTCAAGTATCAGCCGAACCCGGACACTGAGAACCTTAGCTATCCGACATGGCTCAAGCTGCTTAGCCACTGTGGTTCTGGGTTGGATGACGCCATCAAGCTTGATCCTTGGTGCCGGGCGAACGGTGTCTTGAACGGTGCTGACTACTTGAAGATCTGGGTAGCGTCCCTGTTCCAGAACCCTTACGAGCCGCTACCGTATCTGTTCTTCTATGGCCCTGAGGACACAGGCAAGTCATCGTTCCACTTGGCTTTGAAGCTACTGCTCACAAGAGGCTATGTCCGTGCAGACAATGCACTGACGAATCAGAGTGGGTTCAATGGTGAGCTAGATGGTGCGCTCCTCTGCATCATTGAGGAGACGGATCTCCGCAAGAATAAGATCGCGAACCGACGTATCAAGGACTGGGTGACATCACCTGATTACCAGGTTGTCTACAAGGGTAAGACGCCCTTCATGTCGACCAACACGATGCACTTCGTCCAGTGTGATAACGAGTTCCAAGCGTGCCCTGTGTTCCCTGGGGATACACGTATTACGATGTGTTACGTTCACCCTCTCTCCCCATTAGAGATGATTCCCCGTAAGAGGTTCGTCCCACTACTAGAGAAAGAGGCTCCTGATTTCTTAGCTGAGATCCTGAGCATCGAGATTCCCGAGAGCAACAGTCGCCTTCACATTCCAATTATCAATACCCGTGAGAAGGCAGAGATTCAACGTCTTAACCAGAGTGACCTTGATGTATTCATCGAGGAGAACTGCGAACAGGTTTCCGGTCAGATGATTAAGGTGTCTGACTTCTACCTCGAATTCTATAAGTGGCTTGATCCCAGTGAGCAGGATAACTGGAGTAAGATCAAGATGAATCGTGCACTACCTCCTGAATATCCCAAGGGCCGGAGGCGTAAAGATGGACAGCACTGCATTGGCAATGTCTGGTGGAAAGGCAAACCGCCAGTGTCAGACGAGAAGCGACGGCTTATCCTTGTCGATAAGAAATACCTCGACCCGACCGATGATTGAAGAGTTACTGAAACAACTAACGCCTGAGCAATACCGACAACTCCGGTATGCTTTCGAGGAGAGTATTGCTCAGTACATAGAACTGGATGACGGCATCTTCGTAGGGGTCAACGTCGAACCCTTGCAGCATCTTGAAATTCTCGAAAGCTCAGGCGACTGGGCGTATGGAAAAATCCTATGAAAGACAACTATGACAGTGTTAAAGATTCTGGTGAGAGACGCAGCTTCCCTACAGGAAGCGTTCGAGATGTACGGGCAGGTAAAGGGCGCTTTGATCTTATACCTCCCGCCTCCTTACTCCGACTTGCCAAACACTATGAGAACGGTGCTGTCAAGTATGGCGACCGAAACTGGGAGAAGGGCCAGCCTTTGTCCAGCTATCTCGACAGTCTGCTCCGACACGGTCAGAACTATCTTGCAGGAGACCGATCCGAAGATCACATGGCTGCTGTCGCCTGGAACGCCTTTGCCATTATGCATACCGAGCTGATGATCCGTGAAGGTAAGTTGCCGCCAGAGTTCAACGACCTGCCGTCAGCGATGGCAGACATCAAACCTTTCAAGGCTAAGTGATGGACGCTGATATGCGGAATGCGGTTCGTCGCGTCAAAGCCTCGGGGATGGGACTTGACCTCCTCAAGAATCTAACAGGGGACCTGTCCCTCAAGGGCTTACGAGAGTTCGGTGCTCACATTGGTGGGGAGATCAAGAATTGGCGAGGGCGTCAGGTCCGACGGGCAATGGCAATGCCTGAAGAGAAGTTAATGCAGTTCACCTTCGTAGCTGTCAACAATCGGCAAGACTATAAGCTCAAACCAACTAAAGTTGCGAAGAAGCATGACCACATCGTCTTCACCTGTTGCTTCAAAGTGAAGCATGAGCTGAGCTTTGTTGCACTATCACTTTACGACGATCGAGAGTTCAACTTTGGTCGTCAACGTCACGCAACAGATGGCGCACATCTCTATCGTGGTGACACTTTCAACGAATCATTCATCCTGAAGGATTACTAATGGGAATCTTCGACGACCTGGATCAAGTATCCGAAAAGAAAACCAAGATACTCCGAGCACCGTTCGGGTATCCTGGTGGTAAGTCTCGTTCGATCAAGAACATCTTGCCCCACCTCCCCTACCGTACAAAGTACATTGAGCCCTTCGGTGGCTCGGGTGCTGTGCTCTTGGCGAGAAACGCAAGCAAGCTCGAGGTCTTCAACGATCGCTATGCTGGGGTAGTAGCGTTCTATCGCTGCATTCGGGATCCCGCTCTCTACTCAAAGCTATGCCAGTGGCTTGAGCTTACGATCCACGCTAAGGAGGAGTTCGTCTGGTGCAAGGAAACTTGGAAAGATGTTGATGATCCCATCGAAAGAGCTGGTCGCTGGTACTACATGATCCAGTCTAGCTTCGGAAGCATCGGAAGGAACTGGGGTCGGCAGACAACCAAGTCGAGTATGGCTGGAAAGATCCGGAACAAGTTAGCGATCTTCCCTGAGATCCATGCTCGGTTCCATAAGGTCCAAGTAGAGAACCTTGACTGGGAGGACTGCATTCGGGAGTACGACTCTCACGATGCCGTCATCTACTGTGATCCTCCCTATGTAGATGTCAATCGTGGCACCTATAAGAACGAGATGAGCATTGAGCGTCACCGAGAGTTCATTGCTTGTGTCATGAAGTGCAAAGCTCACGTCGTTGTGAGTGGCTACTCCAATCCTCTGTATGAGGAGAACGAGTGGGACGATCGCCTTGAGTGGGACGCCTTCGTCTCGATCCAGTCAGTCGTCAATAGTGAAAAGAATAAGAAAGCCGGAATTAACACCAAGCGTGAGCACGCTAAAGAAGTGCTCTGGATTCGAGAAGCAAGATGACCACCTTCTACATTGCAAGCAGCAGCCTTCCCGCTCAGCGAGAGCGTGTTCGCAAACTAGCAACCGATCTCAAGATGATGTTCGGTTGGGAGTGGTGCAATAATTGGGATTGGACTCAGGGATTCGATGCTGCTAAAAACAGCGGAGACCTTGCCAAACTCCTCAGGCGTGCCATGAACGATCTCATCAGTGCGAGAGACTGCGATGTCTTCATCTTCCTCGAGGTCGATGTTCCATCGCTCGGTGCCAACCGAGAATATGGTATCCGCTGGGGTGACCAAGCTGACATCTACAGAGTCTCAAAGCGTAAGGAGCATCTCTTCGACATGGTCGGCTTCGTCTACAGCTTCGAGACCGAGGAAGAGCTACTCAAACTCTTTGGAGCCCACCAATGAGCAACGCCATGATCCATTGGAACGGGAATCAGATGTGCGCCATCGACACTGAGACCACTGGCCTTGATCCGAGCTATCACGAAGTTATTCAGATATGCATCCTGGCACTGGACTCTAATATCCAACCACGTAAGGATGTGTTCCCTTTCTATATCGAGATCATTCCCGACCATCCAGAGCGTGCTGATCCAGAGGCGATGCAGGTGAACCGCTTGAACTTCGCGAAGATCGGACAGCGCGGCCATGACCGTGAGAAGGCTAAGGATCTTCTCAGAGAATGGGTAACGAAACTGGGGCTCCCGTCTACAAAGTACGGGAACCCCAAGAAGATCCTGCCACTCGGGCAGAACTACACGTTCGATAAAGGCTTCATCGTCTCGTGGCTAGGAGTCGAACTCTATAACGACTTCTTCCACTACAGCCATCGTGACACTAAGGTTGTGGCGGACTATCTGAACGATCGGGCTGGGATGCACGCGGAGAAGCCCCCGTTTTCAAAGACCAACTTGAGTTGGCTTGCAAAGAAATTGAACGCCCCTTACGAGCGGGGTCACGACGCTCTTTCGGATTGCGTGGCGACTGCTGCGGTGTACCGGACGATGCTGAAGCAGGGGCTTCTGGGATAGTGAACTTGGTAGGTAACCCGCCTGCCCGTGCGATGATCTTGGGGCGGTGTGTAAGGAACCTCTTCTTATGCCCGCCCCAAGATGCGTCGTAGCCAATGCACTTGGCATACTCCAGTTTCTTGTTGACGCACGCATCGAAGCAGAGCAGCTCGTAGCCCGTAGCTCCAAGAGACTTAGTGATAGCGATCGCTGCACTCACGCTCAAGCTATTCATTGAGAGCTTGTAGTGTCGGCTATCAAAGATGTAGACATCCTTCTCACCGGCATAGAAATTTGCAGCCTTCACGCTCACGAACAAACGCCCGCGCTTCGGTAGGCATTTCTTTTTGAGCTTTGCGTCCTGCTGCAAGCCGTAGATCGAGTTGCTCAGTCCCAGCTTCTCCACCTGATGCACCGCCTCGTTGAGACAGATGATGGGCCATCGCTCAGGGAAATGCTCTTGCCGTAGGTGATCGAGCGACGGGCCCTTCCCCACGATATAGCACTTGCTCCCATTGAACTCAGGCTTCAAGTAGTTAATCTGTAGCTTCTCGTCGAAGATCGGATACCAGCGCAACTGGTTCTTGATGCGTGTTGCATGTTTGTCCAAGAACGACTCAGCGACCTTGTCCCTTCGTGTGATGTACAAGGTTCCGTCTGGTGCCTCACGGACACGGACACGACCAAGGACATTGGGGATGTTGCTGCGCTTCACGATTTTCTTCTTCCTTACTCGACGGCTTGCCTGCATATGCTCAATGACAGGTGGGCCATGATGTTTCATCGAATCAAAGATCTGAACGTATGCTGGCGGGATTGGAGTGACCTTAAACCCTGTCTCAGAGACCACAGCCTGTAAGGTCTTTTGATCCCAAGTGTCAGGACGCTCAGCTTGCCGCTGCGCCCAGAGTTTAACTAGCAGCCGCACGTCTGGTGTATTTGCTAGATAGATGGTCCCGCTTAGTAGCTCCTTACCATTAAGGTAGTGGACGCCAAGATCCCCGCGAAAGTTCTTGAAGAGCATAGGGAGACGACGGATGCGGGCATCAGCATCGACGTAGACAATATCTTGTTTTGATATTGTGAGCATCTCCAGAATGAACTGTGGCTTAATCCCAGCATTCCTAACCCAAGAGCCAGTATCCTCGTAGCCTCTCGTTATAAGCTCAAGACCGAGACGCTCGCAATCACTAACTAGATGCTTGACCTCCTCCTCGTAGAGCGTGCCTTCCGTATAGAATGCTACGTAGCGAGGCACATCGTATCCGTACAGAGGACAGGCTTCCGGGTTAACCTATAGATCTCCTGAGCTTGCTTCTCGCTGCTTTCAACGAACAGCCCGTACCTCGGATCCCGATAGACCTGAGCCTTCCGCTTGGCGTGGTCCCCTAGTTGCCGACGTTGTTGAGCTGTCCCCGCTGGGTGCATGATGAGCTGCTTGTAGGCAATCCTTTGCCGCCGTAACCAAGCAACTGTGTCCTTACGGTAACGCTCCAGGCGGCTTGTCACTAGTGTATTGATCTGGACCCGTGGGAGATGCTTCGGACCAGCAGTTGCCAGAAACCGCTTATAGAGCACACCGTCATCATTCTGCTGCCGCGTTGGATCCTGGCAAAGTACGCCATCGATATCGACACAGGCTTTCTGCATCCAGTAATGATGAAGCCAGTTCCACTCAAAGATGCGCGGCATCGGTACCTCCCTATAGTGGAGATACAGGTTGCCTGGTTTTATATACACAGCGCCTGCAATGATCTCAATCTTTGCACCCTTCAGCCGAGTCAGAGCAGCCTGGATTGATTTCCCAGAGAGGATGCTGTCATCGACAACCATGATCTTCTTCAGACGTTGGTGCTGGTCTCGGAAGCCTCCTTGCTCCAGCCGCCCAGCTGCAACCTCGTTAACTGTCCCAAAGCGAACGTTCCTATGCAGCGCCAGGATGGATGCTGGGATGATTCCACTGCGAGGCACAGCAACGAACGCGTCGATATCTCGAGGAAGCTGCTCACTCCAAGCGAGAACGTCACGGGCCATTTGAGCATAAGAGATGAAGATCACTTTGTTCCTGACACTCCGAGATTGATTAGACCGTGGTCAATTCCACGCGGCTTATCTAGCTTGACCGTTGTCCTAAAGCCTGCTGCCACGAGACAACCTTTCAACGATTCCTCATCGAAAGCAGCACGATGCCAGTTCTCTTCTCCCGGTCCATAGGTGAAGAGTCGTCCGTTGATCCAAGTCATGTAGTCCTTCTTAGGATTAAACTTGTACCAGTTGTCCATACACTTACGCTCTAAGTAAGCATCGACAATCAACTCAAAGTTGGGTACCCAGATTTCAACAAAGCCTCCCGGCTTCAGGATCCTTAGAACCTCTGCCAAAGTGTCGATCGTATCGAACCAGGGGATATGCTCAAGGACATGACTCATGTAGACGAGCTGGTATTGATTGTCCTTGATGGGCCACGGACGGATGCGGGCATCATGTTTGTAAGTTATGCCAGGACGTTGGATCATATCCATCATATCCCAGCGAGGGTCAACTGGGTGCTTGCCAGGCCCGATCTCTAGCGCACGCATCGGAGATACCCGCCTGGGTGGAACGTTAGATAGTAACGCTCGCAACCTTCGTCCACAGCGAAACGGTCCTGTGTTGGTAACCACTTCTCCAGCGCCTCCCGGGGACCGGGACCGTGGTCCTTACGAACGTCACCGTTGAGGCTCGTGTCCTCCACGATTAAGTAGCTCCCTGGGCTGACCATCCAGCTGTAGGCTTCCAGCTCCTTGAAGACGTGACCCATTGAATGGTCACTATCCAAGATGACTAGAACCTTGCCACTGATCCGCCGACGTACATACGCCAAAGTCTTTGGGTCCACAGATGAGCCCGTGTAGTACTCGATGCGTGGATGTGCAGGCGGGCGTCTGGGCTTCTTTATATCGATGGTGAGGATCTTACCCTTACCAAGACCGTCAAGCACAGATGCCATGAACAGCGCAGAACCGCCGAAGCAGGTCCCTGTCTCAATGATCCAGTCTGGGCGAATCCCAGTGATAAGCTCCTGGTAGACCCAGAAGTCTGTCGGCGTCTTTAGAGCCTTGACTCCAAGCCACCGCATCTTATGCCACGTACCATCCACAGATTCGTGCCACAGCTTGTTGAAAGCCTTGATCGTTTCATGGCCTTTTGCGCCAGGCTTTGGCATACTTCTCTCTTGATTTTGTATGGACGCTTCGCTGCATCCCACGCATCCTCTGGCTCAACTGAGCAGGATGCCGACGTTGATTATACCAGTAGCCACCGAGATGCCCCCATCGGAATCCCTCAATGATAGCTCTGAAATTCCAGTCACCATCTGAACCGGCAAGCATACTGACATCGAAATCACCGACCTCGGCGTAGACCTTTGTCCAGGCTACGACAGATGCACAACATGGGCCGTTACTCTTTCCTGCCATGTAGGCGTTAGGGATCATCGGACCGGTCTTCTTATTTAACTTGACGTTCCCTTTCAGCCACGTCATGTTGCAAGTAACGATGTCAACATCGTCATTCGCCAATAGATGATTCACTTGTCTCTCGAGCCGGACGGGGTCGTGAGTATCGTCTGCGTCTAGCCGAGCGATGATATCTCCTTCAGCCATTGCTAGGCAGGCGTTGCGTGCGATCGGGCACCCACCATGTAGCTCATGTACGATTACGATGCGGCCATCCGTATTCGCGTAGGTCTGAGCAACTGTTGCTGTCATATCTTCGCTACCGTCATCCACGATACAGAGTTGCCAGTTCTTATAGGTCTGAGCCTGCATACTCTCAATGGCTTTAGCAATGAATTGCTCAGCATTGAAAGCCGGCATCATGACACTAACCAGTGGCTTCATCGCAACTCCTACAGGTTCCGTTAGTGACTCTCTTACTGAACAGTTTGCAGTGGATCCAGTTCGCTTGATTGCAGCATCGTTTGTTAGGCTGACGGATCTCGCGATGAGTACAAGGCGGCGGGCTCGGCTTCAAGATGTACGGATTTCCTGGAGCCGTAACGTAGCCCGGCGGGATAACCGGAGGCTTTCCTCTAACAGGGAAGATGATGGTGCCATCAAGGAGCTTTCTCAAAACGATTTCTGTGGTGGTTTCTTTGGGTTCTTGAGGACGAAGATCATGCCCTTACTTTTGGCATAGTCAATGGTAGCGCGTTGCGTGTGGTAGTCGGCAGCATCAACCATCTTCCCGAACTTCTGGAACTCAGAGACGAGCGTATCCATTTGAATCTTGCATTGGACGAGCGTAGGCCGCGTCGATACAGGGGCAACCGTTGTTGACCGGATAGGGGCAACGCCCTTAACCGATTTCCGCTTCGGAGTATCCGCCTGACATGCAGCAACTAAAACCAGAATTAGGATCGCCCACCTCATCGTATCACCCTTCTAAAACACCACCCGTTGGGAAAAAGCTAGGCGTTGACTCAATAGTCAACTTGTATTCAAAGGTCAGCGTATCGTTGCTCCCTACAATCAATGGAGAGTCTAGCTCTGTCATGCTGAAGATCTCTGGCTGGCCAAGCATGAGAGGGTTCGTTGCCGTAAGGACTACGAGCACCCCTTTGATGCTTCCCGCTGAGGTAAACGTGAACACAGGACGATCGTCTGTTGTCATGATGAGTTCAACACCACGAGCCTTCTCATTCTCTGTGGGGGCATTAGTGTAGCTGAATGTTGGACGACTACCAGCGTAGTTCACTAGCTCGGTCCAACCTGGGTGCAGGGCCAGCGTATCATTAGGCGAAGGACCGAAGTCCAGCTCAACGAAGCCTACTGAGTTAATCAATCCAACACTTGATACTACCGCACTCCTGACAAGGCTAATATCACGCCGACCATGTGCGGACGTGTGGAGAAGAGCCATCCCCTGCTGATTAACACGGTTAGCACCGCTAACCTTTTTAATCATCCTCCCGCCTCGGTATAAGCGGAGCCAAGTGTTTGGGTTAATCTTCATCTTCGGGAACCAATCGGTAGATATTCGGCGACTGACCAGCTGCAATATAAGGATCTGTCTTAGATGAATTGGACTCACCGTAGATACGTAATACTTCCGAGAACCGATACACGCCTGCACTAATGAACACGCCTGGTGTAAAGATCTGGAACGGAGTTGCGAAGACAATAATTGACATCACCTCACCCGTAGCTAGGCCACGAGTAATAGCCATACCTCGAATGATCGGAGGAAAATCTGTAGGGGTAGTGCCAAAGAAGATGATGCTCAAACCACTACCACCGTCCCATTGACCGGTGATGACATAGTCCTTATTGGTGAAAGGGTCATCGTAAGGCCCGGGGCCTACGCCGAGGAAATGCCCAGCTGAGAGGTTCGTGGGGAATCCACTCTTAAACGTCCAACCAGCATGGCTAGCCTGAGTGTCAAGCCAAGTAGCCCCATCAAAAGTCGTGAGCAGCGTAAGGCGATCATACGTTGATGTGAACGTCGCACGATCTACACTACGGAAGCCTACGTTAGCAAGGTACTCATACTGCTTCTTTGTGTGTATAGCGCGCATGGGTCCAAGGTTTGCGACCACCGGCCCCGAACCTGAACCAATAGGAACGAGCTCCTTCTTCGCTTCCCAGTAGGATTCCAGCTGCACAGTGTCCTCGAAGACAGGAGCGTCATCGCTGAAGCTATTGAACTTGGAGTCAATGAGTCCATTGAACTTAGACGAGACTAAGCTATTGTGTTCAAGCGCCATTAGTCCGGGACTCCCGTCTTACCCCACTGCCGTCCGTCGATATTCATAGCGATGTAGTCGGCACTCTCGGGAAGGCCAGGGCTCCCGATGACTGGCATCACGTAGATCAACTGGTCTACTTCGTACTTTGGGATGATCTGCTCGGTAATCGTTTGCTCCTCGCCCTCGATCGTGGCCGTCGCCTCCCGCGTGTGAGGATCGTCGTCCGGGTAGGAATAGGCAACACCGCTGACGGTCTTACCGCTGTGTATAGTCTTTTGGAACTTAGGAGGCTGAGCCACGATGATGTCTTCTTCAAGATCCTCTTCCTCCGAGTCGAAAGTGTGACAAGTGAAGGTATCGTTTTGGATACTCTTCAAACGCATCTGTACCAGTCCCTTCGGAAAGAACCTGGTCAAGTGCTCATTGAACTGCCAGTCAACACGTGCTACCTTCGTCACGTCACCAACGAGCCCAGCAGCGTAGGCGAAGATCGACAGTGCCATAACGGCACCGCCATTCTCTTCCTGCTCAATGGTGAGAAAGTTACTCAGGAACTGTCGGAACCCGGTCACCGCATCGATGAACGGTGTCGAGCGGATGAGGACTTCGATCCCTCGATTCTGATCTGACTTTGGAAGACCGAAGTCCGACTGGAAAAGAGGCTGCGGAACCTGGTAGTCACTCTGCGCCCGCCCAGTCGTGGGGTCAGCCGGAGTAGTGGCATCCACGTCCGGCATGTTAGACGTTCCAATATCCTGAGCCATTAGAGAGTTGCCGCCCCGCCCGTATACGGATCGAAAGCTGTGGGATAGGTGATACCAGTAGCCGCAGACGCAGGGTATGCGAGTGGGTGCTCGCTCTCACGCCCGGCGGGGATCGGCCGCCAGATCTTGAACGTGATCTCTTTCTCCGAGGAGTCGTATCCGATGTCTCGGACCTGGCTCCTGAAACCTGAGCCACTGATGTCAAACATCAAAGGGTGATCTGCTACGGTGTACGCGAACGTAACACCATCGTAGGGTTCCAGCTCGAGCTGATCGAGGAATGCCCTAAGAGTGATCGAGTACCAAGTGTGGGAGCGTCGAATCAGCCAGAAGGTCAGGGACCGAATGACCAGCTCTTCGATATTGTAGATGAAGAACTCACGCTCCTCTTCATGGGTACCGTAGATCGGGATGTTGTTTCGCAGGACGATCTTATTCGTCTTGCCACGATCCTCCTTCTCCTTCGCGTAGTCACGCCGCCAGATGGCTGTGAATTTTGTGACCAGTTTCTCAGTCTCGGTGTATCCAATCTCCAAGCTCTCGAGATCGACGTTCGCCTCACTGAGCGTACGAACTGAGGTCGGGGACTCAGCGAGGTAGCGAATGACTATGTCCTCGTTACGGAGGAACGTGCCACAGCGAGCTTGGGAAGCGATGTCGTCAATCAGGTCCAGAGCATCCCGCCGTTCAAGAACAGCGAAGTGCGAGGGGAACTTGACCAGCTTCGATGTGACATCCGCGAACGACACAGTCTCTGGCGTGAGGCTCGTATAAGTCGTCAGCAAGTAGCTGATGATCGTTGCCGTATTCGGACCAACACTTGAGATCAGCGTGACATAGACATCGTCCTCCCACTTCTCGTCAGTGAACTGTTCGAGCGGGTTCGGGAACACGAGCGTTGTTGAGGTCTGTCCGGCGATCGCCTCAGAGAGATTGATCGTGTAGTAGCGGCTCGGAATTGGGACCAGCTTCCGCACACCGTCTAGTAACCGAAAGGCCATGACCTCCTTCACCTCGGTAGAGGGGATGAGGTTCGCAACGTACTTCTCTGCGTAGCCGCTAGCCAGGTAGACAGTGTCTCCAACTTCGATCGAATAGTCAGAGGAGCGGAGCTCGTCCAAGCCGTTTGCAAAGCTGAAGGCTGAGGAACCTATGCTTGCCGATGACGGCATCCCAGGGTCCTGGGTTATCTGGTTCACTTGGCTGTTCAACGTGTTGAGCCAGTGCACGAAGAACAATGCGGAGGTCTCCTTGATGACTGCGTTGGTGAACGTCTTGAACTCAAAGATATCCCGGCCGAGTGGACCGAAGAGAAACTCAGAGTCCTTACGGAATAGCGCCGGAGTGAACGTACAGGTTGTCCCTTGCTGGGCCTCGACGAAGAGGATCGCATCACCGAGGAAACAGTACTGCCCTTTCAGGTTCACCGCTGCGTCGGGAATAACAAACTGGTTTGCGATAGGACCGGGAGAGATTGAGATGTTCGTATTGACCGGGAGGTTCGCGTTGTTGATCGCAAAGTCTTCACCGGTGAAAGTGCCCTCGAACTTGGCACCGTTGATGATGACCTCAACCGACGTCGATTGCGGGAACTTCTCCCCACCCTGAACCTTCAACGCTGTTAGCGTGATCTGAAGGAGTGAGTTTTCCAGGGAACTCTTAGTCGCCTCCAGGGAAGTGATGTTCGAGTTCGCTGCCAGCACTTGACTGGTCGAAGAAGTCTGAACGAGGATCCAATCGTTTAGCCCACGAACTTCTGCCGTTCCAGCCTGAGCACTTGCTGCGGCACCATCCTCAGCCAGTTCGAGCTGGTCCTCAAGCGAATCAACAAGATCAGCGTTTGGCGGATTCACTGCCTTCGCCGCAGCTAGTTGTGCCTGGAGGGAGGTAACCTGCGGACCGAGGATAGCGATCTGTCCCTGAGCCTCAATCGCTAGTGCCGTGAAGAGGGTTTTGTTCCTCTCATTCTTCTGGATGTCAGTACAGGTGTTGGCGAAACTAATCAGGCTCCCTTCCTGCGTTGGACTGTCGAAGACTAAGGATGCTAGCGTCGTATCCAGGGCAACCTTTGCCCCACCGTAGTTGACGATCCTTTCTTTGTCGGTATCATTGTTGAACGCGAGATTCGCCTCTTGCAGAATCTTATCTGACTCTGCATTCGCAAACGTAGTTGCCTTGCTACAGAGATCATTCAGATCCCCTAGCGTAATTGCACCGTAACGTGTGAGGCTTGTGCCTCTTACCGACTCGTTGATCCGGACAGCCGGAACACGGACAGGGCTACCGAAGCAGAGCGGCCAGGCTTTGCCGACAGCAGACTCATCAATGAAATCGAACTCACCTTCTTCGGGGGAGAACCCAACCTCCTCGCTTTCAATCTGAGTCACGATCTCGAACGAGACCGTCCTGTCCGTCTCCGAATATGTGATTGGAGAGGAGACCTCCCCGCTGAAGATAAGTGCCCGATCGGACTCAATGCCTGGCGGGACATAGTCTTGAAATGTCTGATAGATGAGAGCCTTGCGCTTGTGGACGTCAGTCGTTTTGAGGATCAATTCGATGGCACCATCTTTATCGTCTAGGACGACCGAGACAGAGCCAGCCCCGCCACCACTGGTAACCTTCTGGATTGCGTCGATGCCTGAGAGGCTGATGATCTTCGCCTGCTCGAGACCCGTGGGCTCCACCTCGACATAGTCGATGAAGTCCCCATCCACGACCCACTGGATCGAAACGATGTTAAGCGGCTCGGTCCCGCGCTTGATAGCGAGCTCGGTGATTAGCCCAGCGTCGATGTCCTTCGACATTAGACTTTCTTCCCAATAAAGCGTAGCTCAAAGCTACAGTGCTCGCGGCTCGTTACCTCAGGACCCATACGACCGTCCACTGTGAAATCAAAGACCTCCTGGTCGAAACGCACGTTCCACAGTACGTCGTCGTGGTCTGTGAGATCGAAAGTGTTTCCGGCGATCGCCCTAAAGAAATCAGAGACCGAGCGCGTCTTCCCGTAGCCGACACGTGCGAACCTCATCACGATTGTAAAGCGACCGTCGCTGCTCTTGATATACGAATACAGCGTACCGTCTTGAGTACGTTTCAGATCAACACCGGCATCGACACCGACAGTGTTCTCAAAGACCGGGTTGGGTAACTCGATCGAGGCGTACCGGAGCGAGGTCGAATTATTGACTGCTAGTTCAATCATACTTCAACATAGGCTGCGTCATTCGAGAGAGCCATCTCAAACGATGCTGTGTGCTGGTTATTGTGAACCTCACTGATGGCCACATCAGGATTCGTTACGATCCCTACGTAGACCTGGCTGCTGTGGTCTGTGAAACGGATCTTAGTCCCCAAGGTGGCATTGAGAAACACCTGGATTGCATCTCGGTCCGTGTCCTTCAACAGCGCAACCTCGAAGTTCAGGGAACGGATCCTTGGCTTGCCCGTAACGTGGCGTGACGACGGGGCTCCACCACGAAGACGTGTGAAGAGGTTACCCTTCTGATGGCTCTCACCGTTCCCGAACGACGGGTTCCTGATCGTGAGCGTAGGTGCAGGGATCCCGAGGAGCGTGAAGAACTCAATTGTATCCCGAATAACCAGAGCCGCAGGGGCGGGCGCAAGGATCTCGGTATTGAGATCATCGAGGTCACCGGTCGCTGCACCGTTGAGATCGATGCCAGCATCGTGGAGGTCACAGTCTCCAGTCGGTCCATCGTCTGTCTGGGCGAGCTGCCCGAACGTGAGCGTGTTGCCTGCCGCGAGATGCCGGATCGCATGTTGGATCGTGGCGATCTGCTCGAAGATGAGCGCGTTTTCACCACGCGTACTCTTGATCGCCGTGAGCATCTGAGCGAAGGTGAGCTGGTTCGATCCTGCTCCTGCCCGGTTTGCAGCATCCCCGAAGGTTAGCGCCTGCGTGACAGATGCACTGAACGTTCGACGACCAGTGTGATTGATCAGCCAGGGCTGGGTGATATCTTGGTCGTAGACATTCGGGCCAGTGGTTGCTGACTGCCCGAAGGTCAGTGCTTGAACGACGTCCAGGATAATGATGTGATTGTCAGCGAAGTCGAACAGATCCCACTGTTGACTAATATCACGCGTGAAGGTGTTCGGCCCCGGGACAACCGTCTGCCCAAAGGTCAGAGCTTGGCTGACACGGATGACAGTATCAACGCCGAAGGGTGTGTTCTGGAAGCCAAGCTGTGCGATCGGTGGATGGTCTGCAACAGTCGGAGCGCCCGTTGCCGTGAGGCTGAAGCCTCCAATCATGTCGATCGTGGGAGCTTGCCCGAGGAACTTATCGTGGATGATAAGCTCAGAGGTCCGAAGCTGTAGTGCTGACGTGCCCTGCGCCAGGCTGAGGAATTCACTCGGCGCGAACGTGGTGGACAGGTTCCAGACGCTTATCTCTGCAACACGCCCAGTAAACAAACTGCCAGGAGTAAGCTGAATGAGCCGGCCCACAGCGTAGGCGTCCAGACCAGCCGGTGTGAGACTTGTAGCATTCGTGCCACGCGTTTCAACACGACCATCGATGTAGACCTCTCGCTCCGTTGCCGAGATGAAGATCGCGAGGACATGGTGCCAAGTGCTTGCGACCAGAGACTCAGTTGCTGTGGCGTCACCGTTGACGCTCGCACTACGGCTCCGAGCAGTCGGCACACCAGCAACCAATAGCAATTGCTGAGACTCAGCATTCCCAACGGTATCGCCGAAGCTGACGATGACCTCATCACCTGTCAGGCTGGTCGGGTAGACCCACGCTGCAACAGCGAACGGAAACGTCAGCGTCGGGATCGACGCCGTGCGTTCGAGATACTGTGTCGTGCCGTTAAGCAGCAGGGACATGTCGGATTGCCCTCAACTTTCGTCCACCATAACCAAACGCTTCGTTATACCAGGGGAAGGCACTGGTGATCTCAGATGCTAAGCCATCCGAGAGATACTTCTGCCAGCTGGGTTCGAGGGGATAGATGTCCCCGGAACCTTCGTGCGGATACTTGTGAAGATACAGCGCATCCACGTCTTCGGCGGTGTTGAGAACACCTTCGAGGGTGTGTTCGAAAGTAGGTTCCTCAAGGAACGCGTAGAGCCGTTCCATAACCTGCTGAGGAAAGCGTGTTAGTTCCTCAGCACGGAGGAAGTAGACGTCGAGCTTGCGCTCAAGGATATCGCGTAGACCGTTGAGGCAGATCCGAAGCATCCCCTTGGGGGCGAGCATCTTCGAGACGCGCTGTCGGACGTTCATTCCGGGGGCGACATTCAGGATCGGGTTCTTTAGATGTTGTTTCTCGATGGACGCCACGATCTCTCGAAGGTCCCGAAGACAGATGATCACCTTCCCGGTAGGGAAGACCTTAAAGAATAGAGGGAGGTTGCCTGTCCACTGTCTGCCTTTATCAAAGACTGTCTTATCCGTGGGATACCATGCCCGTGCTATTGCAAGCATGGTGTCTCGCATCCGCACTTCAGTAGCAAGACGATCGTTGATAAGAGCCCCACGGATCTCCAAGGAGTTGCTCCAATACTGGCTCATCAGCATGATCATCCCCGGGAGGATACTCGTACTGGTTGCCTGGAAGCTGGGGTTCTGATTTAGCAGGTTACATAGCAACGTGCTGCCTGCACGTGGCATACCCGCGATAACATTCATCATGATTGGGTGGGCACCGTTACTGTGATGTTGGTTTGATCGGTAAGTTTGTGATCGTTCGATAGCGTCGTGATGGGCGTCATCATCTCATTCAGCTCGGCATACTCGGACGGGGAGAGGGCATCGATGACACCCTGTGACCCGCCCGGGGCTGTTGCGAAGCACTGGTTGATGCGCCTCATCGCCTTCCGGCTCTGACGCATTTGCCTGAACAAGATGTTCTTGACTTGTGCGGCGCATCCAGCATCGGTCGCTCCCGAGGACGGAATACTTTTACCTGTGTCCGTGATTCCCATTATCCTAGCACCTCTGCGAACTCGAGGACGGCGATCCACTCAACAGTGTGAAGCGTGTCCCCTGTGACCCTGAGAAGAATGTTATTGCCGGAAGATGCAATGTCTGCGAGGTAGTTGACTGCCCCGGCGGCAATCTCCTTGGTGAGTGCCTTTGGGGTTCCTGCCAATACAGCTGCCCCAGCAACGTCACGATATCCTGTTCCTTGAGCGAGGACAAACGATGCGTCATCACCGTTCGCGTCAGTCCTTCGAGCGGCGACGACGGCACGGAAGACATAAGTCTTATCCACCTCAAGATCGAGGGTGATGATCGCTGTCTGCGTGTTGTTCGTCGTTTCGATATGCTTAATAATGCTAGACCACTGCGCTGCGCCTAGTGTCAGGCGATCCGCAGAGAAGGTCTTCTGGTCGTCACGATCGACGACACAGCCCTCACCCTGTGCGAAGGTTCGGTCGCCGTTGACCTGATGGTTACTGCCCTGTGCGAACACGTTCGTCACGATGGACGTGAGTCCAATGTTTAGAGTGTGCCCCTGGGCGAAGACCCGACTATGCCCATCGTAGGTCACGTTGCCAACATTGAAGTTCCGACCCTGGAGCATGGAGTAGGTTACCCCATAGATCTGGTGGTCACGACCTTGAGTCATGACCTGTTGGCAGCCTCCCCGGAAGTAGAGATAGGTCCCTTGCCCGAAGAGCCCATAGTCCGTCGCGCTGAGAGACTGAATCGTGTCCCCTTGGAACATCATGTATTGGCCACCGATGGCTGAGATGTCGTCGCCCTGTGCGAAGATCTTATCCCCTCCAGCGGTCAAACTAATGTCCTCACCCTGGACGAAAACCTCGTCAACGTAGGCTCCGTCGATATAGTTGTATTCACCCTGCATGAAGATGTTCTGGCCATCGGCAGGGCCGACAGTGTTTCCCTGCCCAGCCATGAAGACGTTTTCAACTGGAGCATATGGGGAGTCGTTGTCATAGCCGAAGGCCGCGCAGCGATTCCCTGCCAGCGTGTGCCCTTGACCGTGGGCAAAAGACTGATGCCCGGTGACAACGTTGCTGAGGCCGATGGCTGCCGAAGCATACTCACTGACCGTGAGCGTATCTCCGATGGCCAGCATCCCACCTAGGTTGTAGGTAGTGTCAACCATGGTGATGTTGTCACCAGCCGCGAAGGATGCGATCTCATCGACCTGGACGTTGAAGCCCAGAGCGAAGCAGTTGGCTGCATTCGCCTCGGACTCGTCGCCCTGAGCGAAAGAGTTCTCACCACCCGCGAGCGGAAGCGTGGTGCCCTTACCGAGCGCAGCATTAAGACCGATGCCGTCAGTGAAGAACCCACCGCCACCGCCACCAACGCCTGTTCCGGCTTGCTGGATGTGGACAGCAATAAGCTGAGCACCACCGGACATGGTGTCAGCAATGTTGGTTCCAACGCGACGGACCCTCAATCGGAACGACTCACCTGCCTGGAGCCCATCGATCTGGAGATCCGTGAAGACGATGACAGCCTGAGAGATCTGGCCAGGAGCCGCCTGCGCTGTCGATGCGATCGTCTGCTGAGTCGTGAAGCTATCGACATCGAGGTCAGTACCACCGACATCATGCCTCTCGAAGTTGATGCCCCAGAAGGCGTCGCCAGCAACTGCTGATGTTGCCATCCAGCGAACGAGAACGGTGAGCCCGGCGGCCGAGTAATGATCAGGCATTACCTCAGACCAGTAAGCGTCGCGGTCAACGCTATCCGGGAACTCAATGAAACGATGCCCATTCCGCACACCAAACGTAGGTGCCGATGCGGCAGAGACGAAGTCTGCTGAAAGTGGGCGTGCAGCTACAAGTGTGGAAGTCATTAGGTCGTGATCGTGTAGGTGATGTTGATGAGGTCGCTGGCCGTCACGGCGATCGTCGAAGTGAACTCAGCAGTCGCCCAGAGCGTACCACCAGCACCACCCTTCGTGCTGTCGCTGACGATGAACAGACCCTTGAGCGTTCCAGCACCAGACATCGTGAATGCACGGACTGTGCCGTTCGTGATTGCTTGACTGGCAGCAGCATCTGGTGCCCACTCAGGGCGAGTGCCTTCTGAGTATGCCGTGAACTCGGACCAGCCAGCATGGGCACCCATAGTGTCGGTAGCATTGAATGCAACGAACCCGGCGTTATCCACCATCCCGATGTACCAGGACGTGATCTGGGTTGCAGCGTCGAAGGTGCTGTCGAGTGCATGGTCCTTCCCGACATTAGTAATGCCGTTCGGAACCTTGAGCTGCTTCCTGATCTTCCCGGTCTTCTTATCCGAGATCGTAATCTCGAACATGCCCTTTGGAGAGAACTGCTCGCGGGGCCTTTCCAGTAATGCGGTCATCTTGCTCTTCCTCTACTAGGAGTTAAACGAATGAGGCCCTGTCGGATGCCTCGTTGAATTTCAGGGACAACCAACCGTGCAATTTCCTTCGGATTTTGCGTGCCGCCAATAATCTCAACCTTGATGCCACCGACATTAGTAATCGGTGCTGGAGCGATCTCGCCCGCAGGCCGGAACTGCCCGAAGGGGAGAGTCTGGGTCCTGATCGGCTTCGGAGAGATTCCACGCTTTGCATTCTCGAACTGCAACCGACGCTCTGCATCAAGTTGTTGAGAGCTCTTAGGCAATCGTGCCTGGAAAGCCTGGATCATTAGCTCGGCAGCTTCCTTCTGCTTCTCGGCTGCTTCGAGAGTTTTATTCGTGATGGTCGCATCGCTTGACGGCTTAGCGAATGGAGTCTTCTCGCCGCGAGCACGAGCCTTGATGTCGGCATCTTGTTGGATCCGTGCGATCCTTAGTTTCTCGGCGGCAGCAGCTTGCTCAGCTGGGGTAAGCTTCTTAGCGCGACGAGCCTTCTCCGCCTCGGCATCGGCTAGTTCCTTACGCGCCGCGATAAGTCGCTGGTTCAGCTTCTCTGGAACAACCGGAAGATCTAGGTCTCCTTGACCAACAGCCTTCCTCGCTCGCTCTGTTTCGTCGGCGATCGTCTTCTTCGCTGCCTTGATGCGCTCATCAAGAGCCTTCTCTTCTTCCAGCCTTTGGATTGCTGTCGCACGTGCTGACGACCTCTTCCGCAGGAAGAGCAGCTCCCGCTGTTGCTCACTAGTCCTCTTCCGAGGATCAATACCTTGGAGCTTCTTCTGCCTGTCAAGATCCGCTTCCTGGAGAAACATCAGGCTCTTGAGATTTCGAACCTCGGCTTGCTTAAGGCTGTTGATCTCCTCTTCCTGGCGCCTACGGTTCTGAAGGAATTTCTTTAAGGTACCAACAGCACCTTCCTGCCCAGGAGCAATCCCTGGAGTCTTAGCCGTAGGTTGCCCGGTCTGCCCGGGGAGCCTGGTCTTGGCTTGGGTCTTAGAGCGCTCAACGGCTTTCTCCGCAGCCTTACCACGCGCAGTGTCTCCACGCTGGACCTTGATCCCGTTCTTCTGGATAGACTCCAGAGCCACACGGGACTTCGCGTTCTGATCCCTATTCTCCTGTGCGATCTTCTCAGGCGTCTTCGTAACAGGAAGCTTCGGGGCGATGCCACGACCACGCTGCCGACGGCTGATCGGACGGCCTTGCGAGTCAAAGTTCCCACGGCCACGCGTGAAGAGCCCACGGCGATTGATGTTTCCCCGACCGCGAGTAACCAGACGACCAGTTGCCCGATCAGTCGCGACACGGGTCCGACCTGCGATCTGACGGCGTCGGCGAGCATCAGCCCGTGCCTCTCGCTGAGCCTTTAGGAAAGCCTCTCGCCGCCTATCACGCTCGTCAAGTTGTGTACGAATCCGTGCTTGCTGGGAAGCAATCGACGGAGCACCACGGCCAAGCCTGATGGTGTCATCAATAGGCTTCTCAGTTTGCCGGACCCTATCACGCTTTCTTGCTTCCGCCCGCTGGCCAGCAGCGGCAATTCGCTTCTTGAGGGTAGCTTCAAGTTGAGCAATCTGGCGCGTAAGTGCTGGGGTCTGCTTAACAGTTTGCTTGGCTTGCGCCTTCGCCTGTGCACGGCCCGCCTTCTTAGCAGCATCCGTTGCCACAGGGGCAGCTTCCTTGGTTCCGGTTTGCAGACCGTCTGATGCCCCCATCGTAGCCGCACTGAATAGTGCCTTGGCAATATCCGGGAGAGCGTCCTTCGTCCCCTGCGTCATTCCCCGGCGGATAGCCTTTCGTGCCGCGTCACCAATCGGTTTCCCAATGGTCCGAACAATCTCGGGGAGAGAGATGGGCCCAATCGCCTCTGGTGCTGTGGCCGGACCCCCGCTGAGTCGCTTCCTCCCAGAGCGAATATCAAGGACTTCCTGAATAACTTTGTTGAGCTTCTGGCGCGCAGTTAGCTCCTTTTTAATGGTGTCAGTAGACTCCTTACGCGCCTTCGATTCTGCCAGGGCAGGGAACGCTTTTAGAAGCTCACCCGCTTCTGTTGAGCGAGTCTTCAGAGACTCTAAGGCACTACTAAGTCCCCTGAGATCCGCTAAGAGGGCTAAGGACGTCTGGTTAACATCCTTCGCGTCCTTAGTCGATTGGCTATCACGAACTCCCGAGCCAGAGAATCTCCTTAAGCGGGTCTTCTCAAGTTGAGCTGGATCCAGAAACTTTGTGAGCGTATCAACGATACTCTTGATCTGCGTCTGGCGGGTATCCGAGAAGCTAGCACGCTGCTTAGCGATCAGGCTGTTAAGAGTCTTAGACTGACTGACGAGTCCACGGAATTGATCGTCTAGTTCTTTTGGCTGAGTACTAGCACGACCATCGCGACCTTCCTGGAACGGGATACCTAGCCCACGTCGCGCCACATTTCCGCTAAGAGTAGTGTTTCCAGATGCGAGAGATGGAATATCTAGGAGGTCTTGGAATCGGTTGATCGACTGAGTCGCAAGCGCAATCCGCGTCTCTTCAGCTTTTGTCGCCTTGGTAATATCACCAAGACGCTTGCGCCCCAGAGTCTCAAGCTCGTCGAGCCTCTTCTTCTGAGCCCTAGACTCCAGAATATCAATCTGAGCCTGAGCCCGCTTACGTAGAGTCTCCTCCCGCTTGATGAAGATTTCCTGGGTTTCGGAACCACCCAATGCACCGGCAAGAGTCTGGAGCTTGGCAAGTCGCTTCTGCTGTTCACGGACGGCCTTATTAATCCCCTCGGCAGTCTTACCCTCAGTAACACGTTCGATCCGGAACTTCTCAGCATCCTTCGCAATGAGGTTGAAAAGGAGCTGAAGACCTCGGAGACGCTGAGCACGCTCTCGTTCGATCTTAGCAGACTTCTCGTTTGCAATCCGAATCTTCTCAGCTTGCTTTGCCTGCTCAATCCGATCCTTTGCAGACTGGGCACGAATACGCCGCTCTTGAATCGCGAGAGCGTTAATCCTCTCCTGCTCGCGTTTTAAGGCACTAAGCTGTACGACTGCTCTCTTGATTGCGGCCGCGTCGTCTGCAAGAGAAACCTCCTCACGGACCTTCTGAATTGCCCGCTCTTGATTGAGTTGGGCGGCAGTTCCGTCTCGGAGGATCTTCTGCTGACGGTCGATACTACTGATGCGATCATCAGCAGCCTGGCGCTCCGACCGAGTACGAGCTTTTTCTCTTTGGAGCTGCGCTTCGACGCGAGCTTTTTGGAGCTTACTTGCCTCGCCAGCGAACTTGACCTCCGCCGTGATCCTCTGCTTAACAAGATCGTTAAGCAGCTTGCGCTCACGATTAAACGCCTTAATGTCCGCAGCCTCTGTCGCTTTCTCGACACGGCCTCGAGCTCGTTGGATCTCGTCTTCAAGAAGGCTGATCCTCCGGCCGAATCCAGCGATGTTGACATCGATTTTGAGCTGTTCGCTATCCACCCCTTTGAGGATATTCTGAACAGTTTGGGCTGCCGTCTTAGAATCCTTCTCAAACTTCTTGATCGCCCGGGTGGAGTCAGATAGCTGCTTCGTAACACTGGTACGAAAGCCCTTGACGATGATCTTGAACTGTTCTCCAGTATTCTTTGCAGTTTCGGTGAGGCTCTTGACAGTTTCAAGTTGACGCTTACGGATCTCAGTGAGGCTCTCGCGAACGACTTTAACACGTTTCGTGAATTCGTCTTGAAGCTGACGAGTTGCAACTTGGCGTGCTGCTGTGAGTTCCTTCTGGCTAGCCTGCTGGCGCTTGAGAGATGCGGCGCTGGCTCTTTCAACGTCCCTAAGATCCGAGATAGCACTCTTACGCGCGGCGAACGAGATAGCCGTCGTAGCAGCGGCAATCGCCGTAACCGCAGCGAGCACAGGGTGCAAGAGAAGAGTGCCAAGGAACGTTGCCTGGGCGGCGCTTACGGTCCTGATGGCAGCGGCGGCTTCAAGTGCTGCGACAGCATAGGCCTTGAGCGCAAGAGCCGAGCCGACGATGAGCTTAATCGTAAGCGCAGTGAACGCGAGCTTGACACTGTCCCCAACGATTGTAAGAGTATCTCCGATGCTTTGGAGGATCTTATCCATCCCACCAGCATCTTTGATGAACGCCGCAATCGCTTGGAGGGCAGGGGTTCCGATTGACTCCTCGAAGAAGTTCTTAGCCTGCTGACTCGCAATCTTAAGCTGCTGGCCGGTACTACCGATGACTTTTCTAGTGTCGTCGTCAAACGCACCAAGAGTCGCCTTCTTGATCTTCTCGATGTTAGCTGCGGTGAGATCAGCGTTCTCGCCAACAAGACCAAGCGCACCGACGATAGCGCGAATACGGCCAAAGGCGTCACCAAAGACCTCAACCGATTTTCCTGACTCTTCGACCTGCTTGACGAAGTCCTGAAGACCGCCAATGAAGCCACGGGTCTGGATAAGACTCTGACCCGTCTCGAAGCCGAGCCCCTTGATCGCCTCCTTACCGGTCTTCGTCGGCTTGATGAGCTTGAGGATAACATTTCGGATGCCAGTGATGGCCTCATCAGCCCGGAAGCCTTGGATCGTGAGGCCGGCAATCGAGCCGAGGACCTCGTCGATACTGAGACCAAGCTGGCGAGCAGGAACAGCAACACGCCCAAAGATATTGGAGAGGTCTTCAACACGGAGCCGACCAAGCTCAACCGTCTTGAAGAGCTTGGCAGCGATGATGTCAGCATCTTCAGCAGGAAGCTTGAAACTGTTGAGTGCAGCCGTTAGAAGGTTAGTTGCATTTGCTGTGTCCGTAACACCAGTGATCGCGAGCCGGTTTGCAACCT
>Ga0255048_10000109_pt1 | contig 54544 bp, 48 predicted proteins | sample JV7_2_2_MG_FD_183619 | JGI IMG/M metagenome (GOLD analysis project Ga0255048, IMG submission 183619) | Seawater microbial communities from Jervis Inlet, British Columbia, Canada - JV7_2_2 | ecosystem: Environmental > Aquatic > Marine > Inlet | place: Canada: British Columbia | collected 2016-10-06 | reverse complement strand
AGTGCCCTAATCAGACTCTTGACATCATTCAGTAGCAGGCACTTTATTCGACTGGATGCGTTTTTTAACCGCCATATCGTTCCAGCTGTGCCTAATACGAATAACTCGGTTTCTATACTAGTGAAAACGAATGATGGGACCATTCCTGGCGTTATTGATGTCGATGAACTTACTAGCCATCGAATTCCACCCAATAAGGTCTATGATCGGAACCGACAGCTTTAGTATCGACCCAGCAACGATTCACCTTTGACGCGAGCTCAGTACTGATAAAACAATAGTCCAGCCTCAATGGATGTCCGGGTAATCGATCTGGGGGATCAGGCCACCAGGATTCAGGTGAACCCGCTCTTTCACGGGCAACGCTCCAGCTGTCAACAAAACTGTTGCTGTGTATGCCACGTCCATAAATTGGATCTGCTTCACCCACAAATCGAATGTATTCGCTGCTTTCTTCGGTACTATTGAAGTCACCCAGAAATATGGTGCTGACAGGCTTTGGGAGTGGTGGTTCGCCATTGTTCCAGTCCAGATCAACAATATGCTGTGCTTCTGCCGGATTGCTGAGATTGCCCACAGCCATCATTACCGCGTCACAGTGTCCTATCGTTTTGTTCATTTCAAGAAGCGTATCAATCTGCAGTAACCGTTCGTGTGGCGAGAGTGCAGAAAGATGAAGCGAATATACCCGCAAAGGACCGTGCGGTGTTTCGATAACACATTCAAGGGCTCCGGTAGTCATGCTTATTAACTCACTAGCGGGTAGCTGTGGAAGCACCAGTGGTCGGGCTGAACGAATCGGCCAACGCGAAAGTAACATCGGGCCAAATTGCCGGCGGCGATTTAGAACGCTACCATCTTCATTCGTCGCGCTCGCATCCACATCAAATGCCGGGCAATAAGCCCAGTAGTACGCTTTAAACAATTCGCCGAGTACCTGTGGCTGATCTACCATACCACTGCGACGCCAGAATCGTTCTACCTCTTGCAAACCGATTATGTCAGCACCATCGACTTCCGTTGCGATACGCTCCAAGTCGTAACGCTGGTCGATTCCCAGCCCAAAACGGATGTTATAGGAAACGATTTTCATGAATTACCACACTCCCATACCCACAAGTATCGAGCTTAGTGCATATCGTCCATAAATCAACATTGACTGCTTGATGCGTTCCATAACATTCATCTTCATTCAAACGCGAATTCTGCTCAACGAACAAATTCAAGCGGTGGGACGCGATCATATCGTATGAAACGAGTGTCCGATAAGTGCCGTAAGCCGAAGTTAATCCAGGCAATTTGAACGACCGCTAAGGTGCGATCTCAACTGGTCAACGCAACACTTTATCTTTAGATTAAAAGATGGGGTGTGGAATATGAGATATAGAACTCGAATAAAATATACAACTAAACAGAAAAACGACATCTGGGATCGCTGGCAGCGCGGGGAGTCCCTAACCTCAATTGGTCGATTATTTGATAGGCCTTCATCTTCGATATTTAACATGTTGGCGCCTACAGGCGGTATTCGCCCACCGTCCCGACGACGATCGAGATTAGCGCTGACCCAATCTGAACGTGAAGAGATTTCAAGAGGGACTGTTGCCAATCTATCAATGCGCTCGATGGCTGCAAGCCTGCAACGTTCACCCTCAACGATCAGTCGTGAAATTAAACGCAATGGTGGTTATGCTGGCTATCGAGCGACGCACGCCGATCAAGCTGCCTGGGATAGGGCCCATCGTCCGAAACCCTGTAAACTGGCGGGCAATCCAATGCTGCGGCAGATCGTGGCAAGAAAGCTCAGATGCAACTGGTCACCCGAGCAAATCGCAGGTTGGCTGAAAAGAGAATATCCTGGAAACGAGAGCAATCAAGTGTCACACGAGACTATCTATCGAAGCTTGTTTATCCAGGCCCGGGGCGTGCTGAAGAAGGAATTGCAGCTGTACTTGAGAACTCAGCGTGCGATCCGTCGCTCAAAGCATGCGAGCCTGAAACAGGACGGTTTAGGCAAGATCAAGAACATGGTGTCCATTAGTGAGCGGCCAGCCTTAGTCGAGGATCGAGCGGTTCCGGGACATTGGGAAGGAGACCTCATTGGTGGTTCGAAGAATAGCTACATTGCGACCCTGGTGGAGCGTCATACCCGTTATGTGATGCTGGCAAAAGTTAAAAACAAAGATACCAAAAGTGTGGTGTCGGCCCTGATCAAACAATCGAAGAAACTGCCCGGCGAGTTATACAAATCACTCACCTGGGACCGGGGTAAAGAACTCGCAGATCACCAACGCTTCACGCTGGAAACCAACGTTGATGTTTACTTCTGTGATCCCAGCAGTCCCTGGCAACGGGGTTCGAATGAGAATACCAATCGATTGCTGAGACAGTACTTTCCCAAAGGAACAGATTTATCGGTACACTCGCAGGCAAGACTCAATGCTGTGGCTCGACAGATGAATGAGCGACCCCGTAAAACGTTAGAGTTCGAGACACCGGCAGAGAGATTTAACGCATGTGTTGCATCGACCGGTTGAAATGGCAGCCCTGAGCTGACATTCAGAGTTCATTTTTCAAGGACTGTAATGTTCCCGAAGGAAGCCATCACAGCCGCATGAATATAACTAGTAACAGAACTAATAATTAGTGACTGCCTGACCCGAGTGCAGGGTCCCTATCTATTGAATTTATCGAAGTCCATCAACGTATCCCTTCGTTCTTTCCTGTTGCTCCTTAATCAATACTCACGATCTCTAATTAAGGACCTAATTGAAGATCATCAAGGACTCCCTGGCTGGCTTTCTGGCTCGCCTTATGTTGCTCCATCATTAATCTCTGATCCTCTAAATATTTTTTTAGTTGAGCATCAAGCACTATTTGATCTTTCTGTTTTTGTGCATCTGTTCGCTCTGCGTGCCATAAGCTGTCTTTGGCTATCCAGAAATTATAGGAAAATTCTTTTCTCTTTATAAATCGCAAAGTCCTATAACCCATCGTATTTACAGGTCCACTTTGATCATTGGTTCGCATATCCTCTACAGTTTTTAAAGGAAGCTCAAAATAACAATTATAATTTCCCCTATTTCCAACGCAGCTACGCAACAAGTTTGGTTCCCCATAGTGCAGTTCGACTCCTAAATATTTTGGCGGAATACCCATCATCGAAATACTGGCATACTCTTTGTTGCTACGTGCAGTTAGATTTCCATGAGTCATGTGTCCGTCAACCATCCTAAAACTTGTTCGTTTGGAATGGTTCCGCATCATGGCCAAACGTATTTCTTCGAGCGTCGGTGGACCGTAATTATTATTGATTATTCCGCCATTGATTTTTATTTCTATTTCCAACATTGAAGTCCGGGTGGCTGCTCTTTGGGGCGTATCATTATACTTTTCGGCCATTTTCTTGAACATCATTTCTCTTTTTTTTCTTGCACCCTCTATCTCGGCTATTTTAAATTCTCTCATCTCTTTGAGGCGCGCGGCTCTTTCGGCATGTAAGCGCTCCCGGATACTTTTGGCGTTCGCTAAGAAGTCTTTGGTTTCTTCGCAAGCGATAGGTCTATATGTACCGGGTAGGATATTGTAGTTAGAACGCATAACCTTCCCTCTATAAAGAACCTGCACTGAAGCGCAGTTTACTAATTGGGAAAGCTCAAGATCAGATGTTATGCATTTTGAAATGTGCTCTTTTGCGTTATCAGGATCGTATCCGGCGCAGGCAAGAAGCTCTTCATCTAAAGCCTTGCGCAAGGATTTAGCGAAAGTTATGATATGCTCGCACTCCGGGGGAGTGAGGTCGCTTACATTTATTACTGTGTCCTGGCTCGCGACAATTCCTCTTTGATAAGCTAATTGATATTCCTTACATGTGGGTAATCTTGTGTCTACAAATTTGAAGTAGGTAGGATCGACGCCATCGATGCAGCTTTTAAGAAATTCATCACTCTCGTCCTCATTAAGGCATCCAGACCAGAAGGGCGGGGAACCTGCAGCAAGTTTAATCACAGCGGCAAAAGTTTCGCAATCGGGTATGGATACGCTATCTGAGTCGTTTTGGGAGAAAGACAATCCTCTTTTATAGAAGTTAGACAGCTGCCAACATGGGGTCGTTCTGCTGCTCAGATAAACGGGCATATGTTTTGTCCTATTGATTTTCTTCGCTTTATTTAAAACTTCGAGTTCTTTTAAACTTAAGTCGATGCATTCATATATTTCTTTGACCGAAGTAATATCGATTGTACCTAAACACCCGTAGGCCGATGCGAGACCATCGGCCATTTCTTTATTGCTTTCAATGAGCGCTTGTGCGATAGGTTTTGAGGTGAGGGTAATCTTTAAGGCTCTTGGACTGACGTTCACGCCATATGAATTGTCGTGTGTCGCTGAGCCTGGCTGGCCGATGCATTTCCCGCCGCCTCTTGCTGCTGGGGTGCAGGAAGAATCATCTATTCCGAGTTTACGCTTAATACTTTCAAGGGTACTGTCAGCTGCCTCGGAGCTTAGCGAATTTTTTTTACCCCCGGCTCTCGTATCAGAAAAAATGAGCTTAATCAGGGCGCCATTTTTTTCAATAAACTGCACTTTATTTGAACCGGTTCCCGTTTTTCTCTTGTAGTTGGAAATTTTCTTCTTGCCTTCGGTAACACGAAACATCGTGTAGCCGTCGTTTTCGAGAGCTTCTACCATTTGGTTCGGCGTCATACTTAAAGACAAACCTTCCCAGGAAAATGTTCTGATGGAATCCTGTCCTGCATGCGCAATTCCTTGAATTGAAGAACATGCCAAAAATAAAATTGTTAAAATTAACAGGCTTGTTCTTTTTAATAGTTTCATCTGCCTTTATCTCCTTATAAGTCCAAGAAGTATAAACACCCAATTGTCACCATTCCACCAAAAAAGCAGGGGTTCGCAGCGCTGTCCAGCCCTGGAGTATCTAATTTTAGTGTCCGCTTCGTGCCGGGAGCGGTACTTAAACTAGGCAATCTGAACGGCAGCTAACGGGAAAGCTGATCTTCAAATTCAGGCTGGTTACTTCGGCGTCATACTCATTGCTGCCAATTTCATGAACTCATTTTTGTGCCGTAAGCGTATGGCATTCAGCGCTACTTGCCACCCCGCTGTCATCTATATATTTGTCCATTGCGCTGAGAATTTCCCTAACCAATTCCATACGTTGATCAACCTCTAATGATGCTACTTCACCTGACAATGGCGTACCAGCAATTCCACCTAGTACAAATTCCTCGGGATTCGGGTGACGCGCGATCTTCACGTCTAAACTTACATGAGCGTTTTTCAACCCAGCATTGGTTGCCAAGGATCGTAACTCGTCACGATCGGAGAGTGAAAATGCCGCCTGCCAGGGAGCTGACGTACCTTCGCCGAAATAGGTATCCATAGTCTTACCAAAGGCTACAGAAAACACCGAAGGGGCACGCCACACACTCAGGGCAAGCCGACCGCCTGTTACCAGTACTCTGGACATTTCCGACATGACCGCAGATCGATCCGGCATGAATTGAAGCCCCTGCTGACACAGGACGACTTCAAATGATCCATCATCAAACGACATGGAGGTGGCGTCTTCTTGTTGCCACTCAATATTGGTAACTTTCTGTTTCTCTGCAAATTTCCGTGCCACGTCCAACATTCCTTTATTTAGATCCATAGCGGTTACTTTGCCGTCAGTGCCAACGAGCTTGGCTGCTATTCGTGCTACAACCCCTGTACCGCAGGCAACGTCAAGCACCTTATTGCCTACTTTTATATTTGCACACCCGACAAGATCCTGTGCACATTGCCCCATCATGGCTGGCACCCAGACATTTTCATAAGCCTCTGGTGCACTCCCACTTAACTGATATCCAGATTCTTTAGCCATCTCTGCCCCTCCGACCGAATTTGACCTAAGTTTAAACCTATCCCCGAAATAATTTTTAGTGATTTATGTTAATTTGTTGATAAAAGTGATTCAACTCTGTGATGATTTTGAATGGGATTACAACTGCTCAAATTTCACCTATTTCAGATTAACACAAGGGAGCGAATTTATTATCAGTCGACAGTCGAACGGCAGCTTTGTGCCGGAAGCAGAATATCGTTTGTTAATAACGAACGTCAGCTATTGGGAAGCAGAGTCTCGTATCTCGCTATTCAGCTTCTGCAAATGACCCATATAGATGCTCACAGCCCCACTTTCAGTAATACTACCAAGGTCTCATGTTTCAGGGACAAAGAGCCAATTTAAAGAATACCAGCACTCTTTGAGAACAGCTGTTTCTCTCAATAAAACTTACGTCGATAAGCTTCACGCCGGGCATTCAATTCGGCGAGTGAGGTTAGCCCCGATTCCAGACTATCTCGATCTGTATTGGTTAGGCCAATATCTTTCAGCTCGCTGTCGCTCAATTGCAATACCTGTTTGGTATCTCGTTCTCTCTGAGCCTGAGCTTTGTATCCTTCAATCTTATTTTTTGCAGCGGCCTTGATTCTATCGATAAAACCTGCCTCAGGTCCCTGTATAAGGTGACGATTGAAGTTATCGCTGGATTTTGCACTACCGATGATTACTCCTGCTAAACTTAAAATGTTCATGTTATGTACCCTCGTAAATATGATTCAAAAAATGTCGCTATCGTTAATTTTCGAATAGAAAAATCACTGGGCAAATGCCCTGATTGCTAAAACTCTTAGCTTTCCGTTTCGTGTTTCCGTCTCCCCTGCTATTTCGAAAGGCCATACTAGACTATTCTAAATTGCATTAATATTAGGCATAATAGAAAATTTGTATTGCAAATTTGCAATATCTTTATTGACACGTGGAGAAACCAGCGATGAACTGGAGCGACCTTAATCTAGTGTTGGCAATTTGCCGTTCGGGCACACTTTCCGGGGCAGCCAAATCCCTCGGCATCAACTACACCACCGTATTCCGGCGTGTCAACACCATAGAGAAAAAACTGGAAGTACGCCTATTTGACCGACAGCCCACCGGTTACGTGATGACCGAAGCGGGCGAAGTGATAAAGCGCTCGGCCGAACGCATCGATGAGGAAGTGATGGCGCTGTCACGCGAATTACTCGGCAAAGATCTTCGTCTTCAGGGCAGCATAAGAATCACCGCTCCGGAAGGTGTCGCCTTGCGATTACTGGCGCCACATTTGGCCGCCTTCTGTAGTCAACATCCAGACATTAACATGGAGTTGATCGCCACCAGTAGTCCATTGCGACTCTCAAAACGGGAGGCAGACCTGGCGGTACGTGTCACCAACAAACCGCCAGATAACTACATTGGCCGCGAAGTCTGCAAGTGCCGGCATGGAATTTACGCGTCTCCTGACTACCTGGAAAATAATAAGGGGCTATCTCTTGACGATCATCTTTGGGTAATGTTCGAAGATAGCTTCGAAATTTCTCCCCTTCCGAGCTGGCGAAAAAAATTCTACCCAAAATCACGAGTGGTCTTTAGTAGCAATAATACTTTGGCGGTCGTCGATGCCGCAAAAAGGGGTCTTGGCGTAACCCTTATACCCTGTTTTCTGGGTGATAGAGATCCCGGACTAGTTCGGACTATTCACACTCCAGTGGAATTAAACTTCAGCCTTTGGATATTAATCCATCCTGATTTGCGGCATACAGCTCGGATAAAAGCATTAATGACCTATCTTCTCTGTGAGCTGGAAAATGAGAAATCCGCCATTGAGGGGATAGGTGGATGATTTTTCGTCGTTAACCCATAGGGTGATCCCCTAGACCTTTCGGCACAAGACTCAAATAATTTTGGTGCTAACAGCCAAACCGACATTAAGTGTTTGCTAGTTAGGAAATTTATTTAACATTTTCAGCGCTAATGGAATCGATGTGTGACTTCCTCCAATCTTCAACTGCTCTGAAACCCGGGAAATTTTTTATTCTATGTTCGGTGAACTCGAGTAATTTTTCATTTGACAGCTCAAGATTTATTTCGAATCTACAAGGCTGGTTTACATGCCAGGGGGTATCTGTAAAAAGCTCAAGACGATTTCGTTCTGGGTCTCGAAAATATATAGACCATGTTGTGCCATGTGATACCGTCTGTAGTGTTGTTGAGCTAGATAATAAGGCTTTGTGAAACACTCTTAAGTTTACAAGAGAATCAATTCGAAACGATATATGATCAACAGGACTTTCTGTTGGTTTAAAAGACTGCCTGGGATTTAGAACCAGCTGATGATGCTCATCCGGATTTCGACTTAAAAATACCATACCATTTTTACCTGCCCCTCTATCCGTGACGGTAAACCCAAGATAACGCGTATAAAATTCTTCCATGCTTATGACATCAACAACATAAAGTTCAAAATGACTCAAATAGATGTTCGGGAAGGATAAGGTTTTCGAATTTTCCATATTAATAAATTATTCTTAACAGATTATATTAAAGGATCCAGAAAATGTTGACTATACGGCACACTTCTTTTACCACAACTATGTACTTTATAAATAGATATTAGTTGTATGAAAAAGAAGTTGTCAATAGGTAGAAATAATCGTTTCAATTGATTAAATTCTGATTTACTAAGCCTTAGTCTGGACGGCAGCTATGTGCCGGAAGCAGAAGTTAATTAAGGAGTTTTGAACGGCAGCTATCGGGAGTGCTGCCCTTCAGATTCAACCTGGCTACTTCAGCTTCGCGCCTAAATGCGCCTTTTTAAACTAAATCAATCGGGGCTGACCGTATTGATTTTTTTGTTATAAGGCATTTTCAAATACTTTCTCATAGTGTTCTACAGTCGGGAAAGGATCATAAAAATGATGCAACATTGAACGCCACTCTTGATATTCGTCTGATTCTCGAAAACCTTTAGTGTGGTCTTCTAGAGTTTGCCAATTGACCAACAAAATATATCGGTTGGAGTTTTCTATACCTTTCTGAAGCTGATGGGAAATGTACCCGTTCATACTGGAAATGATTTTCTGTGCCTTCTCGAACACAGATTCAAACTCCGCCTCTTGTCCAGGTTTAACGTCAAGTATTGCGACTTCTAATATCAATTGATTCTCCTATGCCTTATAACGCTCCTCATCAGCGGTAGACAAAACGCGTAGCGTTTTGGTTGTCCGACTGCATGCGCTTGTTATACGTCACCGTATTCAATTTTCTTTATGTATCTTGTGATGTCGTTCATAATGTTTCGCAAGGGCTTAGATTCTTTCTCTTTTTCAAGTTTTGATGCCAATATTTCCTGTGCTTTTCGCAAAGAGGGCAAAGCTTTTTCTTTGTCCCCAAGATGATATCTAGATTTGCCCTCGATTGAATGGCACAACCACTCGAACTGCTCTTCCAGATTCAAGCTCTTTGCTTTTAGTGCCCTTTCTAACGCCTCTTGATAACGACCATTCTCTAAAAACTTGTGCCCTTTCCCTAAAAGCATCGATGCTCTAATCGAGTTAATAAATTTCACTATTCATCTCAGTGACACATAAAAGGTGATTATGTAACAGGCACGGATATTGTGATATGCCGCCAAATGTTCTCGTACATTCTCATAACTTTAACGCTTTATCAATGGCTGCTTAGTGCCGGAAGCGGAAGTTAATCCAGGCAATTTGAACGACCGCTAAGGGGAAAGCTGCCGTTCAAAAATCATCGTGCAAGGGCGGCTCCGTGCCCTAAGGAGTCATTAACGCCTCGCATCAGCGGTCTAAATGGGGGCAATAATCTCAGTAAAAAATCCTGTAATTGAGACTTTACCGGATTTGCGCCTTAGAAAGAGCACTGACTGGTGATATTGACCGCGCAAGCCGTACTCTTGCTATACCATCACAGTTTGTTGGTAATTTCTGATCTCTGGCAGAGAACTCTCCTCAAATATGACAGTCAATCTATTTTACTGAATCAATAATGATCGCCTATATGCCCGGATTTAACAGATGCAGTCTCCCGTGATTTATATAAGCCTGGCTTTGGCAGTTGGTGTTGCTGTCGGCGTCATGATACAAAATGGATTTGAAACGCCAGATTTAACTGTAACCACGTCCATCAATAATACGGCTACTATGGCCGATGATGGGAATTCAGCAGATGAATTTGACTCTGCCCGCTTTGTAGCCGACATCGCTGAACTCGAACGATTGCTCCAGTATGAAATCAACGCCCGGCAGGAATTAGAGAAAAAATTGGAATTATTAAGTCAGAAAGGAGCTATCTTCGACAGCGTTTCGCAATCTTTTTTGGAGACAGAATCGACTGAGTCAGTATCCAGCGATGGCGAATCAGATGTTTCTACAGCGGATAGAGGCTGGTTCAATGAACAGGCGTTGATAGATAGCGGCATGGGAAGCAGCCAGGCTAGCGAACTTAAGGGTCATTTCGAGCAACTCGAAATGGAACGACTTTACTTGCGGGATCGATCGATCCGGGAAAGCTGGAGCAGGGAGAAATACCGCGAGGCAGTGCAATCCCTCGACAGCAAGGAAGGTGAACTGGAAAATCAACTGGGTGAATCGATGTATGACTCTTATCTCTATGCCTCCGGCCGACCTAACCGCGTTTCAGTAACCAGTGTATTTCCGAGTGCTCAGGCGGGAATTGCGGGGATCGTGTCCGGTGACCACATTATTCGATACGACAACCAGCGCATTTATAACGGGTTTGATCTGCGGGAAGCTACGACAGGTGGCAATGCAGGGGACACGGTAGCGCTGGAAGTAGAGCGGGATGGGAAAACAATTCAATTCTATCTGGTACGTGGACCTTTGGGCATTCGCATAAACCCAGCGAGCGTTGCACCGTGAAACTGTAAGACAACCCAGAAAATAACTGAAAATAACAGGGAACACGATTGCTTTGGAAATCAACCTCGAATTAATCGTGATCCCCGGAACTCGCAGTCACAATCAACCACCAGGCATGCCGACTACCTGCCGCGGCTCTTGCTAATTGACGCGAGCGCGAGGGTCGCATTAGGGTCGTTCTCAGACGCTCGTCGTAAATCTCTCAGCGTCTGCTTAGTGCCGGAAGCTGAAGCTGCAAAGACTTTTGCGAAAGTCCGCTATTGATAAACACATAGTCAATTGATCAACTACCGTATTCCAGTTCATAAAGTTAAAATAGACCCCCGTAGAGCGTGAGGGGGAGACGTATGAAATTAAATGAAGCTGAAATTCAGGTTGTAGCCACCATCTATAGCGCAGAAACAGAAAAGACTCCTGTTGACAAAGTTTCACTGGATAAAATCGGTAAACGTTATCTAGATTATCTCGAAGACTGGTCCGGCGCTTACTCCAGTCTTAGCGATAAGGGATTAATTGCCGGAGGCGAGGAAGGTTATCACTTGACAGAAACTGGTCGCCCCTTAGGTCTGCACTATCTAGAAGAACGACCAGATAACTACTGGTACTACTACCGGGATTTCTATGACAGAGCTCATGCTAGTAGAGCACATTCCCAATTCTGTGAAAATGCGTTTGGACTAGACTTATGCCAGGAGGGGCAAATGGACATGGATTCGGTTCACGACCTTCTCGACAAACTCAACCTGAAGACCGGGCAGCGCGTTCTCGATCTAGGCTGCGGGGCCGGTGGAATATCTGAATACATTTCCGATCAAACAGGTACCCACGTAACGGGAGTCGATTATTCAAATACAGCAATTTCTGTTGCCAAGTCTCGAACTGAAAACAAAAACTCTCAATTAAAATTTATCGAAGCTGACCTTAATAAACTTGAGCTAGAACCGCATTCCTACGATGCAGCGATTTCGATCGATTCGATATATTGGGTTCATGACACCATTGACGTGTTGCAGAGAATTGTAAAGACGCTCAAGCCGGGAGGGCAGCTAGTCTTAACAATCGTTAATATACCTGATTATTGTGACAGTCCAGAGGAACTGGAAATTGATAAAACCTTTGTTGCAAAAGCGCTAGACGAACTAAAACTTGACTACCAATCAGTCGACCGAACCGAGACATTCCTCAAATTTTGGCCCAGAGTAAAGCGTGTATTAAGCAGCATGAAGGAGGAATTTGAACAGGAAGGTAACGAATTCATATACCAAAGCCTGACTAGAGAAGCTGACGATGAATATTTGCCTGCTATCGAATCAGGTGGTATGAGGCGATATTTGTATCACCTCCGCGTGTGAATTGATCATTGGGTTCAGGCTTCAAGTAGTAAAAAGGTTGGACGTCCGCATTGTGCCGTTTTCGGAAGCCCAGGCAGCGCGTTTCAGTGTCTCCTTTGGAGAAAATAGACGCTCAGAATCTGTTAGCCAGAGCTGGGGCCGACTGCATGCGTTTGTTAGGCGATAGGCTCGTCGCTGTACATTCGGTATCCGCGTTCCGAAAAGCCTTGACTGGAATAAAATTGTCGTGCCCTTTCGTTAAAACCCATGACGTCCAGTTCAATTCTATGAATCCCTAGGGACTTTGCAATTTCCTTGGCATCCCCTAATAAAGCTGATCCGATGCCGCTACGCTGATGGTGTGGATCCACTGCTAAAAATTCCAGGTAAGCGAATCTGCGCGGTAATTTTAAGAGGGTTCCACTCTGCTCATAGATTTCTACAAACGAAAACCCAACGATAGTTGATTGCCTTTCTGCCACCCTTATGTAAGAGGTCTTAGAGTCTAAGTATTCAAGTAAAAAAGATTTTACGGCGTCCCTGTCAACAGGTGCGAACAGGTCTGGATACGCCTCTATATGAAGGCCCTGGCCCCACACCATGTAGTCGGAGAGCTGACCAAGGTCACCAGTATGCGCGTTTCGAATCTGCGTTTTCATCTAGGAAGATCGCCTAACAGTAGAATTAAAAGGTTTTTGACCTGATAACATAATATCACTGTTGCCGGGTGTCCGCTTCGTGCCGGAAGCCGAAGTTAATCTAGAAAAAATGGGGTCGGTGACAACTGATAATCATTCTCGTTTGTCACCGACCCCTTTCGCTTTCACTCACCGCTGAAAACAATAAAGGCGTTGGTTAGTATCACAGAAATTAGGCATAAGCGAAGTCCATCGAGAGTCGGAAAAGTCTATGCTACCAATCGTCCCATTATCACCAGCGTCTTTGCTGGTCCAATTCAGACATGATGAGTTGGGGTCAAAGAATACTCCTAACGAACTAGTGCCAGTCCAGACACCAGGTGTAGAGGCTACCATTGATCCTGACTCATCAAGCTTGATAGAACTATCAAGCCCTCCACCGATAAGATTCACAAATCCATTTGCTATCACGGTACCATCGGTGAGGACGTACGTGGATATGTTCGTGATACTCGGATCATCGGTTACCCGGTCCCTGGCATCAGATACAGCCGAAGATAGCCACGCGGTATAGGTACCCATCGGCAGTGGTGGTATGGCAAAATTATCGGCCAAATTCTGGCAGAACGTATCAGCACCGGCCAGACCGCCAAGATTACCTTGAAGTGAAATAGACGTGACAAAGATGTATTTAAAACCATTGTCCACTTCGCCATCGCAATCTTCATCAACACGGTCAGCCGTTTCTATTCCATTGGGGTTGACGTTGATATCGGTATCATCGCAATCGTTTTTATTAGCGACATAGGTATTATCGGGCTGATCACCCACGACCTCTGTAGCCGGGTCACCAAAACCATCGCCATCTATACCAGGAGGTCGCTGTATCACCACTACTGCCGCAGGCGGCGAGCCACACGGCAATACCGGTGAGCAGGAGAATTTTCATAAATTTTTAACACTTATAGAATTATTAGGGGCAAGTATATGAAAATGATTCTCGCTTGTCACCGACCCCTTTAATGCTTTAATGAATTGCATGGAGGCTGTTGGCATGCCGCTTTCAAATAGCTGTACTGCCCGCGAAGTATCTAAAAAGTCGTAAGCTTTCTCCAGGGTTTCTTCTTTCGGAAAGCCATCGAAAAAGGTTAGCTCTCCCTAATTTAATCTTGCGCCTTATTTACTTTGATTTATCCGGGAATTAATTGTGTGGGATAAGTTCAAACAATGGCGCTATACCCGCACCGAATTTTCTGCGAACGAGCGCGAATTAGTGGAAGACCTGTGAGCATACGAAATATTAACATCCTATTTTCACTATTCTACCTGGTAAAGAAAGAGTTTCGCGAAGTCGCTCGGCCCTGAGGGCCTTCATTTTTTATTTCCCACCGCCTGTCGTTCAATTCACAAGTCAGTATATATCAGTCGAGTTTAAGTTCGGGGTTCAATGTCCGCTCCGTGCCGGAAGCTGAAGTTAATCCCGGCAATTTGAACGACCGCTAAGGGGAAAGCTGCCGTTCAGATTTCATCGGGCAAGGGCGGCTCCGTGCCCGAAGCCGACATACAGCAACTCGAAATTAGCTAGAATAATCAGACTGGTAATTCATTCCAGAATACAGACCTTCAACACCAATTAATTAAAGCCCCCTACCTATGGCGATAGTCATTTGAATTAAATTTGATTCAGATCATTTAATAATTTACTGTGCTATTAAATTTTATGCATCCCCCGTTTTAACTATTTGCGTAAACAGACATACTAAAAACGTTTTCCAAGGAGTAAAAAATGAAAAATATATTCATAGCAGTTCTTGTTTTAACTGCTTTAACGTCGATGCAAATCACCTTTGCGCAAGACGTCAAAACCAAGGACATCGAAGGTTTTGGCGGCGTTATCGCCGAGAGATATAGCGACTCGAAAGAATGGTGGGCGGCCGAAAAACTCCCTGCCAAGGATTCACCGAACGTCATTATCTTTTTACTCGATGACGTGGGTTTTGCCCAGGTTGGCAGCTTTGGCGGCCTGATCAAGACCCCGAATATCGATAACCTCGCGGCCAATGGCCTGCGTTACAACAATTTTCACACCACGGCCCTGTGTTCGCCGTCGCGTGCGTCGTTGATGGCCGGGCGAAACCCGCACTCCATAGGCCTCGGCAGCCACGCGCTGACCGCGATGGGCTTCCCGGGTTACAACGCGATCATGCCGGAATCCGCCAAGTCGGTGGCCAACTACCTGCAGGAAGAAGGCTACGTCAACTACGCTCTGGGCAAGTGGGATCACACGCCTTTATACGAAGTGTCGCAGGTAGGACCCTTCGATCGCTGGCCGAGTGGCGAAGGTTTCCAACACGCCTACACTTTCATGGCCGCCGACGTGCACCAGTTCGTGCCGGTAATGTGGAACGACCATACCCCGGAACCCTACCGCAAATCCGAGCATCTAGATAAGGACCTCGCCGATCGTGCGATTGAATGGATTACCGGGCACAAATCGATCAAGAAAGACTTGCCCTTCATGATGCTGTGGGCCTCGGGTTCGATGCACTCGCCGCACCACGCACCGGACAGCTATCTCGACAAATACAAAGGCAAGTTCGATATGGGATGGGACAAAGCGCGCGAAATTATCCTGCAGCAGCAAGTTGCCAAGGGCGTAGTACCAAAGGGTACCAAACTGACAGATCGCATCGATGCGATTCCCGCCTGGGATTCGTTACCCCCAAAAGAGCAAGAACTCTATGAGCGCCAGATGGAAGTCTTTGCCGCGCAAATGGAGTGGGTAGACCACCAGATAGGCCGCGTGGTTAAGGAACTGGATAGAATCGGGGAACTGGATAACACACTAATCTTCGTTACCGCCGATAACGGCGCAAGTGGCGAAGGTGGCCTTGCTGGAACTTTCAACGAGACCTATGTGCTGAATGGCCTGCAGACACCACTTGAAGCGAATTACAGGCACCTGGAAGACTGGGGCCGCGAAAACACTTACCCGCATTATCATGCGGGCTGGGCGATGGCGGGTAATACTCCGTTCCGCTACTTCAAGCAAAGTGAACACCGCGGTGGTCAGCAGGACCATCTCGTGGTGCACTGGCCCGCTGGCATAAAGGGAAAAGGGGAAGTGCGCAACCAGTTTCACCATATCTCGGATATCGCGCCAACCATAATGGAGGCCGCGGGAATCGAGGTTCCGGAGGAGTACGGCGGTGTTAAACAACAGCCGATGGACGGCACTTCGCTGATGTACAGCTTCAATAAGGCCGACGCGCCCAATCAGAAGAAACGCCAGTACTTCGAAATGTTTGGTAACCGCGCGATCTGGGTCGACGGCTGGAAAGCGGTTTCATTGCATGCCAATCGCATGCCGTGGGATGTCAATGTTGTGTTGCCATTTGATGATGACAAATGGGAGTTGTACAACGTAGAAGAAGATTTTTCGGAAAGCACCGATCTGGCAGACAGTAACCCCGAAAAGCTCGAGGAACTGGTAGCGATTTTCGACGAAGAAGCCTGGAAATATAACGTTTATCCGCTCTACGACGATATGATTAAACGCCTCGGTGCGCAGCAGGATCGTCTGTTCGGTGACCAGAAAGAGTTCATCTACTACGCGCCGGGCGCAGTTCGCATTGCCGAAAAATCGTCGGCACCGGTTAAAAACCGTGCGCATACGATCGAAACGCAAATTGATCTCAAGGGTGATGAAGAGGGTGTCATCGTCGCGGTCGGCGGCATGACCGGTGGTTACACTATGTTCATCAAGGGCGGTCGCCTGTACTACGACTATAACTTTCTCGACGGTGTACACTACATCCTGGAGTCGCCGCCCCTACCTAAAGGAAAAACCGAGCTGAAATTTAATTTCATAAAAACCAGGCAGTTTGGCGGTGATGGCGAGCTGTACGTCAACGGCAAAAAGGTCGACGAAGTCGAAATGCCGCAAATGCACATCGCTACCTATTCGCTCGCTGAAACCTTTGATGTGGGACGAGACACCGGCACCCAGGTCTCCAGGCTGTACGACGGAATATTCAAATTCAATAAAGAACTCGACCGGGTCATAATATTGATATCAGACGATAACACGGTGCCACCGCGCGATCTTCCTGCCATTTATTACTAGGGATTCGGGTTTGTAAATCAAGAAAGGCTCACGTTTCGTGAGCTTTTTTTGGCGCACTCAATTAATTGGGAGCAATCCACGATCAATGCTAGTTCAACGGGCGCAGATTGGAGGGTACCTAGTCCCATCCTCGTGTGATGGAAAATGGGAATTCACCATTTGTAAAATACGATTCAAATTCTAATTTACTCTATATTCGATTTCTTTTTTCACCTACTGCTCTACTACTTCTAAAAGTACGTTTCCACTAGCACCAGAAGGTAGGTTGGTGCCGATGATATTTGCTAAGGTAACCGCAACGTCAACCGTATGAACTCTACGTGAAACTGTTTGTGGCATAAGGTTGTACCCTGCAAAAATAATTGGAACAAAAGTATCATATGGCCACGGAGAGCCGTGTACTACTGCCGCAGAAATGCCATCCAGATCGTTGATAAACCAACCCGGATCAAAAACGACATAGACATTGCCGGATCGCTTAGGATGGTAGTTATTGGTTATCGCCCGTGTAAGATAATTATCAACCACGATACCTCGTGCCAAAGCGATACTAGAGATAGCGGTCGATACGCCTGGAAAACGAACCAGTTCATCAACAATCGCCGTTTCAAGCGCAATCAAATCGACTTCCGGATTGCCGATCACTTTGTTGGTGAGATAAATGTATGGATGATCATATCCTTCGATGAGTTTTCCGGAAATGCCAAATTTTCTTTTGATTCTGTCGATTGCGGGTTGCTTGTCCCAGCTATCGGGAGAAATATAGCCGGTTGGTATTCCCAGTGATTTTAAATATGCAGGAGCCTCTGGACCTCCGTGATCGGCGGAGAGAACGATTAAGGTATTATCCAAGCCAATTTTCTGGTCTATAAACGCAAACAGGTTTGCCAGTGTACGGTCGAGCCGCAGAATATTATCCTCTGACTCCAGACTTGACGGCCCGAAAAAATGTCCAATATAATCGGTGGCAGAAAAACTGATGCCTAGGAAGTCAGTAATGTCATCGCTGCCAATCTGTTCGGCATCGATAGCAGCTTTAGCAAACTCTACGGTGAGCTCGTCGCCTGCAGGGCTAACTGTAAGATAAGTGGAGAAGTACTTGTTATCGGTCGTTTTGAATTGGTGAGGAAAAGTCCGCCCGTATCCGGCGAGGTCAAACTCCCACTCCTGGTTATCCCTGTCGCCAAACAAATACCTGTCTATGGGATGCATTAGCTCCCAGGCTTTGCCCGAATATTGTTCGGGCAGTTTTTTTGCATTCCAGTCGAGCACCCACTGCGGATATTTTTTGTAGTAATAGCTGCTGGTAACAAATTCGCGGGTCGTTTTTGAAAACCAGAACGCTTTCCCGGAATGTCCTGCCATGGAAACCGCTCCCCGATCTTTGACCGAAATACCGAATACTTTTGCTTTTCCGGCAGTTAGTGAAGACAGCTCGTCCGAAAAGGTGCTTGTAAGAATAGAAGCAGGTGATCGTCCATCACTCGATGCTGCTTTTTGAGTTGGATCAATCTCGGTGCTGGCATCCACTTCCGCACCCTCGGTTAACAACTTATGATTAGGGTCTTCGATATTATAGGTAGTCACACCTGTCGATCGGTCAAACCAAATATTACCAATCATCCCGTGCTCTGATGGATGGGCACCAGTGGCGAGAGTCGCGTGTCCAACAATGGTTTCGGTGTTTGCATGGGCATGATGCGCGTTGTTGTAGACCACGCCTTTGTCCAATAAGTATCTAAGGCCCCCTTCTCCCAACCGGTCATAATAGCGAGTTGGAAGGTCCCCACGAAACTGATCGACCGTTATCTGTAAAATCAATTTTGGCTTTTCACCAGCAATCGCCGGCGCATTTACAAACGAAATTACAATAGCTAGAAGAATCCCAAGGAACATCCCTATATTTAATTCTATCTTGAACATAATGATTCATTACCTACCAATTTATTTTAACCAAATATATCACGAAATAAATCAATGAATGCAATGTGCCGAGAGCTGAAGTTAATCCAGACAATTTGAACGACCGCTAAGGGGAAAGCTGCCGTTCAGAATTCATCGTGTAAGGACGGCTCCGTGCCCGAAGGAGTCATTCCCTATGATGTTACACGGATTTTAATAGAAAATGAGCCCATCGATTTCGCCTAACTAGAGTCAAGCAGGGCTAACGCAAAACTGTGTATGACTGTAGAATGTAGAATTTCACTGACGAGTGGAGCAAAACCATGTCGCTAGAAAAAATATTCAAGGAAACGAACTTAGCGCTCGAGGATGCAATATCAGCCGATCTTTCCGAAGATGAGCGCGAAAACATATCGCAAATTCTGGAGGCTGCGTTGATTAAGTCAGTCGAGCAGGCTACAGAATCTCACCACGAGGCGACAGTTATTTGTTGTGGCCCAGAAGCCGATCTCGCGCACAAGATCGCCGAGGAAATGGGCCTCGCAAACAAGGCTTTGATTGCCAATTTAATGGCGTTGAGATAGGGCGAGAGTCAGTTAATCAGCTTCACTGAAACCATACAAGACCATTTCGTCCTCTCACGCTGAAGGTCTACTATGTGCCGTTCTCAGAAGCCCAGGTAGTACTTTTCAGCACCTGCTTTGGAGAAAACAGAGGCTCAGATTACATCTGTTTTTACCCGACTGACTATTTGGGATTTGCAACACTCATTGTGAATTCCTTAAATTGTCCATATCGATTAACAAGCTTTTGTACATATGGCCTCATTTCTTCTACGGATAAAACACCGCTTGTAAGCTTTGGAACTATTTCTTCCGGGAAATCACGACTGTAAGAGCCGATCATGCCCATCTTTGTTCTCAATGCCCTGTCTCCTCGCAACTTGAGACGATATGTTCCGGTAGGAGTTGAACTATATCGAACTTCACTTATTGGCGTAAAAACAAAATTACTCAAATTCCAACCGTTTGGTTGTAATGAGCTGTACAAAGCGGCTGCAAGTATTGCATTTGACAGATCGTATGGGCTGGGAACGGCATTTTTCAAATTTTCAACAATTTGAGATCTACATGAATAATCATTTATAGAATAATTAACTAGATTTTCAGACTCAATACACAAAAAATTTCTTTTAACATGCGTATGCAATAAATCTAATTCACTATAATTTTTCATTAAAGCAGTTAATATTTCCATATTGGCTTCCACTGAATCGATTAAATCAGTTTCTTTTCCGAGTAGCACAAGCATTCCAGGAACATATGCCCACATCCTTTCTTTTGTTGCTTCATGTGTTGCTCTACGAACAAAATCAAAAGCTTTTTCTCTAGGTATGTATTGAATCGGCATATCAAAAGTAGATATGTAATTGTAATCATCCACTGATTGCTCAAGAGATAAATTTACTGGGATTGCCGTCTGCCCATTTGCCCCACCAGCTCCTATAACTGTGGCTACTACGACAGTAATTACGGCCTGCCTCATCTGATTCATGTCACTAAACAGAGTTAGTGATAACCTATCTGTAATGACCATCCAATTCTTCATTAATTTCTTATTCTTGCTTGCATCATATTCCTAAGATCGCCTTCGCTAACAAGCGTCATTGTCATTTTTTCCGCCTAGTCCCTTAAGCTAGAACTGCACAATTTTCATATGCACACCTAACAGCCACAATAAGTGTCCATTCGCGTCCATACAGAGAAGTGTAAACTTTCTAATACAGGTATGGATGTGAAAGTTTTTGTTAAGCATTTAGATTTCTTATCTTGATATCAAAATTAGAATATCGGGTCCCAATTAGTGCCTGGCAGTATACATCAGCCTTCGCACTTCGTATTACTAAGGTCCGTTGTGTGCCGTAAGCAGAAGTTAATCTGGGGATTTTGAAGGTCTGCTAAGGGGAAAGCTGCCGTTCAGATTTCATCGCTCAAGGGCGGCTCCGTGCCCATAGGGGGCCTTTAGAATTTATGGCCAATGATTTGCAAATGACCTTTTACAGGTCTCCAGAATTTTAATCGGTGGCGCAGTTAATATGGCTCATCAAAATGGTGTGGTGTATCTCAGTATTAAGTCTGGTGGATCGGTATAAACCCGGTTATTTTCACCTTAAAAACAGTACGATTACCAACAAAGAAATCAACAACCACTGTCTAATATGATTTAGATCAACTTACACTCAGCCATGCCTGTCAAGTGTTAGGTAACTATGCTAAATTATCCAGGGATGTTATATCGATCAGGGATAAAATGAAAAATAGATTCCGTATTGCACGCACACCGAAGTTTACCGATCAGCGGGATATCGATACCTGGCATAGACTGGAAATTTATCTGGATAAACATGGAGATGCCATCCTTCTTGATCTGGTAATACGTTGCAGCACACATGATCACCCGGCGGGTGGTGAAGGATTTGTTAATTATTGCATCAGGAATGGCTGGTTAGTAAAACTCGATCTCGATGAAAATAGGTATACACCCTGGAGAGCGATCGAAGGAAATAGGGTAGTTGAAGATAGTGATATTACCGAGAATCTAGGAATCTCGTAGATCGATCTTGAATACAGGCACGGTCGCCGAATTCGGCTACTGCTTAATCTGAATCACCCTTGGCAATAGAGTACTCGTTGAAGCAGTTGGTACATTTCCTGTTACCACTGGCGTATTCCTCAATGGCAAGGTGTATCTTCATTGCAGATCCTATCCTTTGTAATGCTTTGGCATGATGGTCGCACGCATAAGTAGGCCCAGACGGCCAATGAACCAGCTTTGTAGCCATAACATGTAGCTCCGACACATCATTCACAGATTACACCCCGGCACTAATATAAAGTTTTCGATTCTCCTCTTATTATACTCGTTTATATCCCTCGAATTGAATATCAACCAAAATTATTTTGTGTAAATTCAAATAAAAACTAGCTAGTCGATAAGTCTTTGATATTAAACATTTTAAAGTGGCGTCCTCAAGGGGAGATTACTTACAACCATGATGCCAGCGGGTCGAAATAAAGTAAAACCCCCTGAGAAACCGAAGTCTCAACAGGGTGGAATGGAGCTACACTCAGCCATCCTTGGCAAAAAAATGCCCAATCCGGAGACTAGGCATTAAATGTATCCCAGGTTGAGAAGAGCTAATATTCACTTGTGTGGGTGGGATTGTTAGCACCTGGGATAACTTGTATTAGGGTACATCAACTAAAGTCATTCCTGGGTTGATCTGGATCAAGAACTTTATGGATAGTCAGATGTATAGTTTCCTCAAGCGCAATCAATAAGCGCGCTCTTACCACTCAGGGCTGACGACCACCCTTCTATTAGCTGCTCATTGCAGCGACCGCCTAATAGAAACAATAAAAGAAAGTTAATTCCTAGTCTAACTTAGGGGGGCTTAAAAATGAGAAAACTATGTGGATTTATTGCCGCTTTGGCTTTATTGCTGATTGTGGCTGGCTGTGGCGGTGGTGGAGGCGGTGGTGGAGGCGGTGCTGTTAACTTTCCTACTCCCACGCTACCGGCTGGTGCGGTAAAAATTGACGCTACGAATGCTGAGGCTATCGCCAATTCCGCACTGGAATTTACCGGTATCCTTTTCGGGTTCGCCGCTAAAACAGAAGGACCACCTTCTATCCCGCAAGTAATCAAACTGGTGACTGACCAGGTTACTAAAAGAAAGCGAAATTTAGGATCAAAAACAGCTGGCAAAACAGAGGACGTAAGTGTATTTTTTTGCGTCACTGGTACAGCCATTGACACCTTTACCGAAAACGCAACCAGTGTATCGGGTGAGATTAAATTTGCCGACTGTGAGATCTTTGCCGGGTTATTCCTTTAATGGCACTTTTCCCTATGAAGGCAGCTGGAACGATACCACTTTGGACTACAGTTTCCATTTTGGCGGCTCACTCGTTTTCAGTGATGGTATCGACACTTTCACCACCGTATTGAATTTTACTGAATCTGGAAATGATGGTACAGGTGACCTTTCCCTTACTCCGAGCTTTTCATTGGACGGAATACCCGGCGGGGGTTATCTGATCACTACAGTGCAGCCGTTACTGGGTAATTTTTTCTCTACTGAATTTACCAGTGGCGAGTTAAACGTTGAGGGTGCCGATAATACCCAATTGTGTATGCCCGTGACCGCCATTAACACGTTCACTGTAGAATTTGATGATGGGCTTGGTGATGGTTGTGTGCCCCTGGTGCCTCCGCTAGATATTGTAATCTAAAAAGTTAACCCAAAACCATGACAGGCACGAGCGTAGTTCGTGCCTGTTTTTTTAGCGTTCGATTTCGGAAACAAGATTTGAAACACATTGGCCAGCAGCTCTTTACACACTAATTTTTACTTTGGTATTAGCGTCTGCTTAGTGCCGATTACTGCCTTCTTGAAGGCTTAAACGAATGACCGCTCCTGGCCGAACCCAGAAGCCCAGTTAGCGCATTTCAGTGTCAGCTTTCGAGAATAATACCCCATTTTTTACTAATAAGTTAAAGCTCTCATGAATTGGTTGTGTTAAGAATGGGGTGTTTACAATTCCAGCTATTGAAAAAGTTGAGGGGATTTACAAATGCAGACTTTCAACCACGAGGTAGCCACAAAACTGCGTGAAATCGCGCAGCTATTGAGAGCGCAACAAGCCAACCCATTTCGTGTTAACGCCTACCTGCACGCCGCCGATAAGCTCGACAGCCTGGGAAGAAACGTCGTAGAGCTCATGCAGGCGAAGGGTATCAAGGGCCTGGTCGAGCTGCCTGGCATCGGCGAAGGCATTGCGCGCTCGATTTACGAGTATGTCGCCACCGGGCGCATGTCACGCCTCGAAAACCTCAGGGGCGCTGCCGATCCAATCGAGCTTTTCCGTTCGATTCCAACCGTCGGCAGAGCGCTGGCTGAGCGTATTCATGACCAGTTGCACGTCGATAGCCTCGAAGCGCTGGAAAACGCGGTGCACGAAGGTCAGTTGCACAATGTAGAAGGCCTCGGCAGCAAGCGCCGCGAAGCGATCGAGGCCTGGCTGCAAAAACACCTCGACGAGCAGCACCGGCAGTTCAGGCCAGTCGCTCGAGCCAGCAACGTCCCGCCAGTCGAACTGATTCTGCGCGTGGATAACGAGTACCAGCAAAAAGCCTCGGCTGGCAAACTGCCGCGGATTACGCCGAAACGTTTCAATCCTGAAAACAAGGCCTGGTTACCGATTTTACATACGACTCATGATCACTGGCATTTGACCGCGCTCTACTCCAATACGGCGCGTGCACATCAACTCGGGCGCATTACAGACTGGGTCGTGATTTACTTTTATGACGACCATCACCGCGAAGGACAGCACACCGTGGTCACTGAGACGCATGGCAGCCTGCAAGGCTGGCGTGTGGTGCGTGGGCGCGAATCGGAATGCCTGCAGTATTACGAAACGGTGCGTTGAATAATAGGGGTCAGACCACGAATAGTTTGAGAATTAAATAAGCGTTATGACCTGATAACTACGAGCAACTGCTCCTGGCCGAAAGGCGAGGCTTGTGCTGCACGATTGAGCGTCTGTTGTTGAGAAAAAAGGTTCTCGCGGAGGAAAAAGGCTTCCGAAATCGACTCAACTAAGACATACGGCTTTAACCTGATAATAAAAGCGCCTCCAATATTCCATAGAAAACTTGATCTATGTCGGTGATCGTTCAACCTCATAGGTATATTTTGATATATATCATTAGATAAAGGAGGATTGAAAATGTCCATATGTGTAGTTGTTGCAGATAGTAGTAAAGCACGAATCCTGTTGGCAGAGAGTGGGTACGACCCTTTAATCGAAGACAGAGATTTCGTTCATCCCGAAAGTCGCCTTAGAGAGCAAGATCTTGTTACCGATGGAACGGGCAATGAAATTGATTCCGGAGGTTACGGTAGACATACAATGGGACATGAAAATGCAGCCCATCAGAAGCATGCAGGAAACTTTGCTTGTGAGTTATGCGGCGAAATTGATAAGCTCCGCCAGAGCAGTGATCTGCACAAAATATACCTGGTCGCATCACCAAAATTTCTTGGTTTATTGCGGTCCAGTTTAAGCAAACAATGTACTGGACTACTGGTTGGCGAGATAAACAAAAATCTGGTTAGCCACAGTATCGAAGACATCCGTTCTCATTTACCAAAACATCTGTAAATTAAAGCCGAGGGTCTGTTGCTGGCCGTAATCCAGCCCCACCCCGCGAAGGTCCGCTGCGTGCCGTAAGCGGTATTTAAGATTCTTGTATTGAATGTCCGCTAACGAGAAACGCTGGCTCATAATTTGATTCCAACAAACAACAGTAGGAATCAATATGACCTATCTACACCATAATCATAAAGATCAAAATCCCTGGAATAAAGGTAAGTTAGTAGGCCAAAAACTAGAGATGCACAATTAATGAAGGCTGTCGATTTGGCCAATATTTCACACCTTGTGTTAGTTTGACGAATTTTTGAAAGCGGGAAAATCAACTCTCCCGTAACCCCTGTGTAACCCTGGACATTGAATTTAATTCTCTCACACAACTATATCTTATAACTTATTGATTATTATTGAAAAAAATGGTGGCTATGCCCTGATTCGAACAGGGGACCCCATCATTATGAGTGATGTGCTCTAACCAACTGAGCTACATAGCCATTGCATTTGACTCTAACAGACCGGGTTGCCCGGTCGAGGGGAGCGCGATTTTCGCTTGAAGGCCGCTCCCTGTCAAGCCCGGTCCGGTAATTCTCATCACTCTTCTACCGTGACATTCAGTGGTGAGAAACGCAGGTTAAACGTTGAAGCGAAAATGCACTACGTCGCCTTCGCTCATGGCATAGTCCTTGCCTTCGAGGCGCCAACGCCCGGCATCCTTTGCGCCCTGCTCGCCTCTAGCAGCAATGAAATCGTCATAACCGACAACCTCGGCGCGGATAAAACCTTTTTCGAAGTCGGTGTGGATTACCCCGGCAGCTTTTGGCGCAGTCTCACCCTGACGAATGGTCCAGGCACGAACTTCCTGAACACCGGCAGTAAAGTAGGTTTGTAATTTTAACAGGCGATAGCCCGCGTGGATGACCCGGTCGAGACCGGGTTCCTCCAGCCCCAGTTCCTGGAGAAACTCGGCTGCCTCGCTGGCTTCGAGTTCAGCCAGTTCCGATTCGATCGCAGCACAAACGGCGACCACTTCGGTACCCTCTGATTCGGCATACGCTGTTAATTCGTCGAGATGCGGATTGTCTACGAAACCATCTTCGGCGACATTAGCAATATACAGGGTTGGCTTCGCGGTGATCAGATGCAAACCCTTCATCCAGTGACGCTGTTGATCCTCTAACTCGAAACCTCGTGCGCTGTTACCTGCTTCCACATGTGCCTGTATTGCCTGCATAAAGGCAAGTTTAGCCTTTGCTTCCTTATCGTTTGATTTAGCCATCTTACCGGCTCGCTCGGTCTGGCGCGCAATCGATTCCATGTCCGCCAGTAATAATTCGGTATTGATGGTTTCGACATCATTCAGTGGATCGATCTTATTACTGACATGCACGATGTCCGGGTTTTCAAAACAACGTACTACCTGTGCGATGGCATCGGTTTCACGGATGTGCCCGAGGAACTGATTACCCAGGCCTTCGCCTTTCGACGCCCCGGCGACAAGGCCCGCGATATCGACGAATTCGATGGTAGTAGGGATAGTTTTCTTTGGTTTGACGATTTCAGCCAGGTGCTGTAGGCGTAAATCGGGTACCTCTACAATACCGATGTTCGGATCGATGGTGCAAAACGGATAATTCTCGGCCGCAATTCCTGCTTTGGTCAGCGAATTGAACAGTGTCGATTTACCTACGTTGGGGAGTCCAACGATGCCGCATTTAAATCCCATGGGCTAATCCGCGATCGGGGCATGTAATGCCTGCATCGCCTTGTCGAATCTGCCTTCGAACAGCAGCGGCATGACTTCGAGCGTGCGCTGGTTAGCCGTTTGAATCAATTCCTTATCCTCTACCGAGGGACGATGAAGTACATAATTAATGACCTGATCACGATCACCGGGATGACCAATGCCGACACGTAAACGGAAAAAATCCCTGTCACCCAGGTGACTGACGGTATCGCGCAAGCCATTGTGCCCACCGTGACCGCCGCCCTGCTTTAAGCGATTATCGCCCGGTGCCAGATCGAGTTCGTCGTGGACAACCAGAATTTGCTGTGGTTGCATCTTGTAAAAACGCATCACAGCACCAACCGATTGGCCGCTGCGATTCATAAAGGTCTGGGGTTTGAGCAGAATAACGTCCCTGTCACCCGAGCGATATTTGCTTTCATCGGCATTAAATCGTTTTTCATATCGAAACGACAGAGACAGATGGTTTGCCAGCAAATCGAGAAACCAGAAACCGGCATTGTGCCGGGTATCGCCGTATTCGGCCTCGGGGTTTCCAAGGCCGACTATCAAACGAATGTCCGCGGTAAGCGCAGCCACGAGTGGTGTTACTCTTCTCTGGCCCCTTTGCTGGCCTCTTCGCCTCCTTCAGATGACTCTTCGCCACCTTCTTCGCCTTCGCCTTCGGCTGCGCCTTCGCCTTCCTCGTCGATATCTTCAGGGGCCTCATCGGGAATAATTTCTTCCGCACGAGTTTTCACCACCGATATAACGCCGGAGTCGTGATCTTCACCATAGGTCAGTGCGACGATCTCGACGCCCTCGGGTATCTCGAGTTCGGAGAGGTGTATGGTTTCGCCAAGATGCAGCTCGATTACGTCAACCTCGAGATATTCCGGCAGGTTTTTCGGCAGGCAGATTACTTCAATTTCGGTGGCTACCTGAGTCAACATGCCACCATCCAGTTTCACGCCAACACAATCATCGGTATTGACCGCATGGATAGGCACGACCACGTTAATCGGCTTCTTCTTGTCGATGCGGAAAAAGTCGGCGTGCAGGATCCGGTTCTTGAACGGGTGGCGCTGCAGATCGCGCAAGATAACTTCTTCGCTTTGTTGCCCTATGTTGAGGTCGATTAGCTGTGTATAAATCGCTTCATTTTCAAGTTCATGACTAAATTCGTTGTGAACAAGGCTGATTGACTGGGTGTCACCATCGCCCCCGTATACGACTGCTGGAACCAGTCCGGTGCGTCTCAGGCGGCGGCTCGCACCTTTCCCTGAATCTGCCCGTGGTTCAGCATTCAGTTGGATATTATCTGACATTACTCTACTCCAAAAAACAAAAAACCGTCTAATGACGGAAACCTTCCTCGCGACCAGGAAGGAACTATCGTCAATCCATATACAATGAACTAACCGATTCTTCGAAATGAATGCGGCGAATCGTTTCCGCCAACATTCCGGCAACCGATACCTGGCGAATGCCGTCGCACTTTTCAGCTTTCGCCGAGAGTGGAATCGTATCGGTTACAACCAGTGCGTCGAGTACCGATTTTTCGACATTTTCTATCGCATTGCCAGACAATACTGGATGCGTACAATAGGCATATACGCCTTTCGCGCCTCGTTCTTTCAGCGCCGCTGCCGCCTGGCACAGGGTTCCCGCGGTATCGACCATGTCGTCGACTATGATGCAGGTTTTGCCCTTCACTTCGCCGATGATATTCATCACCTTCGCCATATTCGGCTGAGGTCGACGTTTGTCGATGATTGCAAGTTCTGCATCGTCGAGTTGTTTTGCCACTGCCCTGGCCCGCACCACACCACCGACATCGGGTGATACGACTATCATATCGGGATATTTCTGCTTCCAGATATCGCCCATCAAGATTGGCGATGCGTAGACATTGTCCACCAGGCACTCAAAAAAACCTTCGATCTGATCAGCGTGCAAATCAACAGTCAGGACCCGATCGACGCCTACACTGCTAAGCATAGTCGCAACCACCTTGGCGGTAATCGGAACCCGCTGTGATCGAACCCGGCGGTCCTGGCGTGCATAACCGAAATACGGGATGACTGCAGTAACGCGGTCGCACGATGCGCGTTTTAGCGCATCGATCATGACCAGTAACTCCATCAGGTTGTCATTGGTCGGCGTGCAGGTCGGCTGTATGATAAATACATCCTTGCCGCGAACATTCTCACCGATCTCGACCGAGGTTTCACCGTCGCTAAATACTCCCACCGAAGCGTTTCCAATAGGAATATCCAGGTTTCGCGCCACGGTCCGCGATAACTCGGGATTAGCGTTTCCTGTGAAGACCATCAAATCGTTTGTGCCTACACTAACAACCATCCATTATTTCTCGCTCAATCTCAAAATATGGCTGGGCCGGCTGGAATCGAACCAACGAATGCCAGGATCAAAACCTGGTGCCTTACCGCTTGGCGACGGCCCATCAACTCTTTTTTGCTCGCATTACCGGCGCATTTGGCATTGCGTTACTACCGGATTTTTATTCATCGCTTTTACGACGAAACTGTCCCATTGCTCCGGTGCGCGGGATACTACACCTTCCGCCTGTTCGAGGCTATCGATAGCCGCGAATACGCAGGCGCCAGTGCCAGTCATTCGGGCTTTGCCATACTGGTTTAACCAGTCCATTGCCAGCTGTATCTCTGGATACAGCTTACAGGCAACTTTTTCGCAGACATTAATGCCCGATCCACTCAGAAAGGCGCGTATTGTGATTGCATCACAATCTCGTGTCAATTCCTCCGCTGCAAAAATTTCCGCAGTCGAAACCTGCACTCCAGGATGAATCACCAGATACCAGTGCTCGCTTAATTCAATTGGACTTAACTGTTCTCCAATGCCGCTTGCCCAGGCGGCCCTGCCCATCACAAACACCGGTACATCTGCTCCCAGCCCGAGCCCAATTGCAGCTAGTTCGGTCAGTTCCAGATTAAGATTCCACAATCGATTCAGTGCAAGCAATGTCGTCGCTGCATTCGAGCTACCGCCTCCAAGCCCGCCGCCAATCGGAATACGTTTATCTATCGATATTTGTACACCCGATTCTACGCGGAACTGCTGTTGCAATAATAGTGCGGTTCGAATCACAATATCTTCAGCTTCGCTAACAGGCGTATTGCTATTATTTCGCTGTATTGAACCATCCGAGGTCAAACGAAATTCCATTTGATCACTCAGGTCGATGAACTGATAAACCGTTTGTAACAAATAGTAGCCATCATCGCGTCTACCGGTGATATGCAACATCAGGTTTAGCTTGGCGGGCGATTGCAGGGACAGGTGATTCACTATTGACTAATTAAAATCGGGAAATAATAGCGGTGAATTAACAGGTGACTCGAATTGACGCCAGCGTTCGATGACAATTTTCAGTGCCAGCTTCTGATGTTTTAGATACATCTTCCTGGGCAACCCCTGTGCCGCAGTATCATCATCGAAATAATCCAGGTAACTGATCTCCCAGTCTTGCTGCCGCAGAGACTTTAATCGTCCGCTGGCACGCAATTCTAAGCTATGTTCCGTGTCCGGGAGCGGTAACCCTTTTACCCATGACCTCAACCCGTTAACCGGGATTGCCCAGCCGAGCACCCGTAGCAGCAGGGCTTCTGCCGATTCATCATATAAAACCTGGCCGTCGGGCATTGACAGTTGAATCGGTGGCAAGCCATCAGCTTGTAGATTAGATTCGAGGCGAAACACGCCCGGCCCGAACGGCGCTTCGATGCCGATAACAAATTGGTCGATTTCACGCTGCCAGCTGATACCAACCTGGTAAACCTCCCTGCCGACAATTATTACCGCGCGCGCATGAATTTCCCAACTATCGATATCGTGTAATTGCTCCTGATACGCGGCCCAGTTCCGGTAACTTTCATCGGTTACAGGAAGTTCAGACAAACTGCTACAGGCGGCCAGCGACATGATCAGCCACAGCGAGCTTACAATACGCAGCAAATACTGTCTGCCTGGCGGCATGGAACGGGGAAACGGAATAAAATTCACGAATTCATGCAACGGCGCATATGAGTAGTACCCGGATATCTGTCGAACTGAACGCGTGCGGTATTATTGAATAAAGCGTTGTATGGTTTTTTGCAACAGTGGATCATCGGGTACCTTTCTCAGCGCCTTCTGCCAAACGCTTCTGGCTTCGCCCCTGGCACCACTAACCCAGAGCACCTCACCCAGATGCGCAGCAATTTCACTGTCATCGAATTGTGCCAGCGCGCGTCGCAGTAATCGAATTGCCTCGTCATAGTTACCCAGACGATAATTGACCCAGCCCAGACTATCGATGATTGCTGCATCATCTGGCCTGATTTCGATGGCGCGTTGCAGGTAGCCATAGGCTTCCCGGTATCGATCGGTCTGATCCGCCAGTGTGAATCCAAGCACATTTAACGCATGCGCATTGTTCGGTTCGGTTTTCAATATTTTGAGAATATCCTGTTCAAGAATATCGAGGCGTCCAATTCGTTCCGCAACCAGACCTCGAGAATACAACAGGTCAGTATTGCCGGGAACTATACCCAGAGCAGTCGTATAAACCTCAACCGCCTCTTCAAAGCGTGCCTCTGAACGCAATAATTCGCCGATAGCCAGGTAGATGCGAACTAGCGAACCATTTGACTGACTGCCCTTAAGCATCGCCTCGAGGTGATCATGCGCCTGATCATAACGCCCGGTTTTACCCAGCAAATCAGCAATATGTAATTTTGCGTCAAAAAGATATTCGCTAATATGCACTTGCCGGTACCAGTCGATCGCTTTCTGGTAACGCCCCAGGCCTTCATTGATCCTGCCCAGATAATACTGCGACTCGCCCTCGCGTTGGTTCATCTGCACCAGATCCAGCATATACTTCTCGGCATCGTCGAGTCGCTGCGACTCCAGCGATAACAACCCAAGGCTATATAACAGATCGGCATCCTGTGGGGACGCGCGATGCAGAATTTCGAATTCGACCCTGGCTTTTTCATACTGTTTAACATCGACCAGCAATCGTGCATAGGTCAATCGCAGTTTCTGGTTGTCCGGTCTTGCAAGCACAGCTTTGTGCAAACTGATAACCGCCTCTTCGCGCCGGTCCAGTTTTAGCAACAAATTGGCTCTTGCATTGTGCGCCCCCTCAATATCCTGAATAACCAACGCCCTATCAAGATACTCCAGCGCTTCCAAAGACTGATCGCCATGGGCAGCCAACATGCCGTGTAAGAATTGAGCGTAGGCTCGTTCCGGATGTTTCTGTGCGATTCGGCGGGTTACTGCTAGTACCGTGGTAACATTTTTTTCCCTCGCCAGCACCGTCAGCACCGAGCCGAACAATTTTGTTTCGGACATTTCACTAGTATCGATAATGTCGTCCAGGTATTGAAAGGCTTTTTCGGCTTTATCCTGACGTATATAGATCGCCACGATAGTTTGACGCGCCTCAACCTGGTCGGGCGCCAGTTCGACCCAGCGCTGGGCAGCATCTGTAGCCGCATCCAGGTTCTGACCATATACCGCTATGCGTACTGCTCGCTCGGCGATATCCGGATTATTCTGGGATCTGGCGACACTCAGATAATATTGCACAGCCAGATCTGTCTGGCCACGCATAATCGCGATCTCCGCTACCATTAAATGATAGGCATCATCACTGAAATTGTCTGGCTGCGGGGTAACAAGGTTGATCTCGGCCATATCCGATTGCAATAGCGATTCATTTTGTAATGACGGACTCTGCAATCCCGTACAAGCTGGTAGCAAGAATGCGGTGATAACCAGCAAGGCTATTTTTAATCTGTCTACATTTTTCAAGGTAATATTCAAGATTTTTGGTCGACCAGTTTCATTCCCTAAACATTGAGTGTAGCACTCCGATTCAAAAGCGAGAAGTCATAGGCCCTAATACGGAGGTTCTGTATGGTGTTTGATTCAGAATTCCTGATTAGTTTGATTAGCGCAGGCGAGATTTGTTCCTGAAGATTTCAATCCACTGCACCTGCAATGGGGCGCTACAGTAGCGATCCGATGACAGGCATAGAGGTCCCTGGCCGACTTTAGTTTAGCATCAACTTGTATTTTGCGAACCAATACCGGAAAATTGCCTGCTAACACGCAATCCCTCTTTTAACCATGTCCCTATTGTCGCTTGGCATCAATCATCAGACTGCACCCGTTGATATCCGCGAGAAAGTAGCGTTTGCACCGGAGCAGATGGGCAGGGCCCTGGTCGAGCTTCAGAAATTCGCTACGATCAACGAGTCCGTTATTGTTTCCACTTGCAACCGCACCGAAATTTATTGCGATACCTCCAGTGAAACCGGCGATGCTATTTCGCACTGGCTCTGCGGTTATCATGGAATGAGCTCTGAAGCGCTGTCGCCTTATATATATCAATACACCGACCAGGAAGCGGTGCGCCATTTATTCCGCGTCGCATCGGGACTCGACTCGATGGTGATGGGGGAACCACAAATTCTCGGCCAGCTGAAACAGTCATTCGACCAGGCGCGTAATGGTAACAGCGTCGACTCAATTCTAGGTCGACTATTTCAACACTGTTTTAACGTTGCCAAGCGCGTTCGTACCGACACTGAGATTGGTGCCCATCCCGTGTCGGTCGCTTTCGCAGCGGTCAGTTTGTCGAGGCAGATATTCGGTGAGCTGGACGAACTACAGGCGTTATTGATTGGTGCGGGTGCAACGATTGAACTGGCAGCGCGTCACCTCCGGGGCCAGAATATAGGCTCTATGGTGATCGCTAACCGTAGCCTCGAAAATGCAGCCAGTCTGGCAAAAGAGGTTGACGCCCAGGCAGTTTCTATCAGTGATGTGCCGCAGCAGCTTATCAACGCGGATATCGTGATTTCATCGACAGCCAGCCAGTTGCCGATTCTCGGCAAAGGCGCCACCGAAACGGCGCTCAAGCGACGCAAGCGTCGCCCCATATTTATGGTTGACCTGGCTGTCCCGAGAGATATCGAAAGTCAGGTCGGTGAATTGGAGGATATTTATCTCTATACGGTTGACGATTTAAAACAGGTGGTCGATGAAAACCAGCGTACGCGTGCGTTGGCTGCTGAATCGGCGCAGGAAATTATCGATTTCGAAGTCAACAGCTTTGAAAAGTGGTTAAAAACTCACCAGTCAGCCGATGAGATAAGACTCTTGCGTGACAATGCAGAGGCAATAAAACAACAATGCATCGAGCGTGTGTTAGCGCAATATCAGCAAGATCACAATGCCGAAAAAGCACTGCAACGATTAGCCAATACCCTGACCAATAAAATGCTTCATGGCCCCACCATCGAGATGCGGAAGGCACTGGAATCTGATGACCAGGCGACCATACGTTTTTTACAGTCGCTGATATCATCTAATAAATCATAACTCTGATGAAACAATCCCTGTTAAACAAACTGGATCTGCTGAGCGCAAGACACGAAGAAATTGCCGCCTTGCTGTCCGAGGTCGAAACGATTAACGATCAGCACAAATTTCGCAGCCTGTCGATGGAATATGCCCAGCTAGAGAACCTGGTAAAAAGCTTTAGCGCCTATCAAAAAGCCCAGCAGGCACTCGCTTCCGCCGAAGAAATGTTATCGGAAGACGACGCTGAATTGCGCGAACTGGCGCAACAGGAAATTACTGAAAACAACGAGAAAATAGAACACCTGGAACTCGAATTGCAGACTTTGCTGTTACCCAGGGATCCGAACGATAACGCTAATGTATTTCTTGAAATTCGCGCCGGAACCGGTGGAGACGAAGCCGCTATGTTTGCCGGAGATTTATTTCGCATGTATAGCCGGTACGCTGAATCGCAGCGATGGCAGCTCGAAATACTCAATAGCAGCGAAGGTGAGCACGGCGGTTTCAGGGAGATTATCGCGCGTATCATCGGTCAGGGCGCGTATTCTCATCTTAAATTCGAGTCCGGTGCGCACCGCGTGCAACGCGTTCCGGAAACGGAATCGCAGGGACGGGTACATACCTCTGCAGCGACCGTTGCAATTATTCCTGAAGGCGACGATGTGCAGATGATTGAAATCAACCCGGCTGATTTGCGCATCGATACCTTCCGAGCGTCGGGCGCAGGCGGTCAGCATGTGAATAAAACCGACTCGGCGATACGTTTGACCCATCTGCCAACCGGCACCGTGGTTGAGTGCCAGGACCAACGTTCGCAACACAAGAACAAGGCGCGGGCGATGACCCTGTTGCAGGCCCGAATCTATGATGCGGAGAAACAAAAACAGGAAAAGGAACAGGCGGCCGAGCGCAAATCACTGGTCGGCGGCGGGGATCGCTCCGAACGAATTCGTACCTATAACTTCCCACAGGGACGTCTCACCGATCATAGAATTAACCTGACGCTTTATAAGCTAGAAGAAATTCTTTCGGGATCTCTTGGCCACGTGGTCGAGCCGTTAATGCATGAATATCAGGCGGAACAACTGGCTAATTTGTCCGAAGATAGCCAGGGGCCTGGGGGAAGTTAATCCGGCAAGCTGTTAGTTTGCCTTAAGGAAATCGGCAATGCGCCGAAGAAAAGGTAGGCCATCCCTGGCCTGGTGACATCATCATTATTCAGGGGGAGGAAATAGATGACAGTCAGATTAACTATAGTTGCCGCTTGCCAGAATCGTTAGTGAAACAGTTCATAAGCAATGAGTGAAAAAATCGACTCAGCCATCGAATGGGCGACAGACCGCTGTGCCAGCGTCAGTGATACTCCAAAGCTCGATGCGGAAATTTTATTATCATATTGCCTCGGTAAACCACGCAGCTATCTGTATAGCTGGCCCGAGCAACCACTGGAGTCTGGGGATTGGAAATGCTTCCAGGCACTGATTGATAAACGCGTATTGCCAACACCGGTCGCTTACCTGCTGGGCGAACGCGAATTTTATTCACTGACCCTGAAAACCAGCCCTGCTACGCTGATACCCCGTCCCGAAACCGAGACATTGGTAGAAACTGCAATCGACCTGTGCCCGGACGATTCCTCTACAAGCCTGTTAGAACTCGGCACTGGCACCGGCGCCATTGCTATAGCACTGAAACTACATCGACCCAAAATGAGTATTATTGCAACCGATATCAGGGCCGATTGCCTGGCTATAGCCAGACAAAATGCCGTTGCCCATTCGGTAACAATCGACTGGATTCAGTCCGACTGGTTTTCGCAAATAGAAAGCAGTAGTAAATTCGAAATGATTGTTTCGAATCCACCTTATATACCTGCGATGCACCCCTGTCTTGAAAGCGGTGACTTGCGCGCCGAACCACGAGACGCCCTCAGCCCCGGGGAGACTGGTCTCGAAGCGTTGCAAAAGATAATTACTCAAGCCCCGGCTTATCTTAATCCTGGCGGTTATCTTCTGCTCGAACATGGCTTTGACCAGCAGGAAGAAGTTGCAAACCTGATGCGGGCGCAAAATTTCTCTGATATTTCCTGCAAGCTAGATTTAAACCGGTTACCGCGAGTAAGTCTGGCTCATATTTGAGAGCCTAAAACCTGAATACCTGGTAGCTGTTGCGCTGCAGGACTTCGATCAATTCCGCGTCCGCGATATTGCGAAGTGTGGCGATGGTTTTTAAGTGTTCCACGATATAGGCCGGTTCATTACGCTCGCCACGATGTGCAGCACCGGGTTGGTCGGGTGCATCGGATTCTAGCAGCAGACCATAATCGGGCACACTGGCGATCACTGAGCGCAACTTTTTCGCACGTTCAAATCCTACCGTGGCAGCGATTCCGAGCTTAAATCCCAGGTCAATTATCTGTTGCGCCTGTTGCAAACTGCCGGCAAAACTATGAATCACACCACCCACGGGCGTATTTTTTCGGAGCAGGCTGATCACCTCGTCCATTGCCTTGCGGGCATGAACTATCACCGGTAGCTGGTGATTCACGGCCAGTTGCAACTGCTCGTTAAAGAGTTGTTTCTGCCACCTTTCGTCGGTTCTGGAATTATAAAAATCGAGACCGCATTCGCCCACCGCAACCGGCTTCTCGCGATCCAGCCATTCATCGAGTTCGCGAATATGGTTCGCCTGATGTTGTTCAACAAACATCGGATGCAATCCGTAGGAAGGATAGACACCTTCATACTCCCGGGCTACCTGCTTGACCTTTGCCCAGCGGTTTGCGGTTGTCGCGGGGATAATAATTTTGGTTATGTTTAACGAATTGGCGCTCGCCACGACCGCATCGCGATCAAGGTCGAATCGATCGTCGTCAAGATGGCAGTGGCTATCGATCAGCTCCATCGTCTTCTACAACACAATGAAACGCAGGCACAGGTCCGGTCGTGAAATCATTATGGCTCCACCCGCCCCGCCATCAGTTCGTGAATAATCGGTGTAAAAATAATCTCCATTGCCATCCCCATTTTCCCCCCGGGTACGACGATGGTATTGCGCCGTGACATAAATGAACAGTCAATCATGGACAACAAATTGGTGAAATCAGTATGCCTTATGTCCGGATTCCTGAAGCGGATAACCACGAAACTTTCATCCAACGTTGGAATATCACGCGCGATAAACGGATTCGAGGTGTCAACCGTTGCGACACGCTGAAAATTAATATCGGTTTCAGAAAATTGGGGCGTAATATATTTTACATAATCGGGCATGCGTCGCAGGATATTGTCGACGATTACTTCCTCACTATATCCACGATCCGCACTATCGCGATGAATTTTCTGAATCCACTCCAGGTTGACAACGGGCACCACACCAACCTTCAAATCGACATGTTGGGTTAAATCGACCGAATCGGTTTTTACCAGGCCATGTAGCCCCTCATAAAACATCAAATCTGTGCCGGCATCAATCTCTTCCCAGGGTGTAAACTGACCGGCGCCGAGATTCAGACCAAGACGCTGGTTGTGATCCATGGCTACCTCATCGTTGTGAAGATAGAATCGTTTTTGGCCGCCACCGGTTTCGCCATAGGTTTTAAAAAGTTCGGCCAGTCGTTGCAGATCATTAGCGCCGGGTCCGAAATGGCTGAAATTTTTTCCTGCCTTCGTAGCTTGTTCCATTTTAGTTTTCATCGCTTCCCTATCATAACGGTGGAAGCTGTCGCCTTCGATAACCACCGAGTTGATCTTCTGGCGCAAGAAGATGGAAAGCAGTGCTTTTTTCACAGTTGTGGTGCCTGCTCCTGAAGAGCCGGTTACTACTACGACCGGGTGTTTAGTTGACATGGAGGTACTCCGTATTAATGCAATAAGGGAATTTTCTGCGAATCGATTTTATCGGTTTTCAAGTTCGATCGCGAACCTCAACAGGCATTATCCTGTGTATTTAACGGGTTCTTTATATTCGTGTAGATTTTGTGCGGGTATATTTAATTGTGTAAACTACCGGTATTGGTTCCCGGCGCATCCACAGGCAACCTGCGGATCCAGGAATTAATATTGGCGATCTGTAACTCGAATGCGAGTTGAATTCAATTTGTACCGATTCGCAATTTTGATACCACGATTGTATATTTTGATTTGAAAACGAAGCGCTACAGAAGCGCTACAGCGGTATTAATTACCAGTGTACGCCTACTATACCGCCCTAAGGGGTGCACCAGTATTTATTTTACCAACTGATTGGGGCGCCCCAACTCGGCTGAAAACTGTAATGAGGCAGCGAACAGAGCTTGAAACTTAAAATATCCCGGGGTAAAAAATCTATCGCTGCACCCTTCTTTGTGTTGGCGGTCTGGGGTATGACCCTTGTGGCACCAAGTACCGAGGTGGCCTGGGTAAGCGGTTTGCTGATTTTTACGATCTACCTTTTTTCGTTTGAAATTGTGAGCGTCGACGTGGCTGCCGTTTCGATCCTGGTAATACTTGGCTTATCCTCCTTGTATGCGTCTTCGGTGGGTCTTCAGCAGGGGCTGGTTCCAACTCAACACCTATTCGACGGGTTTTCCAGTAATGCGGTGATATCAATTATCGCGGTGATGATTATTGGTGCGGGTCTTAACAAGACCGGCGTGATGAGCCAGGTGGCCGGTTTTATCCTGAAGGTCGGCGGCACCACCGAAGCTCGCATTATTCCTATCATATCCGCTACTGTCGGTATCATTTCGTCGTTTATGCAAAATGTGGGTGCCGCTGCGTTGTTCCTGCCGGTGGTCAGCCGAATATCGGTACGTACCGGATTACCGATGTCGCGCCTGTTAATGCCAATGGGATTCACTGCGATTCTGGGCGGTACCGTCACGATGGTAGGCTCGTCACCGTTAATTCTTTTAAACGACCTGATGTTAACCTCGAATGTCGGTTTATCGGCCGAACAGCAAATGGACACCTGGAGCCTGTTTTCGGTGGCGCCGATCGGGCTGGCGCTGGTATCCAGCGGTATTATTTATTTTGTCGTCGCGGGAAGATTCGTATTGCCCAGGGTATCCGGCGATACCAGGGCCAGTGTTGCGGGTAGCGCGAAGTATCTCGAGGAAGTGTACGGTGTCGATTATCTGCTATTTGAAGTGATGGTTCCCGCCGATAGTCCTTTAGTAGGCCAAGTACTTGACGATATAGAAACAAAACACAAGATTCGCGTCATCGCGATTCAGTCAACCGGCACCAAGGTTCGGGCCGGGCAGGGTGATCTCTCGCGGGATGTCGACATCACCGAAAATTCCTCGCTCGGTATATTATGCTCGCCGGCCCACCTTAAAGACTTCGTAGATACCTATGAGCTAAAAATTCAAAAAGGTTTGCGTGTGTTTTCCGAGGTCCTGGCGTCGAGCCAGGCTGGTATCGCCGAAATCGTCATTCCCCCCGGGTCATCATTACTGGGTAAGTCTGCCCGCGATGTCTGGATGCGGAAAATCTACGGTATCGCGATGGTCGCTTTACACCGCGGTGGCGAAACCCTGTTCGAAGGGGACAATATTCGCGATATACCGTTCGAAACCGGCGATACCCTGCTGGTACATACCACCTGGAAAGCGCTCGGGCGTCTCGAGAAAGATCGCAATTTCGTCATTGTAACCAGTGAATATCCACGCGAGGAAACGCGACCCAATAAGCTTGGTTGGGCCAGTTTCTTTTTTGCTACTGCACTATCGCTGGTTTTGTTTACCGATTTACGTCTTTCGGTGGCACTGATGACCGGAGCCGTCGGCATGGTGCTGTCCGGTGTATTGAAAATGGAAGAGGCCTACGAATCGGTATCCTGGAGTACCGTTTTCCTGCTCGCCAGCCTGATTCCGCTCGGTCTTGCGGTGGAAACCAGCGGCACTGCAAGATGGATTGCAGAACAAACCCTGCAGATAGTCGGCGATATGCCGGTCTGGGTTATCCAGGCCTCGATTGCCATGTTGGCAACATTTTTTACGCTGGTCATGTCGAATGTCGGGGCAACCGTATTGCTCGTACCGCTGGCCGTTAATATCGCGATCGGCGTTGGCGCAGACCCGGCCATTTTTGCACTAACCGTGGCGCTGGCAACGTCAAATTCATTTTTACTGCCCACCCACCAGGTGAACGCGCTGATCATGGGTCCGGGTGGTTACAGGGTTCCCGATTTTATGAAAGCCGGTATCTTTATGACCATCCTGTTCCTGGCGGTAATGATGATCGTGATGAACCTCATTTACTGAGATTGCACGATGATGCGTTTTATCCTCGGTTTAAAATCGCTATAACTCGATTCTACTTCTATTCCTTCTCCCAAATTGGGAGAGGGAACTAGTAGTTTTGAATGCCCTTGTTATTCACACTGGGTTCGTACCGGGACTAATATTCTCGAAAACCAGGTCCCAGACACTATGCCCCAGCTTCAGACCGCGATTTTCAAACCGGGTTGCCGGTCTATACGCGGGGCGACCGGCATATCCATTTTCATCGCCCAGGTTTTCAAAGCGCGAATCAGCAAGCATTTCGGCTGCCATATGCTCGGCATAATCCCGCCAATCGGTTGTCAGATGCAGGCAGGCACCCGGCTTAAGCAGCCGGGCCAGTAAATCCCGAAATCGTTGATTGACTATTCTTCTCTTGTTGTGCCTTTTCTTGTGCCAGGGATCGGGAAAGAACAGGAATACGCGGTCGAGCGATTGCGCGGGTAACATCTGCTGCATCACTTCGATCGCGTCGTGCTTGATTACCCGCACATTGTCAATTGCATTGGCATGGATACTGTTCAGGCAGCGACCAACGCCTGATTCATGGACTTCGATACCCAGGTACAGGCACTCAGGATCTTCTTTAGCCATCGAGACCAGTGCCTCGCCGCTACCGAACCCGATCTCCAGTTTTAATCCTTCGAAGTCGCTGGTAATAGCATCCAGCCCGACCTGTGATGGCGCGAAATCGATACCGTATAGCGGCCAGTAGTCTACCAGGGCTTTCCTTTGGGCCGGGGTCAGTCGACCGCCGCGGCGAACATAGCTCTTGATAGTTGCGGGTGATCCAAATTTGATATTCATGATCGAATATTAACTGTTTATCGAGCCCCTCACCGCCCGTTTTTTAAGCAGACTCAGAACCGGGCCCCATTTATCCCCAAATACGCGCCATTTGTCCATAACTATCAGATGAACCCCAATCTATCGGTTATAACCCTTTAACTCCAACGAACCAGGGTTCTGCAGCAAAATAATCTGGTCAGAAATAAAGTCGAATGAAACCAAAATTTATCCTGCTATATCGAAAAATCTTAGTCAGCTTACTAACCGTCAAGCCAGTTGTTTGCGGCCGCACTATTTTCGCTGAACCTTCATCTATCGGGTCATATAGATCCGGCTGCCACCGTTTATCGGCACTTTTTTATATCCCGTCATCTTTCGCGGGAAATTATCACTTATTCAATTAGGCTTAGGGCATGAAAAAACTATCTGGATTTACATTAGTTGAGTTGATGGTCGTGGTTGCAATCGCCGGCCTGGCCATGGCTTTTGCTATCCCGGCGATGGGAAACTTCATCAAAAACGAGCGTTTGGTCACCCAGATCAACACACTGGTTGGCCACCTGGCCTACGCAAGAAGCGAAGCGGTAACGCGAAGGCAGCAGGTCATACTCTGTGCCAGCGGTAATCTGACCTCCTGTTCGGGTGCCAACTGGGCTGGCGGCTGGATTCTGTTTATCGATGCCGATAACAGTTCCACTTTTACTGCCGGCGAGCAGATTCTGCGCGTCAAGGCGACGCTGGACGGCAGTGGTACCACCCTGGTTAGCTCGACTGGTGCCATGATCGTCTACGATAACCGTGGATTTTCGCCTAATTCAAACGGCGTTTTTTCGCTTTGTGATGATCGTGGTGCTGCCCACGTTAAATCAATATCCATAACGAACACCGGCCGTGTACGCAGAGGGGGCAGCGCATCATGTACCTGAACAATCAACAGGGCGTATCACTGATTGAATCGATGATCGCGCTACTGGTCATTTCTATCGGCCTACTCGGTATAGCCGCGCTGCAGATAACCGCGATGAAGCAAAACAACAGCGCGTTACACCACAGCCAGTCGGTATGGATCTCCTACGACATGGCCGATCGAATTCGCGCAAATTTTGCCGAGTTTGTTAACTACGCCGGTATCGATACCAGCAACACCTACGCGCAGGACTGTGTAGCCAGTGCCTGTACCAGCACGCAACTGATTACTTCAGACGCGCAGAACTGGGCAACCCTGATTCAAAACCTGCCAGCGGGCAGGGGCACTATCACCAGCCCGGTAGCCAATGAACTGCTGATCCAGGTGATGTGGGACGACGAGGGTACCGGTGCCACCGGAACCGATTGCGGTACCGATCCCGCGACCGATTTAACCTGTTTTTCGGCAACTATGATCCAATGAATAAATTCCAACATCAAGTATGCAAGCATCAATTCGGTATGTCTCTGGTCGAAGTGATGGTGGCCCTGGTCATCAGCCTGTTTTTGCTCGCTGGCATCGTCCAGGTTTTCCTGGCCAATAGAACTTCGTATACATTTTCCGAATCGATTTCACGCATCCAGGAAAATGGTCGCTTCGCACTCGATACGATGACGCAGGATCTGCGTATGGCGGGCTTCTTTGGTTGCGCCATATTCGACCCGGCAGACACCGCTACCCTGGTCAATAACCTGAACCCCGCTGGCGCCGGCTACGATACCGCAGTCCACGATTTCATCGGTCAGGGCTTGCTCGGTGGTACCGAAGGCGATGGCCTGAACGGATCCGACAGTATCACCCTGCGCGGCGCCAAACCCGACCAGGCGACCATTCATCCGCCCTATAACGTATCGACCTCGGCTAATGTCCACGTCACCACGAATGATTCTATTCAGCCCGGTGACATAGTCATGGTAAGCAATTGCCGCGGTGGCGATATTTTCCAGGTGACAAACAAGACCAATAGCACTAAGGCCAGCCAACAGGCAGTAGTACACAATACCGGTGGCGGTTCACCCGGTAACTTTAACCCCGATAGCTGCAAGGGAGGCAATGCGCACTGTTTGTCGCAGACCTATGGTTCCGACGCGACGATGTTCGAACTCCAGGCCGTGACCTATTCGATCGCGGTCGGCGCCAGCGGCGAACCCGCACTGTGGCGTTCCGAGAACGGTACCAATGTCGAGTTGATCGAAGGTATCGAGCAAATGCAGGTACTTTATGGTGTCGACACCGACGCCGACAACTTCGCCAATCAATACCTGGTCAGCACGGCGGTAGCCGACATGCTGACCGTGATGTCGGTTCGCCTGATGCTGCTGGTTCGTTCGGACTCGGATGGCGTTACCGAAGACGCACAGGTTTACAACTTCAACGGTGCCAATACCACTGCAGCGGATCAACGCCTGCGACAAGTTTTTTCCACCACCATCGCATTACGAAACAGGGCAGGCTCATGAACAAATTTAACCACAACAGGCAAGCGGGTGTAACCCTGGTAGTAAGCCTGGTGATACTCATCACTATGACCCTGCTGGGCGTTACCTCGATTCAGAGTACGCGCACCGAGGTCGCGATGGCGGGTAACCTGCGTGAGGCCGGCCTGACTTTTAACGCCGCCGAAGCCGGGTTGCGTTTCGGCGAGTCATTTGTCGAGGATTCAATCTCCACCACTGTCTATGCCGACGCGACCATAGGGCTCTACGCCGAGTCAGACGAGGACCCGGCCTATGCCGATTACACCATCTGGGCCGCCTCGCAGGATGCTGCTTTCAGCCTTGCCTACGTGGCCGAGGATCCGAAATTTATCATCCGCTACCTCGGTGATCGTTCGCAAAATGAAGTCGCGAAGGTCAACATCGGCGGTTACGGAACTGCCCAGCCCGGCATTACGGTTTCGAACTTCAGGGTAACCGCCCGCGGCACTGGCCAATCGGGCAACGCGCGGCGGTTTGTCCAGTCTTATTACGGAAAAGAATTCTAGTTTCAGGAGATACAATTATGAATATGCCATCGAAATCGACGCTTGCACATCTGTTCATGGCCGCACTGTTTGCCGTCATGCCGTTGCAACAGGCACGCTCGGCACCGGGTATTTTACCCGCGGCACCACTATTTTTGTCGACCAACATCGAACCCAACATTTTCTTTTTGCTGGACGATTCGGGCAGTATGGCCTGGGTACCCATGATTCCAAACAACCTGGGCGGTATCACGCAGGACACCGGTAGATTTTTTACCGGTATACCGCTGTTCAATAATAGTTTACGCTTCTACTATAACCCGAACTGGTATGCTCATGGCAGCATCATTCCCCCGGTATCGGCGTATCCCGAAGCATGGATACTAAAAAGCAACAGTGCCAACGCAACCTATTACAATCCCGATGTGACTTATTTGCCCTGGGCCGGAACCGATGCGTCGGGTAACCCGCTCTACACCGATGCCAACCCATTCTTTATAACCATCGATCCTAACTCGCCGGCCGGTAAGAAAACCGACCTGACTGTCGAGATTGCTTATGACGATGGCAGCAATAATGGTCAACTATACCTGCCTACCTATTACGAGTGGGTTGACGTGGATGGTGATGGCATTCCCCACGCCACCCTCGACAAGGGTAATCCGATTGAAATCAAAGCGACTAACGCGCCCTTTCCATCGGGCAGAAACTATACTGATGAATTGCAGAATTTCGCCAACTGGTTTTTTTACTACCGCTCCAGGAACCTTACCATGAAGGCGGGGATCGGCAGGGTAATCGATAATGCCCCCGCAGGGCGTATGGGCCTCGATGTTTTCAATGGCGGGCATCAGATGGACGCTGCCACCATGACTAGCTCCGCCAACAAGCGAGCACTATTGAATTCTTTCTATCATATCAGCTTCGCTAGCACCACCCCGGCGCGGACGGCACTCAAAAGAGTCGGTGAGCTGTTTGCCGGCAATACTGGAAATCCTTCCCCGATCGAGTCGCTCGCCAATGGTGGTGAATGCCAGCAGAACTTTAATATCATGCTCTCCGATGGGTTCTGGAACGGTTTTTCCAGCCCGAATGTGGGTAATGCCGACTATGACGGCAGCGGCGTCGCCGACAATGGATTCGACGGCGATGTTAATGAATCGGTCGACGACGGAAACTACGCCGATGGCTATAGCAATACGCTGGCAGATGTCGCGATGCATTATTATGAGATCGACCTCAGCCCGCTGCTGCCCGACAATGTTCCGATCCAGCCGGGCGTCGACGAGGCCTCTCATCAGCACCTGGTAACCTACTCGATTTCATACGGATTAACGGGAACCCTGGATCCGGCGACGCAAGACCCCACCGATGCAGGTTTTACCTGGCCCGACGTTAGCGCGTCCAACGACGCCAAGATCGATGATTTATGGCATGCAGCTTATAACGCACGGGGCAGCTACCTGTTTGCGCAAAATTCTGAAGATCTCCAGGCCGCGCTCGGGAACTCGATGGTCGATATTGCACAAAGGGCTGGTATCACCTCTGCGGTAGCAGCCAACTCGACCAAGCTTAACACCGACTCGGTGATTTACCTGGGGCAGTTTAATTCGAGCGGTTGGCAGGGTAGCCTGCAGGCGTTTCCGATCGTCAATCTGAACACCGGACAACTCGCTGCGACTCCTACCTGGGACGCAGGGCTTCTTTTGAACCAGCGCGATATAGCGGCAAACCCGAGAACCATTGTCACCTATGACAAGTCGGCCGGTGTCAGGGATGGCGTAGCATTTCAGTGGGCAGATATTTCCACCACTATGCAAGCCGATTTAACCACCAATCCCGCCGGTGGAGCCGACACCGCCGCGGTTGGCGCAGCCCGTCTGGACTTTATTCGCGGTGATCGCAGCAACGAAGGCGTCGGCTATCTGTTTCGAGAGCGTAATTCGGTACTGGGTGACATAGTCAATTCCGGCCCGGTATTCGTCGGCGCTCCCAATCTGGCCTGGCCCGATTACGCGCCTTTCCCAACCGGAGCCGATGCTTATTCGGTATTCAAGAATGGCGCTGCAGCTACCCGACAGAAAATCCTGTACTTCGGCGCCAACGACGGCATGCTACACGCGATCGACGACAAAACCGGCCAGGAAGTATTCGGCTATGTTCCAGGCGGAGTCTATTCGCAAACCGCCAGCAGGGGCCTGCATTATCTGACCGACCCGAACTACCTGCACCAGTATTATGTCGATTTAACGCCCAGTTTGTCTGACGTTTTTCTCCCGGGCGGTGCCGGACTCGGTGGCGACTGGACAACTGTATTGATCGGCGGCCTGCGTAGCGGCGGCCGTGGATACTACGCGCTGGATGTCACCGATCCGACGACATTATCCGAGGCTAAGGCTGCCGACACGGTTTTATGGGAGTTTACCAGCGACGATGACGCCGATCTTGGCTATACCTATAGCCGGCCCTTCATCGGCCTGGCCAACGACGGTACCTGGGTCGCAATCTTCGGTAACGGCTATAACGATACCGGCAGCGGCGAGGCACAATTGTTTATCGTCGATATCGCAAAAGGTGTCGATGGCACATGGACCGCTGGCGATTATAAAAAAATTACCACCGGGGTCGGCACCCCGCTGGATCGCAACGGCCTGGCCACGCCGGCCCTCGCCGACATAGATGGAAACGGTACCATCGACCGTGTCTACGCCGGTGACCTGCAGGGTAATATGTGGGCATTCGACCTGTCGAGCGCCAATCCTACCCAGTGGGCAAGTGCATATAAATCGGGCGCCACGCCGACGCCTTTATTCACCACGCAATCGGGCGAGACGATTACCGCCAAGCCGGTGCTGGCGAGTCATCCAACCCAGCCGGATTCGGGCAGCCCGTCGAACGCGCCGAATATCATGGTTTATTTTGGCACCGGCCAGTACCTGGTTACCGGCGATAATAATACCACTAATACCGAGTCATTTTACGGAGTGTGGGACAAGGGTGACAAGGCGCTGATCAGCACCGATTTGATCGAGCAGACTTTCGATACCAATTTCAGCGGCAGGGTACTGACCCGCAACCCGGTCGACTACTCACTCGACCATGGCTGGTATTTCGACCTGCCGACGTCGGGTGAACGCGCGGTTACCTCCCCGATTGCGCGCGCCGACACGGTGTTTTTCAATACCTTCGTACCCCAAAGCGACCCCTGCGGGGCGGGTGGATTTGGATTCAAGTTCGCGGTCGATATGGTAACCGGCGGATCCCCGCTGGAACCGGTCATCGATAGTAATAACGATGGCATGATCGATGACAATGACTACCAGACCGGTGGCGGCAGCCAGAGCACGCTCGCAGCCGTGCGTCAGGAAGGCTACCTGCCCGAACCCGTCTTCATCGAGGACCTGGCATTTACTGCCGATCAAGCTGCCAAGGTAAAAGCCCTGGTGGATATCCCCTCGGGTCGATTTTCCTGGCTGGAATTACTTTACTAAGGAGCTATAAATCATGAAAAGGTATCTCTATTTATCTGGCATACTGATCGCTACCTGCCTGTTCGCCTCTTCGGCCTCGGCTGAGTTGCCTGGCTGGTATCCAAAAAGCTACTTTATAGTCGGATTCGTCGACAGGCTGAGCAGGACTGCTATTGCCATCGATGATTACCCGTTGTTGTTAAGCCCGACCGCGAAATTTGCCACGGTGAGCAATTCCAACGCAAACCTTGCAGACCTGAAAGTCCGGCAAATGGTCGGAGTTCATACTATTCTCATTAACAAGCGGCGAATGGTCGACCGAATCTGGTTGATCCCAAAAGATGAGTATTCGCAGTTTCGTCCAGTAAATTAAGGCAGGAGAATTAAGTGAACAGAAGTAAATTACGCGGATTTACATTAGTCGAGTTGATGATCGTGATAGCGATCGTCGGAATACTTGGCGCGATTTCGATGGGCTTCTACGGCAATTACATAACCGACGCGAATCGCACCGATGGCAGAATGGCCTTAACCGTAACCGCGGCCTCACTGGAGAAGTGCAAGGCCCTGTATAGTGTTTACAATAGCGCTAACTGCAACGTTGCCTTTCCGGTAACATCCGATGAAGGCTTGTATACGGTCGCGGCAACAGCCATATCCGGAGCAGCCTTCCTGCTGACTGCCACACCAGTCGCAGGGGCTTACCAGGCAGGCGATACCGACTGTACCACCCTGACCCTGACCAGTACCGGTATCGAGAGCGGTACCGGTGCCGATGTTACCGAATGCTGGTAGATTTAACCTCATAGCTCCCGATTCTGTTCTGTTATAATCGACGATTTAAACAGAACAGACTCCCAACCATCATGACTAGAAAGGCAGTAGCCCTGATTTCCGGGGGCCTCGACTCGTTGCTCGCCGCAAAGTTAATCCAGGACCAGGGTATTCGGGTCGAGGGTATCAATTTTTTTACCGGTTTTTGCGTCGAGGGACATACCCATGCGATTCGCAAAAAAGACCGCAACAGGCTTAAGCGTAATAACGCGTTATGGGTCGCCGAGCAGCTCGGCATCAAACTGCACATCATCGACATCGTCGAAGAATACAAGGACGTGGTGATCAACCCGAAGCACGGTTACGGCGCCAATCTAAATCCCTGCCTCGACTGCAAGATATTCATGGTGCAAAAAGCGCACCAATGGATGCAGCAGAATCACTTCGATTTTATTATTACCGGTGAAGTGATGGGGCAACGCCCGATGTCACAACGCAAGAAAACCTTGCCGGTGGTATCCATCGAATCCGGCGCCAACGACCTGCTACTGCGGCCGCTATGTGCCAAAAATCTACCCGAAACCCGGCCCGAAAAGGAAGGTTGGGTAGACCGAAAGAAATTGCACGGGATTACCGGGCGCTCGAGGAAACAACAGATGGCGCTGGCGCAGCAATTTGGCTTCGAAGATTACGCCCAGCCCGCCGGTGGCTGCTGTTTTTTAACCGATCAGAACTACGCGGTAAAACTGCAGGACCTGTGGGACAATCGTGGGCGAAAAACCTACGAACTCGACGATATCATGCTGTTAAAGGTCGGTCGGCATATCAGGCCAAGCAAGGCGTTCAAGCTGATCATTGCACGCGAAGAGGGCGAAACCCGGTTCCTGAGTGGTTATAAAAAACAGTTCCAGAGTATCAAAACAGTCAGCCATGCGGGGCCACTGACCCTGGTCGAAGGAGAAAAGCTCGATTCGCAACAAATCGAACTGGCCTGTGCGATTACAGCCCGGTTCAGTAAAGGGCGCGATGCAGAGTCGGTAGAAATGGTTTTCAGCGATCAGGACCAGAGCTCGCAACAAATCCATATCAGGCCCCTGGCTGATATCCAGCAGGACTGGTATATCAGATGAACGATACCCTGGTTGAACTGGATGCCCGCCGCCTGCTCTGCCCGATGCCGGTGATTAAACTGCAAAACTGTATCAATCAACAGGCTAGCGGCGAGCGCGTCGAGATTACCTGTACCGACCCGGGTGCATTGAACGATATCCCTGCCTGGTGCCGGATCAATGGACACGCCGTTATTTCCAGTCATGAGCAGGCGGACGAATATATCATCCTGGTCGAAAAAGGTGCGGATGATACTTGACCGACGCCATCGGGTCATAAAAAATATCACCCTCACCGGTGCTATCGTCAATTGTCTACTGGCTGCCAGCCAGATTGTTTTCGGCATCATCGGCCACTCGCAGGCTTTACTCGCCGATGGTTTTCATACCCTGTCGGACCTGCTGAGTGATTTTGTCGTACTGTTTGCGGTCAAACAGTCCTCGGCGGCGGCCGATGAGGACCACCCCTACGGTCATGGCAGAATCGAAACCCTGGCCACCGTATTACTCGGTTTCCTGTTGGCTGCCGCGGGCGTTGGTATCGGCTACCGGGGCATCTCCAGCATTATCGCCTCACAGCAATCCAGCCCGGAGTTAATTACCCTGGTTTTTGCCGGCCTGGCGATTTTTGCCAAGGAATTTCTGTATCGCTATACGATAAAGGCTGCAAAGCAAATACATTCGAGCCTGCTTGAGTCGAACGCCTGGCATCATCGCTCCGATGCATTGTCATCGATCGTCGTCCTTGTCGGTATTTCGGCCCAGTTACTTGGGATTCCCTACATGGACATACTCGCAGCTATCGTCGTGGCGGTAATGATTATTATCATGGGGGTAAGGCTTACCAGCAAGGCCTTCGCCGAACTGATCGATACCGGCCTTGATAGCGAGCTGATCGGGCGCGTAAAGTCGTTAATCGAAGGCAACGAGAGTGTTCGCGAAGTTCACAGTTTGCGCAGTCGATCAATGGGTGGCCTCGGCTATGTCGATGCCGAGATACAGGTGAATCCGAGACTGACCGTATCCGAAGCCCACTATATTGCATTTTCACTTGAGCAGGCAATCAAGGCCGGCTTTGAGCAAATTATCGACGTCAGCATTCACGTAGACCCGCTCACCGAATCCGGCCATGATTCAGTGACTGAGCTGCCCCCACGCACTGAAATTGAGAAGATGTTGGCCGCCGCGTGGCAGGGTCTCCCCTGTTGCGACCAGATCGAGCAGATTCACCTGCACTATCTGCAAAGTCGGATTGAAATCGACATCGTCCTGCCGACAAGCCTGTCCAGTTCCGATTATAGCGAGCAGATCGACCGCATCATTCAACAGGCGGTCGATCTAAAGCATATCGGTAAGGTAAATATCTATTTCTCGCGCTAACTGTTAACCAGCCCTGCAGACCTGCCGGATTAAATATTGCACCGTTATGGTGCAATTACTTCGCTAACAGGCTATCGTTGGCCATATTGGGGTATTTAATAGGTAAACCAGAAATTATCAGTACAATGCATCTGTTTTCCCAGGCGATCACCGATCACAACGAGGAGCCCGAGCGGCTTCTGAATGTCCACAATAGACTGTAACGGAGTCAAAACCCATGTCAGCTGCTGATGTATTAAAAACTGTTAAAGAGTACGGCGTTAAGTTCGTCGATTTTCGATTCACCGATACCATGGGCAAAGAGCAGCATGTATCGATCCCGGCCGGTCTGCTGGATGAGGACAGCTTTACCCAGGGCAAGATGTTCGATGGTTCTTCGATTGCGGGCTGGAAAGGCATCAATGAGTCCGACATGGTTCTGATGCCGGACGCCGATAGCGCTATGCTCGATCCCTTTACCGATGAGCCCACTATCAATATTACCTGTAATGTAGTCGAGCCCTTGACCGGCGAGGGTTACGAGCGCGACCCGCGTTCGATTGCCAACCGTGCCGAGGCCTTTTTGAAAGCGTCGGGAATTGCCGATACCGCTTATTTTGGCCCGGAGAACGAATTCTTCGTATTCGACGATGTCAAGTGGACCACTGCAATGGGGCATACCTCGTACCAGATCGATTCGGAAGAAGCCGAGTGGAGCTCGGGTAAGTCCTATGAAGACGGTAATATCGGTCATCGCCCTGGCATTAAGGGCGGCTATTTCCCGGTTCCCCCTGTCGATTCATTGCATGACATTCGCTCGGCCATGTGCCTGGCAATGGAAGAGATGGGGCTTAAAGTCGAGGTCCACCACCACGAGGTCGCGACAGCCGGACAATGTGAAATCGGGGTTGCCTTTAATACCCTGGTGAAAAAAGCCGACGAAATACAGATACTCAAGTACTGTGTTCACAACGTGGCTCACAGCTATGGCAAAACCGCAACCTTTATGCCCAAACCAGTGGTCGGTGACAATGGAAATGGTATGCATGTACACATGTCACTGGCAAAAGGTGGCAACAACATCTTTTCCGGTGACGGTTATGGCGGCCTGTCTGAAGCTGCATTGCATTGTATCGGTGGGGTAATCAAGCACGCCCAGGCGATAAACGCATTTGCCAACGCCGCCACCAATAGCTATAAACGACTGGTTCCCGGGTTCGAAGCGCCGGTGATGCTGGCCTATTCGGCGCGTAACCGTTCGGCTTCGGTCCGTATTCCCTACGATAGCAATCCCAAGGGAAGGCGTATCGAAGTGCGTTTTCCCGATTCAACCGCCAACCCATACCTGGCATTCAGCGCATTGTTGATGGCCGGCCTGGACGGTATCAAGAACAAGATCGACCCGGGTGAAGCGATGGACAAGGATCTCTACGACCTGCCACCGGAAGAGGAAGCAAAAATTCCACAGGTTGCCTTCTCGTTTGATCAGGCGCTCGAGGCTCTCGATCAGGATCGCGATTTTCTCAAGGCTGGCGATGTTTTCACCGACGATGTAATCGATAGTTATATCGAGCTTAAAAATGAAGAAATACAACGCCTACGCCTGGCAACTCATCCTGTCGAGTTTGACATGTACTATAGCTGTTAAGCGTTATGGGGTGACTTCAGAGAATAGAAGGTCTACTGCGGGCAAGCAAATCTTGCCCGCAAATCGCATCATTGAATAGATATGCCGAAGCTTGCAGTCGACAAGATACTCGATTATCTCAGCAGCAGCATTATTTGCCTGGATGCGAATCTAAAGCTTTGTCACCTCAACGCAACAGGTGAAATACTGTTCGATAGTAGCGCTTCGTCCCTGATCGGGAAAAAATTCAACCAGTTATTCAGCCGGGTTGAGCCCAGTACGATTACCTCCAAACTGAATCATTTTGTCCAGCAGCGCCAGCCCATGACCGAGCACGAGGCGATTATAACCCTGTCGAGCGGCAAGTCGATTACCGCCGATTACACCATATACCCGCTTGAAGAGGCGGAGGTAGGTGGCGATATCCTGATCGAAATCAAACCGCTCGACCGCCAGGTTCAAATACTGCGCGACGAGCTTAGCCAGCAGCAAAAACAGGCCAGCCAGCAGTTCGCCCGGGGCATGGCGCACGAAATTAAAAATCCACTCAGCGGAATTCGAGGTGCGGCACAGTTACTTGAGAAGGAGATTAGGCAGCCGTCGATGAAAGAATATACCGATGTCATTATCAGCGAAGTCGATCGATTGCAAACCCTGGTCACCAATATGCTCGGGCCAAATGTAGAGGTTATCAAGAAGCCGGTTAACATCCTCGAAATTCTTGACCCGATCCGCAGCCTGTTGCTGGCGGCTGAACCGGGTCGTTTTCACATACACCGGGATTATGATCCGAGTATCCCGGAACTACTGGCGGACAAGGATCAGCTGGTTCAGGCCTTTTTGAATATCGCACAGAATGCGGTACAGGCACTAAACCAGGATGGTGAAATAACATTTAAAACGCGTATCGGTCGCCAGGTTACGATCGGACAAACCAAACATCCGTTGGTCATTCAGATCGACATTACCGACAATGGGCGCGGCATAGCAGCGGCACTTTGCGACACCATATTTCTACCCATGGTGACCGACAAGCCCGAGGGCAGCGGACTGGGCTTGCCAATCGCGCAGGAGATCGTATCCAGTCACGGCGGCATTATTAAGTCCGATAGTTCAGCAACGGGAACCACTTTCAGCACCATTTTACCGCTGGAGGTTCAGTGAGCAGCGAAACCTCCCTGTCGATCTGGGTTATAGATGACGATCAGTCAATACGCTGGGTGCTTGAGCGTGCATTGACCAACGCTGGTTTCAGGGTAACCGTGTTCGAAACCGCCTCTTCCGCGTTGACCCGCTTTAAGCGCTCGGCGTCTGAAGACCAGCCGCAAGCAATATTGACTGACCTTCGTATGCCGGGTATCGGTGGATTCGAGTTTTTAAAGCAAATCAGACATGCCGATCATGCGCTTCCAGTCATAATAATGACCGCCTATTCAGACCTCGATACCACGGTCCAGGCCTATCAGGACGGGGCATTCGAGTACCTGGCGAAACCTTTCGATATCGATGAAGTGATCGACCTGGTATCACGCGCCTGCAAAAAACAACCGACGCTTTCGAGCAGCGAGGAAACCAGTAGTTTTAGCGATGAGATTATCGGCGATTCAGCGGTGATACAGGAAGTTTTCCGCATTATAGGACGCTTGTCACGCTCCGACACCAGCGTCCTGATCAGCGGTGAATCGGGTACCGGAAAGGAGCTGGTGGCGAGGGCAATACACCGGCACAGTCCACGCAAAAACGGGCCCTTTATCGCGATCAATGCCGCTGCTATTCCGGCTGAACTGCTTGAATCCGAGTTGTTTGGCCACGAAAAAGGAGCCTTCACCGGTGCCCAAGGCCAGCACAAGGGTCGTTTTGAACAGGCGCGGGCAGGGACTTTATTCCTCGATGAAATCGGTGACATGCCGATGGAATTGCAAACCCGGTTACTGCGCGTACTGGCTGAAGGCGAATTTTTCCGTGTCGGTGGTAAAAAGGCTGTCTATGCCGACGTGCGCATAGTGGCGGCGACACACCGCGATCTCGAAGACCTGGTAACACAACATCGATTCCGCGAGGATTTGTTTCATCGACTGAACGTGATCAAGTTAAAAC